>Ga0315900_10006860_pt1 | contig 15098 bp, 14 predicted proteins | sample LakEriMetagenome_FD_203521 | JGI IMG/M metagenome (GOLD analysis project Ga0315900, IMG submission 203521) | Freshwater fungal communities from buoy surface, Lake Erie, Ohio, United States - Buoy 12 MA114 | ecosystem: Environmental > Aquatic > Freshwater > Lake > Lake biofilm | place: USA: Lake...
GCTTGAATTGCGCAGCCTGCGCCGCAGCCATGGTGGTGATGGACCTCCCCGGCGCGCCGCGCACATGGATATTGCCGCGCCCATCCGTCACCAAATCCGTTGCATCCACCTCAAGCTCTTCAGCTGCCGCTTCAAGCATGACAGCACGCGCTTCCTTGGCTGCCATGATGACCGCATTGCCCATGCGATGCGTGCCGCGGCTGGCAAAACTGCCCATATCATGCGGGCCCGTATCGCTATCGGCGGTGTCCACATAAACATCCGTCACAGGCACACCCAAGGTTTCCGCCGCGATCTGGCGTGTGACGGACTTCATGCCCTGGCCAAGATCAATGGCAGAAAGGGCAACGGTGAATTTGCCATCGGGGTTGGAATGGATCAGCGCCTGGCTGGGATCTCCGCCAAGATTCATACCGATCGGGTAATTGATGGCGGCAAAGCCGCGGCCACGGTGAAGTGCCATCGCTCAGCGCCTCCTGAAACCGGATAGGGAGGAGAACCGCATACTGCCAACGCGTGGCGGCGGCTGTTGTGGTGCTGGAGCTGGCGGCGGCGTTTGCGCAGGCATGGGCGCGGCTGATTGTACGGGCTGGGAGATTCCGGGAAGCGGAGCAGGCTTCGCACCTTTGCGGCCATAGCTGCCACCTTGGAAACCGCGCACCAATCCATACTGATCTGTCGCTGTCTTTGTCGGCAATCGCGCCCTGTCGCCCCCACCCTCCTTACGAGAGGAAGCAGCCAGCATGGCAGGGCTCAGCTTCACGCCCGCCTTCTCAGCCACAACCTGGCAACATTCAATCAAGGCACAATTCTTAGCCAGCCGGCGATGCGCTTTCATGTCACCATCGCGATAGGCATTCAGGATACGCAATTCAATCGGATTGAGCCCGACAGTATCCGCAACCTTGTCCATATGGGCTTCGATGGCAAAATCCACGCCGGTAATACCAAAACCACGCATCGCTGTTGCTGGCGTACGATTGGTGTAAACGCAATAAACATTTGCTGACACATTTGGAATCGTATAGGGACCGGGCAAATGCCCAACACCCTTGATGATGGCGTAGGATGAAAGACGGGTATAGGCACCTGAATCGAAATAGCCCGTGAAGCTGCGTGCAATAATGCGCCCATCACGCAGCACGCCATCCTTGATATACCAGCGTTCGGCACCGCGCGGCGCGCCAACCTGCATTTCCTCCTCACGGTCCCACATGCATTTGCAGGGGCGCCCGGTGAGCATGGCACCGAGAATGGCAAGCGGCTCATGAATACTATCCACCTTGCCACCAAAGCCACCACCTACCGTACCACCGATAAAATGCAGACGGCTTGATGGCATTTCCAAAACTTTCGAGGAAACTGCGAGTGAAAAGAAAAGCGCCTGGGTAGCGCTATAGCAGGCGTAGCGCCCATTCTGTTCAGGTGTAGCGATAGCGCCGCAGGTTTCAATCGGCGCCTGTTCAATCGGCGACATCTGATAACGGCCCTCGACAACATGGTCAGCCTGCCTGAAAGCGGCCTCGACATCACCGTAGCGCAGTTTCTGATGATCATATTTGCCGTGATAGATGAATTTATTATTGGGGTAGATATCAAGAACAACCGGCGCCCCTGGCTTGATTGCCTCCTCAACATCCAACACATGCGGCAAGGGTTCCCATTCAACTACCACCTTAGCCACGGCATCACGCGCGCGCGCTTCTGACGTCGCGATCACCGCAGCAACCGGTTCCCCACGATAGCGCACGCGGTCTGTTGACAGCACTGGTTCATCATCAATGCCGAAATCAAGCAGTGAAAGCAGTGTATTGAGATTTCGCGGCACATCCTTGCCGGTGAGGATACGCACAACGCCCGGCATACGCTCTGCAGCGCTCAGATCAATGCGCCGTACCCGCGCTGCATGATGGGGTGAACGCACGCAGCGGATATGCAGCAGCCCTTCAAAAAGATGGTCATCGTAAAAGGGCGAGCGGCCGGTGACATGGCCCGTGATATCCTGACGCCGGGTTGGCTTGCCGATCTCATTCAGATTATCATCACGCTCATCAGCGAAAATTTCCTTGCGGAAATCTATCATGGGCTGGTCGGTCAGGGTTCCACTCATGGCGCCTGTCTTCCTTCCGCGACATCAAGGATGGCAGCAATGATCGGCTCATATCCCGTGCAGCGGCAAAGATTTCCGGAGATGGCTTCGATTACCTGATCACGTGTCGGGCGTGGAATCATATCCAGCAAGGCCTTTGCCGCCATAAGCATCCCAGGGGTGCAATAACCGCATTGCGCGGCAAAGCGCTGCATGAAAGCTTCCTGCAGCGGATGGAGTCCTGCACGACCGAGCCCTGCCGTTGTTTCCAGATTTTCACCCTCTACCGACTCTGCCAAAACAAGACAGGCCAATTGCGGTTCACCATTGATCAGCACGGTGCATGCCCCACAACTGCCCTGCGCGCAGCCATATTTGGGTGAAAGATCACCAACGCCGCGGCGCAGCATATCGAGAAGATTTTGACCATCCTCAGTAAAAGCTGCCTTGGGCTCTCCATTCAGGATGAAGGTGACTGGCTTCATTGCCATATCAGATCATCCTTTCAAGCAGACGCTTAAGGTGAACGCCCGCCACTTCCCGCCGATACCAGGAAGAGGCAAGGGCATCTGTCGGCGGTTCCGAGCCATCTGTGACAAGCTGCGCGGCACGGGTAATGCTTGCGGCATCCAAGACTTGACCTTCGAGTGCGCGTTCCGCTGAGAAAGCGCGTAATGGCCCGGGGCCGAGGCCGATACAGGCGATGCGCACACCACGCAAACGCCCAGCATCGCGCGGCAGAAGCGCTGAGAACGACATTACGGAAACGCCTTTTGGCTTGACGCGGCTGACCTTGTGGAAGGCGAAGCTTTTACTGTCGCGCGGGCGGGGCAGCTGAATGGCGGTGATCAAACCTGCCCGCTTCCGATCACGAAAAAACTCCTCAATCGGCCGCGCTTGCCCGCCCGCCATGACAAGGCGCGCCCCAAGAGCAAGCAAGGCTGCCGCCAGATCGCCATAGGGTGGTTCAGCAAAAAGATTGCCGCCAATGGTTGCCATATTGCGTATCTGCGGGCCACCAATGGCGCGCACCACTGGGTGCAGGAAAGCAAGCTCCGCATGGTTTGCAAGCGCACTCATGGTGACGCCAGCGCCAATCTCAAAACCATCGCCGCTCTGCCTGATCTGCTTGAGTACAGGGTCAGTGCTGCGAATGATTCTGCCCTGCACAAGGCCAGCGTTGATTTCGCGCATCAGAATGGTACCACCGCCGAGATAGACCGCGTCACCACCAAGCGCGCGTTGCGCATCGCCAACGGTTGCATGCTTTTCGATGGTTACCGCCATCAGCGCACCCTTTCCGCAAGATGGCCACGAATGGCATTGAAGCCGCCATTGTAAATTTCTTCGCCCACAAGACGCGTCAACTCCGCCTCGCGGCCTTTTGGCGTATCGAAGCGGCTTTCCCAATGCCAGAAGGTCTGATCCCCATCGGTCACTGGCACAAGCCGCACGTGTGCAACGTAATTGAGCAAGGGTATCGGCGTATCCAATAGGCAGTAGCTGAAAGCCATATCTGCGTCAGATAGCGTCAACAGTTTTTCGCGTAATTCGGAACCATCTGCCAGGCAAAAGCGCCGCACGCAGCCAACCCGATCTGCGGTCTGACCACGTTCAATGGCGCTTTCCGCTACGGCAGGATGCCACTGATCATGGCCATTGAAGTCGCGCAGTATGGCCCAGATGGTTTCAACCGGCTCGGCAATCACGGTGCTTCGCACAACGCGCGGCATGTCAGGCCACCATCTGACGCTTTAGTGCGGTGAAGCCGGCCTGAAACACATTCTGGCCGATATTGGTCACCAGTTCCTCGGCAAGCTCTGCAGCGCAGTCAAACTCCGCGGACCATTCAGCAAAAGTTCGATCGCCATCCGTGATTGGGGTCAGGCGCAGCGTGGCGATATAGGCTGTCAGCGGCATCGGACTTTCAAGAATGGAATAGGTACAGAAATAATCATAATCGGAAAGCGCCAGAAGCTGTTCGCGTAGCCTATCGCCATTCTGCAGGCGAAAATCTCGCACACACCCAACGCGATCCGAAGGTTCGCCATTTTCGATGCGACTTTCGCGCACCAGCGGCAGCCAACGCGGCAGCGCGTTGAAGTCGCGTACGCGTTCCCAAACACGTCCAACCGGCGCATCAATGACCGAGCTGATATAGACCCGTGCCATTTACTTCTGCTCTCCCTTGCCGGATTTGCGCGCACTTTCGGCAATGCGCTGCATGTCGGAAGCCTCCCGCATGAGCCCCCCCTGCTTGGCAAGGCTGCCACCCTCAATCCCGATATCGCTCAAAAGGCTGTCAATCAGCGGCGCCTGTACACGGTAGCGCAGGGCGGAATTGATCACCTCATCGGTTGGTGAGCCTTCACGGCTGCTGCCACCGGTCACGCCGTCAAGCTGCATGATGCGAATATCCTGGATCTTCTCAAGCGGCTTCACGCTGGCGGCGACAATACCTTCGACATGTTCCAGCATCTTGCGCCGGAAGAGTGAATGGCGCGCCTCATCGGTCAGGATATTCTCCGCCTCATTCAGCAGTTTCTGCGCTTCGGCTTCAACCGCGGCACGAATCTTCTCGGCTTCGGCCCGCAAGCGCGCTTCCGCGGCGGCTTTTTCTGCCATCAGGACATCGACGGATTTACGGCGATTTGCTGCCTCGGTCTCACGTGCGGTGAGCACTTTTTCCTCGGAAATCGCGGCAAGCGCACGTGCCGCCTCAGCCTCAGCGCGCGCCGCAGATTCTTCGAGGGACTTGCGATACAGGGTGATGGCCTTCTCCATCTGATAGGTCTCAACAGTCTTTTCGCGCTCAACTTCAAGCCGGCGGCGAATTGTTTCGTGATCTATGCGGATTTCATCAAGCTGTCTTTCGGAAGCGATGCGCGCACGCTCAATATCCTCGCGGCTTTCGATCTCGGCCTCGCGCAGGGCCTGGACGCGCGAGATTTCAAGCTGCTCCAGTAAGCGTCGCCGTTCGAGCCGTGCAGCCTCAACCGCGCGTTCGCGCTCAACCTCGGCTGTCTCCACATCGCGTGTGGCGATAATCTGCGCCTGGCGCACGGTTGCGTCTGCCTGCGCCGCCTTGGACCTTTCGGCAGCCAGCGCGACGTGCTTTGCCTGCTCAGCAGCCTCCACAATACGGGCGCGCTCGATATCGGTGACCTCGCGGCTTTGCCGGCTCGCGATGCGTTCCTGCTCCAGTGCAAGTTCAGCAGCGATTCGTGCTTTCTCCACATCTTCACGCCGCGCGATTTCGGCGGCTTCTATGGCCTGTTCACGCGCGATCTCCCGGGCCCGTGTCGCTTCCTCAGCGGTGATTTTCTCCGCAGCCAGGCGCCTTTCGCGGGCGATACGCGCACCCTCCGTTGCTTCGGCAGCAGCGATTTCAGCTGTCTCGACCGTTTTTTGCCGCTCAATCTCAAGTTCCCGGATGCGTCGATCTTCGGCGATACGGGCTTCGTTGTCCTCTGCTGTTTGGATGATGCGTGCCCTTTCGACCGATTCGCGGGCATGGATTTCGGCCTCTTCAAGCGTCTTCTGGCGCTCAATCTCCTGCTTACGGACTTTCTCCTCCCCCGCAATACGTGTCTGGTTCAGCAGTAGCGTTTGCGCCATGCGCCGCTTTTCGGTCTCCTCGCGCGCAACAATCTCCGCCTGTTCCAACAAGCGCTGACGCTCAATCTCCAGCGATTGGGTCTCGCGCTCCTTCGCGATGCGGGCCTCATCGACTGCCTTCTCCTGAGCGATGCGGGCGCGCTCCGTCGATTCACGGGCGGCGATTTCCGCCTCCTGTAGGGTTTTTTGCTTGGCGATTTCACGTGATTGGGTTTCCCGCTCATTTTCAATCCTCGCCTCGCGAACCGCCCTTTCCTGCAGGATGCGCGCCTTTTCAATCTCCTCACGTGCGGCGATTTCTTCGGAGTCAATGGCTTTCTGGCGAGCTATTTCCCGTGCACGCACTTCCCGTTCTGAGGCGATGCGCGCTTCGGCAATCGCACGTTCATTGGCAATGCGAGCCTTCTCGATGGTCTCGCGCGCGGTGATCTGGGCCTCTTCAGCTTCGGTATCGCGGGTGGCGCGCTCCTTTGCCAATTCCGCGCGCTGTTGCGCCCGACGGAATTCGATCTCGCGCTCCTGCTCAAGCCGGGCGGATTCACTCTCCCTTTCAATATCGAGCGCCTGTTTCTCCGCCTCGAGGTTGCGAGCCCGGATTTGGATCATCGCATCCTGTTCAATATCATTGCGGAGCTTGCGGCGTTCTTCGATGTCACGAATAAGCGCGGTCAAGCCTTCCGCATCAAACCGGTTGGAGGGGTTGAAGAATTCAAGGCTGGTCTGGTCAATATCCAGGATCGCGACGCTTTCGAGCTCTAGACCATTCTTCTCCAGATCAAATTGCGCGGCAGACTTCACGCGCGCCACGTAGTCGGCGCGGTTTTCATGCATGCCTGCCATATCCATCTCAGCCGCAATGGCCCGTAAGGCGCTTTCGAATTTGCCGGAGAGCAGCGCGTTCAGCCGTTCGGGTTCCAGCGTGCGGCGACCAAGCGTTGAGGCCGCCATGGCGACCGCGCGCTTTTCCGATTTTACGCGAACAAAGAATTCCGCTTCAAGATCAATCCGCATCCGGTCACGCGTAATCAGCGCTTCCGATTTTGAGCGAATGACCTGTAAAGGCAGCACATTCATATTGACCGGCGTGATGTCATGAATGATGGGCCAGACAAAGGCGCCACCATCAATGACCACTTTCTCTCCAAGAAAACCAGTGCGCACAAAGGCAACTTCCTTTGTGGATCGCCGATAAAGCCGCTGCATCACCCAATAGATGATGGCGATCGCGATGATGAGGAGAATGAGTGTTAGGATGAGTTGCCCGATGGTTTGTCCGGTCATGCTCGTTCCCCTTTTCTGTTCAACGACCCGTGATGCGCTTGAAGGCGCGGGTCTGTTCGGTCAATGCGATTTCGGCTGGCAGGCGTTCCATGGAAGAAGCGCCATAGAAGCCGTGGCAATGGATGCATTTCTTCAGGATAAAGTCGGCATCTTCCGGCATGGCGACCGGGCCACCATGCACCAGGATGATGGCATCAGGTTTCTCTGCCAAGGCTGCCTTCGCGACGCGATCCACAATGGTTGGGCAATCAGCAAGCCGCAGTGCCGTTTCTGCGCCGATACTGCCGCCTGTAGTCAGCCCAAGATGCACAACGATGATGTCAGCGCCGGCATTTGCCATGGCCTTCGCGTCTGCTTCATTGAAAACATAGGGCGTTGTCAGCAGGTCCTTGCGCTGCGCCAGCGCAATCATATCTACTTCCAGCGCAAAGGACATGCCGGTTTCTTCCAGATTCTGGCGGAAAATCCCGTCAATCAGGCCAACGGTCGGGAAGTTTTGCACGCCAGCGAAACCCACACGCTTCACCTGATCCAGAAAAACATCCATCAGTCGGAATGGATCGGTCGCGCACACACCGGCAAGGACCGGGGTGCTGCGCACAACCGGTAGCACCTCGGCCGCCATATCCATCACGATGGCATTGGCGTCACCATAGGGCATCAAGCCCGCCAGGCTACCTCGGCCAGCCATCCTAAACCGCCCGGAATTGTAGATCACGATCAAGTCGATGCCGCCGGCTTCCTCGCATTTCGCAGAAAGCCCGGTGCCGGCGCCGCCACCGATAATCGGTTCGCCGCGCGCCATCATGGCGCGAAAGCGTTCCAGAATGGCGCTGCGAGATTCTACCCGACTATTCACGGCACCCCCTGCCTTTTGCGTGAAGGCCGTGCTGGGCCGAGCAGATTTTGGAATTCCGCGACCACCATGGCCGCAAAGGCGGCATCATTGATGTGGTGGCGCACCCGCAGCAAACGGCGATTGGGGCCAGGACGGAAGGTCGCTTCCATGGCACGGAACAAGGCCTCCCGCGCTGCAGGATCGTGAAACGCCTGGCCTGGGGCATCCAGCGCCGAAACACCGCCTTCGGGCAGATAGAAGCGCACTGGCCCATACATCAAATTCAATTTGCTGGCGATCCATTGGCCTATTCCAGCGCATTCCGCCGCAGTGGTGCGCATAAGCGTGATCTGCGGATTATGCTGATAGAATTGGCGGCCGCGATAGGCCTCAGGCACCGTGTCAGGAGGACCAAAATTCACCATATCCACTGCGCCGACAGAACCGATATAGGGCAAGCGCGTACGGATGACAGCGCCGAAACGGTCTGCCGTGGCCGGCAAAATGCCACCGAACAGCATATCGGCGATTTCAGTCGTAGTGATGTCAATCACGCCGACAACCTTTTGCGAGTCAATCAATTTTTCCATTGATTGCCCGCCAATGCCGGTGGCATGAAAAATCAGACAGTCCCATTCCTTATCTAGTGCGTCTGTAATCTGGCGGATGCAAGGCGTGGTGACACCAAACATGGAAAGGGCGATCGCGGGGCGTTGCGGCTGGCGCGGTTTTGCAGTGCGGCGCGCCTGCACCATACCGATCATGGCCTGCGCAGCATTGCCAAGAATGTCCTCGGTGATCGCATTCAGCCCCTGCACATCGGCCACTGAATGCATCATGGTGATGTCGGTTGCGCCAACATAGGCGCGCACATCACCGCTTGCGATGGTGGAAACGATCAGCTTGGGTATGCCGATGGGTAGCGCGCGCATCGCAGGCGCGACAAGTGCCGTGCCGCCGGAACCACCGGCGGAAAGGATGCCGGCAATGCCTGTTTGCCGTTCTATCCAACGCTTGAAAGCCTCCGTCATGCCGGCAACGGCCGCCCCACGATCTCCAGTAAAGACACCCGCCGAGCCGCGCGGATGAAAGGCAGCGATCTGATGGGCCGGAATATCAGCGCCGGAATGGCCGCCCGTGGTGGACAGATCAACAAGCCTTACAGGCAAGCTGGCAGCGCGGATCTGGTCGCGCATGAAGCGAAGCTCTGCCCCTTTGGTATCAAGTGTGCCGGCCACCAGAATTACCTCAGCGCCCGGCATAGAAAGTGGACGGATTTCGGCTTGTGCAGCAGCCGCGCTCATCAACGGTTGCGCAGTCAATATACGCGCTGTGCGTTCCAGCACTTCAACCGGAACAGGCTTCGACCAGCGCGTGGGGGGCGTTGGGTTTGAAACATAAATCTTCAACGGCCCACCAGGTGTTGCGGCTGCGCTTTCCTGCGGTGGGGTAGTGCTTTGTGTTGGCTCTGCCGGGATATCCTCATGACCGTGGCGGCCAACACCCAGCAGGCGCTGCTGCAATTCCCGATCGGCGGCCAATTCGCGCGCCGGTGCGCTGCGATTGATGCGGCCATTCACCATAATGGCGACCGTTTCCGCAATGGCGCAGGCAACACCGATATTCTGTTCAATCACCAGCACATCAATCTCGCCATCTTGCGCGAGTTGCACCAGCAATTCCTCAAGCTGCGCGACAATGACCGGCGCCAGACCTTCGGTCGGCTCATCCATCACCAGCAACTTAGGGTTCATCAGCAGGGCGCGACTGATGGCGAGCATCTGCTGTTCACCGCCTGAAAGCTGCGCGCCACCATTGCCGCGCCGTTCCGCAAGGCGCGGGAAGGTGGAGAAAATCCGCTCAATGGTCCATGCGCCGCCCTTGCGTTCCACCATCTTCAAATGTTCTTCAACGGTCAGGGAACGCCAGAGCCTTCTGCCCTGCGGCACATAGCCAATGCCTGCGCGCGCGATATCAGCTGGCGAGCGCCCGACCAAGGGCTGACCATGAAAACTGATGGAACCGGAAGCAACCGGCACCAGGCCCATGATGGCCTTGCAGAGCGTGGTCTTGCCCATGCCATTCCGACCAACAACGGAAAGCGCCCCGGTAACAAGCCGCAGATCAACGCCTTGCAAGGCATGGCTCGCACCGTAGAAAACATTCAACCCGCGAATCTCAAGCGCGGCAGGACCCGCTTTCTCAGGCATGCGCATGGCGGCCATCCCCAAGATAGAGTTCCTGCACCTGCGGATCTTCCTCAATCTCCGCAGGCGTGCCTTCCTTGAAGACGCGGCCATTATGCATCATGGTCACGCGCTGGGCGACACGCAGCGCGACATCCATATCATGTTCAATGAGGATGAAGCCGATATGCGGCGGCATGTTGGTGAGGATTGCGATGAGTTCCGCGCGTTCGGTCGGTGAAAGCCCGGCAGCGGGTTCATCAAACAGAATGAGCCGCGGCGCGCCAGCAAGGGCAAGCGCGATTTCAAGCTGGCGCTGCTGGCCATAGCTCAATTCACTCACCAGCTTTTGCCGCACCTCGGTCAGGTGTACGGCTTCGATCAATTCCTCACAGCGTGTCAATAATGGGTCCCCGCGCCGTGGCCGCAGCAGGGAAAAGCGATTGCGGCTGACGCCGCGGCACGCCAGATAGACATTATCGGCCACGCTGAGGCCGCCGAAAAGCAAGGAGATCTGATAGGTACGCCGAAGGCCACGCCGGATGCGTTCATGGGCGGGAAATTCCGTCACATCCTCACCAAACAAACGGATAGTACCGGAACTCGGCAGGAAATCGCCCGTGACGCAATTGAACAAGGTTGTCTTGCCCGCACCATTTGATCCGAGTACCGCGCGTCTTTCACCCGCTTCCACGGTCATGGTGATATCAGCAATCGCAGAGAGTGCGCCAAAAAGCTTGGTGACACCGCGCAGTTCCAGCGCATTGCCCGCACCGGCAGCGCCGATGCGTTCGATGATGGGCGGGTTGGGCGCTGCGATATTCATGCGGCCCCCGCCGCTTTTGGCCGCCCCGTCAGGGGGTCGAGATTCTTGCGCTGCCTTTCGCGCCAACGATCCCAAAGACCCAAGGCGCCATCAGGGGAAAAGAAGACCACGGCCAGGAAGCCTAGCCCGACAATCAGCTTGAAGCGTTCCGTTGAAAGACCGAAGCTGGAAAGCAAATCGGGGCTGAAGGTGCTGAGCAGCACATAGATGAAGGCACCCACAAAGGGACCAATTGGGCGGCGTAACCCGCCAATCACGGCGATAATCAGGATGTCAATCACCGCCGGAATGCCCGCGGTGAAGGGTGCCACCTGCGTGTTTTGCCAAACCAACAGAATACCACCAATCGCGGCAATCACCCCGGAAAACGCATAAGCGGCGATGCGATGCGCAGTGACATTGAAGCCCATGGCCGCCATGCGCCGCGGATTATCGCGGACCCCTTGCAGGGCCAAGCCGAAGGGTGAGCGCGCAACATAAAGAACGGCCAAATAGCATAGCACAGCGATGCCCAAGCTCAGGTAATAGAACGCGGTTGGCTGACGCCAGTCCACGCCAAAAAGGCTCGGCGGTACGACAAAGTTGAAGCCATTATAGCCGTTGAAGATATCGTAGTTCTGGCGTGTAAAATAGAAGAAGGCACTGGCAATCGCCAGCGTAATCATGATGGTGTAGATGCCTTCCGTCCGCACCGCCAAAGCGCCGACCAATGTGGCAAAAATCGAGGCAATGATGATCGCCAAGGGAATATAGAGCCACCATGGCATGCCAAGGCTGATCTGCTGCACGCCCGAAGTGCCTAGGATGGCGACCGCATATCCGGCGAGTGCCGCAACGGTCATCTGCACCAGGCTGACCATGCCGCCATAGCCGGCCAGAAACATCAGCGACAGCGCGATGATGCCAAGGCAGAAGGACCAGCCGAAAATCTGAAACAGCCAGAAATTACCCGCGAATACAGGCATGATCAGCAGGATGAAACCAACCGCCCAATAGGCCGCCGGCACACGCGCGAAGCCGCTTCCCGTCAAGGGGGCATCCACGCCATCGGCGCGCGGCGCTTCATTCACCGCCATGGCGCTGGCCCCTTCACCGGCGGCTTCCCATCAAACCCTGCGGACGGAACGCCAGCACCAGGGCCATGATCAGGAACGTGAATACAACGGAATAGGTTGGCGCATAGACAAGCCCGATCTGTTCAACCAACCCGATAATGAGCGCACCAAGCGCCGCACCGGGTATGGATCCCATGCCGCCCACAATCACGACAACAAGGCTCGCCAGCAGGAATCGCGTATCCTCCCCTGGGGCGAGGGATTGGAAAGTGCCCCCAACAACGCCCGCGATACCCGCAAGCCCCGCGCCGAAACCGAAGACGGCGAGGAAGACATAATGGATGCGCACACCAGATGCTGTCAGCATTTCACGGTCATCAACGCCCGCACGGATCAACATGCCAAGGCGCGTACGATTGAGCACCAGCCACATCCCAACCCCAATGATGATAGCCATGACCAGGATGGCAATGCGTACCTGCGGAAAGCGCATATAGACCGGATTGCCGCTGCGATCCGTACCCACAACAATCGGTAAGGTTGCCGGCCCAGTCAGCCATTGCGGGGTTTGCAGCGTATAGGATTGCCCACCCCAAGCCCAAAGCATCAGATCAGCCAGCACCACCGAAAGGCCAATCGTCACCATGGTCTGGCGCAGTTCCTGCCCTTCCATGCGGCGAAACACCTGGTGCTGTAGCAATAGGCCAAGCAAGGCGACCACAATGAAGACCACCGGCAGCGTGATCCACCACTCCCCTGTCACGTTGGAGACGACATAGCCGATATAACCGCCGAGCAAATAAAGTGACCCATGCGCAAGATTGACATTGCGCATCAGCCCAAAAATCAGCGTGAAGCCGGAAGCGACCAGGAAATACAGCGCGCCAAGCGTCAGTCCCCCAAAGATCGCATTCAGAAAAACACGTTTGCGCCCCAGCACCGCCTCCACACCCGGTGTCCATGGCGCAAGAATAAGCCAGAGGAGCAGCGCCACCAGCACGACAATGATCAGCGACCAAAGCGGATGGCGTCGCGTGAATTCTGTCATGGCTGCTCCATCATGATACGCTGGGAAAGGCAGGGCCGCGGCACAAGCCCCCAAATCCTTGTTCCAATCGCACAGGAGTGGCGGCTGGAAGCGGGCATAGGGCTTAGGCCAGAAGCGATAAGGCCAGCAGTGACGCCGGCGAAAAAAGTTTCGCCGGAGTCACGCTGCCATCATCTTGGATCAGCCCCCGCCCAAGGCGCGGCAATCAGGGTTGGTGCGGGAAGGCAGGCCCATCGCACGGAACTGTTCGGCGGTCATCCCCAGGGTCTGGTTCACCCCATCCACGCGCGCCACCATGCGGTTCACCAAGGTACCGCCAGGGCCTTCCGCGACTTCGTTCACGAATACCGTGCCGGTCGCCTGACGGTTCTCATTCAGGCTCACCTCACCAAGTGGCGTGGCCAGCTTGAGCGAGGAAAGCGCCGCATTGAACCGACGCTGGCCATCGCTCAGATCACCATTCACCGCGTTCAGCCCAGCAATGGCGGCGGAAGTCGCGATGAAATAGCCAACGCCGAAGAGCGATGGGCTATTGAAACGCTCATTCGCAGGGAAGGCTTCGCGATAGAGCCGCACGTAATTCTGCCAGGCTGGATCGGGATTGTCTTCCGCAAGCGGGCCGGAAGTGGGCGTGCCAATCAGCGCATCCTTGGCGCGACCGCGGGCGGAAAGCACGGTCTGGTCGGCCATGATGGTACCGCCGATCAACCGCGTGCCGGCACCGGCCTGCTGCCATTGATTGAGGAAGTTGATCGCATCCGTGCCACCCATGCCGAGATAGATGGCATCCACATTATCCGGCAATTGCGCAATCACGCCGCCGAAATCGGCAGCACCGAGCGGCACCCAGAAGCGCTGCACAATCGTGCCGCCGGCGCGGCAGAAATCCACGGCGAAGCCAAGGAAATTCGTGTAGCCGAAAGAATAATCCGCAGAGACGGTCGCGATGCGGCGCCAGCCCTTGTTGCGCACCACATAGGTGCCAAGCCCGCTGCCCCATTGCGCGCCGTCCAGGTTGAAGCGGAAGACATTCGGCGCGGGGTCAACCCAGGTCATTTCCAGGGCACCGGAAATACCGTTGATGATGGTACGGTCGGGGATTGTTTTGGCGTAGTCACGAATGGCGATACCTTCCGAACCGGAAAGCGGGCCAATGATGAAATCCACGCGATCCTGTTCGATCAGCTTGCGCGCCTGGCGCACGGCCGTATCGGGGCGGGTATCCGTGGGCGCCACGATGGTTTCGATGCGGCGGCCGGCAACCGTATGATTCACCTGACGCAGTGCCAATTCCACGTTGCGCACCGCATCGCGCCCGCCCGCTGCAAAGGCGCCTTCCAGGGCAACCAGAATGCCGATGCGAATGGGCGGCTGCTGCTGCGCCGCTGCCGGGGCGCTGAGCCCCCAGGAAAGGGCAAAGGCGCCCGCCAACCCCAATAATGATCGCTTGGTCCAATTCATCTTCAGGTCCTCCCTCATGGACGTCCGGGGTGTTTCTGGCAGCGTGAACCACCAGACACCGCCTTTGTTATCGCTTCCCGCCGACCGAGCCGATCTCGGTCGGCTTGTACTTCTTTGGTATGGGAAGGTTGCGGGGTGCCTGGGTCTTTCGTCAAGAGTAAAGATGAGGGGAGGCCGTTTGGCTAATGGGCCGAAGCCCCTTACGGGCGTAAATGCGGTTTTCTATCTATCTTTTGGTTACTGGACTTATCGGATGACGGTCATGTTGACTTAAGCCATATGGTTTACGTGACAAATCCGAGAATAATTGCCGAAGTGCGGACCTCGCTGCTGGGTACCTGTAGATATCGATCGGCGGCGCGCTGTTTGGAATGCGGTCAGGGCTGCTTGCCAGTCGGCGTCATGCGCAATGCCGATGCGCTGGAGGGGTTCGAGCGTCACCTTCCCCCGGCTGTAGTAGTCGCCCTGCATGCGGGCGAGCCATCCAGACAGCCCCTGTGTGGCAAGGGCGTCGCTGGCGGCCATTACTTCCGCTTGGCTGGGCTCGGCGCGACCTAGCAGGCTGCTGAAAAGCCCTCATTGAACATCGCGATTTTGACTTGCGCGCATGTTTTCAACGCTGCTTTCGCCTGAATACAACCATTTTCAGTGACCTTTTGGCCCTGGCGGCACGCCCTGGACGGATTCCGGGCGTCA
>Ga0315900_10006866_pt1 | contig 15090 bp, 16 predicted proteins | sample LakEriMetagenome_FD_203521 | JGI IMG/M metagenome (GOLD analysis project Ga0315900, IMG submission 203521) | Freshwater fungal communities from buoy surface, Lake Erie, Ohio, United States - Buoy 12 MA114 | ecosystem: Environmental > Aquatic > Freshwater > Lake > Lake biofilm | place: USA: Lake...
CTCAGAGAGCATGCCGAGACTGAGGAAGCTATAAACGCCCCAATCGCGGATCTGCGGGGAGAGCGCGTCGGTGTTCCCGCTGAGCAACTGCTCCGTCATGAGCAGCGTGTCGAACGGCAGGCGGATGAGCGAGGAGAGGCGGCGGATGATGTTCTTGCTGGCGATGTTGCTCCCGCGATGCGGGGTGGTGATGAAGACGAGGCGGTCCACGCCGGGATCAGGCTTGAACTTGAGCGTGCTGACGAGGCGCTGACGCACGGCGTCGGAGACATTCAACTGCTCCGGCGACTTCGTGAACATGGCGTTCCAGAGCTTGTCACCGGGGTCGATGGTCTGCATGCGGCTGAGCAGGCCGCCCATGCTGTGGCCGACGAGCACCATGCGGCGCATGCCGGGGTCGTCGTGCTCGGGATCGAAGTGCTCGCGTGCCTGCCGCAGTGACTCGCGCAGACGGGCGGAGGTCTGCGGCACGTCCATGGCGGTGGGATACAGGAAATACCACGGCTGGTAAGCGGCGCGCAGCTCGGGATCGGAGCTGATGGCGTTCACCACGTTCAGCCAGATGTGCGGATCGGAGAGCAAACCATGAACAAAGACGACGGGGATGCGCCGCGGATCATAAACATCCATGCGGTAGAGCTGGCAGTCGCTGAGCGCACGCTCGGGGAAGAACATGCCGAGCCATCTGAAGAAGCTCAGCGACTTTTTCGAGAGCGCGAGCTGCTTGGAAGCGGTGAAGTTCGCGGCGAGCAGTCGCTCGTCTCCGCCCAGCTTCACGGTTTCGACATTGAGTGCGTTGTGCAGGTGCAGTCGGCAGCGGCGGGGCTCGTCGGGGCCGCGCGGCGCTTCACCCATCTCCAAAATCGCGGTGAGGGTGAGATTGCCGCCGTTCGGCGGAAGGAAGGGCAGCTCCTGCCGCGCCTCGCTGGTGCGGCGGATGTGGCCGACGACGGGAATGCCCACGCCGGGCCGCTGGGCGAGCGTGTCGGCGACACGCGGCTTCACCCGCGAGGGAAGGATGATCTCGTCGATGCGCGCGGGCGTCACCTCGCGACGCGGATCGGAGCTCGTGTCGAAGTCGATCTGAAACGATTGCGTTTTCGAGGTGAAGACGGTGCCCGGCCGCCAGTAGCGCGGGCTTTGATGGTCGTCCCACTCCCGCAGGAAGGCGGCGAGCGCCTGGTCGTAACGATCCTGCGCCTTGCGCCGCTCGCTGATTTTTCCGCGCTGCATGCCGTCCCAGCCGGCGGCCATTTCATCGAGCAAACCGGCAATGTGGCGCTTCTCGCGCTCCGTGAGCACGGTTTCAGTCCGTGCGGACGCGTCGCGTGTGAGCGACCCGCATGAAACGAGGCTGCCGCAGGCCGCGAGAGCCAGCACGCGGATCGCAAGGAAGGCGCGCATCACTTCTTCGCCGGGAGGGGCTTGAGCTTCATGTTGCGGATGGCCGCGGTGGTGTTGAAGGTCGTGAGCGAGAGCGGCAGGTAGCTTTCGATGGGGCCGGGCCGCACGCCGATCTTCTTCTCCTGGATGTCTTCGTCGATGACCTGCTTCTCACCGATCCAGACACTGAGGTTTTCCGGCGTGACACGCAGCTTCACGGCATACCACTTGTCATCCTCGTAGCGCTGGTAGCTGGAGGTGTTGTTCTCGGAGGCATCGAGGCCGTTGATGGAGGAGATGCCGGTGACGCTGCCGCCCCAGCCGCCGCAGACGAGCGTGGCGCAGTGCTTCACATCCCCGACGGGAAAGGTGAGGCCGACGAAGAAATCGACGCCCTGCAGGCGCTTCGCCTCCAGCGTGATCTCGTAGTTCGTCATTGGCAGCGCGGCGGCTTTCTTGTAAACAGCGCCGCTCACGCTCTCGCCCTGATTGATGATCATCACCCCGCCCTCCAGCTCCACCATGCCGCTGCCGCCGACATCCACGCTCTCCCAGTCGTCGAGCGACTTGCCGTTGAAGAGCACGAACTCCTTCGGCGCCTCCGCGGCGGGCTTGGCGTCATCGGCGGCAAAAGCGGCTCCAATGAGCAGCACGGCGGGCAAAAGAAGGCGTTTCATGATTTCGCCGCGCATCCTCCATGACCTCGCCATCAACGTCAAGCTGCTACCCGGCTCCCTTTCGCATGCCTTCTCCTGATCTGAAAACCATCATCATCATGGGCGTCTCCGGCTCCGGAAAATCCGTCGTCGGCCGCCTGCTCGCCGCGAAACTCGATGCCACCTTCGAGGACGGCGACGACTTCCACCCGCCCGCAAACAAAGCGAAGATGTCCGCCGGTACACCGCTCAACGACGACGATCGCTGGCCCTGGTATGCCGTGCTGCGCCAGCGCATCGAGGACATGCGCCATGTCACGCCCATTTACATCCTCGCCTGCTCCGCGCTCAAACCGATCTACCGGGAGAAATTGCGGGCGCATGATGCAGATCAAACGCTGCGCTTCGTGCTGCTCGACGGCAGCCGCGAGTTGATCTCCAGCCGCATGGCAGCGCGCAAAGGCCACTTCATGCCGCTCAGCCTGCTGGAGAGTCAGCTCGCCACGCTGGAGCCGACGCCCGACCTCATTCGTGTGCCCATCGACGGCACGCCGCAGGAAATCGTGGCCGACATTGTGCAGAAACTCGCATGAGCAAAGCCGTCCAGCGCCTCTTCTGGGGATGGGACGCGCCGGTCCTGGAGAAGGCCGTGGACTTTCTCTGCCGCGGATGGGATCAAGCCCGCGCGCTCGACCTCGGCAACACGCTCATCCTCGTGCCGAACGGCGAAGCCGGCCGCCGGCTGCGTGAAGCGCTCGCGGAAGTGACCGACAAGGCCGGCACCGCCGCCAGCGTGCCGCACCTCTGGCTGCCGGAGCAGGCGCTGCTGCCGCAAAGCCGCCGTTTCGAGGCCGCGACGCCGCTGCAATCGCAAATGGCCTGGCAGCGCGCGCTGGAACGCGTCGCGCTCGAAAAACTCGACGCCCTCTTCCCCAAACTACCCGCCGAGCGCGGCTGGGGATGGCATGCGGAGACGGCGCGCATGCTGGCGGATTTGAAAATGCTGCTCGGCACCGGCGGCCTGACCTTCGCCGACACGACTGCCATGCCCGCCGTCCAGCGTGACGCGGCACGCTGGCGTGATCTGGCCGTGATCGAACGCGCTTACTTTAACGAACTCGCCAAGGCGGGTGTCGCTGACGCGCAATCGCTCAAACGCCGCAACGCGACGGCTCCCGCCCTGCCGGAAGGTGTGAAGCGCGTGGTCGTGCTCGCCTCGCCGGATTTACCGCCGCTGCTCGATGACTGGATCACCGCATGCGCGGAGCGCGGCTTGCAGGTCGTCATCGCCATCCACGCGCCTGCATCGCATGAGCACAGCTTTGACCGCTGCGGCCGTCCCCTGCCCTCGCATTGGGGCGAGGATGCCGATTTGAACCTGCCTGTCGGCAACGAGCAAATCCACGTCGCCCGTGATCCCGCCGCCCAGGCCACACAGGCGCTCAATCTCATGCGCGAACTCGTTCCGCAGGGCAAAACAGCCCTCGGCGTGTGCGACAGCGAGGTAGGCGGCCTGCTGCTGGAAAAACTCACGCTCGAAGATGCGCGCAGCTTCGAGCCCGGCGGCATTCCCGTGCAGCGTGAGGGCTTGTGGCATGTGCTCGACTGTTTCCGTGTGCTGCTCGGCGCGGGTTCATGGCGCGCCTTCGCCGCGCTGCTGCGGGTGGCCGAATTCCGCGACGCCCTGATGCCCGAGGGCACGAGTGTGAGCCAGTTGCTCAAGGAGGCCGACGATTTCGCCGCCAGTCATCTGCCCGTCACACTCGCGCATGCCACGGAGCTGCCGCTGGGTGATTTTGAGGCCTTGCAGCCCATCGTGACGGCGACACTCGATCTTCTCGGCTCGCTGCGCCGCCTGCCGCCGTCGAAGGCCGCGCGCGCGCTCATCCTCAAACTTTTCGGCGAGAAGGAATTCCGTCCCGCATCTCCGGAACAGCATGCGCGCGCCGAACTCGTCGCAGAATGGCTGCGCATCACCGAAGAACTCGAAAACGAGGCGAAGCGCTTCGAATTGAAGCCGAAGGCCGAGGACGCCTACACACTCTCGCTCGAATGCCTGTCGCAAAGCCGTCTCGCCGAGCCCCGTGGAGACATCGACCTCGTGCTGCAGGGCTGGCTCGAACTGCTCTGGGAAAAAGCGCCGAATCTCGTCGTCACCGGACTGAACGAGGAAAACGTGCCGGGCATCTTCATCAGCCATCCGTTTTTGCCTGACGCGCTGCGCGAGGCGCTCGGCCTGCCCTGCCAGCAGACACGTTTCGCGCGTGATGCCTTCATCCTCGCCGCGCTCGCGCATCAACGTGAGTCCAAAGGCCGCCTCGAACTGCTCTGCGGCCAGTGGAGCGATGACGGCGATGCCTTGCGGCCCTCGCGGCTGCTTTTCCTGTGCGATGACAAAGCCCTGCCTCAACGTGTGGCACATCTGTTTCCCAAGGAGGACGCGCAGCACGTCGAAGCCGAGCCGCCGCGCACACTCGCATGGCCCTTGCGGCCGGACTGGATCACGCGCCCGCTCGAAACCATCTCGCCTTCGCGCCTGCGCGAGTATCTGGGCTGCCCCTTCCGCTACTACCTCACGCATGCGAAGGGCATGAGCGCCGTCGAAACGCAGAAGCGGGAGCTGGATGCCGCCGAGTTCGGCCAGATCATCCACCACGCCTTCCACCGGCTGTTTCTCGAAAGCGGCATGCGCGACAGCACGCATCCGGCAAAGATCGCGGATTTTCTCGAGGAAGCCGCGCGCGAACACGTGCGCGAACTTTTCGGCCAGCGTCCCGCACCGCTCATCACGCTGCAACTTGAGAGCATCCTGCAACGTCTGCGCCAGGCGGCGAAAATCGAGGCCGTCAGCCGCCAGCAGGGCTGGCAGTGCGTCGAAGCCGAGCTGCAAATCGGCACGAAGGAAGATGCAGCGCCGTTCTTCATCGCCGAGGCGCGCTTGTCCGGCCGCATCGACCGTGTCGAACGCCACGCCGACGGCACGCTGCGCATCGTGGACTTTAAAAGCTCCGACAAGCCGAGGAAGCCGCATGAATCGCACTTCAAAGCCATCACGGCCCGTACCAAGCTCAACGAGGCCGACGCATGGAAGTGCTTCGACCTTCCCGAAGGCAGACGCGGGATGTGGCTGGACCTGCAACTGCCGCTTTACGCCGCCGCCTTGCGCCAGCGCGGCCTGAACGTGAGCCGCGTGGCCTACTTCGCCCTGCCCAAAAGCATCCAGGAGACGGAAATTCTCGAATGGGACGGCTTCGACGACGCGCTGATCGACGCGGCGCTCGATTGCGCCGCCGAGGCGGTGAAACGCATCCGCGCCGGTCAGTTCTGGCCGCCTGCGGATCGCTCCCCCAATGACAGCTTCGATGAAATCCTGCTGCACGACCCTCTGCACAGCGTGGAGGCACCTCTTGCATAACTCCGGCAGCCGTTTATCAGCCACCCGTCATGTCCGACCTCAAACTCCTCATCACTGGCTGCAAAGGCCGCATGGGCCAGGCCATCATCCGCGCCGCCGAATCTCAAAACGTCTCCGTCGCCGCCACGATCGACATGGGCGACGCCCTTTCCCCCGCCCTCGCCAAGGCTGACACCGTCATCGACTTCACCTCGCACCACTTTTGCGATGAACTGCTCGGCGAATGCCTCAAGCAGAAGAAAAGCATGATCATCGGCACCACCGGTCACACGAACGCGCAGCTCGCCGCCATCCGCGAAGCTTCGAAGACGCTGCCCATCGTCTTCGCCTCGAACTACAGCGTCGGTGTGAACACGCTCTTCTGGCTCACCCGCAAGGCCACCGAGCTGCTTGGGCCTGAATTCGATCTCGAAGTCGTCGAAATGCATCACCGCATGAAGAAGGACTCCCCCAGCGGCACCGCACGCACACTGGTCGAGATCCTCGCCGACGTGCGCGGCCTCGAATACGACAAGGACTGCCGCCACGGCCGTTTTGGCGACGTGGGAGCACGCACGCCGAAGGAAATCGGCGTCCACGCCCTGCGCGGCGGCGATGTCGTCGGTGATCACACCGTCATTTTCGCCAATGTCGGTGAACGCGTCGAGCTCACGCACAAGGCCAGCAGCCGTGACACATTCGCCAACGGCTCCGTCCGCGCCGCGAAGTGGCTCGCGGGCAAACCGGCGGGTCTTTACGACATGCAGGACGTGCTGGGCCTGAAATAACCTGCCCTCGCATGCGCTTTGGCATCGCACTCGGCTCGAATCTCGGTGAGCGCGCCGAAAACATCCGGCGTGGCATCGAAATGCTGCTCGCAAGCGTGCCGCATGTGAAGCTGGGCGCCAGCGCGCCTGTGTATGAAACGGAACCGGTGGATTGCGCTCCCGGCACACAGTCATTTTTAAACACCGTCATCGAAATCGAGGCGGATTGCACCCCGCAGGAGCTGCACACGCATCTCAAGGCCGTCGAATCCGCGCTCGGACGCCCGGAGCAGCGCGAACGCAACTCGCCGCGCACGCTCGACCTCGACCTGCTCTACGCGGACGATGTGGTGAGTGATGATCCCGCTTTGATCCTCCCGCATCCGCGCCTTCATCTGCGCCGCTTCGTTCTTCAGCCGCTGGCCGACATCCGGCCTGATCTGCTCCTGCCGGGCCAGACGCAGTCCATCGCCGGATTGCTGGCGCGGCTGCCTGCGTGAAGAAGAAACGGTTACGCGCTTGTCGGGCGGGCAAAGCGATGCTTCTTGGCGGAGCATGACTGACGCCCCGCCGACCTCCGCCGACCCTGGACGCTGGATCCGCTTCGCCCTGGTCATGCTGCCTGTGGGCACGATTTTTCTCGGCATCGCGAGCTTTGGCATCTGGCAGTGGAAGAAGGACCAGGCGGCGGACCGCTCATTCAAATACGCGATGGCGCTGCGCCGACCGATCACGCTCGAAGGCATCCAGCGACATGCCGGCATCGTGCGTGAGGCGCTGGCGAAGCCCGACTGGCCTCTGAGCATCCCCGGCTACCTCGAATCGACGATGGGCGCGGAAAACATGGGCTACACCGTGCGACGGACGCGGCTCGGCGACGAGCAGTCGATCATCGACGCGGAACTCACCGGCAAAACACGTCCGCGTGAGATCGTGATGGCCCTGGTGATTTACGATGGCGATCCGACACGGCTCATCCGGACAGCGAACACCATCGCGGCCTTGTTGGGCATCGCGCACGAGACCACGGGCGAGTCTGTCGTGCGCTCGCTGCGTTTTGCGCTGATCCCCAGCAGCCCCGAGGCGCTCACGCGGATGAAGGAACAGCTCCGTCGGGATGACGAGCGGCTCATGCATCTCTTCCTGCTCGGCAATCCGTCCGCCGATGTGCTGAAGCAAATCCATGACACGTTTGAGACCGCCGCCAGGGGGACGCAGGTGGTCGTTCGTCCCGCAACCAGCACGCCGCAGGAAGCGCTGCCAGCCGCGCAGGAACTCAAGACGCTGCTGCTGCAAGCCGCCGAGAAGCCATGATCGTCACCTGCCGCCAGATGCAGCAATGCGAGGAGGCCGCGTTCGCGCGCGGTGTGAGCGCGGCGGCATTGATGGAGCAGGCAGGCAAAGGCATCGCGAACGTGGTGCGTCAGTTCGCGCCACGTCCCGGATCGCTGGTGCTCTTTCTTGGCAAAGGAAACAACGCGGGAGATGCGCTCGTCGCGGCGCGGGAACTTCTCGCCGATGGCTGGAAAACGCATGTGCGGCTGAGTTGCGAGCCCGAGGACATGAAAGAGCTGCCACGACGGCATTTGGCCTCGATTCGCAGCCATGCGCGGGTGATTGAAGATGCGACGACGTTTGATTTCGACGCGGGCCCGATTGTCAGCCTCGATGGTTTGCTTGGCATTGGCGCGCAGGGACCGATGAAACCCGAGTTGCAGGCGCTGGCACGCGAGATGAACGCGCTGCGCGCGCAGAAGCACGCGCTGACCATCGCGATGGACATTCCCTCCGGGCTCGACGGTGATCATGGCGATGTTTGCGAGGACGCAGTGATCGCCGATGTGACCGCCGTGGTCGCGCAGATCAAAGCAGGCCTGCTCGAAGACGGCGCGGATCATCATGTGGGACGCATCGCGCTCGTGCCGCTGGCTGATTTGGCGAAATGCGAGGGCGATTCGTCCGCGCAGGCGCTCACGCCGGCGATTTTGCGTTCCTGGCTGCCACGTCGTGCGAATGACATGCACAAGAGCGAAGCCGGGCGCGTCGGGATCATCGCCGGATCGCGCGGATTTCTCGGCGCGGCGGAGCTGGCCTGTCGCGGTGCCTTGAGCGCTGGCGCGGGCCTGGTCACGCTGCTCGTCAAAGAAGACGTGTATCCGCTCATCGCGTCACGCGTGCCAGCGGAAGTGATGGTCAAGCCCATCGACGACTACCGCGACGTGCTGGAGATGAAATTTGACGCGCTGGCAGTCGGACCGGGCCTGGGCCTTGATCACGAGAAGGAAGTGCTCGAGGTTTTGAAGCAGTCGAATCTGCCGGTGATCGTGGATGCCGACGCGCTGACCATGCTGGCCGAAAATCCGCAGATTCTGGACAAGACGGTCAAACTTCCGCGCCTCCTGACGCCGCATCCGGGCGAGCTTGATCGGCTGCTGCGCAATTATCCGGGCTGGCATGGCATGAGCCGCCGCAAGGTGACCGAAGCGCTCACCGAACCGGCGCCGGGACGCACGCTGCTGCTGAAGGGGGCGCGCACGGTGATCGCCACACGCGGTCAGCCGACCTTTTTCAACACCACCGGTCATCCCGGCATGGCCAGCGGCGGCATGGGCGATGTTTTGACGGGTGTGTGCGCCGCGTTCGCCGCGCAAAATATGCCGCTGCATCGCGCGGCAGGCCTTTCCGCATGGCTCTGCGGCCGCGCGGCGGAAATCGCGCTGGTTCGTGATTGCATCGCCGCTGAATCGCTTTGCGCGGGAAATGTGGCGGCGCGTCTCGGCGGCGCATTGCTTGATTTGAAGCAAGCCTGCTTCTAAATGGCTTCATGAAACGACGCTTTTTTCTCACGGCGTGTTTGGCATCCCTGGCCGCCTGCAAACGCGGCCCCAAACCCGCGCTAATGACAGCTCGTTTTGAAATCTTGGGGAAAGTAGCCGATGTACATGACGGCAGGCCGCTCGACCTTTTCGATGTGCGGGTCACCTTGACCAATCCCGCGCATTCACCGCTTTATCTGGAGCAGTTGAAGACAAACTACCTGTCGGATTACCTAAAGCTGCGCAATCCTGAGAAGGTGTGCCACATCGTGCAACGCCGTTTGAAAGACGACTGGACTGGCACCGGCCAGGGGTACACTGGTTTTCCAATGCAGCGCAGGCTACTGCCGGCAGGCGGCCAGTTTCAATTCGTCTGCACCATCGCCTGGAGGCTCATCAAGACTCCTGACACCTTCCGCATCCTGATCCGTCATTACGAGAGCAGTGACGGCGGCCGGCCTTGCGAACTGTTTTCACCCGAGTTCTCCATCGAAGCCTGATCTCGACGCATGGCCGCCCACGCTGACCAGTTTTCCATCTCCACCCGTGGCAAGGGCACTTACGAGATCACGGAACGCTGCCAGCAGATCGTGCGGACGAGCGGCATTCGCACCGGCACGGCAACGGTCTTCGTGCAGCACACGAGCGCGAGTCTCGTGATCTATGAGAACGCCGATCCATCCGCACGCACGGATTTGCACAGCTTTTTCGATCACCTCGTGCCGGAGGACACGCCGTATTTCGTGCACACGTATGAAGGGCCGGACGACATGCCGAGTCATCTGCGCATGGCGCTGACGCGAACGTCGGAGGTAATTCCCGTGGTGAATGGACGCCTCGCCCTGGGCACCTGGCAGGGCATTTTCCTTTTCGAACATCGCCGCGCGCCGCACACGCGGAGCATCGTGGTCAGCGTGGTGGGAGAATGAAAAATGACGAAACCAGAGCCGAGCGAAGCGAGACAGACGACTGAAAGGAGCCCGCAGGGAAGCGAAGCGTATCAATGGCGAATGATGAATGAAGGGCCGAATGAGCAAATTCGACATTCCTCATTAGGATTTCGTCATTCCGGCCGCTCTCAAAGCGCCCGCAGATAATCAAACGTGTAGAGGCCGGTATTGTGCCCGTCGCTGAAGTCGAACTGGATGGCGTAGCCGCCGACCATGCGCCAGTCCTTCACGGTGACTCCGGGGAAGCTCTTCTGGTTCGTGCCGCCGATCTTGTTGCCAAGCAGGTCGCGCTCTCCTGTGTTTTCGGCGCTGGGTGAGGCGGCGCGGAGTTTTTCCATCGGAATGAACTGCTCCGTGCCGTCCTGCCACAGGATGGCGACTTCAGAGCCGATGAGTTCGAGACGGGTGGGATGCATGGAATAAAGAATGCAGTGATGGATGACAAAGTTCGCCCGGAAAAGCAAAAGGGACGCCCGAAAGCGTCCCTTTTGAAGATGGTCTGCTGATCGGTGAGGATTAGCGGGAGTAAAGCTCGACGACGAGCTGCTCGTTGGCGATCGGGTTGATCTCCTCACGAACGGGGACGCGGTTCACGGTGCCGCTCATCTTGTCGCGATCGACGGTCATCCAGTCAGCGGCCGGGGTGCCCTGGGTCATTTCGAGGAAACGACCGATGAGCTGCTGGCTGCGCTGGCTGCTGGCACGGGCGGCGACGACGTCACCGGGCTTGCACTGGTAGCTGGCAATGTTCACGACCTTGCCGTTCACGGTGATGTGGCGGTGGCTGACGAGCTGACGGGAGGCGAAGCGGGTGTTGGCAAAGCCCATGCGGAACACGACGTTGTCGAGGCGCAGTTCGAGCATCTGCAGGAGGTTCTCACCGGTCACGCCCTTGCGGCGCTGGGCTTCGGCGAAGAAGCGGCGGAACTGCTTCTCCATGAGGCCGTATTGGAAACGGAGCTTCTGCTTTTCAGCCAGCGCGGTGCCGTATTCGGACGTTTTGCGGCGGGTGTTGCGCGCGCCGTGCTGTCCGGGCGGGAAGTTGCGGGTTTCGAGAGCCTTGGAAGGGGCGAAAATGGCAATGCCGAAGCGGCGGTTGATTTTTTCGCGGGGACCAGTGTAGCGAGCCATAATGAGTTGAGAAAAAGGTGCGTGAAAGATTAGACGCGGCGGGCCTTGGGCGGACGGCAGCCGTTGTGCGGCACCGGGGTCACATCCTTGATGGTGGTGACTTCGACACCGAGAGCCTGGACGGCACGCACGGCGGACTCACGGCCCGAACCCGGACCACGAAGACGAACTTCAGCCTCACGAAGACCATGGCCCATCGCCTGACGGCAGGCGTCCTGGGCGACAACCTGGGCCGCGTAGGCGGTGCCTTTGCGGGAGCCGCGGAAACCCATCTTGCCCGAGGTGGACCAGCCGATCACGCCGCCATTGCGGTCGGTGATGGTGACGATGGTGTTGTTGAACGTGGCGTAAACGTGGACAATGCCGCTGGTGACGTTCTTGGCGCCTTTGGCCTTCGTGATCTTTGGTCCTTCGGCGGATTCACCACCGATTTCGAGCCAGATGCTTTGGGAGACCTGCTTGTCACCGCTGGTGGAGGGACGCTGCTCGGCTGCGGGTGCGGCAGCAGGAGCGGCAGGTGCCGCGGCCGGAGCAGGCGCTGCGGCGGCGGGAGCGGCGGGGGTCGTTTCGTCAGCCATAGTGTGGGGAACGGATCGTTGCGTGAATGATTATTTGGAGGCCTTCTGGGCACCGACGGTCTTGCGCGGACCTTTGCGTGTGCGGGCGTTCGTATGGGTGCGCTGTCCGCGCACTGGCAGGCCGCGACGATGACGATGAGCGCGGTAGCAGTTGATGCCAAGGATGCGCTTCATGTGGATCTGAATCTCACGACGAAGGTCGCCTTCAATCGGGATCTTGAGCGCCTGGATGGTCTGCGTGATCGCGGCGATCTGCTCGTCGCTCAGCTCACCCGCACGGATGTTCGGGTCGATGTTGGTGGCGGCAAGAACTTTGCGGCTGAGGGGAAGACCGATGCCGTAGATATAAGGCAGCGAGTATTCGATCTTCTTTTCGTTCGGGATTTCGACTCCAAGCAGGCGGGCCATAATTCAGTAAGGTGTATTGGGGAAAGTTGGATCAACCCTGACGCTGTTTATGGCGCGGGTTTTTGCAGACGACACGGACGACACCTTTGCGGCGGATGACGCGGCAAAGTTCGCAGAGGGGTTTGACGGAGGTACGGACACGCATACGAGGATGAGAGAAAAGAGTGAGTCTGGGGGAACTCAAAACCCCGCCTTGGAGCGGGGGGAGGGATGTCTAACACACCCGAAAACCCGCGCAAGCTGGATTTTTGCAGTTTTACACAGGTGTTTGAGCCTCTCTGAACAAGTGCGGAGAGCAGTTGCCGCCGCGTGGATGGGAGGCATCATGCGCGCGCATGAAAACCGTCCTCTGCTTCGGCGACTCGAACACCTGGGGCTTCATCCCTGAAAGCATCACCGCTCCCTACCCTGCCAGGCATCCGCACGATGTGCGCTGGACCGGCGTGCTGGCGAAGAAACTCGGCCCGGGTTTCCGTGTCATCGAAGAAGGGCAAAACGGACGCACGACGGTGCACGATGACCCCTTTGCCGCCGTGCGCAACGGCAAGGCCGTGCTGCCGGCCCTGCTCGAAAGCCACAAGCCGCTCGATCTTGTCGTGATGATGCTCGGCACCAACGATCTCAAAGCCGTCTTCGGCGTCTCGCCCGGAGAGATCGCCACCGGTGTGAAGGTGCTCGCGCAAATGATCCTCGCCAGCGACTCGGGCCCCAAGGCGAAGCCCCCCAAGCTCCTGCTCCTATGCCCGCCGGCCATCGGGCAGCACAACCATCTGCCGGACATCGCCGCGAAGTTCCCAAACGCTTTTAATGACAGCCGCGAACTGCCACGGCACTACGAGGCGCTGGCCTCCTCTCTCGGCTGCCCTTACTTGAACACGCAGCCGCTCGTCAGCGCCGGCAGCGACGGCATTCATCTCGACGCAACCGCCCACGCCACGCTCGGCAAGGCAGTCGCCACGCTGGTCAAATCCATCCTTCCTCCCGACGCATGACCTTGATCGAAAAATTTTACCCGGTGATGAAGCCGTGGCTCTTCCGCCTCGACGCAGAGAAAGCACACACGCTCACCGTGAAGCTCATGATCGTGGCGCACCGGCTCGGCATGCTGCAGTCCGTTGTCAGCAAGCCGCGGCAGTCTCGCTCGGTGATGGGCCTCACGTTCCCGAATGTCCTCGGACTCGGTGCCGGCATGGACAAGTCCGCCAGCGCGGTCGATGCCTGGGGCGCGCTCGGTTTTGGCTTCGTCGAAGTCGGCACGCTCACACCGCGCCCGCAGCCGGGAAATCCAAAGCCGCGCCTCTTCCGCCTGCCGGAGCACGAGGCCTTGATCAATCGCATGGGCTTCAACAATCCCGGCATTCACTCCGCCGTCGCCAAGCTCAAGCACCGCAAAACCAAAGCCGTCGTCGGGGTGAATATCGGCAAGAACTTCGACACACCGAATGAGAAGGCCGTGGACGACTACCTCTATTGCTTGAAGGCGGCGTATCAGGTGGCCGACTACATCGCCGTGAACATCTCCTCGCCGAACACGAAGGGGCTGCGCGATCTCCAGGCCGAGGATGCCGTGCGTCAACTGATCAGCGCTTTGAAGAAAGAGCAGGCCGCCTTGAGTAAAGAACATGGCAAAACCGTGCCGCTGCTCGTCAAGATCGCCCCCGACCTCAACGACATGCAGATCGAGGCGCTCGCCCGCGTCTTCAACGAGCAAAACATCGACGGCGTCATCGCCACCAACACCACCATCGACCGCGAAGCCGTCGCCGGACATCGCCTCGCACAAGAAACCGGCGGCCTGAGCGGCGCGCCGGTTCGCGAACGCTCAAATCTCGTGCTGCAGGCCTTCCGCATGTTGTTGAAGGAAAAAACGCCTCTCATCGGCGTCGGTGGCATCGTCAAAGGCGAGGACGCGGTCGAAAAGCTGAAGCTCGGCGCGTCGCTCGTGCAGGTTTACAGCGGACTCGTCTATCGCGGGCCAGGACTCGTGCGCGAGGTGCTGGAGCAGGTTCCTCAGTCTTAATCGCGGGGTCTTCGCCCTCTTGACGCTTCTTCCATCTCCTGCCAGACTCGTAGTCATGGAAACACTCCCCAAGATTCACGAGAAACAACCTGTCGCCGTCGAACTGCCTGCTGGAGACCACTGGTGGTGCGCGTGCGGACTGAGCGGTCATCAGCCAAGCTGCGACGGCAGCCACAAGGGCACCGGCTTCGGGCCGAAGAAGTTCACGCTGCCGGAGGCGAAGAAGGTCTGGCTGTGCAACTGCAAGCACACGAAGAACCCGCCCTTCTGCGACGGCTCGCACAAGGCTCTGTAACGCCCTTTTTCAAGCTGATCGGAATAAGGCTGCCGCGGCGTTCTTTCACGCAGCGAACGCCTCCACCCTGCTCCACGCCCATGAAGTACCTTCCCGTCGTTTTTCTCGCCCTGCTGGCCGTTTTCGCCAGCGGCCAGGGCCTTCCGCTCGAACCCGGCCTGCTCGGAGCTGGTGCGAATGACAAGGTAGGGCTCGTCACCTCCGCGTTGATCACGGAAGCGACCGCGGCGGCTCCTGGCACGACGTTTCGTGTGGCGGTGAGGCTGGAGCATGCCAAAGGCGCTCACACCTACGGCAAAGTGCTGCCGCCGGAGATCATCGGCAAGCCCACCAAGCTCGTCTGGACGCTGCCGGAAGGCTGGAAGATGGACGAACTGCCCTGGCCTGCGGTGCATCCTTTCAAGGGAACCGATGGATCGCCCAGCGAAGGCTACGATGGCACGGTTTATCTGCCCGCCGCGATCACGCCCCCCGCGAACGCGGCCGCCGGTTCCAAAGCGGAACTGCAAGTGAAGGTGGACGGGCTCGTGTGCGATGACAAAAGCTGCATGCCCTTCAAGCAGGAACTGAAAGTCACCATCAGCATCGCGGCGCAGGCTGTGAATGACGCGGCGCAGGCCACCGTTTTCGAAAAGCTGCCGCCTGTGAAAAAAAAAAGCGCTGAGCCCGCGGTGACCCAGGGCGTGGAGACG
>Ga0315900_10006867_pt1 | contig 15089 bp, 13 predicted proteins | sample LakEriMetagenome_FD_203521 | JGI IMG/M metagenome (GOLD analysis project Ga0315900, IMG submission 203521) | Freshwater fungal communities from buoy surface, Lake Erie, Ohio, United States - Buoy 12 MA114 | ecosystem: Environmental > Aquatic > Freshwater > Lake > Lake biofilm | place: USA: Lake...
TGGGACTACGTCGCCCGTCGCCGGTCGATCATCGGGTGAGCCGGGGGAATCGCATGCCGTCGTGCGGCGTGGATGGCGGGGTGGTCTTCGGGCCCGGAGTCCCCGGGTTTCCACCCGGGGCTTCTTGGGGCACGCGCGACAGTTCCACAAAAAGCCCCCGGCGGAAGCCGGGGGACTCCGGGTTGCCTCCCTTCCCGTGTGCCATGCGATGCAGGGTTGAACTGAGAAATTGCGTGCCGTCGTGCGGCGTGGATGGCGGGGTGGTCTTCGGGCCCGGAGTCCCCGGGTTTCCACCCGGGGCTTCTTGTGAGAGTGCCAGGCCCGGAGGGCCGGGTTGATTCCAAGCGGGCGGAGGCCCGCCAAGCGAACCGCGGCACGACGCCGCGGGTTTGCGTGCAGCATGCTCCCGGGTTTCCACCCGGGGCTTCTTGTGTGCGTGCCAGGCCCGGAGGGCCGGGTTGATTCCAAGCGGGCGGAGGCCCGCCAAGCGAACCGCGGCACGACGCCGCGGGTTTGCGTGCAGCATGCTCCCGGGTTTCCACCCGGGGCTTCTTGTGTGCGTGCCAGGCCCGGAGGGCCGGGTTGAATCCAAGCGGGCGGAGGCCCGCCAAGCGAACCGCGGCACGAGGCCGCGGGTTCGCGTGCATCATGCTCCCGGGTTTCCAACCGGGGCTTCTTGGGCCACGAGAGAAACATGCCCAAATAAAAAAGGCCGGGCCTCCGCTGGGAAGGCCCGGCCCTGATTCACGTCCGTCGGCTCACGCGAAGCCGATACGGATCGGGACGATCAGCCTCCGGCGCAGGCGCCGCAGGCCGGCTCGGCGGCACAGCCGGGCTCGGCGCCGCAGCCGGCCGTGGCGGCACAGCTGGGCTCATTGCTGCAGCTGCTGCAGCTGCTGGCGCTGGCCTTGGCGCGGCGGCTGAACAGGCCCCGCCGGGCGCGGCGTTGACGCGGCTGCGAATTGCAGGTCGGGGCGGCGGCACAGGCCGGCTCGGCAGCTGCACAGGCCGGCTCCGCGGCGGCGGCGCAACCTGGTTCAGCAGCACCGCAGGCGGGCTCGGCACAGGCGTTGCAGCCGTGGCTGGCGGCGGAGACCGTCTCGGCGGCCGTGAGACCGATGAAGGCCAGCGCGAGGAACATCGACACGAACTTCGGGAAACGCTTCATGAGAACCTCCTGATGACAAACCGCGCCGGATCGCAATCCCTTCCAGGTGATCCGGCGGGCCGGCCGCCACGGGCGCCCGTGGTCGTCCAGCCGGCGGCAATCTAGCCGGAGCGGGTCAAAAACAGCCAAGCCGAAATCCGGTTTTTCGGAATTTCCCGGGCAAAACGACTGTTCGCCGCCGGTCAGACGGGCGGCAGCCGCCGTCGCTCGCGCCACAGCATCGCGCCGCAGGCGGCCGCGGCTGAGGCCGAGCCGAGGGCGAGCGTCCACAGAGGAACGATGCGTCCGGGCTGCACTTCGTCGCGGTCGCGGGCCGCATCGGCCAGATCGACGGGCTCGAGACCCGCCGACCGCCGCACCCGCTCTTCCGCCGCCGCCTGACGGCCAAGGAACCGCCCCTCGACCTGACGCTGACGGATGTCGAACTTCGGCGCGATCAGGCCGATGCCCGCCAACGCCATCAGCGCGAACAGCAGTCCCCAGAACCAGGGGCTGTCGGCGAGGGGGCGGCGGGAGTCGGCGGTGTCATCGCTCATCCGCTCCAGTGTAGCCGCATCGTGACGGCTTCAGGATCAGGGGTCCACCGCCGGCCCAGGGTCGGCCGCCGCGTCCGGCAACTGCCACGCCAGTCGGCCCTGCCGCACGCGCACAACGCCACCGTCGTCCTTCTCGACGACGGCGACCTGCCCCGCGACGATCCGCGTCGTCTCGCCACCGAGCACCGTCAGCGTCGTCTCGCCCGCGGCGACCTCGACGACCGTGCGGTCGTCGTCCACGACCACTGAAGCCACGCCACGGGCGAGTTCGATCGACGCCTGGGGGGTCGTGAGGACCGCGCTGCCTGCGGCGTTGCGGTCGCAGGTTACGAAGGCGGTGCCCTTGATCAATCCCACCCGCGTTTGCGTTCCGCAGGCGAGCGTGGCTTCCGACGCCCGGTCGATCTGCAGCCGCGTGCCGTTCCCGAGTCGCAGCGCCACGGCCGCCCACGGTCCGGTCCGGATCCGGCCGTCGCTGTCGATCACGTCGCCGGCCGCCAGAGGCGTCGCCTCTTCCCCCGGACCACGGGCCAGCAGCAGAACGCTGCCCCGCGTCTCCACGATCTGGCAGCCGATGGGTGGCTGCGTCCGTCCGGCCAGCCACAGCCACGCGACGGTCACGGCGACGACAACTCCCGCGGCCGCGGTCGCCAGCAGCCCGCCGCGTATCCCGCGTCCCTCGGTCGCCCCCTTGGCGATCGGCACGCGCCGGCCGCACAGCTGCTCGAGTGCCGCCTCGTCATGTGCCGCCATCGCGAGGGTGGACCGAAAGCGGTCATCGTCTCGCACCAGGGCGTCGATCGCGCGGATCTCGGCCGCGGTGGCCCGGCCCTGCAGATAGTCTTCGATCAGCCGCTCGCGCCGATCCGCCGTCATGGCCCGCCTCCGTTGAGCTTGCGGTCGATGCAGTCGCGCAGCAGCCGCCGAATGCGTGACAGCGCCATGTCCACCGCGGCGGCCGTCCGGCCGACGTTGCCGGCGATCTCTTTGGCGGCAAGCCCGCGCTCGTAGCGGAGCGACAGCAGCCGCCGGGATTGTTCGGGGAGGGCGGCGACGCAGGCCGGCAGCCGCTCCCGCCGCTCGGCGAACGGGTCGGCCTCGTCCTGACATGCGGCCTGGAGCAGGTCGATCGCCTCGATGGACAGCACCTCGCGGCGTCGGGCGAGCCGCTGCCGCCACTTGAGCGTCTCCAGCCGGGCGATCCCCAGGGCCCAGCACCGGAACGGACGCGTCTCGTCGTAATCGGCGAACTTCTCGAGCAGCACGCGAGCCACGTTCTGCTGAAGGTCGTCGGCCTGGTGCGGGCAGCCGGTCGCTGCCAAGAGGAAGCCACGGACCTGTGGGCCATGCTCCTCGTACAGCGCCAGGAAACGTTCCCGATCCTTCATGCCGACCCGGCCATTTCCCGCGGTGCCGATCAATCCCACCAACACGCGGACGCCGGCGGGCCCGCCGGCCGGGCGGCGCGTGTCGCGGCCCGCGCCTGGTCGAGCCCCGCGTCGGGCCGGGCATTGGTCGCGAATTGCCACGGTCGCAAGAGGACGCCGCCCGAGGCGGAGAGCACCCAGGTCTGTCCCTTCTTCAGGCCATTGGCCGCCGTGGGCACGGTCTTCGCGACCTCGTACTTCGGCAGCGCCAACAGCCTGTCGGCCGTCAGCCCGCTCAGGTCGAGGCCGGCGCGGGCATCGAGCTGTCGGCTGCGGATGATCGCGGCCACGACCGCCAGATCGACGCAGTTGATCAATTCGGCGAACACCGGATGCCGGGCGGTGAGGCGGTCGTAATGCTCGGTCATCGCCAGGCACCAGGCATCCAGGCTCTCGTCCGGCGGGCCGACGCCCCGGCGGATGCCGTCACCAGCGGCCGGGCCCGCGGCGCTGAGGCACTTCATCCGCCGCCCGCGGATCTGCCAGGTCAACTCGTCCGCGTCTCGCGCGAGCGGCTCGTACTCGGCTTCCAGCCAGAACCGGGGCATCGAGGATGCCCGGCCACCCGGCCGGACGAGCGTCAGGTAGCTCGGCAGCTCCTTGATGCCCGACGGCTCGTGCCCCATGCCGATCCGCTTCATCATGTGGTCGGCGGCGACGAGCACGCGGGCGAAGCGGCTGTCGCCCGGCACGCCACCCACGGTCACCGTCTGCGGCCCCAGCGCCTCCTCCATGCCGCGAAACACCGTCGCCGGGTTGCGACCCATCGTCTTTTGGGCGGCCAGGAACTCCTGCAGTCGGGCGATCCCGTGCGGCGTGGGATCGATCGAGCAGAAGACGCCGCCCGCGCGGCTCTGGTCGGCCGAGCGCAGCGCTACCACGAGATCCTCGAGCCGGAGCAGCGGCCGCCCGCTGCGCTTGCCCACCGGAGTGCCGAAGGCATCGACGACCGGCAGGTCCGCCGGTCCCATGAGCAGAATGTCATGATCCTCCGGCACGACGAACACGTGCGTGATCCGCTCGAGACCCCCGAGCAGGACGACGTCCACCGGAATCGGGACGCCATCCTCCACCGCCTTCTTCACAGCCGCCATGATCCCGGCCAGCGAGACCGTGCGGTTCTCGCCTCCCCGGGCCGGCAGTTTCGTGGCGGCGACTGCGGCCCGCATCGCCCGCACCGACTCGTCCAACGCTTTTTCATCGACGGTGCGGACGACGCCTGCGGTGTCGATCGCAATGCCGCCGACCGGGTTGAGGCCGAAGCCGCCGCCGCCGAACGGACCGCCGCCCAAGCCGCCGCCGCGAAAGCCGCCGCCGAATTGACCGCAGACATGGCTGGCCTGTGCGGCGATGACGACCGCGCAGCAGGCCAGCAGAGCGGCCCGGAACCACCGGCGGCGCCCCGACGGCCCCCGGGATGACGGCATCGATTGGCGACGCGGCATGATCGACTTCCTGGATGGCGCTGGCATGTCGAAACCCGATCGCCAGGCGTTAGATTACTTCACCGCACGAGGATCCTCATGCACCGCATGCGGCGGCCGAAAGGATCCTCGATTCGCCCCCCGACCTAACAGTTGAGCAAGTGAGCAAGCCATGTCGCTCCGCAGACGGTCGTTGCTGGCCTGGGGCATGTCTGCGGCCGGCGGCCTGACGGTGGCCTGCGGCCGGCCGTCCGGCTCGTCGTCCGGAACGCCCCCCGCATGGTCCACGGTGCCGGTCGTCGGCGACGGCCGCTGGATCGAGGTCGCTCCGCCGGGTGGGCCGGCCGGCTACTACGACCGGAGAGCGTTCGAACTGGCCGTGGGGGTCGAGATGCGCGGCCGTGGCAACGCCACCGACCTGCGGGCGACCACGCCCGTGCCGACACCGCATCCCGAGCAGCCGATCGACGACGTGCAGATCGCGACGGAGGGCTGTCAGGCCCGCATCCAGGCCGTGGGCGAGGGGGCCGCGCAGTTGCTGGTGTCGGCAGGCGGCATCACCGCCGGCCAGGTCATCCGCGCGACCGCCCGCTACCGACTCACCGTGGCGAAGCAATATTTCGGCCACGAACGCGACCGGTTTCCCAGCCGTCAGCCGCCGCCGGCGGTGGCGATCCGCGACCGCTACCTGGGCAACAGCCCCGGCATCGAGACCAGTTCCGCGCTGGTCCGCAAACTGCTCGACACGATCCGCGGTCCCGCCAGCGAGCACCCGTGGGACGTGGCGCAGCGGTGCTGGCGTTGGGTGCGGGAACACATCCGTCCCCGCATCGGACCCTACACGAACGTCGTCAAGGCGATCGAGAACCGGGTGGGCGACTGCGAGGAGATGGCGGCCGTGTTCGTCGCCCTCTGCCGCCGGGCGGAGATTCCGGCCCGCCTCGTGTGGGTGCCCAACCACAACTGGGCCGAGTTCCATCTCGTGGACGAGCAGGGTACGGGGCACTGGATCCCCGCCCACACGGCCTGCTATCCGTGGTTTGGATGGACCGGCGTGCACGAATTGGTGATCCAGAAGGGCGACCGTGTGCTCCCGGCCCATGCCCGCGCGCCGCAGCGACTGCTGGAGGACTGGGGCCAGGCCGCCGGCCCACGGCCGGCCTTTCGCTGGACGGCGGAGCTCACGCCGCTGCCTGCCAAGACGGGCGACGATCCCGGGCCGGGCGGCCGCGTGAAGCAGGTCTCCGGCGAATGGACGCTGGCCGGGCATCGGCTCGACAGCCTGCTGCGGCGGCAGTGAGGCAAGACCGATGAAGATGGATGACCGGCGGTCCGCGCTTCGACATGCGCACCGGATTCTCGCGGCGTTCGCCCTCGTGGCGTGCCTCATGGCCTCGCTTGGCGGCGTGGCCCACGGCCAGGGGGCGACGCGGTCTCAGGGCAGTCTCGGCCAAGAAAACCGTGGGTCTCGCGGCGGCCGCGTAGCTCCCGGCCCGGCAGGTGGAGCGGCGACGACGCTGCAACTGCCGGAGTTCGGCGTGGCGATCGACGCCGAGGGCGTTGTTTCCCGCCGCGCGGTCGAGGATCCCGGGGGGCGGCTCGCCGGGGAGCGGGCCGCGGCCGCCCGCGCGGTGCTGCCGGCCGACGTGTTCCGCCCCGCGCGGCTGCGGAAGATTTCGCTCGTCCGCCTCGACGCGGCGCTGCGGCGTCGGGGGGCGGCTGGGGCCGATGCCGGGCCTGATCCGATCGAACGGCACCTTGCCGGCCTGACGCGGCTCGAGTTCGCATTCCTGTACCCGGACCAAGGTGACATCGTGATCGCCGGCCCGGCCGGCGGCTGGCGGGAGGACGGCCTGGGCCGTGCGGTTGCCATCGAGACGGGGCGGCCTGTGATCCTGCTCGAGGATCTGTGCGTGGCGCTGCGGGCCTTCTGGCCTGGCGTGGCGGCCCCCCGCGCCGTGGGCTGCTCGATCGACCCTGCTCCCGAGGCACTGCAGCGGTTGCGGCAGTTTCAGCAGACGGTTCCCAACGCCGTGGCGGATCACGAGCGGGCCGCTGTCGCCGTGCGGATCTCTGCCGGCTTGCAGACCGCCCTCGGCGACGCGCACGTGCGGGTGTTCGGCGTGTCCGCCGCCACGCACTTCGCCCGCACGCTGGTCGAGGCCGACTACCGCATGAAACTCATCGCCATCGACCTCGAGCCCCCGCCCGTGCCGTTGCGGACGTTTCTGGGCGGCCTCCAGTCGGCGCCGCCGAACACGCTCCAACGCTGGTGGTTCCGCCCCGACGAGCACTGCCTGCGGGTGACGGCGGATCGGCGGGCCTGCGAACTGCTCGGCCGCAGCGTGCGGCTGTCGACCGAAGATTTGGTCATCGGCCCCGACGGCCAGCTCGCGGACCGCGGTGGCAAGGCCGGGGCGGCGGCCCAGACGTTCGCGGCGGCGTTCACGGCCAAGTATCCGCAGATCGCCGACGCGAGCCCCGTCTTCGCCCAGTTGCGCAACGGCATCGACCTGCTCGTGCTGGCGGCGTTCATGCGCCGCGCGGGCTGGCCGACCGGCATCGCCTGGGAAGCCGCCGCCCTCCGGGATGAACGGCTCGTGCCGACAGCGACGCTGCCGCCGCCGCGGCGCATGCCCTGCGCCGTGAACGTCGTGTGGAAGGGCCGGGTGCTCCTGGCGCCAGCCGGAGGCGTGTCGATCACGCCCGACGAACTGATCGCGGGCGAGTGGGTCACCGTGGCCCCCGCGGGCACGCTCGACGACCAGCGCGCGGCGCTGGGCCCGCGGCCCGATGGCGACCGCTGGTGGTGGGACTGATCTGCGTCAGGCGCAGCCGGGCCACTTACCCTGCACGTCGCGGCCGGCATACACGGCCCCATCGCCGAGCGACTCGGCGATCCGCAGCAGCTGGTTGTACTTCGCGATCCGGTCGCTTCGCGACGCCGAGCCGGTCTTGATCTGGCCCGTCGACAGGCCGACGGCCAGGTCGGCGATCGTGGCGTCTTCGGTCTCGCCGCTGCGGTGGCTGGCGATCGAGGTGTAGCCGGAGCGGTGGGCGAGGGTCACGGCGGCGATCGTCTCGGTGAGCGTGCCGATCTGGTTGACCTTCACGAGGATCGAGTTGGCCACGCCCTCGGCGATGCCGCGAGAGAGCCGCTCGGAGTTGGTCACGAACAGGTCGTCGCCGACGAGCTGCACCTTCCCGCCGAGCTTCTCGCTGATCAGCTTCCAGCCCTTCCAGTCGTCCTCCGAGCAGCCGTCTTCGATCGACACGATCGGATACTTGCCGGCCAGGTCGGCGAAGAAGTTCACCATGCCGGCCGAGTCGAGCGTCTTGCCCTCGATCGTGTAGGTGCCGGCCTTGGCGTCGAACAACTCCGTGGCGGCGACGTCGAGGGCGATCGCGATCTGCTCCCCCGGCTTGTAGCCGGCGTTGCCGATCGCGGCCAGGATCACCTCCAGGGCCTCGGCGCAGGTGCCGATGTGCGGGGCGAAACCCCCTTCGTCGCCGACGGCCGTGGCGAGCTTCTTGTCCTTGAGCACCTTCTTCAGGGCGTGGAAGGTTTCCACGCCGGCCCGCAGGGCGTCGTCGAACGTGTCGAAGCCCAGCGGCATGACCATGAACTCCTGCACGTCGAGCGGATTGTCGGCGTGGGCCCCGCCGTTGATGATGTTCATCATCGGCGCCGGGAGGAGGCGGGCGGCGGCACCGCCCAGGTAGCGGTAGAGCGGCAGGCCGCAATGCTCCGCGGCCGCGTGGGCCACGGCCATCGAGACGCCGAGGATCGCGTTGGCTCCGAGCTCCTTCTTGTTCGGCGTGCCGTCGAGCTCCAGCATCAGCTCGTCGACGGCGGTCTGGTCGAGGGCGTCGATCCCCTCCAGTTCCTCGGCGATCCGCGTGTTGACGTTCTCCACGGCCTCGAGCACGCCCTTGCCGAGATACACGCCCTTGTCGCCGTCCCGCTTCTCCCAGGCCTCGTGGGCGCCGGTGCTGGCGCCCGAGGGCACCGCGGCGCGGCCGAAGGCCCCGTCGGCGAGGGTGACGTCGACCTCGATCGTGGGGTTGCCGCGGCTGTCGAGGATCTGGCGGGCGTGGACGTCGACGATCGTGGACATGAAAACTCCGGGGAAAGCGGGAGGGGGCGGGGCGGGAAACGTGGTGTCGCCGCGGGCCTGATTGTGCGGCTGACCGGCCGGCGTGCAAGGGGTTTTCCGGGCGGGCATGGCCGGCGGGCAAACCCGCGGTATCCTCCGGGTTCGCCGGCGGCCGCCCGATGATCGACGGGCCGCGACGGCGCCCTCCGACTGCGTGCTGCTTCATGTTCACCGGCCTCGTCGAGTCGCTCGGCCGCGTCGCCGCCGTCGTGCCCGAGCCGCCGGGCGTGCGGCTGGTCGTCGCGGCCCCCGAGATCGCCGCCGACTCGCGGCTCGGCGACAGCATCTGCACGAGCGGCTGCTGCCTGTCGGTCGTGCAGATTGAAGATGGCAGACTGCACTTTCAGCTCGGCCCGGAGACGCTCGCGCGGACGACGCTCGGCGGCCGCGCCGCCGGCGCGGCGGTGAACCTGGAGCGGTCGCTGCGGCTCTCCGACCGGCTCGGCGGCCACATCGTGACCGGTCACGTGGACGGCGTCGGCCGGCTCTCCGCGCGGGTGCAGGAAGGCGATTGGGTGACCTGCCGGTTTTCGGCCCCCCCTGCCCTGCTCGGCCAGATGGCGGCGAAGGGCTCCGTGTCCGTGGACGGCGTGAGCCTGACGGTGGTCGAGGCCGCGGCCGACTTCTTCAGCGTGGCGCTCATCCCCCACACGCTCGCCTGCACCACGCTCGGCAGTCTCGCGGTCGGTGACGCGGTGAATCTGGAGACCGATCTGCTCTTCAAGTACGTGGCCCGGCTCGTCGCGGCCCGCGACCAGGCGGACGGCCGATGACGCACGACATCCCGGTCGATCAGCCCGCCGCGCCGCCCCCCCGGCAGACGACGGCGTATCTGAAGAAGCTCTTCGCCCAGGTCGGGTTCACGATCGACGCCCGCCGCGGCCAGAACTTCCTCGTCGACCTGAACCTCGTCGACCTGGCCGTCCGGGCCGCCGAGATCCGTCCCCAGGACGTCGTGCTCGAGGTCGGCACGGGCACCGGCGTGCTCACCGAGCGGCTGTCCGCTGCCGCCGCGCGGGTGATCACCTGCGAGATCGACCCGCGGCTCGCCCAGCTCGCCCGTGACCGGCTCATCGAACGGGACAACGTCACGTTCGTCGAAGGCGACGCGCTGGCCGGCAAGCATCGCTTCGCCCCGGCGGTGCTGGAGGCCGTGGCCGCGGCGGTCGCCGCCGCGCCGGGCGGCCGGCTCCTCCTCGTGGCCAACCTCCCGTATTGCGTGGCGACGCCCGTGATCTCGAACCTCCTCGCCCTGCCTCGGCCGTTCGACGTGGCCGTCGTCACGGTGCAGCGGGAGATGGCGGAGCGAATGACGGCCGTGGCCGGAACGCACGCCTACAACGGGCTGTCGGTGTGGGTCGGGGCCCAGTGCCGTGGAGAGATCGTCCGCGTCCTGCCGCCGAGCGTCTTTTGGCCGCGGCCCAAGGTGGAGTCGGCCATCGTCCGGCTCGACCTCGAGCCCGAGCGGCGGGCGCGGATCGCCGACCTGCATCGGTTCCACGACTTCGTCCGCGAGGTCTTCTGTCACCGCCGCAAGCTGCTCCGCGGCGTGCTCGCCCGGATGGCGGCAGGCCGCGACAAGGATGCGGGCCGACGGGTGGTCGAAGAGGTGTTCGCCGCCCTCTCGCTCCCCCCCGAAGCGAGGGCCGAGGAGATTCCTCCCGATGCCTTCGTGCGGCTCGAACAGGCCTTCGCCCGGGCGGCGGCCGCCGCCGCAAACTCCCCCTGACCGACAGGGTCGAGGCCGGTTGGAGCCGCCGAAACCCCATTCCGACTCGGGAAATTCGCGAAAAGAGCGGGGTCGTCCGAAACTTCCGGTTGTCCTGCGCCGCCGGGTAGACTGTGGCGGCACGCCGGGGTTCCTGCCGAATCCCCTGGAGGTCTTGGGCAAGGAAAGCGAGGGCGGAGGCGTTTCCGGCAGTGATCCCGAATCCCACCAGCGAAGCCTCGTTCGCTCCGACGATCGTCGATCTCCTCCGGCAGCGGGCCGCCTATCGGCCCCACGACCGGGCATTCACGTTCCTCGTCGATGGTGAGAACGAGGAACTCAACATCACCTACGCCGAGCTCGACCGGAAGGCCCGGGCTGTCGGCGCCTGGCTGATGGACCAGGGGATGGTGGGCAAGCGGGTGCTGCTCCTCTACCCCTCGGGCCTCGACTTCATCGCCGCCTTCATGGGCTGCCTGTACGGCGGGGCGATCGCCGTGCCCGCCTATCCGCCCCGCAAGAACCGGTCCGTGGAACGGATCGAGGCCATCGCCGCCGACGCCGATGCCTCCGTGGCCCTCACCACCCGCGACGTGCTCGACCGCTTCGACGGCCTGCGGACCACCGCCCCGAGCCTCGAGCACCTGGTCTGGCAGGTCGATTCCGAACTCGAGCCGCGCTGGGCCGACCGCTGGGACCGCCCCGACATCGACGGCGACACGCTCGCGTTCCTCCAATACACCAGCGGCTCGACCGGCACGCCCAAGGGCGTGATGCTCTCGCACGAGAACCTGCTCCACAACTCGCTGCGGATCATGCAGGCCTTCGAGATCACCCGTAGCCAGTCGGGCGTGTTCTGGCTGCCCAGCTTCCACGACATGGGGCTGATCGGTGGCATCCTCGTGCCGCTGTACGGCGGCAAGTTCAACGTCCTCATGTCGCCGGTCGCCTTCCTGCAGAAGCCGCTCCGCTGGCTGCAGGCGATCTCGAAATACCGGGCCACGATCAGCGGCGGGCCGAACTTCGCCTACGAGCTGTGCGTCCGCAAGACCACGCCGGAGCAGCGGGCCGCGCTCGATCTCTCCAGCTGGTCGCTGGCCTTCAACGGCGCCGAGCCGGTGCGGGCCGAGACGATCGACGCCTTCTGCGAAGCCTTCGCGCCCGCGGGCTTCCGTCGCCAGGCCTTCTATCCCTGCTACGGCCTGGCCGAGAGCACGCTCATGGTCACTGGCGGCATGAAGTTCGAGCCGCCCGTGCTCCGCTCGTTCGACGCCGCCTCGATCGAGACCGGCGCCGCGGTGGCCCGGCCCGCCAACGCGACCGGCGCCCGCCGCCTGGTGGGCAGCGGCCGCGAGCTCGACGGGCAGGACGTGCTGATCGTCGATCCGCAGACCTGCGAGGCGCTGCCGCCGGGGCGGGTCGGCGAGATCTGGGTGAGCGGGCCGAGCGTCGCCCAGGGCTACTGGAACCGGCCCGAGGAGTCGCAGGCGACCTTCGGCGCGATGCTCGCCCAGGGCGAGCCCACGGGCCCCGCGCAGGGCGTGGCCAAGTGGCGGCCGAACCCCGGGCCCTATCTGCGGACGGGCGACCTGGGTTTTTTCGACGACGGCGAGCTGTTCGTCACGGGGCGGCTCAAGGACCTGATCATCATCCGCGGCCGCAACCACTATCCCCAGGATCTCGAGCACTCCGTCGAGGAGGCGAGCAGCCTGGTCCGTGCCGGCAGCGTGGCGGCCTTCGCCGTCGACGTGGGCGGGCGGGAGCGGGTGGTCGTGGTGGCGGAGGTCGAGCGCGGCCGGCGTGACTCGGCCGAGGTGTCGGCGGCCTTCGACGCGATCCGCAAGCGGCTGGCAACCGAGCACGAGGTGGCTGCGGAGGCCATCGTGCTCGTGCGGCCCAACAGCATCCCCAAGACCTCCAGCGGCAAGATTCAGCGGCACGCCAGCAAGCGGCAGTTCCTCGACAATGCCCTCGAAGTCGTGGAGCAGCACATCGGCTGGCTGGCTCCGGCCGCCGGCGCGGCTCCCGCGCCGGCCTCCGACGCGCCGCGGCTGGCCCGACAGCGGCCGGTGGGCGAGGCCGCCCGGGGCCTGCGGCCGGACCGCGAGCTGCCGCCCGAGATCGTGGAGACGGTCTTCGAGCACGTCCGCCGCATCGCCAAGGAACGGGCCGGCGCCCTCACGCTCGACACCAACATCGTCGAGCTCGGCCTCGACTCCCTGGAGCGGATGGAGATCGTCGCCAGCCTGGAGGAGGCCTTCGGGGCCCGGTTCCCGGAGCAGGTGCTGCCGCAGATCGAGACCTGCCGCGAGGTCACCGAGGCGATCATCGACCACATGCCGGTCGAGGGCCGGGCGAACGTGCAGGCGGCGCGGGTCGTCGCCGAGATCGCCCCCGACGCCTATCGGATCGACCAGTTCCCCGAGGTGCGGGCCCTCGAGCAGAACTTCACGATGGTTCGCGACGCCGGCCTGGAAAACCCCTACTTCAGCCTCCACGAGGGGCTGACCAACGACCGGACCGTGATCGGCGGCCGGGAGATGATCAGCTGGGCCACCTACAACTACCTCGGCATGTCGGGCGACCCCGAGGTGACGGCGGCCGCGAAGGAGGCGATCGACCGCTTCGGCACGAGCGTCTCCGCGAGCCGGCTGGTGTCGGGCGAGAAGACGATCCACCGCGAGCTGGAACGGGAGATCGCCCGCGTCGTCGGCACCGAGGACGCGATCACCTTCGTGGGCGGCCACGCGACCAACGAGACGGTGATCGGCCACGTGGTCGGCCCGGGCGACCTCGTGCTGCACGACGCCCTGGCCCACAACAGCCTCCTCCAGGGGGCCGTGCTCTCCGGGGCCCGCCGCCGTCCGTTCCCGCACAACGACTACGCCGCCGCCGAGGCCCTGCTCTCCCAGATGCGGAGCCAGTACCGCCGTGTGCTGATCGTCATCGAGGGCATCTACAGCATGGACGGCGACTTCGCCGACCTGCCGAAGTTCGTGGGCGTGGCGAAGCGGCACAAGGCCCTGCTGATGGTGGACGAGGCCCATTCGATCGGCGTCATGGGCCGCCGCGGCCGCGGCATCGGCGAGCACTTCGGCGTCAATCCGGCCGACGTCGACCTGTGGATGGGCACGCTCTCCAAGGCGCTGGGCAGCTGCGGCGGCTACATCGCCGGCACGCACACGCTCGTCCGCTGGCTGAAGTACACGGTGCCGGGCTTCGTCTATTCCGTCGGCCTGCCGCCGGCCGCCGCCGGCGCCGCGCTCGGCGGCCTCAAGGTGCTCGAGCGGGAGCCGCAGCGGGTGGAGCAGCTGCATGCCAACGCCCGGCTGTTCCTCCAGCTGGCCCGCGAGGCGGGGCTCGACACCGGCCCTTCGGGCGGTTCGGCGATCGTGCCGATCATCCTCGGCAACTCGATGAACAGCCTGCGGCTGTCGCGGGCCCTCTTCGCCCGGGGCATCAACGTGCAGCCGATCCTCTATCCGGCGGTCGAGGAGCGGGCCGCCCGGCTGCGGTTCTTCATCACGTCGCGGCACACGCCCGACCAGATCCGCCGCACGGTGGCGGCGATGCAGGAAGAACTGGCGAAGATCGATCCGCAACGGGCCCGGCGGCCGGTCGGCGTCGCCTGAGCCGCCGGCTTTTCGTGGCGGGCCGCGATTCGTATAACTCGCGGCATGCCCGCCCCGGAGACCACGAGCCATCGGCTCGTCCTGCCCGCCGACGCCAATCATCACGGCACGCTGTACGCCGGGAGCCTGCTGCGCTACGCGCTCGAGGCGGCCTATGCCTCCGCCTGCCGCGGCATTGGCCCGGGGGCGAACCTGATGCTCCGCCGCGTGCTGGCGCTCGAGTGCCGGCGGTCGGTGCCGGTGGGGGCGCTCGTGGAGATCCGTGGCGCGGTGCTCCAGGTGCGGCAGGGCTATCTCGTGGTGGGCGTGGTCGGCATGCCGCTGCCGGGTCACACCTTGCCCTGGATGGACGGCCTGCTCGGTTTCGTGCAGGTGGACGCGGCGGGACTGCCCGTGGACTTGCCCAGTCCGGTCGAGACGGTCGGCGACGCGGCGCTCTGGCAGCCGCTCGTGGCCCGGCTGGAAAAGCTCGCCGATGTCCGCGGTGCGACCGCCGACTGGATCAGCGCCGGCTTCGGCGCGTGACCGCCCGCTGGAGCGGCGGTGTCAGCGCGTGACCGCCCCTGTAGCGGCGGTCTCCGACCGTCGAAATGCGTCGTGCATCACCGTGAGCCCTGATCGCCGCCGCTCGGGGTCGCCCATGCCCCATCGCCGGACGTTCGCTGCGGGCCTCCAGCCCTCCGCTCTCTCGGAGGCGTCTGCGCTCCGGCGGGCACCGATCCGCCGCAGGCGGATTGGTCGTTGCCTCCGCTGGCCGCCTGCGCCGGCTCCCGGGGTATGGCTTCCGCCGGGGGACTCCCGGCAACCGGGCACGACGGTCAGAGACCGCCGCTACAGAAAGGCAACCAAGCCCTCGCGCCCAACCGCACGCAGCGGCCGCAGGCCGCGCCGCGTGCGCAGCTGAATGCGTGCACGCAGCGGCCGCAGGCCGCGCCGCGTGCGCAGCTGAATGCGTGCACGCAGCGGCCGCAGGCCGCGCCGCGTGCGCAGCTGAATGCGTGCACGCAGCGGCCGCAGGCCGCGCCGCGTGCGCAGCT
>Ga0315900_10006868_pt1 | contig 15089 bp, 12 predicted proteins | sample LakEriMetagenome_FD_203521 | JGI IMG/M metagenome (GOLD analysis project Ga0315900, IMG submission 203521) | Freshwater fungal communities from buoy surface, Lake Erie, Ohio, United States - Buoy 12 MA114 | ecosystem: Environmental > Aquatic > Freshwater > Lake > Lake biofilm | place: USA: Lake...
CGGTCGCTTCCTCGTGCAGTGCCACCGCCAGTCGCTCACTGTCGAGTCCGTGGAAGAGCGCAAAGCGCAGCGCGTGGCGCGCCTTGTTGCGCTGCAGATGACCAATGAGGTGCCAGCGCACCGGCACGGTGACCTGCGCCATCTTGCCTTCCGCTTCCTGCACGCGGTTCTCGCCAACGTCGGTGATCCCGGCGTCCCACACCGCTTCAACCGCTTCCGGCCCGTGGGTCTTGGTGACCGCGACCACCGTCACGTCCTGCCCGTGCCCGCCGCGCGCACGCGCGTCGTGGATGCGCGCACGCACCTCCGCCACCGCGTTCCGAACGGCCTCTGGCCGCAGCGCCGTTACGTGCTCGGAAATTGGCATAGCACATAAGGTTAGACACCGTTGCACCCCGACACAAGTAACGTGTCGGTGCGTGTGGTCAGCTGCGTGCAGCGCAGCAGCTCCTGCGCGGTGTGTGCCGCCGGATCGGCGTGTGCCGGGAGTGGATCCAACGCGCCGACGGGGAGCAGATCGCGGCTCGCGCGCAGTGCCCGCAGGTCGAGCGCGGTGCGACCGCCCGGCACGGTGCTGTCGGGCGCGTACACCAGTCCCTGCAGCGCCCACCCACTGGCCGGATCGAGGCGGCGCCGGTCGGAGGCCTCCAGCAGGGTGCTCACCCGCACTGGCCGTCGTGCCATGCGGGCAGACTGCATGACGCCGCGCAGCGACGCACTGCTTCCCGGCCACGGCGTCACCGCGCGGCCATCCAGCAGCCGCTGCGCTGCCAACTGCGCGCGGTACCAGGAGGCGCCGAGCAGCGGGACCGTGACCACCGCCACGTCCGTGCGATACTCCTCCACCTGCTGCAGATACCAGAGAGGAAAGCTGTCGTTGTCGCCGCCGGTCACCAGGACGCCCCCGGGGGGCACCGCGTCGAGCAGGAGGCGCGCGTACGTCCGCGGCAACGACGCGACCGGCTCTCGTGTGCGGTCGGCGACGGGCCGGTTGCCCAGAACAGGCACGAGGACCAGCGCGAACGGCAGCAGCGCCACCGGTGCCGGCAGTCGCCGGGCAAGACCGGCAGCCAGCGCCGCCACACCGGCCGCCGCCAGCACGCCCCATGCCCAGAAGGCGAGGACGAAAAAGTAGTCCCGTTCGCGGGCCTCGTGCGGCGCGCCATCGGGCAGCACGCCGACACCGAAGGTGGGACCTGCCCGAAGGTTGAGCCACACGGCCACACCGAGCGTGGCCGAGGTGAGCAGCACCGCCAAGCCGCGCCCGAGGCGCGCATCCACGTGCCAGACGCGGCGCAATCCCAGCGCGGCCAGCCACACCCAACAGAGGCTGAGCGCCGTTCGACCGAAGGCCGCCGTGGGAAACGGGTGGGCAGCAAAGGCCACTTGCCAGTCGGCCCACTGGAAGACATTGGCAACCTGCAGCCAGAGTGGCGCCTGGCGCGGCCACAAGCCGGCCACCTGGTACTGCTCGCGCCGAAGCACCGCGAGCAGCGCCTGCCAGTGCTCGGGGTTGCCACTGTCGAGTGCCGGGTTGCGCACCGACAGCAGCGGCAACAGGGACACCGCCGAGAGGCCGAGGAGGCATAGGGCCAGCCAGCTGGCCATCTCACGCCGCGTGGGGCGGGCGCCACGCCAGGCCAGCACGATCGCGGCGGGGAGGGCGACCAGCAGCGAGAGATGCAGCGGGACGGCCAGCCCGGCGAGAAAGGCCACGAGAGCGCGGCCACGGGCACGCTGCCCGTCGCTGCTGTCGTGGCGGCCGGCGAACTCGCCCGCGGCGAGCATGGCGACGCTGGCCAGCATGGTGACCGCGTACACCTCGGTTTCCGTGGCGTTGTTCCACACGCTGAACATCGTCCCGGCCATGACGGCACCCACCACGGCGCCACGCGCCCCCAGTGCCCGGGCCATCATCCATGCCGTGAGCCCGCCGGTAAGCGCTGCCGCCCACACGGACAGCAGCGTGACCGCCCGCGGCGGTGCGGCGCTGGCAAACAGGCGGGTAGCGACGTTGCCGAGGACCACCCAGAGGGGGGTGCCCGGCGGATGCGGGATGCCGAGGGTATGCGCCGCCGCCATGAACTCGGTGGCATCCCAGAACGTGAGATCCGGGGCGGCGGTGCTCAGGTACAGCCCCAAAAGCACCATCGTCGCCACGACTGCGGCGACGATGGCGGAGGGCAGTTGGATCCGGGCGGGAGCGTTCAAGCCGGCGTGTGGATCACGCCGGGGCCACCTCAGGGCCGCCCAGCAGCGGCGGCGTCATGGGGCGCGGCGCCGCCACCGGCGGCGGCGCGAGGGGCGCCGGTGCCGAGGGGAAGTCGGGCCCGCTGCGCGGCGGCAGCGGCTTGCCCTCCTTGAGCACGAGAATGTCGTCCCGTGTGAGCGTTTCGCGCTCGAGCAGGCTGTGGGCGACGGCATCGAGGAGCGTGCGATGCTCCGTGAGCACGGCCACGGCCCGCGCGTGCGCCTCGAACGCCACGCGCTTGACTTCGCCATCGACCAGCTGCGCCGTCTGCTCTGAGACCTCACGGCGCGACTGGATCTCGCGACCCAGGAAGAGCTCCTGCTCGTTATCCCCCACGAGGATGGGCCCGATCGTGTCGGAGAGCCCCCATTGCGTGACGTAGCGCCGCGCGATGTTGGTGGCCTGCTGAATGTCGCTGGCCGCCCCGGTGGTCACGCGATTGTGCCCGAAGACGATTTCCTCGGCGGCACGCCCGCCATACGCCATGACCAGCCGCGCCTCGAGTTGCTCGCGCGTCACGGAGACGCGATCGTCTTCGGGGAGCGTGAAGGCGATGCCGAGGGCCCGGCCGCGCGGCACGATGGTGACCTTGTGCAGCGGATCGTTGCCCGGGACCATCATGGCGCACACGGCGTGACCGGCCTCGTGGAACGCCGTGAGGCGTCGCTCCTCCTCCTTCATGACGAGCGACTTGCGCTCGGCTCCCAGCATGACGCGATCCTTCGCTTCCTCGAGATCGCTCATGTAGATCTTGTCGTGATTCTTGCGGGCGGCGAGCAGCGCCCCTTCGTTGACCAGGTTGGCGAGATCGGCACCTGCCATGCCCGGCGTCCCGCGCGCGAGCGAGGTCACGCTCACATCCTCGGCGATGGGCTTGTTGCGCAGGTGCACCTTGAGGATGCCCTCGCGGCCACGCAGGTCGGGGGCGTCGACGACGATCTGGCGGTCGAAGCGGCCCGGGCGAAGCAGCGCGGGGTCGAGCACGTCGGGGCGGTTCGTGGCGGCGATGAGAATGACGCCGTCGTTGGACTCGAAGCCGTCCATTTCCACGAGGAGCTGATTGAGCGTCTGCTCGCGCTCATCGTGACCGCCGCCGAGGCCGGCGCCGCGGTGCCGGCCCACGGCGTCGATTTCGTCGATGAAGATGATGCAGGGCGCATGCGCCTTGCCCTGTTCGAAGAGATCGCGGACACGCGACGCGCCCACGCCCACGAACATCTCGACGAAGTCGGATCCGGACATGCTGAAGAACGGACGCCCCGCCTCGCCGGCGACCGCCTTGGCCAGCAGCGTCTTGCCCGTGCCCGGTGGCCCCACCAGCAGCGCCCCCTTGGGGAGACGGCCACCCAGCTTGGTGAACTTCTGGGGATCCTTGAGGAACTCGATGATCTCCTGCAGTTCGACCTTGGCTTCGTCAGCCCCCGCCACATCGGCAAACGTCACCTTGGGGGTGTCGCCGCTGAGCAGCTTCGCCTTGCTCTTGCCGAACGAGAAGGCCTTGTTGCCGCCCGCCTGCATCTGGCGGAACAGGAAGATCCAGAAGCCGATGAGCAGCAGGTACGGCAGCATGGTGACGAGCAGGCTGCCGAAGTTCGCCCGTGGCTCCGTCGTGGCGGTCTTTACCCCCGCCTTGTACAGGTCTTCCTGCTCCTTGGGCGCGGACCCCTGCACCAGCCGCACGGTAAACCGCTTGGCCGGTCGGTTGGAGACGCGGACCTCCTGGTTGAACTGCCCCGTGAGGACATTGTCGGTGAACGTGGCCTGCTTGATGTTGCCGGCGGCCAGTTGCTGGCGGTAATCGGAGTAGCCGATTTCCGGCGCGGCCGCTTCACGGCCGTTCCCGTACGACAGGAACGCCACCGGGATGAGGAGGACGAGGATCCAGAACGAAATCGTCTTGGACAGTCGGCCCCAATTGGTGGGCTTCTTTGGCGAGGGCGTCATGTTTGGTGCCATGGGATAACCGCCTTACTGCAGGCTGGCCACGTACGGCAGGTGCCGAAAATTCTCGGCGTGATCCAAGCCGTACCCGACCAGAAATTCGTGCGGGGCATCGAACCCGATGAACCGCGTGGGATGGTGGAGCTCCGTCGCGATGTGCTTGTGCAACAGCGCGCAGATCTCCAGGGACCTGGGCTTCCGCTTCCCCAGCAGCTCGATGAGCCGATTGAGGGTACGGCCGGAGTCCACGATGTCCTCGACGAGAAGAATGTGTTTGCCTTCCAATTCCGTTTCCGGATCGTAGAGCAGACGCACCACGCCACTCGATTCCATGGCATCGCCGTACGACGAGGCCACCAGGAAGTCCACCTGCAGCGGACGGGCAATGTGCCGCACCAGATCGCTCAGGAAGATGAAGCTGCCCTTGAGCAGCCCCAACACCAGGAGCTCCCCGTCGGGGTAGGCATCCGTGATGGCAGCGCCCAGCTCGCGCACACGCGCATCGATGGCCGCCGCATCGTACACGATGCGCCGCACGGCGCGCCCGTCGAGACGGGGATCCACGGATACCACGGACAGCGGTGCTCCAGAATGCTCAGTCAAACTCGCGCTCACACCGGTACCAGATCAGTTCCGGCCTCCCGGGCCGGGACGGTGCCGCAAGACCGCGGCAAACGCCGGGAACCCACATCGGTTCGCCGGCGGCCAACATGACGGGCCACGTGGGACGATCGAGCACGGGAACCCGCAATTCCGTAAAGTACCGGGTTACGCGTCTCCCTGCTGGTGCTCCGGCCGTACGAATGCGATCACCGGGCTGCCAGGGGCGCACGGCCACGGACGCTCCGGCGGGCAGACCGATGCACCAGGCATCCGTGGCCAACGGCTCCACACCCAAGCGACGAAAGCGCCACCGCCCGAACCGGGGCGGCAGCGCATCGACGGAGCCGGAGAACACCGGCCACCCCGAGTCGCGACCGGTAGCGCGACGCACTTCGAAGATGTCGCTCCGCCCGTCCCGACGCCGGGCAATGGTGGCCCCGCCGGCGAGCCGGATGTGCGCCCCACAACGGTTTGCGGTGGTAAACCGCACCGCTGCACGAGTTCCGTTGGCATCGAGCGTGACGCCGGCGCGGGCGCAGATGGCTGGCCAGAGCACGGCGCGTCCCTCGGCCGTTGTGCCCTCGAGGATCCGGGCCGGCACCATGACCCGCGTCCGGTCGCTGGCGAGCACGAGGCCGCACCCGTCGAGATACTGCTCGACCTCCCGACGCCAGGCTGCGGCCTGCTCCCCCAGCGCCAGCATGGCCTCCCCGAAGCCGGGCGACGCCGTCTCCAGCGCAGGGAGCAGTTCATGGCGGACCCGGCCGCGGAGAAAGCGGAGCGAGGCGTTCATGGGATCGTCGAGGTACGGCAGCCGTTCGCTGTCCACCCAGCGAGCAAGCTCCTGCCGCGACACGCCCAACCAGGGGCGCACCACCTCGGACGTGGCGGCGAGCGCCGCCAGCCCGCGGGCTCCGCTGCCGCGCAGCGCCCGCATGACGACAGTCTCCAACTGGTCGTCGCGTGTGTGCGCGGTGGCCACGCGGGCGCGAAACCCCTGCGCGACCCGGCGGAGAAACGCCCACCGGGCGTCACGCCATTGTTCCTCACTGTGTCCCCCCACCCGCGCCCGCTCGCGCACCACCGTCAGCCCCAGGCGGCGTGCCTGCGCGGCCACCAGGCTGGCGGCCTCGGTGGCGTAGTCGCCGGTGGCGTGGTCGTAGGTGGCGACGGCGGCGATGCGCGGCCGTGCCCACCGGGCCATGGCATGCAGCAGCGCCATGGAGTCGCGCCCGCCCGACACGGCCAGCACCAGCGGGCCGTCGACGGCCTGCAACGCCACGTCGAGCACGGCGTGCAACAGATCGCCAGGGGCGATATCGTCGGGGGGGAGGTCGTCCCGCGGGAACTCCTGCTGCTGCCGATCCATTCCGCACAAAAGCGATGGGGACGGTGTGGCGTCAACCGGTGCCGCGCCGAACCTGGCCACCGGGCGGGGGCCACGCCCCCTACCCTGCCCGCCCGGGCTCGACTAGTGTTGTCGTGGTCTGGCGCGCCGCCATCACGTTCGACGTCGCCAATCTTTCGTCTCCGGAGACTCACAGTGGAATCACACGGCACCCTTGGCACCATCTGGGCTTCGTTCGGGATGACCGCCTACTACATGGCGCTCACCTGGATCAACATCCTGCTCGGGCTGTTCCTGTCGCCGCTGTTCGTGATTCCGCTCACGTGGCTCAAGCAGAAGCAGGGCGGCTTCGAGTCGTAAGGCGTCTGCCCCGTTGCACACGAAGGGCCCGCTCGAGGATCGAGCGGGCCCTTCGTGTGCAGTCCCTGGTCGGCGCCCTTTACGCCACGCGCGGTACGCGCCCCAACTCCGTGGCCGGAAGCACCACGGCGTCGCTGAGCGAGGTCTTGCGGCCGGTCAGGTCGGACAGATCGCCACCGTGGTACGCCTCTTCGCCGTGTTCCGCGAGGTCGATGCCCTGCACTTCGACTTCCACCGGCACGCGCAGTGACATGACCGCCTGCAGCGCGTACAGGATGATCACGCTGGCCACCGCGGCAAAGGCAATGGTGGCCACAACCGCCAGCAACTGCACGCCAATGAGTGACGGATTACCGTGCAGCAGACCGTCGGCGCCGGCGGGGTTCACGGCCTTCGACGCAAAGACGCCCGTGAGCACGGCGCCCATGATGCCGGCCACACCGTGGCAGGCAAAGACGTCGAGGGTATCGTCGAGGCGCGTCTTGGGGCGGTAGTGCAGCGCCGCAAAGGAGAAGGGGGCCGCCAGCGCGCCCATGAGCAGCGCCGACAAGGGCGTCACGAAGCCCGCGGCGGGGGTGATGGTGACCAGCCCCACGACGGCACCGGTCGCGGCGCCAACGGCCGTCGCGCGTCCCCCCTTGAACAGTTCGAGTGCCAACCACGCAATCATCCCCGAGGCCGCCGCAGTGTGCGTGGTGACGAGGGCATTGGCGGCGATGCCGTCGGCCGCCAGCGCCGACCCGGCGTTGAAGCCGAACCATCCGAACCAGAGCAACCCGGCGCCGAGCAGCGCGAAGGGCACGTTGTGCGGCACGTTGGGAAGGCGCTTGAAATCCCGGCGGGGGCCAAGGAACAGCGCCAGCACCACCGCCGTGGTCCCGGCGGAAATGTGCACGACGGTGCCGCCGGCAAAGTCCAGGGCGCCGAGCTTGCGGAGCCACCCCCCGTCTCCCCACACCCAGTGCGCCAGCGGGTCATAGATGATGGTGGTCCAGATGACGCCAAACGCCAGGTAGGCGACGAATCGCATGCGGTCAATGACGGCACCGGAGAACAGGGCCACCGTGATGCCGGCGAACATCGCCTGGAAAGCAGCGAAGAGCAGGTGCGGCAGCAGCGCCGAGTAGGTGGGGTTGGGTGCACTCGTCACGCCGGCAAATCCCAGCCATTCGAAGCCCCCAATCCAGGACGACCCGGGACCGAAGGCGAGGCTGTACCCGAAGAGGACCCACTGGACCGTGACCACCCCGAGCGCGCCGAGGCTCATGAGCATGGTGTTGAGGGCGCTCTTGGTGCGCACGAGGCCGCCGTAGAAGAACGCCAGCCCGGGCACCATGAGCAGCACCAGCGCCGTGCTGATGAGCACCCATGCCGTGTCGCCGGCGGATACGGTGGGCGAATCAGCCTGCGCGGCGGCGAGGAACGGGAGCAGCATGCTCGGTGACGACATTCAGCGAGACTCCCGCGTGGGCACACGCATTTCGAGTTGAGTTTGGCGCATGACCTCGTCGGCGTTCACCGCCGTCAGCGCGTTGTTGTCGCTCTCGCCGGTGCGGATGCGCACCGTGCGCTCGAGCGGCAGCACGAAGATCTTGCCGTCCCCCACCTCACCGGTGCGCGCGCCGTCGCAGATCGCCTGAATGGTGCGCTCCACAAACTCTTCGGAGCAGGCCATCTCGATGCGCACCTTTTCGTGAAACTCCAGCACCACGGACTCGCCGCGATACTGCTGTACCACGTCGCGCTCACCACCGTGCCCGCTGACCCGGGAGAGCGTCATTCCGGTCACGCCGACCTGGAACAGCGCGCGTTTCACGTCGGCCAGCTTTTCCGGACGGAGCACGGCAACGATGAGCTTCACGAAGACTCCGGGCAGAGTATGGAACCGTGGGCAGCAGGCGCATGCACGCGCTTTCGTGTCAATTCTGCACGAACAGCAATACAGCCGGCATTGTTTCCGCCAGCATTCTCGGCATTCGCCGCAATCCCCGTGCATTTCGCGCACGAATTACCGTGAGGGTGCCGGGCGAGCGACGCAAACCCGAACATATGCCGTCCATCGCGCATGCGCCCGTCCCGGTCCAGCCAGCCGACGGCGCCGTACTGCAGCCCGTCAGGCCGGCAGCGATTCGAACGATCGCCCACGCCAGGCCTTGGGGCGTCGCGCCGTACTCAGCGTGAGCCGCCACGCGGCCGCGAGGTCAGCCAGCCACGAGCACCAGAAGCTGATGCCGCGCTCGGCATAGCTGCCGCGCAGCGCCCAGAGCATGAACAGACGGATGAACAGCGCCGACCCGTTCACCAGCAGCAGCGCCCGCCAGAGCATGGCGTGGGGGGCATTGGTGAGGGCGATTGTTCCCGTGGCGAGAAGCGCGCCGAGCACGAGCAGCGTGGGCAACGGCAGCCCCTGCACCGCCCACACCAGCGCCACGTCGAGCCAGCGGCGCCACATGGGCGTGGCGTCCTTGAGATCGAAGCTGCGCCCCCACTCGCGCCACATTTCGCCCAAGGAGGCATATGACCGCACCTGGATGATCTGCGAGCCGTCGAGGAAGCCCACGCGTGCACCGTTGGCGGCCAGGTGACGCGCGAGCGTGACGTCGTCACACCACGACGTGCGGGCGCAGGAGTACCCGCCATTGGCGAGCAGCAGGTCACGACGCGCGATGAAGCATTGCCCGTTGGCCAGCACCCGATCGGGCGGGGGCTGCGTGGCCCCGGCTGCGCCGCACCGATACACGAGCGTGGTGAGCATCGCCGGCTGCACGAAGCGCTCGGCCGCCGTCTGATCGCGGAACTGCGGCGAGAAGCTGGCCACGTCGTACCGGTCCTGCTCCACCGCGTCGATGACCGCCCCCACCAGCCCCGGCGCGGGCACGGTGTCGGCGTCGATCCCGAGCACCCAGTCCCCCTTCGCCTCGCGCAGGCCGCTCTCGAGCGCCCACACCTTGCCCACCCACCCCGGCGGCAGCGGGTCATCGGTCACCAGGCGAATACGCGGGTCCTTGCGTGCCGCCGCCTCCACGAGCTCGCGGGTGCCGTCGGTAGACCGGCTGTCCACCACCAGCACTTCGAGCAGTGGCGCCTCCTGCTGCATGAGCCCGTCGAGGCACGGGCCCACCCGATTCACCTCGTTGAGCGTGGTCACCATGACCGTGACCGTAGTGTCGGTACGCGGTGTCCGGCGGGGGGCGATGGGCGGCCGACGCGAGTAGCCTGGGGCCAGCCGAGCCAGCAGCACGAACAGCAGCCACACCTGCAGCCCCAGCAGGACGACGCCGATCAGACGCCCGGCATCGGCCAGGAGCACGGGCAACGTCATCGCCACTCCCGGGCATCCGACGCGCGGCCGGCGGCCGCACGATCGCAACGGGCAGTGGCCAGGGCCGAAGAGAGCAGCAGCGGTGCGGGGACCATCACGAACCAGTTAAGGTGGCCAAACACGCCGGCGGGCACGAAGCGCGCCCCCCGAATGAACTGGGCAGCGGCCCCGTCCGGTTCCGCCCGGAATTCCAACCAGGCCCATCCGGGGCGCCGCGTCGCTGCCCGCAGCGGCCGGTGGCGTGACGGGGTGAAGGCTGCGACCCGCCACCCATCGGCCCCCGCTCCAACATACAGAGGGCCAGAATCCCCCTGCGTCTCCGGCTGGCCGGGCTGGCCCGGTCCTCCCACAACGCGAAAGTGGCGACTTGCCGCCCCATGGGGTAGCCTCTCTCCATCGACACCACCCCGTTTCCTGCTCCCCGTGTCACGCGCCAATCCCTCCCCCGGTCGCCAGTTGCTGGCCAACTGGGACCGCCTGCACCGCCTTCCGCTCGGCAAGCGGCTTTTCAGCTGGGCCGTGGGCTACACGGCGCCGTACACCGGCTCGGTGGGCGGCGTCTACACCGACGTGCGCCCGGGTTATGCCCGCGTGGAGCTGCGCGACCGGCGTGCCGTGCGCAACCACCTGGCCTCGGTCCACGCCGTGGCGCTCGTGAACCTGGCCGAAATGGCGAGTGGCGTGGCGCTCATGACGGCGCTGCCCCCCGGCGTGCGTGGCATCGTGACGGGGCTGTCCATCGAGTATCGCAAGAAGGCCCGCGGCCAGCTGACCTGCGAATGCGTGGCGGCGGTGCCGTCTGCCGTGTCACCCGGCATGACCGAGAGCGTGACGCACGAAGTGCGCGCCGCCATCACCGACAGCGCCGGGGAGGTGGTGGCCGTGGCTACCGTGCACTGGCGCCTGTCTCCCCCTTCCGCGTGATCATGGCCACTCCTCCGCTCCCGCCTTCGCCGTTGGGCGAGACCGCGCTTACCCGCCACGCGGGCATTCGCGTGCCGCTGATCTGCGGCCCCATGTACCCCTGCAGCAACCCCGAACTGGTGGCCGCGGTGAGCAAGGCGGGCGCGCTGGGGATCGTGCAGCCCATTTCGCTCACATACGTGCACGGCTTCGAGTTCCGGGCGGGGCTGCGCCGCATCAACGCGTTGAGCGGAGGCGCCCCCATCGGCTTCAACGCCCTCATCGAAGCCTCCAGCAAGACGTACCACAATCGCATGGTGCGGTGGGTGGAGACGGCGCTCGAGGAAGGGGTGCGCTTCTTCCTCACCTCGCTGGGGAACCCGCGCTGGGTGTGTGAACGCGTGCATGCCGCTGGCGGCGTGGTGTACCACGACATCACCGAACGCAAATGGGCGCTCAAGGGGCGTGACGGTGGCGTGGACGGGCTGGTGGCCGTGAACCGCGAGGCCGGTGGTCACACGGGATCGCGTGACGCCCGCGCGCTGCTCGACGAGATCGCCGACCTGGGGTTGCCGGTGGTGGCGGCCGGCGGCGTGGGAGAGCCGGCGCAGTTCCGCGCGCTGCTCGAGATGGGCTACGCCGGCGTGCAGCTGGGAACCCGCTTCATCGCCACCACCGAGTGCAACAGCGACCTGCGCTACAAGCAGGCGATCGTGAACGCGACGTCGCAGGACGTGGTGCTCACCGAACGGCTTACCGGCGTCCCGGTGTCGGTGCTACGCACCCCGTACGTGGACCGCCTGGGCACCACGGTGGGTCCGATTTCCCGCCTGCTCTTCAAGGGGCGCAAGACCAAGCACTGGATTCGCACCTGGTACGCCCTCCGCTCGCTGCGGCAGCTCAAGCGCTCGAGCGTGGACGGGGCCACCAGCGACTATTGGCAGGCCGGTCGGAGCGTAGACGCGATTCACGACATTCGCCCCGCCGCCCAGATCGTGGCGGAGTTCGCCGCGTCGCTGGCCGACGTCCCCACTGGCCATTCGCACTCTGTGGAGCAACCGACATGACCGTGCGTTCACGCCGCCATTCCTGGATTGCCGGTGCCGCCGTGCTGGCGCTGGCCGGTGTCCCGTGGCTCACCGCCCACGCCCAGTCCATCAGTGCGCGGGGATTGCATGCGCCGGTGACGCTCACGCGCGACAGCGCCGGCATCGTGCACATCGAGGCGCAGAACGAGCACGACCTGTTCTTCGCGCAAGGCTACAGCGCCGCCCGCGACCGGCTGTTCCAGCTGGAGTTGTGGCGCCGGCAGGCCACCGGCACCATGGCGGAAGCGCTGGGGCCGCGCTGGGTGGCGCGCGATCGCGCCGCGCGTCTCATGACGTACCGCGGCGACATGGACACCGAACTCGCGCACTACCACCCGCGGGGCAAGGCCATCATCGAGGCGTTCGTGGCCGGCGTGAACGCGTGGGTGGACCGGGTGCGTGCCGATGCCTCGCTCATGCCTCCCGATCTCGCGGCGCTCGGCATCACCCCCGGGCACTGGACGCCGGCGGTCGTGGTATCGCGCCACAATGCGCTGGCCAGCAACGCCAGCGATGAAGCGGGGCTGGCGCGTGCCGTGCGGATGCTGGGCAGCGACGCGGTCAAGCGCCGGCGGCGCTTCGAACCGGGCAATGTGCGTCTCGCACTGGACAGCGCGGTGGCGCAGCTCGTCGCCACGGTGACCGATGCGCGACTGCTGGCCGACTACAGTGGATCGCGCAGCGCGCCGTCCTTCCGCGCCGACGAGCTGGCCGCCTCGTGGCGCCGGCCGTCAGCGGCACCGGCCGACTCGACCGCGCGCCTCGAGACCGACCGCTGGGAGAGCAACAACTGGGTGATCAGCGGTGCACGCACGGCGAGCGGCAAGCCCATCGTGGCCAACGATCCGCACCGGGCGATCTCGCTGCCGTCGCTGCGCTACCTGGTGCACCTCAAGGCACCCGGCTGGGATGTCATTGGCGGTGGTGAACCGGGCATCCCCGGGGTGGCCATCGGCCACAATCAGCATGGTGCGTGGGGGCTCACGATCTTCGGCATCGACAGCGAGGATCTGTACGTGTACCAGCTCGATGCCGCGAACCGCGCCTATCGCTATCGGGGCGGCTTCGAGCCGCTGCGCGTGCTTGCCGATACGGTGCGCGTGAACGGGGGCGGCGCGGTTCCCGTCTCGCTGCCCTACACGCGGCATGGTCCGGTGCTGTACGTGGACAGCGTCCGCCACGTCGCCGTGGCGCTGCGCGCCGGATGGCTGGAGCCCGGTGGCGCGCCGTATCTCGCCAGCCTGCGGCTGGATCAGGCCACGAACTGGACCGAAGCGCGCGCGGCACTCACGTATGCACGCATGCCCGCGCTCAACTGGATCTGGGGCGATACCAGCGGCACCATCGGCTGGCAGACCGCCGGCGTGGCGCCCGTGCGGCGCAACTGGGAGGGGCTCATGCCGGTGCCTGGCGATGGGCGCTTCGAGTGGGATGGGTTGCTGCCCATTGCCCAGCTGCCACACGAGACCAATCCCGCCCGTGGCTATGTGGGGACGGCCAACGCCTTCAACGTGCCGACCACCTATGCGCACTTCGAGGCACTCGCGCGCAGCTGGTCCGATCCCTTCCGTCACGATCGCCTGCAGCAGGTGCTGGACACCACGCGCAACGCCACGGCGGCCAGCTCGGGCGCATTGCAGCACGATGCCTACGCCCTGGCGGCAGAGCGCCTGGTCCCGCTGCTCGATCGCGTGACCTTTCCCACGCCGTTGGCCAAGGCGGCACGCGATACGCTGCTGGCATGGAATCGCGTGCTCGATGCCGAGTCGCGGGGCGCCGCCATTTTCGTGGCGTGGGAGCGCCGCCTGGCGTCGCACACCGCGGCGCTCGTCGTTCCGCCCGCCGCACGCCCGCTGCTGCGCACGGTGCCGCTGTCCCGCGTCGTCGAGCTGCTCACGCGCCCGGATTCCCTGCTTGGCGACCGGCCGGAGGGCGCCCGCAACGACATTCTCGTGCGGGCGTTCAGCGAGACCATCGACGACCTGCGCCAGCGATTCGGCGACGACCTGCGTGGCTGGCGCTACGGGGATGCGCGCTTCCATCATGCACGCATTGCGCATCCGTTGGATGCGCTGGTGTCCGATTCACTCAAGCGCCTGCTGTCGCCGGGCCCGGCCCCGCGCGGCGGCTACGCCAACACGCTGCTGGCCACGAGCAATGCCGACAACCAGAATCATGGTGCCAGCTTGCGCGTGGTCATGGACGTGGCCGACTGGGACGCCGCGCTGGTGACCAACACGCCAGGACAGAGCGGTGACCCGCGCAGCCCGTTCTACGCCAATCTGTTCCCGTCGTGGGCGCAGAACCGCTTCCTGCCCCTGCCCTACTCCCCTGCGGCCGTGAAACGACAGACCGCGGAGGTCGTCGTCCTTACCCCCTGAGCCGGCGCCCCCTCTCCCCCTCGCCGCTCTCCCTTCGTCACCCGCCCATCTGCGCCCGGAGACCTGTTCATGCTGTCGCTCACGTTGCCCGTCGTCATTGCCGCCGCATCCCTCGTGTCCACGCCATCACCGTCGCCACGTCCGACGTTTGCGCAACAGGACATGTCGTTCTTCATCACCAGCGTGGGTTCTGGTGACGGGGCCAACCTTGGTGGCCTGGCCGGCGCCGACAAGCACTGCGCCACGCTCGCCGAGGCGGCCGGCGTGAAGGGGAAGACGTGGCACGCCTATCTCAGCCAGCAGGCGGTGGGCGGCGCGCCGGCCGTGAATGCGCGGGATCGCATCGGCAAGGGGCCGTGGAAGAACGCCAAGGGCGTCGTGGTGGCCACGAGCGTGGACGATCTCCACAGCGACGCCAACACGTTGAGCAAGGAGAACAGTCTCACCGAGAAGGGGGCCGTGGTGAATGGCCGTGGTGACACGCCCAACATGCACGACGTGCTGACCGGCTCCACGCTCGACGGTCGCGTGCAGCCAGGCGACGGCGACAGTACCTGCAGCAACTGGACGAGCAACGCCGACACCGGCAGCGCATCGGTTGGCCACCATGATCGTCAGGGTGGCGGCGCCAACCCCACCAGCTGGAACTTCGCGCACGCGTCGCGTGGGTGTGGCCAGAAGAATCTGCAGGCCACGGGCGGCAACGGGTTGTTCTACTGCTTTGCGACCTGACGTGTATCGCGGGCTGTGGTGGTGAAACTGCGAACGGCAAACTGCAAACGGCAGACGGCAGACGGCAGGAACGACAGTCCGCAGACGGCAGGGATGTGGTCGAACAAAACGGGCGCCACTGCTTCGCAGGGCGCCCGATTTCCTTTGCGGTTGGGAGATC
>Ga0315900_10006870_pt1 | contig 15085 bp, 27 predicted proteins | sample LakEriMetagenome_FD_203521 | JGI IMG/M metagenome (GOLD analysis project Ga0315900, IMG submission 203521) | Freshwater fungal communities from buoy surface, Lake Erie, Ohio, United States - Buoy 12 MA114 | ecosystem: Environmental > Aquatic > Freshwater > Lake > Lake biofilm | place: USA: Lake...
CTGAACGAAGACGAGTTCGCGCTTCCTCCGGTCTACGAGGCCGGTCCTGATCTTCTGGAGGCTCTGGAAGAGGCTGAAGGCTTCATTCAAGGCTTTGCGGATGACGAGATGCAAGAGGGCATGGACGAACTGTGCGGCACCATCGAAGCCGCAATAAAGAAGGCGCACGGTGGAACTCCGGTACATGCCGCCGCCACCCCTTCTGAGGCTCTGGAATGTCTCAAAGAGGCTTTGGAGGTGATGGGAAATTGGGGCGACGAAGGTGAACCCGGCTGGGCGATACGCGCCCGCCGGATCATCAACGAAGCGGAGGGCCGGGAATGAACGCGCGGAGCATTTGGGCACACTATTCCTCGCGCCGCTCTGTGGCTTCAGTGGAGTGGGCCATCAAGTCCTTTCTAGCAATCACGGACCCGGTTCAGGCCGCAGAGGTCGCGCTGTATATGCAGCGGACTGGTGAGAATGGGCCACAACGGTTTGTCTGGCTCTGCGAAGGCTACAGGCGCGACCCGGGCGCATGGCGTAGGGAAGAACGTGCTTGGCATCGCCGCCGCCGGGAGGAGCAAGAAATCCGCCTGTACGGGTGGCATTCCCGGGCCCCTGCCGTCATCGCAGGGGCGCTGCGATGAACGACAACTGGAACCCGCGCTATCTGGCCTACTGCAACGCCTATGGCCACACACCTCAAAAGCAGTTGGAGATCGACCGCGCCTCTTGGCCCGGCGGCTGCATGGCGGGCTTCATCCTGTGGAACCGCAGCAAGATCGTAAGCTTCAGCAGGGTGCGCCCACGCGCGTTCTTCATGGGGCAACTGTCTGACCACAAGGCCTATGACAACTGGTTGCTGTCCGAACATCCGCCCATACCGGGAGTGACAGATGGACAGGGTTGAGGCGTTCATGGAGGAGTTCTTGGCTGAGACTCAGCCACACCCCTTCTCACCCCGGATCAGGCTGCATGGCCCGGGAGTCGTGCTGCTGGAGGTCTGCAAGTTTGCCGGGACCGTCAGGCTGGGCTCTATCCAGAGCAACATGGAGCCCGGCATGGGACACGCCAGCCGCACTCTGGACTGGCTTCTGCGGCTTGCTGACAAACACCGTGTCGAGATCTCAGGTTTCGTGGAACCGTTTGGCACAAGAGACGGCCGCCTCAAAGTGCGGGCTCTGCTGGCTTGGTACAAGCGGCACGGTTTCCAGACGCTGCCCAACCGGACAATCACCGGGACGAAAATTGTCTATCGCGGAAAGGAGAACTGACAATGACTTTTGAGGAGTTTCAGGCGACAAAGAAACGCGAGCCGCTTGCTGACTTTGAGTCTCGCACCAACACGGACTTGCACGACCCGCACGGCGGTCACGTCCTGTCTTATGGGCCCGGGAACATGCTCTACATCATCGACTACACAGAAGTTCCGTTTGGCAACTACTATCTGCTGATCGAACGCAGTGAGTGGATCGACGCGGACCTGAGCAAGCTGGAGCGCATCCTCTACGACTGGGCGGTGGGCGAAACGATTCTTGATACAGGGACGAGTTCTGGAGAGGCGGGCTGAGATGAAGGTTTACATCTGCTTCGCCAGCACTGGTGAATTCTCTGACCGCAGTGAATGGCCTGTCCATGGCTACAGGACCGAACAGGAGGCTCAGGACTTTGTTACCCGGTCTGGCGAGTTGTTCAGAGAGAAATGGGTTCAGTGCGGTTTCCACAATGGGTGGGGCGACTACGCAGCCAGAGCAGAGCTTTTCGCGGAAGGCTGGCACCCGGATTGCCCCAGTCTTGGTGAGCCTGACTACGCCGGGTTCACCTTCAGCTACGCCACCGTCGAGATCAAAGACTCGACGCCCATGAGAGAGGAGGTCTGACATGACAGAGAATCAGAACGCGCAGGATCAGGGCTTCCCTGCTCCGGTGCATACCGTCACCCTCGACGGCGTGACGTTCAACATCCGCAAGGACTTCTATGGCCGCTATCAGGTCTATGAGGTCAAGAAGGACAATCTGGAACAGGGCATTGGCCGGATGAGAAGCTATGCCTCTGTCAAGGAAGCATGGGACGCTCTGTTCGTTTCGCGGATGCAGGACTGAGGCCATGAACAGCAACGACAAGCTTCAACCCGGCGATATTGTGGAACTGATTTCCCAGTGGCACAGCGTCCCGGCGGGAACCCGCCTGATCGTTCGGTACGGCCTCAAGGCCGGGATGTATGAGCCGGGGGCCTATTCAATGGCGCGCGAGGATGGAGACTTGCTGCCGGGCCCGTGGGGCGATCACGACACAACGGTCATCTACGACAAGAGCGTGAAACTGGTTGAGAGGAAGGAGGGCTGATGACAAACCCAAATCGTGTGCTTGCCAACATGAGCAAGAACCCGTGGACTCTGGTGCAAACGTTCACGACTCGTCCCGAGGCCGCAGCCAAGGCCGAAGAGTTGAAGGCGCTTGGAGAGAAGGTTCGCGTCACCTCCTACAAGTACGGATCATATGACAATCCCCGGCGAAGCTGGAATGTCTGGAAGGTGCCGACGTGACCGTGACAGACTTCACCCGGCTGAACACGGTCGAGGCCCTGTGCGCGGTCTATGACGGCTGGCTGGCCGACAAGGGCTATGAGCCGCAGAGCGCAGATGAACTGCACTACGATCTGCTGGGGCAAGACCCGCGGCCGGAAAACGACTTGCTGTGGCTGGCCGGCTTCATCAACCAGTGGGACATTGTGATGGATCTCAAAAACGACCTCAACAGGAAGAGAACAGATGGGAACGACTTATACTTGGGAAGGCGAGAACTGGGGCCGCAGCCTGATCTATGACGCCGCCAAGGAGGGCTACACCATCACGGTCGATTCCGGCGGCGATGAGCCCGATTATGTCGGCAAGTCGCCCAAGGAGGCTTGGGAAGCCGTCACGGCGGTCGACTCGTGCAATGTGATCTTGAGCAAGGAAGGTGCCCGGCGCGAGGTCGCGGCGATCATTCTCGAAAACGGACAGGCCGGGGATGAGGTGATCAACGACTACATCACTGGAGGATGGATTGACCAGTGGTGGCAAGCCAAGTGCAAGAAGGCAGACGAACAGGGCGGCTGAAGCCCTGTCTTGAAGCCAACAAATTTCATGACTACCTGAGCGTTCCGCGCCTGTGCGGATATTGGAAAGGACTCACAGAATGACTGACAAGAAATCTATTGAGAAGCGTTACGGCGTGGACTGCTCTCCCAACCGGAGCGGCAACGGCGGCTTCGTCGGCACCTACGCAATTCCCGGCAAGGACTTGCAGTATGCGCGTGATGAGGCTGGGGTGATCTCGGTCTTTGCCACGGAGGACGAGGCCATTGCCGCCGCTGGCGAGGAGATGTGCCGGGCGCTCAATGGGCGCACCAAGTTCAGCTACAGGCACGGCTACAAGCGTCTGGGCGGGGCCCAGCTTGCCGTGGGGCTCAAGGAGCTTGAAATCTCCCCGGCCAACTTCGCGGCCTTCTTTGGCACGTCTCAGAAGCGTGTGCTGCAATGGATTGACGGCGAGGAGGATGTGCCTCACTCGGCTCACCTGTTGCTGACCGTTCTCGCGGTGCCGGGCATGAAGACGCTGGTGCAGCAATTCACCAACGCGACCATGATCGAAAAGTCCGACGAGAAGCTGGAGAAGGATGGTCGCGCGAATGGTTGAGTGGCTGGGACTGTGCGCGTTCTTCCTCTTCTTGTACGTTGTCACCAACTGGCACAACTGGTTTGCGTCTGAGGAACAGAAGGCATGGCGGCGCTACCAAGCTTGGGTGGCCACACGGCTGGATCAAGGCATGACCCATGACCAGATCAGGGATGAACGCGAAATCCGTTTTCACCTTGCCCAGCTTCGCGAGACTGTCTCTGACCATGTGGCCAGTGGCGGCAAGGCGACTTGGGAGCAGAAGCTGCGGGATGAGGTCAGCACTTCGATGACAGTGCTGTCCTCGCTCTCCCCGGAACTCGGCAAGCAATTTGTCAACGTGGTTTCCGGCTTGCACGACTCCGACATTCTGTATCCTGCGGAGTACGAGAGGGTCCACCCGATGCCACGGCCAGTCAAGCTGACGCCAGCAAAGCGGAAGCAGTGGGCAAGGACGATGAATGCGGCTCTTACCGATCTCTGACAGAAGGGAATGACATGAAAGGCACGATGCTTGTTTTAGCAACTGATGGCTCCATCAGACGCGAGGAACTGACCAACTCTCGGAACCTCCTTCCGGTCTTGCAGAAGGAGGTCGGCGGCTACGTCGAGGTCGTCCCCTACTTCGACAGGTTTCTCGACGGAGGCCAGCAGAAGAAGTGTGTCGTCATCTGCAACGAGGAAGGCAAGCTGAACCGTTTGCCGCTCAACGCATTGGCAACTGCGCTGTGGCATGACCTCCTCAAGAAAAACCCGCCACCGCTCGGGATGCCCATGGCAGCGGGCAGCCTTGATGTTCTTGTCGGCCCGGTGCTGGTGATATGGGGTGACAAGGAGTTTATGGATGAATTTTGATTTCGGATAGTCCGTGTACTGAATTCATCAACTGCGACAAAATCGCACACTTTTTCTGAAGTGAGATCAACGGTCGGTTTTTCAAAACCGGCCGTTTTTCGTTGTAGGAATAATTCCCGACTCCAAGTTAGTGTCAACTTGTGCTATACTTATTTCGTGCTCGGGAATGAACCCGGCACATGCTGATTGAAAAAGTGGAGAACTGAAATGAGCAACGCGCAAGCGGTGGCAGTGGATGAGCATGACTATCTCGCAGTCGTGTTCATCGGAGCGGGAAGCTCCTACGGGCGCAGCCCGGATAAGGAGACCGCAATCGACAACTGCATGAGGGCACTGAGGGACTGGAACTCCATCTACAAATTGGAGGGCCATACATTCACCGTCAACGTCCTCGACGTGCAGGGCTGGGATCAAGTCGCTTGGGGCCACAACGGATTCTTCGGGAAGAACCCCGGAGACGCCAAGGCAACCAAACTCGACCTCCCAGTCGAGTGGATCGAAAAGGTCTACCCGGAAAAGAAGAGACGCCGCCGCTAATGCAACGAGGCCCGGTGCTGGAACACCGGGCCTCATCAATCAACTGCTGATTATGGAGAACGAGCAGATGACATACGTTTACAGCGATGGGGGCCGCGCAGCAAGCGGTTTCAAGGGGACGACTGGTGATTGTGTGGTGCGGGCGGTGGCGATAGCTGCTGGCCTACCCTACAGCGATGTCTACGACACCTTGAGCCGCCTTCAGCGGAGCCAGCGAGTGACCAAGCACACCCGCAAGGGCGCTGGTTCACTTCGCAACGGCACCTACACCAAGCGCAAGTGGTTCAAGGATTACATGGTCGGGCTCGGTTTTGAGTGGGTGCCGACCATGCAAATCGGGACAGGCTGCAAGGTGCATCTCCGGGGCGACGAGTTGCCGCCCGGGAGGCTGGTCGTCATGTTGAGCCGCCACGCCTGTGCCGTGATCGACGGAGCAGTGCATGACGCCTACGACTCGACACGCGGCGGAACCCGCTGCGTCTACGGGTACTGGAAGAAGTCGTGAATTCGGAGGCTCGGCGCTGGAACGCCGGGCCTCTTTCAACGCTGATAAAAAGGAGAACGCAATGCTGAAGACTCGAGTGAAGACATACCCCAACAAGGTATTCGAACAGGAGATCCGGAATCAGAAACTCACATGCCAAGCGCTGTGGCAGATTAAGGGGCCGAAGAACACGGCCATCGACTGGATCACCTGTTATTACATCGCGCCGTTGACGGTGATCCACTTTGGCTACGATGAAGGTGGCTGGGACATCCACATCGGGAGTGAACACATCGACAGGAAGTCCACAATCGATGACTTGCTTGAGCGCATCAAGACGCTTCGGCAAACCGCAGCAGCCTAAGAACAGCCCGGGGCAGAGATGCCCCGGGTTTTTTCATGCCCGGTTCTTGAGCCCGTCGATGAGGCTGTTTGCCCGGCGCAAGAAGCCGGACATGCCATCGTCCTTCGATACGCCGTAGTAGGCGGCGCACTTGTTCAGCGCCACTCGCAACTGGTCTGACAAGGACCGCTTGTCGCCCAAGCCCTTGGCGTGGAGTTCGGTAAACGTGAAACCGATTCCGCAGACCAAGACGAGAATGGCGTAATGCTCATCCCCGATCTTGGCCTTGATCTCGCGCAGCCGGGCGCTGGCCATCACGCCGACCGCGCTCTGCTCGACCTTCCCAGACGTGTCCACCTTGGGCTCGAAATCCGTTCCAGACAGCCCGGAATTCTCCGACACATCGTAGTCGCGGCCGAAGCGGCCAGCGGCATCCACCATTGGCTTTGTCCATGTGTTCGGGTTCTGGCGATGAAGTGCCAGAAGATGGCCGGGCCCGCTGTTGCGGTCCACCTTGATGGGGCTGCCGTTCGGCGCTCTGCCGTCTATGGGGTCAACCTTCAGATTGGCCACGTCAGACTTCACGCGCCTCACCTTCTCCTTCCGGCGGTTCTGCTCGGCCTGCTCCTCTGCCTTTCTGATGGCGGGCAGATTGCGCTGCTTCTCAATCGCGGCAGCCTTGTCTGCCTTTTCCCTCTCGTTCTGCTGTTGCCTGCGCTCGGCCTTGATGCCGGACAAGTTCACATGGGCAAGAGTGATCCGATTGATTCTAGCGGTCATCTGGCGCTCCCGTGGCAGCGGCTTTGCCATAGGACTTAGGCCACATTATTTCGCGCGTTCGCTGGCGCTCAAGTTCGTTTAAGCGGAGGTCAAGCTGCTGGCCGACGAGAGTGATGGCCTGTGCGTGATGGCTCCTTCTGGACTGGATCACCCACCAAGAGTGAATAATCGTGCTGTGATCGACCTTTAGAACTGCTGCGAGCCAAGTTATCTTGGCGTTGTCCAGTGCGACAAGCAACACCCATCGCGTTAGATGGCGGGCCACCACACATTCCTTCAACCGGGAGCGGCCCATGATCTCCTTGACCGTCATGCCAGTGACGGCCGCCACCGCGCGCAGCACAAGCTTGACCGACTCCTCTGTCGCCTCCAGCCGTTTCGCTTCAATGCGCTCGACCGCCTCGCCAGCCTCAACCATCTCGGCTGGCGCTGCTTCTGGCTCTGGCGGCGGCAGCAGCAATGGCGTCTGTTCGCGCGCTCTTTGCTTCTCGCGCAGCCGCCGGGCCGCCTCCTCAAATCTGGCCTGCCGCCCCTTGTGGGCAATGTGGAGCTTCAGCGCCAGACTCATGCGACCCTCATCGGCATGATGATCGACATGAAGTTGGCGTCTTCGATCTGAGGCCTAAGGATGACCGCGCACCCGGGGTCGCCCATTTCCCAGACAACGCTGTCCGCGCCAATGTTGGCAAGTGCCTCAAGGACGTAGCGGGTGTTGAATCCGATCACCATCTCGTCGCCCTCGTACTGGACATCGACCCGGTCCTCGGCAGTGCCGCCCTCGGGCACATTCATCGCCACCTCCAAGATCGACTGCTCCAGCCTGAAGCTGCACACCCGGCCCTTTTCCGGAGAAACCGTTGCCACGCGATCGACGGACGCCGTCAAGGCCTTCACGTCCACCCGCAGGCGGTTGCCATTCGTCTTTGGGATGACCCGGTCGTAGTCGGGAAATGACCCATCGATCAGTTTTGAAACCAGAACGGTATTGCCCCACTCAAAAGCGATTTTTGTCTCGGACAGCCGGATCGTCACCGCCCCATCGTGCCCGTCGATGTGCCTTGCCGCCAATAGCGTGGTCTTCCGCGGCAAGATCACGCCGGGCATGTGTGCTGGTAGCCCCTCGGCCTTGACCCAAGCCACGGCCATCCTGTGGCCGTCTGTGGCCACGCAGGCGAAGTTGCCTTCCCGAAGGTGCATGTAGACACCGTTCAGGTAGTAGCGGGACGCTTCGGTCGAGATCGCAAAACTCGTTTTGCGGAGCAGCCTGACCAAATCGACCGAGTCGAGGCTGAACTGGGTTGTCGGTTTGCCCGCGTCGAAGTCCGGAAAGTCATCGGCCGGCAGGCTGAACATCTTGAGCCGGGATCTGCCGGATTTCACATGAAACAGCGAGTCGACCAGTTCGCACTCGACCTGTGCGCCATCGGCAAGCTTCTTCACGATGTCTTGCAGCATCGACGCCGAGACCGAAATCCGCCCGGCCTGCCGGACATCCGCGTTGAGCGTCAGCTTGATCTGCACATCCAGATCGGTAGCCACGACGGTCAAGGCACCCTCAGCAGCAACGAGCAACACGTTGGCCAGAATTGGGATCGTTGACGCCCGCTCCACGACCGAGTTCGCGAGGGTCAGCCCTTTCAGCAATTCCCTCTTCTCAACCAAGAATTTCACAGTCGACTCCTTCACAATTGTTGCAGTTTGCTAATGATGCTGATCACGATGCGCGCTTGAACTCGGCCCATCCGACCCCGTCTCCGGGCTTCAGGAGATCGCGTGGAGCCTGACACCCCGCCTCGCCCGGCTTGGGGCCCCACTTCGCCGTAGACCACTCGCGCTTCTCGCGGGCGAACGTCAGCCGGGCGTTCCAGTCCACGGGCTGTGACGCCTGAGAATTCCCTGTCTGGAGGTATCCCTCGTAGCGGCGCTGGGTGATGTACCTGACGGCATGGACGACCGGGTAGTCTGCCTTCTGCTTCGCCAGCCACGCCCTGAACACGGGAACCGATCCCAAGACCTTGGCGATCTCCTCGGCCGAAAGCTTGCCCCATGCCTTGGCGGCCTCGGCCTTCGACATACTGGGCTGTGTGGGATAGTCCTTCCAGAAGGCTTCGAACTCAGCCGGGTACTCGGCCCGCTTCTTCGGCTTCTCGTCTTTCGCAACAGCGAAAAGGTTCGGAGGCGGCGCAGCCGTTTCCGAACAGATTCTTTCTTTCTTCTCTTCTACATCTACCTTCTGGTTCTGTATGGATGATCGGTTGATCATCGGTCGATCATCTAACGATGTTTTGGGGCTTTGATTTTGTTGTGTTTTCTTTTGCTCTCTCGCTTCGACGGCCGACTTTGCTTTTGAAATCCGCTCAGTTCTTGCAAGGATTTCGCAAGAAACTCGCTCGTTCCAGAGCCCATCTGCGGTCTCAACGATCTTTTTGCGGCGCACCAATTCGGCCAGCGCGGCGTCGAATTGGCGGCGAGTCACACCGCAGTCCTCGGCCAGTTCCGACAGGTCATCCGACAGCGGCTTGCCCTGATCGTACATCATCGAAATCAGGGTGATGTAGACGCCCCTCTCCAGCCCGCTCAGGCGGCGCACGCCGTTCAGGAAGTCGGACGCATAGAACTTGAACCACGGTGCGTCGGCCACGGCTTAGAACCCCACTACAGCCTGATCGCGGACCACGGCGCAGCCCATGTCGCAGAACATTTCGATGTTCCCGCAGGGCCCGCCACGGTGCTTGGCGATGATGATTTCAATTCGGGAGCGGAGTTCGCCCAGCTTGACGCTGCGCCTCGCCTCGTCATCCGGATCGTCATGCTTCAGGCGCTCCAGATAGTAGGCCTCGCGGTAGACGAAGATCACAACGTCGGCGTCTTGCTCCACCGAGCCTGACCACCGGAGATCCGAAAGCCCCGGGCGCTTGTCGTCCCGGCCCTCCACGCCGCGATTGATCTGGGCCAGAGCGATCACCGCACAGTCCAACTCCTTGGCCAGCATCTTGAACCCGTTGGAAATCTCCTCGGTCTCCGACACCTTGTTGCCCGCGTACCGCTCAGAGGCCCGCATCAGGCCCATGTGATCGATCACCACGACCTCAAGCTTCCGCCCCTCGGCGGCCAGCCGCTGGGCATAGGTGAGCGCCTGTGACCGCACCTCGGCCACCGTCAGGCCGCCGCGGTCCCCGATCAGGAACGGCATGTCGTTCAATCGCGGTGCCACGTCCAGCACCCGGCGGAACTTCTCCTCAAAGCCCTCGCGGTGGACGGCGGCCGAAGAGATGTCGCGATACTCGACGCGGTTGTCATGGCTCCACGCCATGCTTGCCAGCGCCATCTCGGTCAGTTCCTCCCGGCCCATCTCAAGGGCAAAGAACATCACGCCATGGCCCTTCTGTGCCGTGCGAAGCAGAAGCGAGAGCGTCACGCTCGACTTGCCCATGCCGGGCCGCCCGGCGATGACGTAGAACCGCTTGCGCCTCCAGCCGCCAAGCAGATCGCCAAGGTCAGCGGACCCGCAATAGGCGAAGTCCTTGACGGGTTGCCCCATCCGATACGCCTCGTTCAGCTTGTTCAGAAGGCGATCACCAAGCTGGGCGATGGACTCGATCCCCTCATCCTTCGATTTTTGCGTGCTGGACAGCCGCTCCATCTCGGCAGCAAGGCGCTCGACCTCAGCGATGTCACCTTCCTCGGTCGCTACTTCCAGATTGCCCTTAAGATGGTCATACCGGACAAGGCGCGCACACCCCTCCAGTCCGATCTGCGGAGCGGCATGAGCGATGTAGCGCGCTACGATCTCTGAACCAGTCGCCTTCAACTCTGTGATTGCAGGGAGTTCGCGAATCTTGGTGATGACCCAGTGCACCTTTTGAAAGCCGTCCATCCCGGCATCAACCGCCTCACCGATCAGCCGAAACAGATTGGCGTTGAACGGATCGGAAAAGTGCACTGGCTCCAAAATCGCAGCTACCGCGCGATGTGATACCGCCGAGTTTGACAGCAACCCGCCGAGCAACATGCACTCGGTGTCAAACCGTTCCTGTAAGTCCTTGTCAGCGACAAGCGGGGCGTTCATCGTCTTCACCCTGCCAACCCGAGTTGCTGGGCCCGCAGACTGACAGCCTGCTTCGTGCGCTTGAGACGTTGCGCCAGAGCGTCACGACCAAAGCCACCCTTCCACTCCTTGCGGATCTGTTGATCTTCTTGCTGAGTCCACCCGCGATAGATGTCGCCGGCCTGCTTTGTGTGGTGTTCGCAATACGGAAGGTGCCTGCTGCGAGGCTGGTTGCAGAAAATGTGACGGCCGAAGTGCCCCTTCACTTCGCCCACTGGCCACTTGCAGCCGACCAGATCGACCAACGTGCACGGCTTGCCTGTGCCGACCGTGATAAGCTCGCCATCGTATTTCAGCACCTTCACTGGTTCAGACTTTGCCTCAGGAATTTTGGGCATAGACGGCATCTGCCGTTCAGCGGCGGCGCGCGGCTTGTTGAGTGGACCTCGCGGGGTGGACTTTATGCCATCACGTTCACGAAGCCTGAACAGCTTGCCCGCGATGACATTGGGAGTCGTGTTGAGCTTTCGAGCGATTGCATTCTGCGTCAATCCGCTTGCCTTCAGTTGGCGCAACTCTGCCACCAACTCTTCGGTCCACTCCATCTTTGCCAAATGCACACCCATAGACATCTCCTTTCTGCTGCTTGCCGATTGAGCCAACGGTTCTCAGGCGCTGAGAGCGCGGAACAGCGGCAGCACTTCTTTCGCGGTTGGCGGGATGTCCTCGGGCCGCTGCGGGAAACGACGAACGCTCTTCTTCCAAGACACCCAGCGCAAAGGCACCTGATGCTTGACGCGCTTTGAGCGCTCAAAAATGAACCAGCAGAAAGCCATCGCGCCCTTGTCCAGCTTTGGCCCCTCATGCCCATACTTGTGCATCATCGGCAGCCGCTCTCCGATCACATGAACGCGGCTGAGGCCAACACGCGAAAACCAGTTCATGCGTCCTTCGCTTTCCAGAAAAGCGAGGCGGCACAGCACGGCCACATAGGGGGCGAGGCTGACGCCGATCTCAACGAACTCCTCAGCCCTGTTGAACGGCGGGTTTGTGATGATGCCGTAATGTCCATGATCGACGGACAGTTGAGCAGCGACCGACTGTGCGCCCGACGACAGGAAGTCGAGACCTGTGATGGACACGGGGCATCCATACTCGTTGAGGTCTGTTGCCGTGACCTCGTATCCCCGGTTTCTCAGCGGAACGACCAGAGCGCCGTTGCCGCAAGCGGGCTCCCAGAGTGCCTTGGGCAGTCGCTTTCCTTCAGCCACCAAAAGCGGCGGAAGCGCCTCGTAACAGGTCGCATAGAAGTTCGGGTCAGCGGCGTCCTGAGTGTTCCGCATGTTCCCTGTGACAAAACCCGTGGTCAATTTCCAGACTCCGAAACATTGTTTAGAGAGTTGTTCTTGGCGGCCTGCATGATCGCTCTCAGCCGCTCGGCCTCACTTGCAGTGGCCTGATACCCGTAGCCGTAGATTGTCTTGATCTCGCACTTGCCCTTCTGGCGTATGCGCTTGATCTGGCTGTCCACATTGCGGGTCTCGTAGTCTCGCTCACCTGTGTATTCGTCAAGAATCTGAGCCCTAGTGAACGGCCGACCAGTGGACAGAAGGCGCGCAATCTTCGCCTGAGTGATCGACACGCCCAGTGCCTCGCGCAGCGCGACAAGCTCAACGTGGTCGCCCGAGTCTCTTGCCGAAATCCGCTCCTTGAGATCTTGAATGGCTTCCTCAAGCTCTCGATTCTTCTTCCGAAGAAAGGCGATCTCCTCATCCTTTGTGCGGAACTCATTCATATGCCGCCTCTATGATGGACAGCACGGCCTCAAGGTGAGGTGGCTCCAGAATGTATCCCCTGCCCCACACGACCTTGATTTCAATGGGAGCAAGGCTTTTGCGAAGGCGAAGAATTTCGACGCGCACTGCTGGCAAGCTAATCTTGCCGTCGATTGAATAGACACATGCCAGCGAGTTGACATCGTGCAGCTTGCCGTCCAGCAACACGCACAGCAGTCGCCATTGGCCGGGTGACAGCGACCACTTCTTCCGCGCCGCAATCTGACCAGACGAAATCAGCCGCAGCCGCCTGTTCTCAGCCTCAAGCTCGGCATTGCGAGAGCGCAGCATTTCGCACTCCTCGCTCATCGCTCGCCGTTCCATAGCTTCAGTTCCTGCCGCCGAAACAGAATGTCGGCCTTACCAGCGTGCTTGCGGTCCAGAGTTGAAAGTCCGTAGTCGAGTATGCCGAGCGCTTCAGCAATGTTGTCGTCCTCAACCAGCCATCCGCGGATCGCGCACGCCTTGAGCGCCATCTCCTTGAGCGCCTTGCGCCCGGCGTCTCCCTTGAGGCCGGGAGGAGCCTTGCTCGTCCCCAAGAATCTGCTTCGCCACGACTGCATCGGCACCTGAGCCACCGGAGTTTCAAACTGAGCGGCGACCAAGTTGATTGTTCCGATCAGAAAGAACTGTGGCTCAATTGAGTGGAAGTTTCCGTGCCCCGGGATGAACGGAGACTCATAGAAAACGTGTGAAATGTGGTTGTCGAGTATCGTGGCTGTCAGCCAATTGTAGAACTCAAGAAGCCGCTCGCCCTCGTCGTCTCCCCAAGGCTTTAGCTTGAGCGCACCCCACTTCGGGCGCGGATCATTGGGCGAGCCGATGGCCCAACCAGTGTGCCTTGGAGATTGGTCGAGAGCGAGCGCGGTTATCATATAGACAGGCCTGCGAAGAGAGGAGGTGTGTCACTCAGCGACATCTTTGCTGCCGCCAACCGCGCTTTAGCTATGTTGAAATACTCTGCTTCTCTCTCTATCCCGATGAACGAAAAGCCCTCCAGCACTGCCGCCTTGCCCGTAGAACCGCTGCCCATAAAAGGGTCCAAAACGATGCCGCCCGTAGGTGTTACGAGGCGGCACAGGTAACGCATGAGGTCGGTAGGTTTTACCGTGGGATGATTGTTTTCATCGCCCCTGTCCTTCTTACTGGCCTTGGCGCAGTAGAAAAAACGGGCGGCGCTGCCGGTGTCGCCGTGCTGATTGTGGGGACCGCTGCGCCCTCTCAGAAACCCAGTGTGGCTGTCGCCGTCATACCCTTCGACCGTGCGTTTCATGGCTCCGCTTGTCGTCACAGGAAACCCGGCCAGCACTTCCTCGCTGCCGTCGTGGATCAGGTTGGCGGGCCAGCGGCCGGTAGTGTCAGGCTGGTTTGCCTTTTGAGGATCGTAGTTGTCGGGAAGTCCAGTCTGGCTGGGACGGCCGTTTGCGCGGCATTTGTAATCGCCGTTCAATTCAATCCTGCACCCATCCACATTGAGAGCCCCCGTCCCATGCGCCAGCACGTTCTCAGCCACGGTGCCGATGAGCGGTTTGCGTGCCACGGTGATTGGTTCCAGCGCGGGCTTTAGGGCGGTGCCCCAGCCTTGCCATTCGCCCTTCAGATTGTGCGACTTAGGAAACCCACTCGCATAAACCCACGCGATCATGTCGCGGATTTCAAACCCGGCATCCTCAATGTGCACGGCCATGCGGTGCTGCGTGCGCGTGCCCGCAAACGCCAGAAGGTGTCCGCCCGGTTTCACCACGCGCAGGCACTCGGCCCAAATTTCAATCCCGGGCAAAGCGTAGTCCCAGTGCTTGCCCATAAAACTCAGGCCGTAGGGCGGGTCGGTCACGATGGAATCGACGCTGTCCGCTGGCATCGTGCGGACAACGTCGAGACAATCGCCATGGTGAAGCGTGACTGTCATTAACACTGCCTTAGTTCAACGCCGGCTGTTCTTCTTCCTCGGCCGCTGCATCATCAGACTTCGCAGCCTTTTTGGCAGCGCGATCAGCCTTCTTCTTTTCCTTGGCGGCCTTCACTGCTTCGGCAGCCCGCTCGGCTTCCGACATGCCGTCTTCGAGCGACTTGAGCTTGCCCAGCAACACAGCTTGGCCATCGGCCCAGCCCTTCTGGTGCGCCTGCCCTTCGGGTGTGGTGGGGAGCCACTTCTGGTCGTCGGCGTTCAGGCCCTTGATGCCGAGTTCACGGCCTTCTTCAAATGCCTGCTGTTCGTAGTCGATAGCGCCACTGGTGACGGGCGCATCAAAGAGGTCAAACTGCTTGCCAATGGGCAGGCTCAGATACTCGCAGTACCGCTTCAGTTCGCGGAGGTTCGAGATCGTGGTGCCATCCTCCTTCTCGCGTTCAGCGATGGCGGCGTCCATCATCTGAAGGTTCACGCCTTGGTTCTGAAAGAACTGCCGCAGCTTCTTTCTGGCGTCTTTCGCGGTCTTGACCGCCTTGTCCGCGGCGGCCAGTCGTCCGACGAAAAAAAGAAAGTCCTCCTTGCCGGGACCGTTGCTGGTCTGCTGTGGAGCAGTCAGGTCTGGCAACACGTTGCTCTGGTGTTCAATCT
>Ga0315900_10006873_pt1 | contig 15081 bp, 11 predicted proteins | sample LakEriMetagenome_FD_203521 | JGI IMG/M metagenome (GOLD analysis project Ga0315900, IMG submission 203521) | Freshwater fungal communities from buoy surface, Lake Erie, Ohio, United States - Buoy 12 MA114 | ecosystem: Environmental > Aquatic > Freshwater > Lake > Lake biofilm | place: USA: Lake...
TTGACCGCATCCTCGCCAAGATCAGCAGCTCGGGTGAGTCGAGCCTGACTCCCCAGGAGCGTCAGACTTTGACCCGTGCCAGTCGCCGCCTGCGCGACCGCGAAGGCAGCCGCTGACGACTCGGCTGCGGAGTGAAAAACCTCGGCGTTCACCGCGGCCGACCGAGCGGGCGAAGGCTCCGGAGACAACGCACTCCTGGTCGGTGCTGCAGGTGTACAAAGGCTCGGCCCGTGTCTCGTGCGGCTCGGGGGTGCCCGTGCCCTCTCGCCGGACGTTCGCTCCGGGCTTCCTGCCCTCCGCTCACTGCGGTGGACGCTGCGCTGCGCAATCCTTGCTGCGCTTGCTTCCACAGCCCGCTCGAGGACAAGGGCAACCCCTCGCTGAAGCAGCGCTGACGGAGGCTTCGCCCGCGTGAAGCCAACGCACGATGCGCTGCCGTCGGACCAGGGAACCCTCGGCGTTCCCTGCGGCCGAAGGCCAGGGAGGGCTTCGCCCGCGTGAAGTCAGCGCTGCTGCACCGCCCCTGCCGGCACGACGGCGGTGCGCTCCGGCAAGCATTGCATCCGCAGTCCGTCGACGACCCGCACGAGCTCCTCGAACCGCACCTCGTCGAGATGGCCCGTGAGCACCCCGTGGGCGCAGCCGTGGGTGTCGATGACGAGCACGTTCGGTTCGTCGGGCACGATCCCGAAACGCTGCCGCATCACGCCCTCGAAGTCGAGCCACACCGGCACGTGCTCGGACTCCTTGCGGAGTCGCGACCGGGCCACCGAGTGGAGCGCCTTGGGCACCTCGGGCAGGCAGGCGACCGGGATCGCGTGCACGTCGGGTGCGCGGACGCCGGCCGGCCATCCCGCCGGGCCGACCACGGGCTGCCGCGCCCATTCGGTGGCGGCGACGCTGGTGGCGGTGGGGTGGAAGTGCGTATGGAGGCGGCAGCCGAGTTGGTGCGCGGCCTCCGCGCCCCGACGTTCGGCGTACACGAGCACGACGACGTCGCCGCGCAGGGCGAGCGTCTCGTGGCGGGTGCGAAATTGGTCCTCGAGCGCGATGTTCACCGTGCGGTCCGCGGCCCGGGCGCGGCATGCGGCGGCGGGGCCCGCCGGCGCGATGAACCCGGCGAAGAGGCCGGCCAGGAGCAGGGTGGCCGAACGGACGGGCAGCGGATGCGGGTGGTTCATGGGGCACCGGAAGGCCGAGGGATGATGGCGGGAAGTACCGCGCTGCCGACGGCGGCACAAGCCGTGTTTGTGGGTCTGTCCCGGTCAGGCGGCCCGCCGCCGCGGGGTGGGCTCGGCATCGGATTCCGCCTCGCCGTCCATCACCGCAGCCGTTTCGTCGGGTGCGGCTTCTTGCTCGGCGCTCTGGCCGGCGGGCCGCAGCCAGGCCAGCAAGGCCGGCAAGAACACCAGCGACGTGACGGTGCAGGTCGTCACGCCCAGCGTGAGCAGCCGCCCCAAGCTCTCGAGGCCCTTGTGGCTGGCCACCATCAGCGCGCCGAAGCCGAGGATCGTGGTCAATGCGTCGACGAGCACGGAGTTGGCCGTCGAGGCGCTGATCCGGTAGGGCCCCGGCCGCTCCAGCGCGTCGTGGACCACGTGCACGCCGTAGTCGACTGCGATGCCCAGGATCAGAGGGATGCCGATCAGGTTCGCCGGATTGAGATCGATGCCCAGCATGCCCATCAGGCCCAGCGTCTGCACCATGCCCAGTGCCAGCGGCAGCGCTGCCAGCACCGCGTGCGTGATGCTGCGGAAGTCGAGCCAGAGCACGGCCAGGATCACCACGAGCGCGTAGATCGCGGCCTGTTCGTAGCTGCGTTTCATCTCCAGCGAGGCCTCGTAGGCCTGCAGGGGGTTGCCGGTGGCCGCCGGATCGACGCTGCGCACGTCGCGCACGAACCGTTGCAACGAATCGAAGTGCCAGATGTCGCCGCGGCCGTAGATCTTGAGCAAGTGCCGGCCGCTCGAGCCGACGAACCGCTCCACCAGGCTGGGCGGCAGGTCCTCGAGCGCCGGCGGCTCGGGATCGGCCACGCCGGCCAGAGCGTGCAGCCGGCTGAGCAGGTCGCCGGCGGCGCGCTGCTGGAAGCCGGCCAGCGCCCGGAAGCACTCCTCCGGACCCTGTCGCCGCAGGCTGTCGCGGGCCCGCTCAAGGTGCCACGCCGTGCGCAGGCCGCCCGGCCGCTTCGACGCCTCGCCCTGCGCCCAGGCCAGGGTCTCGCCCAGCGAGTCCAGGCGGTCGAGCGGGATTTCGGGGGGCCGCTCGGGCAGCCCGGCCAGCCGATCGCGAATGCGGCTGATGATCGGCCGCTTCAGATCCTCGTCGACCGGCAGCAGCGACGCGATCTCGTCGACGCGTTCCACGCTGGGCAGTTCCAGCAGCCGGGCCTTTCGCTCCAGCAATTGCTCCTGCGACTCGGCGATCGACAGCGCATACCACACGCTCTGGTCGCATTCGGTGAGCAATTTCTTCTCCACCGCCACGCTTTCCAGGCCGTCGGCCTGCAGGTTGAGCAGGTTGTGGTCGTAGCGGAGTTCGTGCAGCCCGCCGGCCAGGGCCAGGGTGCAGGCCAGCGCGGCAAGGGCCACGAAGCGCGGATGCCGGATCACCGGCTCGAGCCAGGCATGGACGGGCACCGGGGTGGGGATGTGCCGGCCCAGCGGGCTGCGGTCGACGATCGCCACCACGGCCGGCAGCACGAGCAGTTCGGCGGCGGCGCAGAGCAGGATGCCGCCGCCGGCGATCAGCCCCAGTTCCGCCACGCCCACGAAGCTGGTGAGGGCGGCCGAAAAGAAGGCCACCGCGGTGGTGATGGCGCCCGTGAGGATGCCGGGGCCGACCGAGGCGCTGGCCTCGAGCAGTGCCGCCTCGCAGTCGCGGCCGCGGCGCCGCAGCTCCAGGTAGCGGCCCACGTAGTAGGTGCCGTAGTCGATCCCCACGCCGATCATCGTCACCGTGAAGGTCACGCTGAGGATGTTGAGGTGCCCGACGCTGGCCGTGGCCCAGCCGAAGGCCCAGGCCATGCCGATCACGAGCACGCCGTTGGCCATCAGCGCGTGCCGAACCCCGCCGAAGCCGGCGATGATCACGATCACCACCGCCGCCAACGACAGGCCGCTGGCCCAGATCATCGACTGCTGGCTGGTCCGCATCTCGTCATCCTCCATCACCGGCAGGCCGGTGAGGCCGATGGAGATGCCAGGGTGCCGTTCGCCGACGCGGTCGATGATGCGGCGGAGTTCGTCGGTGGCCGCCGACGCCCCGGCGAAACCGCCCGGCGTCTTCTGCAGCCGCAGGAGCACGAAGCCCAGCTTTCCGTCCTTGGCGAGCAGATGTTCGCTCGACAGGTCGCGGAGCGTGGACAGCGAGTCCGGCATGCCGGGCCAGGGCGAGATGTAATCGCCGGGGCGGCCCGCCGTCGGGGGCGTGCCGTCGAGACCTGCCAGCAGGCTCTCGCTGTAACGCTCGAGTGCCGCGGCGGGCGGCTCGCCGCCGCCACCGCCGGATGGCGAGCCGGCCACCATCTGGCCGGCCAGGCCGCCCACCATCGTGCCCACCCTGAGCTGGGCCCAGCCGCCGGCGAGCACCGGCTGCACCCGTTCGATGAAGCGGTCGATTTCGGCCAGGTCGGCGGGCGCGAGGTAGTGCAGCCCCTTGGCACGGATCTTCGACAGGTCCACCTCGTGCAGCACGGAGCGGAACAGCGTGTCCTCACGCTCAACGTCGCGCGACAGGTCGCGCAGCACTGCGATCACGGCGTCGCGCGCCGGGCCCTCGACGACGATCACCGCGTCGTCGTCCTCGCCGAACTCGCGGATGTAGTCGATCCACAGTTTGTTGTAGTCGCTCTCGGGATCGAGCAGGTCGACGCGGCTCACCTTGTAGCCGAGCCGCTGCGCCGTCCACGCCCCTGCGGCCACAGCCGAGAGCACGGCGACGAGCACGATCAGCACCGGAGCCCGCAGACAGGCACGGGTCCAGGCCACCAGTGCCCTGCCGAGCAGGCCAGTCGCCGGCAGCGGCGGAACGTCTCGAGGGGCGCCGTCGGCGTCCGGGGCATGGAGTGTGAGCATCGTGCGATCCTGCATCGGCCCCGGCGCTGTCCCGAGGCGTGTCGGTGGCCATGCTGGGGCTGCCGGCGGGGGGCGGGATGGTAGGGAACCTGCGGCGCCGGGCCAAGCCCCGCTCGGAGCCGCGCCGGCAGTCCCGGCAAGACGGGAAAGGACAGCGGATTCCTCCGGGAAATCACTGGGCTGGCCCGGCCGCGCCGGCCGAAACACTCCGACGGGCGGGGCCCGTGCCACCACGGAACGGACGAGGGGGACATTCGCATGACCGCGCGCCGCATCGCGCTTTGGGGACTCGTGCTGCTCTGGGGTTGGTCGGGTTTCCTGCCCGCCCGCGCCGCCGATCGCAGCAACCCGCGGGGGGGGCTCGACGGAGGCTCGTCGAGTCGCGAGGCGCGGCAGCGGGCCGTCGAGGCCCTGCCCGTCGACTCCATGAGCGACGCCGGACGACACGCGGTGGAGGAATGCCTCCGCCGCACCACGCTCTACCGCCGTCTGCCCACCGCCACGATCGGTTGCGATGCGGCGCTCCTCGACTTCGTGCTCGCCAAACCCGAGACGCTCGTCGATGTCTGGCGGGTGCTGGGCATCAGTCGCCTCACGCTCGATCCCACTGGCCCGGGGCAGTGGCGGCTTGCCGATGGCTACGGTACCGCGGGCTCCGTTCGCCTCCTCCATCGGGAGCGGAATGATCGCGGCGGCCTGTACGTGTTCCACGGCCGGGGTGGCTACTCCGGCCCGCTGTCACCCCGCGACCTGAGCGGATCGTGCGTGATCCTCGTTCGGTACGCCAGGGCCGTCCCTGATGACGATGGCCGGCCCCGGCAGACGGTCCAGATCGATGCCTTCCTCGACGTGGACGGACTGGGCCTGGAGATCGTGACCCGCACGCTGCAACCCCTGATCGTGCGGTCCGCGGCCGCCAACCTGCACGAGATCGGCCTGTTCGTTTCGCAGTTCGCCGCCGCCGCCGCCCGCAACCCCGCAGGCGTGGCCCGGCTCGCCGACCGCATGACCCGCACCAAGCCCGAGGACCGCCAGGCGCTCGTGGCTCTGGCTGGCGGATCACGGGCCACCCCGATGCGCGACGGCGGCCTCGGGGACGACGCCGTGCAGGCCGAGTTGGCGGCTCGCTGGCTGCCCGCCGATGAGGCTGCCATCGCCGGAGCGTGGCAGCCCGGCCGCTGACCGTCCGGTTACTGCGTGCGGTCGGCCGCCGCCGCGGCTGGCGGCAGAGTGGCCAGCCGCGTCCGCGCCTCACTGGCCACGAGATAGGGTCGCTTGTATTCGGGCATGTAGCCCCGGGCACCGCGCACCGACACCTGCTGGCCCACCAGCGGCGCCAGGTTCACGCCCGGTTGGGGCGCGACGAAGGCCAGCACGTTGTTGTCGGCATCGACGAGAGCCCAGCGCGGTGCATCGGGGCGGCGCGAGATCACGGTGGCGAGGCGGCCGGTGGTTTCCATCTGATCGGGCGGCGTCCAGGTGGGTTGCCCGCCGGCCGGCGCCCCGCCGGGCATCACGCCGGGCCGCACCGGTCGCGAGCCGAGCGCAGACAGGCTCGACCACATGCCCCCCAGCCGCAACGGCTGCTGCTCGGGCTGCGGATTGGCCGCCAGGGTCCGCTGCCGGGCCTGGATCGTCTCGAACCGCGTCAGCCTGGTGTCGATCGCCTGGGCCCGCATGCGATCGGATTCCGACGTGGCGCGAAACGCCGCCAGCCGCAGCCGCTCGCGGAGTGGCGGCAAGTTCCAGGTGTCGCTCGCGCCCGTCACTGCCAGCGACAGGGCCAGGTCGATGTCGGTCAACTCGTCACCCGACGCCGCCGCCGCGCCCGCGCTCACCGCCTGGGGCGGTTGGGCCGTAGCGCTGGCCGGATCAAACACGTTCGTGCCCAGCGGCAGCCACCCTGCGAGCAACCTCGCCACACCTCCGCCCGACTCGAGTTGCCGCGGGGCGGCCTGTGAATCCGCCGCTGCCACCGGCGCGGCTTCGGTCACCGCGGCGGCCACGGCGCCACCCGCTTCGCGGATCGCGGCGATGGCTTCCCCGGCGGCGGCCAGCCCGACCGCCGGTCCGGCCTGGTCGGGATCAGGCACCGGCGCCAGTTCGGGCGGCAGGCCGAGATCGTCGGCACGCGCCCAGCGAAACTCTCCGCTGGGTGGTTCGACGCGCAGCCAGTGACCGGCATGCCTCCCCTCGGCGATCCGCACCTCCTCGATGATCCTCACCCGCTCGCCGGCCTCCAGAGCGACCTGCGTGACGTGCCGCAGGTCGTTGATCTGTGACCCGACCCGGGCCACCGCGCCGTCGGTCACGACGACGCCCGTGCCGGCCCGCCGCGGCGCGCGGGCCGCTGCTGTCGGCGCGGTCGGTTCGTCTTCCACGTCGGCCGCACGCATCCAGCTGAAACTGCCCGCCACGGGTCGAACGGCACAGTAGCCCGATTCATCGATGGCCCACACCTCGAGCGCCACGCCGTGGTCGAGCCGTTCCGTTGGATAGAAGTCGTCGCCCGGTCCGGCACGCAGATAGGCATGGCCGGCGGACACCGGCACCGTCACGGGCAACGGACCGTCGGCCGCCTCCACCTGCACGGAGACGAGAAGCGTCAACGCCGCGAGAGCGCGCAACCGACCGCGACTGGAACTGAAGAGCGTGCTCATCGGCCGCATCCATCCGTGGACACCGGCTTAAAAAAAGCGCGTAGACGAGGCTTGGGCGACCTCGTCTACGCGCTGCAGTCGGACCGTCCGAGGATGGCCCTGCCTCAGCCCTTGTAGACCAGCGGCGGCGGCCGCTCAAGCCGCGAATTTCGGTCGCTGTCGACGGCGGAAAAACGAGCATGCCGCCCGCCCCATTCCCCCCTGTCCGGGCCGTTTTCGCGGGCGCCGGGGCAGTTCAGGCAGGCTGCGCCGGCGGCGGGCCGACCGCTGCTTGCCGTGGTGGCAGTGCTGCGCCAGCACCCGTCGCCGCCTTCACCAGCGCTCGACCGGACGATCGAGAACCTCGCGGACCAGGAACAGTTGCCGGAGCGCCGCCGGACTGCGCAGCAACGCCACCAGATTCACGGCCGGCGCGGCAGCGGGCGGGGTGCCGACTTGCGATTGCTCGTTTGTCAGCGCCGTCGTCAATCGTCCCAGATCATGGGCGAAGGCGTCGTGCACGTGCTTGGCGACATCCGGCCCACCTGCCGCTTCGAGTGCGCCCAAGTGCCGGCCAGTGATGTCCGCGCTGGGCGCTTTCTGCCGCGTTGGTGACGCGGCTGGCGGGATGCTGCGGGCGGGCCGTTGCGGACGGATCGCCTCACGACCCGCGGCTTCGCGTCCGCCGGCACGCCTGCCAGTGCGGCCGCCCGGCTGACGCAGGAACTCCTCGATCTGCCGCTCCAGTTCGCCGCGTGCCTCAGCCGCGTCGTCAGGCGGTCCGGCCGGCGGCCGCGGCGCCGGAACCTGCGCCACGGGCTTCCTGCCGCCCCCGGCCGCACGGAACAGGCCCACCAGTTGCGAGCCGATCCAGTAAAGCACGAACAGGAGCGGCAGCAGCCCCTCCAGCCAGTCGAAACCCGCGGCGATCAGCACGGCGGAAGGATTCATCGCGTCACCAGCGGGGACTGCGGGGCCGGCGGCTCAGGTCGCGGCGGCCGTCGGCGCCGTGCCGCTGGCGATCGTGCGGCGCATGTCGGTGTCGGCCTGCAGATTCCGCAATTTGTAGTAGTCGAAGATGCCCAGTTGGCCCGAGGTCAGCGATTCGGCCACCGCCTTGGGCACCTCGGCCTCCGCCTCCACCAGCCCGGCCCGACTTTCCTCGATGCTGGCGATCATCTCCTGCTCCCTGGCCACCGCCATGGCCCGCCGCCCCTCGGCGTTGGCACGTGCCACGCGGGTGTCGGCTTCGGCCTGATCGGCCTGCAGGCGGGCACCGATGTTGCCTCCCACGTCGATGTCGGCGATGTCGATCGACACGATCTCGAACGCCGTGTTGGCGTCGAGACGGCGGGCCAGCACCGTCTTGGAGATCACGTCCGGATTCTGGAGCACATCGGTGTGCCGTTCCGCCGAGCCGATCGCCGACACGATGCCTTCGCCCACGCGGGCGATGATCGTCTCCTCGGTGGCGCCACCGATCAACTGGTTGAGGTTCGTGCGCACCGTGACCCGCGCCTTGACCTTGAGTTGGATGCCGTTCTTGGCCACGGCATCGAGTGACTCACGGCCGCTGTTCCGCCCCGGACAGTCGATCACCTTGGGATACACGCTCGTCTGCACGGCCTCACGGACGTCGCGCCCGGCCAGGTCGATGGCGGTGGCGAGCTTGAAGTCGAGTTCGCGGATGCGGGCCTTGTTGGCTGCGATCAGGGCCTGCACGACGAGCGGCACGCGGCCGCCGGCCAGGGCGTGGGCCTCGAGGGCCTGCCGGGTCACGCCGCTCGAATCGCCGAGCCCGGCCTGCACGGCCATGATCTTGCTGCGCACGATCACCGTGGGGTTCACCTTCTTGAAACTCATGGCCACCAGGTCGAAGAGACCGATGCCGGCGCTCGAAAAGTACGACTGCACCCAGAGCCGCAGATACCGCGCCATGAGCGCGAACACGACCACGACGGCGACCGTGCCCAGACCGAGGAGGATGAGGGGCAGGAAATTCATCGGCGACTCCGGGGGGAAACGGGGTGCGACCCGCGGACTCAAGCCTGTTTCGGGTGCGGACCCGAGTCAAGCGGGTGCACGACGGCGGAGTTTCCCCGCAGATCGTCGTAGTCGAACGCCTCGAGCGCCGGCGACAGCCCGACGCCGGCCGGGGCGGACGGCCCGCCCGCGCAGCCGCGCACCACGAGTGCCGCCCCCTGCACCCCCACCGCCTCCACCGCCGTGCCGCTGGCGATCGGGCCGCCGTCGCTCACTGCGTCGAAGGGCTGACCGTCGATCTCCACGCTGCCCCACGGGAGCAGGTCGCTGGACGCGGCGCCACGGCGCCCCAGAAGGTCGCGAAGCCGGCGCCGGCGGGCCGCATCGGGCACCACATCCTCGGCACGCGGCGGCGGCGGCAGCACGCGGCGGCCCAGAGGCGTCTGCGGGAACCAGCGGAACGCCATACCCAGCGCCACCGGCACCGCCACGAAGGTCGTGGCCAGCACAGCCATGCCCAGCGTCGCCCCCTGCTCGACGAAGGCTGTGACGATCGCGGCGATCATGGCCACGACGCTGAGAAAGCCCAGCACACCGCCGGAGGGCACGAACACCTCGAGCACCATCATCGCGAGCCCGACCAGCAGTAGCAGCGCGATCCAGAGCAGCGGGTTCATGGTGCGTCCACCGGCCTGACGAGGAGCCGGCCGCCGCGCACCGCCACCACCCGCACCGTCGCGCCCGGCTCGATCAGCATGCCGTCGCCGGCCACCTCGTGGACAGCGCCCGCGATCCGCGCCTTGCCCGAGGGGGCCAGCCGGGTGGTCGTCGTGCCCACCGCACCGACGAACTGCTCCAAGCCGCCCTGCTCGTCGCCGGTCTCGGCCGCCGGCGGCTCGAGGAGCACGTGCCTGAGGACGGGCGTGGCCGGCAGCCAGCGGCGCAGAACGATGCCCAGGGCCGCCACGCCTACGGCGGCACCGAGGATGCCCGTCAGCGACCACTGCATCTGCCGGATCTGGTAGTCGTTGACCGGCAGCACGAACGACTGGCTGGCGAGCACGAGCGACGCGATCACGAGCAGGCCGCCGCCCAGCCCCAGCACGCCAAACCCAGGGAGCACGAAAATCTCGGCCGCCACGCAGACCAGGCCGGCCAGAAACAGCATCACTTCGAGCCAGCCCGACGTGCCGTGCAGGTGCTGGCTCCAGAAGTAGACGATGAACGCCACCATGGCGACGAACCCGCCGAAGCCCACGCCGGGCGTCTTGAGCTCGATGTACAAGCCCGCGCCACCGATGAGCAGGATCAGCCAGGCCAAGCCCGGACTGGCGAGAGCCTCGAGGAGACGGTCGGCCCAGCCGGGCTCCACGAGCGCCAGTTCACCCTCCAGACCGTAGGCCCGCCGCAACCCGGCCAGGTCGTCCACAACGTGGGCCGCGAGTTGCAGTTCCTCCGCCCTCCGGCCGGCCAGCGACAAGGGACCTGTTCCCACCGCGGCGCCCACCTGCCAGCCCTCGCGGTCGTCACGCGCCGCGAGTTCGTCGTCGCTGAAGTAGTCGATGCGGCCGCTGCCCTGCTCGAGCGCCCGGCGCACGACCAGCCCGGGCAGCACCAGCGCCAGCGGCAACGACCAGCTGCGTTCCCGGATTCGGGCCACGCCGCCGCGCCACGCCGCGGCCACCGAGTCGGCACGCCGACCCGAGATTGCGGCGGCACCTTCGCCGCCGATCACGGCCGTCGGCTGCATGACGAGTTCGTCGCAGGCCATGGCGATCAGCGCCGCGTCGCCACGGGCCTCGCGCGGCACCCAGGCCACGGTGCGCACGCGGGCCGCATCGAGCCCGGCCAGCCAGTTCGCCAGCACCAGACTCTGTTCGGGCGCTCCGCCCGGGCTGTCGATGCGCAGGCAGAGAAAGTTCGTGCCCTCCGTGATGGCCCGCTCCATGCGCTCCTGGAGCCGTGCCACGGCCTCCGGAGTGACCGGGCCGGAGAGGGCGACCTGCGTGGCCCGCCAGCCGCCCTCGAGCGCCGGGTCGGCGGTCAGCGCCCGTTCGGAAATTCCCAGTCCGCGCGCCACCTCGGCCGGCGACCGGGCCAGGAGCCGCACCAGCCCCAACTCGCGACCGCGGCGGCCGCCGATCACGAGCGGCATCGGCTGCATCTCCTCAACGGCGAGTACGGCCGCCGTATCGCGCAGCTTCGGCAGATCGCGCTCCTCCACGAACTGCTCGCCGTCGTCGGTCGATGCCCGCACGATCCGGGCCGCCGGGTCAAGCAGCCCCAAGGCCACGGCCGGCGGCACGCTGCGCCGCCGCCCGGCGATCTGCCGGTAGGCGGCCCGCATCGCCTCGTCCACTTCCGGCTCGTGGGCGTTCGCCGGTCCGAGCACCGCGTCGGGGCCCATCACGATCTCGTCGCAGGCGAGCGCCACGAGCACCGCGTGACCGGCCGCCCCCTGCGGCAGCCAGGCCACCGTCTTCACGCCCGCCAGGCGCTCGTCGGCGAGGAACCGGGCCAGTTCCAGGCTGCGACCGAAGTCGCTGCCCGCCGCCGCGTCCACCGGGGCGTCGAACCGCAGCACGAGCACACCCCGCTCCTGCGGCCGGCTGCGCAGCGACTCGAGTCGGCGCAGCACCGCCGCCTCGACCTGCGTGTCGCGGGTGCCCGTGATCGGAAGCCGCACCGGCAGCAGCACGGCCTCGGGCGCCGCCGGCGCCGACCGCACGGCCGCCACGGCCAGGGCCAGCACCACGACCGCGCGCCAGCCGGCGCGAACCGCATCTCTGTGCCGCATGGGCCCGCGCTCCCGGAAACGCCCGAACAGGCCGAATTCTAAAACCCCGCCGGGGGGAGTCAAAAACGTGGCGTCGGGATGCGTATACTGCCGCCCATGAATCCTCCCCCGACGCTGCATGCCGAACTCGTCGACCTCGTGGCCTCGCGGGCGCTCAAGCGTGGCACGTTTCGCCTGGCGTCGGGCCGCGAGGCGAGCTTCTACCTCGACGCCAAGCAGGTCGTGCTCGACGCTCATGGGGCGATGCTCGTGGGCCGCGGCATCCTGGAGCGGCTGCGGAACCTGGGGCCGCTGCCTGCGGCAGTGGGCGGGATGTCGATCGGTGCCGATCCCGTGACGGGCGCCGTGGTGACGATGGCCGGCGTCGAGGGGCAACCGCTCAAGGGTTTCATGGTCCGCAAGGAACCCAAGGGACACGGCCTGCAGCGGTTCATCGAAGGGCCGGTGGAGCCGGGACAGCACGTCGTGATCGTGGAGGACGTGGTCACCACCGGCGGCTCCTCGCTCCTGGCGATCGACCGGGCACAAGAGTTCGGCCTGATCGTCGACCGCCTGGTGGCCGTCATCGACAGGCTGGCGGGCGGCCGCGAAGCCCTGGCGGCACGGGGCATCCCGCTCGAGTCGCTGGTCACGATCCGCGATCTGGGCATCGAACCGGACGCGGCCTGAGCGCGTCATCCGCGGGTGACTTGCCCGGGGCGGCGCGGCAGGAATAGGCTGCGGAATACCGGGCCCGCGGCGGACAGTGGTTCGGCGCGGCGACTCGCCACGGGGCCAACCACGATGCGGCCTGCCGACGCCATAGTCTCCACCCGTTCCTGCCGCGGAATGGCGACCGTGCTCATGATCCTGCTCGCCTGCGCCGGCGGGCCGGCCATCGCGGGCGACGAGACGGACGACATCGCGGCCCTCATCGCCCAGCTCGGCGACGCCGAATTCGCGATCCGGGAGACGGCCGCCGCCAGGCTCTCCGCACTCGGACTCGCGGCGTCCGACGCCCTGCTGCTGGCCGCCGAGTCGAGCGCCGACCTGGAAGTGGTGCTGCGGGCCAGGGCGCTTGCCGAGGCGCTGCCCATCGCCGCGCCACACGACTCGGCCGAAGTGGCGGCCGAACTGGCGCGGCTCGCCTCGGCCGACGCCGGGGGCCGCGTGCGGATCATGCACCGACTGCTGCGGCTCGACGCCGACGCCGGCATCGAGCCCCTGGCTCGGATCGTGAGGCTGGAGCGCACCGCGCTCGGCTCGCGGATCGCGGCGGCCCTCCTGGTCCGGGAATGGCAGCAGGGCGACCCTTGCTGGCCGGACCTCTGCCGGGCGATCACGGCGGGCGTCGAGCGCAGCAATCGGCCCGCCGCGCGCTTTCTGCGCGGCGTCGTGGCCCAAACACAGGCCGGCGCCGTGGCAGGCCCGGGGCTCGATTCGGCCCTCGAGGCCTGGGCCGCCATGGAACGCGACATGATCGACGACCAGGCGGATCCGGCCGGCCAGGGCCGCGCCTCGAGCGAACCCAACCGCGTCCTCGACGCAGCCGACACGCGGCGCATCTTCCGCCGCTGCCTCGTGGAAATGCTCGTGGTCGCGGGCCGCCGTGACGCCGCGCTCGTCCAGGCGCAGGGGCTGTTCGCCGACTGCCGCGGCACGCTCGACGAGGAGTCGCGCGTGGCCGAAGAATTGGTCTGGCTGACCGACCACGGTCTTCCCCAGGCCGTCGACCTGGTTGGTGAGTGGCTCGGCGCCGAACCGCACCCCCTGCCCGCCTACGCGGCGGCGCTGGCCTGGCTGAACCGTCCCGAGCCCGACGCGGCCAAGCGGGCCGCGGCGCTGGCCGCCGCCGCCCGCGACCGGCTCGCCACGGCGGACGGCTCGGCCGCCCTCGTGGCCGCGATCGAACTGGCCCGCTGGGGAGCGGTGGAGTGGGCGCTTCGCGAATATCGGGCAGTGCTCGAATCACCCGATTCATCCGCCAGCGAGTTCGCCTACGCCGGGATTTTCTGCGCCGAGTTCCTCCACGAGCAGGGCGCGGATGCCGAAGCGGGACGCGTTCTGGCCGCCGTGGTGGCCGGCCGCGAGACCGAGACGGAGGACATGAACCGCGTGTTGCAACTGCTGCGGCACGAGCCGGAGGCCGTCAAGGCGCGGATGCTCTACTTCGAAGCCTGCGCCGCGCTCGCTCGCGGCGATGCCGCGGGCGCCGAGCGACTGCTGGAGGAGTCCCTGCGGGTTCATCCGCGGGAGGTGGAGTCGCTGATCGCGCTCGATCGGCTCGCCCGTCCCGACCCGGCGCGGGCGGCCGAGGTCGCCGAGCGCGTGGCGCGGGCGCTGGCGGCCACCGACGCGCTTATCGACGAGCACCCGCAGGAAGCCATCCGGCTCAAGAACGAATACGCCTGGCTGGTGGTGAACACGCGTGGCGACGTCGGCAAGGCGACCCGCTATTCACGGCAGACGCTCGAACAGTCGTTCGACAGCGCCGGGTTCCTCGACACGCTGGCCCACTGCCGGGCCGCCGGGGGCGACCGGCGCGGCGCCCTGCGGCTGCAGCGGGTGGCGCTGCGGACGGATCCGCACAGCCCGATGCTGCGGAAGAACCTACGACGCTTCGAGGCCGGGGAGGACGTGCCGTGATGCCGCTGCACCGCGTCGCCGTGCGCGACACGCAACTGGCGGTGCACACCCGTGGCAGCGGCCTGCCGCTGCTCCTGCTGCACGCCTTTCCGCTCGACCACTCGATGTGGGACCGGCAGGCCCCGCTGGCGGAAAGCCTGCGGCTCATCGTGCCCGACCAGCGCGGCTTCGGCGGCAGCCAGGGCAGCCTGCCGCAGAGCATCGAACAACTGGCCGACGACGCCGCGGCCCTGCTCGACGCGCTGCACGTGGCCGAACCGGCCGTGGTGTGCGGCGTCTCGATGGGGGGCTACGTGGCCCAGCACCTGGCGGCCCGCCATCCCGACCGCGTGTCAGCGCTCGTGCTCGTGGACACGAAGCTGGAAGCCGACACGCCGGAGGCTCGGGCCGGTCGCGCCGACCTGGCCGCCAAGGTGGGCCGCCTGGGCCAGTCGATTCTCGCCGACGCCATGGTGCCGCGGCTGTTGGCGGCCGCGCCGCACGTGCAGACGACCGACCGCGTCGGCATCGAGGACCTGCTGCGGCGCACGATCGTGGCGCAGCCGGTCGAGACGATCCAGGCGGCGTTGGCCGCGCTTGGCGGCAGGCCCGACATGACCGAGGCGATGCGGCGGGTGCGGGTGCCGACCCTGCTCGTGGTCGGAGCCGAGGATGCGATCACGCCGCCGGCGTGCATGGAGGCCGCGACGCGGGTGCTGCCCGACGCCCGGCTCCTCGTCGTCCCGGAGGCGGGCCACATGACGCCCCTCGAACGGCCCGCCGTGTTCAACGCGGCGCTGTTGGAGTTTCTGCGGAAGGCGCTGGCGGCGGTTCGTCGGCAGACGGGCCACCCGTGACCGATGGCCGCGGCGGACGGGGCCGCGGCCCATCGCCGGGAGGTTCCCCGTCGCCGCGGCCGGGCGGCCCGCCGCGGGGCGGCGGGGGCCAGCGCGGCCGGCCGTCGGGGCCGCGCGGCGGCCCG
>Ga0315900_10006874_pt1 | contig 15080 bp, 17 predicted proteins | sample LakEriMetagenome_FD_203521 | JGI IMG/M metagenome (GOLD analysis project Ga0315900, IMG submission 203521) | Freshwater fungal communities from buoy surface, Lake Erie, Ohio, United States - Buoy 12 MA114 | ecosystem: Environmental > Aquatic > Freshwater > Lake > Lake biofilm | place: USA: Lake...
GGGTCGCGACAACGCCCGCGAGTTCCTGCGCGAGAACCCCGCACTCGCGCACGAGATCGAAAACAAGATCCGTGAATCGCTCGACATCGCCCTGCTGCCTGGCGGTGCCGATGGCGAGATCGACGACGCCGAATAATCTCCTGTGCCCGGCCTGAGTCGTCGCGTGGCGGCCAGGCTGGGCTTTTTTTGACCTCGGCATCGGGGGCCCTCGGCTCCCCCCACTGGCGCGCACGACATGGCCTCTGCCCCGGGCTCTTCTCGGTCCCGGCCCCTGTCACTCAAGGGCCGGGCCCTGCGTTTGCTCTCACAGCGAGAGCATTCGCGCGCAGAACTCGAGCGCAAGCTAGCTGCGCACGCGCAGGAGCCGGGCGAGTTGCAGCAGGCGCTCGACGATCTGCAGGCCAAGGGGTTCATCAGCGACGAGCGGGCCGCCGCGTCGGTGCTGCACCGGCGTTCCGGCAAGCTGGGCTCTGCGCGTTTGAAGCAGGAGCTGCAGGCCAAGGGGCTGGATGCCGAGCTCGTGTCCCGCACGCTCGAGGGGCTGCGGGGCACTGAAGTGGCGCGTGCCCGCGAGGTCTGGAAGCGGCGCTTCGAGGCCTTGCCCCTGGATGCCGCCGAGCGGGCCCGGCAGTCCCGCTTTCTGGCGGCGCGGGGGTTTGGCGGGGAAGTGATCCGCAAGGTGCTGGCCGGAGGCGCAGGGGACGAGGACTGATCCCTTCGGCTGGTCGGGGGTTCGGTTTTCCTTGGCGCTGCAACGCGCCCTGCGGGCTCAGACATGTCCCGCTCTTCGCCCGTCCCGGACTGCGCTGCTCAGCCCCGCAGCGGCCCCACGAAGCCAGCAACCCCGCTCAAACCCCCAGCATCAACCGCAGGTTCTGCACCGCCGCCCCGCTGGCCCCCTTGCCCAGGTTGTCCAGCCGCGCCACCACCACCGCATGCCGGTGGCCCGCGTTGCCAAACACGCGCAATTCCAGCGTGTTCGTGTCATTGAGCCCCAGCGCATCGAGCTTGCCGCTGTCCGTGGGTGGCTCCACCCGCACCCACTCGCTGCCGGCATAGTGCGTCGCCAGCGCCTCGTGCAGGTTCTGCGCCGACGGCTGCCCGGGCAGCAGGTCCAAGTGCAGCGGCAGCTGCACCAGCATGCCCTGGCGGAAATTGCCCACCGCCGGGGTGAAGATCGGCCGGCGGGTCAGCCCGGTGTATTGGAGGATCTCGGGCAGGTGCTTGTGCGACAGGCCCAGCGCGTACAGCTCGAAGGCCGGCGCGCGCCCGGCCTCGTAGTCCTCGATCATCGTCCGGCCGCCGCCCGAGTACCCCGACACCGAAGGCAGGCACAGCGGGAAGTCCTTGGGCACCAGCCCCGCCTGCACCAGCGGCCGCAGGATCGCGATCGCACCGGTCGCATAGCAGCCCGGATTGCTCACGCGCCGCGCGGCGCGCACCGCCTCGCGCTGGCCGGCCGCCAGCTCCGGAAAACCATACACCCAGCCCTCGGCCGTGCGATGCGCGGTCGACGCGTCAATCACCCGCGGCCCGCGACCCTGCTCGCGCTCGATCGCCTCAATCATCGCCGCCGACTCGCGCGCCGCCTCGTCATGCAGGCACAGCACCACCAGGTCCACCCCAGCCATCAGGGCCCGCTTGGCCTGCGGGTCCTTGCGCAGCGCCGGGTCGATGCTCAGCACCTCGATACCCGGCAGGGTCGCCAGGCGTTCGCGGATCTGCAAGCCGGTGGTGCCGGCTTCGCCATCGATGAAAACTTTGGGCATGGTTTGAGGGGCTGAGGGGGAAGAAAGTGGGGCCGCCAGCGTAAGACTCGAGGAAGATTGCGGCGTAGCAGCATGATACATTTGACAGCTGCTTTTCAGGCAGCCGCGTCCCGGCCTCGCTCTCTGCGTCGGGCCCAATCCAAGTTCCTCGAGAGACACCTCATGAAGATTCACGAGTACCAAGGCAAGGAGATCTTGCGCAGCTTCGGCGTGCCCGTTCCGCGCGGCATCCCGGCGTTCACGGTGCAGGAGGCGGTGGAAGCCGCCCAGAAGCTGGGCGGCCCGGTCTGGGTCGTCAAGGCCCAGATCCATGCGGGTGGCCGCGGCAAGGGCGGCGGCGTGAAGGTGGCCAAGTCGATCGACGACGTCAAGCGCCTGGCCGGCGATATCCTGGGCATGCAGCTCAAGACCCACCAAACCGGCCCCGAAGGCCAGAAGGTGCGACGCCTCTACATCGAAGACGGCGCCGACATCCAAAAAGAATATTACCTGTCGGTCGTGACCGACCGCGCCACCCAGAAAGTGGCCTTCATCGCCTCCAGCGAAGGCGGCATGGACATCGAGGAAGTGGCCCACGCCACCCCCGAAAAGATCGTCAAGATCTTCGTCGACCCGCTCACCGGCCTCACCGCCGCCCAGGGCCAGGAACTCGCCCGGGGCATCGGCATGCCCGCTGACTCGCAGGCGCAGTTCATCGACATCTGCCAGAAGCTCTACAAGTGCTACATGGACACCGACGCGTCGCTGGTCGAGATCAACCCCCTCAACCGCGACAGCAAGGGCCAGGTCATTGCACTGGACGCGAAATTCAATTTCGATTCCAACGCGCTCTTCCGCCATCCCGAGATCGTCGCCCTGCGTGACCTCGACGAGGAAGACCCGGCCGAAATCGAGGCCTCCAAGTTCGACCTGGCCTACATCAGCCTCGACGGCGACATCGGCTGCCTGGTCAACGGCGCCGGCCTGGCCATGGCCACCATGGACACCATCAAGCTGTTCGGTGCCGAGCCGGCGAACTTCCTCGACGTGGGCGGCGGCGCCACCCCCGAGAAGGTGACCGAGGCCTTCAAGATCATGCTGAAGAACAAAAAGGTCAAGGCCATCCTGGTCAACATCTTCGGCGGCATCATGCGGTGCGACACCATCGCCACCGGCGTCATCACGGCCTGCAAGGCCGTGAACCTGAGCGTCCCGCTCGTCGTGCGCATGAAGGGCACGAACGAAGAACTGGGCAAGAAGATGCTGGCCGAATCCGGCCTGCCGATCATCAGCGCCGACTCCATGGCCGAAGCAGCCCAGAAAGTCGTCGCCGCCGTGAAGAAGGCTTGAGGGAACGAACATGTCGATCTACATCAACAAGGACACCAAGGTCATCACCCAGGGCATCACGGGCAAGACCGGCCAGTTCCACACCGAGAAGTGCCAGGAATACGCCAACGGCAAGAACTGCTTCGTCGCCGGCGTGAATCCCAAGAAGGCCGGCGAGAAGATCTTCGACATTCCGATCTATGCCTCGGTCAAGGAAGCCCGGCAGCACACCGGCGCCACCGTGTCGGTGATTTACGTGCCGCCCGCGGGCGCCGCGGCGGCCATCTGGGAGGCCGTCGAGGCCGACCTCGACCTGGCCATCTGCATCACCGAGGGCATCCCGGTGCGAGACATGCTCGAGGTGCGCAACAAGATGAAGGCCAAGGAAGCGGCTGGCGGCAAGAAGACGCTGCTGCTGGGCCCCAACTGTCCCGGCCTCATCACCCCGGAAGAAATCAAGATCGGCATCATGCCGGGCCACATCCACCGCAAGGGCCGCATCGGCGTCGTCTCGCGCTCGGGCACCCTGACCTATGAAGCCGTGGCGCAGCTCACCGAAATCGGCCTGGGCCAGTCCAGCGCCGTGGGCATCGGCGGCGACCCGATCAACGGCCTCAAGCACATCGACGTGATGAAGGCCTTCAACGACGACCCCGACACCGATGCCGTCATCATGATTGGCGAGATCGGCGGTCCCGACGAAGCCGAGGCGGCCCGCTGGTGCAAGGCGAACATGAAGAAGCCCGTCGTCGGCTTCATCGCCGGCGTCACCGCGCCCCCCGGCAAGCGCATGGGCCATGCCGGCGCGCTGATCTCCGGCGGCGCTGACACGGCCGATGCCAAGCTGGCGGTCATGGAGGAGTGCGGCTTCAAGGTCACCCGCAACCCGTCCGAAATGGGCAAGATCCTGAAGTCGCTGCTGTAAGACAGCCGTCAGGCTCCCCGCGGCATTGTGGCTGACCACAATGCGGGGCCGACTGTCTTGGGCGACAATCGGTCCTTTCCGTTTTCTGGTGCCGCCCTGGTGCGAGCCCTGCCTGCCCGATGGAAGCTTTCTCCTCCCCCACGTTCTGGTTCGCCGTCGGCCAGATCATCCTGATCGACATCCTGCTCGGTGGCGACAACGCGGTTGTGATCGCGCTGGCCTGCCGTGGCCTGCCGCCCCAGCAGCGCCGCATGGGCATCATCTACGGCACAGCCGGCGCGATCGTGCTGCGCGTCGTGCTCATCGGCTTCGCCCTGGCCCTGCTCTCGGTACCCTTCCTCAAGCTGGTGGGCGCGGTCCTGCTGGTCTGGATTGGCGTCAAGCTGCTCATCCCACAACACGAGGAAGAGCACGGCAACATCCAGTCGTCCGACAAGCTCTGGGGCGCCATCAAGACCGTGATCGTGGCCGACCTGGTCATGAGCATCGACAACGTGCTGGCCATTGCCGGCGCGGCTGAAAGCGCCGGCCAGCACCAGATGGGCTTGGTGATCTTCGGCCTGCTGGTGAGCATTCCCATCATCGTTGCCGGCAGCCAGATCGTGCTGCGCCTGATGGACCGCTTCCCCATCATCATCACCCTGGGCGGCATGCTGCTGGGCTGGATCGCCGGCCAGATGGCCTTCACCGATCCGGCGGTCAAGCCCTATGTGCCGGCCGACAAGGTCTGGGAATACGGCGCGGCCGTGGCGGGCGCCTTGCTGGTCTTGCTGATCGGCAAATGGATGGTCCGGGCCCGGCCGGCCGCGGCCGCCGAATAAACGGCAACCGCGCCTGTCTCTCCCCACCGCCGCGAGTGCCCGACGCGTGGGGCCGTGCGGGGGCGCACGCTGTGATCTTTCCCCTTAGCGGGCGCCCCGAGCGCCCGCATTCGAGGCAGACTGCAGGCCCAGTCCGAGGCCTGCCCCATGCGTTACGACTTCATCTGCCGCTCTGATCCGGGCTGCGTCCGTCCGAACAATGAAGACGTGGTGCAGGCCGATACTGGCCTGGGCCTGGCCCTGCTGGCCGATGGCATGGGGGGCTACAACGCCGGGGAGGTCGCCAGCCGCATGGCGGTGGCGGTCGTCCACGCCGCTCTGGCTGCCAGCGGTCCGTCCACCGACCCCGCCTCGGCCGCCGAGCGGCTCCATCAGGCGGTTGCCCAAGCCAACCGTGCCGTCTTCGATGCCGGCACCACCCAGCCCGAGTGCCTCGGCATGGGCACCACGCTGGTGGTCGCCTGGTTCCAGGGGGCGCGGCTGTCCCTGGGCCATATCGGCGATTCCCGTGGCTACCGCTGGCGCGACGGCCGCCTGGAGCCGCTCACCCGCGACCACTCCCCGTTGCAGGCGCAGCTCGACGCTGGCCTGATCACCGCCGAGCAAGCAGCCCGATCGCCACAACGCCACCTCATCACCCGCGCGCTGGGCCTCGGGCCAGAGGTCCAGCTTGAGCTGTCCGAGCACCCCGTCCTGCCCGGTGACGGCTTCCTGCTGTGCTCAGACGGCCTGACCGACATGCTGGGCGACGCAGACCTCGCTGAGCGCTTCGCGCGGGCCTGGCCGGCCTCAGCCCCGCTGGCCGTCCTGGCCGACGATCTGGTGCAGGCGGCCAAGGACCGGGGCGGGCGCGACAATGTGTCGGTGGTGCTGGTGCGGGCCGCCGATCCGGAGGCCCACCCCGATGCCACGCCTCATCCTCAGCCTTGATGGCGTCCCCCTGGCCGAGTGCGTGCCCGCCCGGGACCGCATCGCCATCGGCCGGCGGCCTGACCACGACCTGGTGATCGACCATCCGGCAGTCAGTGCTGATCACCTGGTGATGTCGCGTGGCCCCGCCGGCTGGATCGTCGAGGATCCGGGCAGCACCAATGGCACCACGCTTCACGGCCGCCCGGTCCGACGCGAAGTCCTGCGCCATCAGGATGTGCTGCACATCGGCCGCTACCGTCTGCGGTTCCTGGCCGACGAAGTCGCGCAAAGCACCTCGGATCTGGACAAAACCATCCTGGTGACGGCATCTGCATTCCCGGCCCCGCCATCGTCCCGGGCCCAGACCCCGCGCCAGACCCAGACCCCGCGGTCGCCCTCGCCGCCCTGGGTCAGGCCGGCGGACGTGTCGCCCTGCCTGCAGGTGCTCGCCGGCCCCCGCACGGGCCAGCGCATGCCCCTGCACAAGGTGGTCACCCCCGTGGGGCATCCCGCTGCCGCCATGGCCGCGATCACCCGTCGTGCCAGCCGGTTCACCGTCACGCACCTCGCGGGCGAGCCGCCCGGCCGCCTCAACGACGTGCCCCTGACCCAGGCGCCCATGCCGCTGGGGCCCGGGGACCGGCTGGTGCTCAATGGCGTCGAGCTGGAATTCCGCCTGGCCTGAGCGTGCCAATCCCGGATGCGTCCCGCCGGGCTGAGACAATGGCGGTCATCATGAAGCGTTCTTCCCAGCACGGACTCACCCTCATCCAGCTGATGATCGTCATCGCGATCGCCGGCGTCCTGGCCGCCATCGCGCTGCCGGCCTATCAGAACCATGCCAAGCGCAGCCGCATCGCGGAGGTGGTGCAGGCGGCCTCGGCCTGCCGCGACGCGGTGGCCGCCGCCTACCAGGCCGGTGCCGGCACCGCCGCCCCCGACTGGGGCTGCGCGGCCCGCGCACCGGCGCATCCGCGCCTGTCCGGCTTCACCATCAGTGACGATGGTGCCATCACCCTGACCGTCGGCGGATGGGGTGACCGGGCCGTCGACGGCAAACAGCTCATGCTCACGCCGATGCATGCCGACGGCATCCCCAAAGACACCGCCACCCCCGGTCACCTGGGCGCGCCGGTGGCGAAATGGGGCTGTGGTCCCACCGCCGGGGCGCAGGGCCTGCCACCCCAGTTCGTCCCTGACAACTGCCGCGGCTGACGTCGGGCTCGCCTGCCGACCGCCCCGGTGCCTGCGATGATTCCGAGGTCATGACCGCGCCGCTGTCCACCGCCCCGCACCCGCCCCAGCCGGGTCCTCTTCGGACGCTGCACCTCGCACCCCCGCTTGCGCTGGTGTGCGTGCTGTTCATCCCCTGGCTGGTCAACCCGTCGTGGGGCCCCAGCCCGGTCATCCTGCAGACCGCGCTGGCCGCCGCGGCCGCCATCGTCTGGTTCGTGCTGCCGCCTGCGTCGCGCGGTCCGGCGGCCCGCCTCATCGCCCTGGCCTGGCTGGCGGGCGCGGCGGTCAATGCCGCAATCGCGCTGGGCCAGTATTTCAACGTCGTCACCACCTCCAGCTGGTGGATCAGTGCGGCCAGCCCTGGCGAGGCCTACGGCAACCTGCGCCAGCGCAACCAGCTGGCCTCCCTGCTCTCGCTCGGGCTGGCCAGCGCCTTCTTCCTGGCGGCCGGTGCGCGTGGATCGGCCCGGGCGGCCCTGGCAGCGGTTGTCGTGCTGCTCTCTGCGGCCTGTGCGCTCACCGCCTCGCGCACCGGCCTGCTGCAGTGGCTGGCGCTGTCGGGGCTGGTCCTGCTGTTCCCGCTGCGCGGCGGCGCCAAGGCGTGGTGGGGCTGGGGCATCCTGGCCCTGGCCAGCTATGCCCTGGCGCTTGCCGCGGGCCCGGCGCTCTACACCGTCATCACCGGCCAGGACCCGACCACGCTGATCGACCGGTTGGGCACCAACCTCGGCTGCGTCAGCCGCAAGGTGCTGTGGGCCAATGCGCTGTATCTCGCCAGCCTCCGGCCCTGGACGGGCTGGGGCCTGGGCAATTTCGACTATGCCCACCAGGTCACGCTCTACCCGGGCGAGCGCTTCTGCCTGATCGTCGACAACGCCCACAACCTGTTCCTGCATGTGGCGGCCGAGGGCGGCTTCGTGCTGGCGGGCTTGTTGTTGGTCGGCCTGACCTGGGCGGTGCTGCGGGCGCGGCCCTGGCGCGAGCGCGACCCGGCGCGCCTCCTGGCCTGGGGCGCCCTCGGTGTGCTCATGCTGCACAGCCAGGTGGAATACCCGCTCTGGTACGGCCCCTTCCAGCTGGCCGCGCTGCTGGCGCTGTCGCTGCTGCTCGCCCCCAGGACGGTCCCGCGTGCTGACGCGCACGCCGCCAGACCCCCGGCGGCCGCAGGCGTGGGCGGTGCCGGGCGCCTTGTGCTCGCGGCGCTGGCCACGGCGGCGCTGGGCTATGTGCTGTGGGACTACCACCGGGTGTCTCAGCTGTTCTTGCCGGAGTCGGCACGGTCCGCGGCCTATCGCACCCAGACCCTGCCCCAGGTGAGCGGCACCGTGCTGTTCAAGTCGCAGGTGGCGTTCGCGCAGTTCACGACCACCGAGCTGACCCCGTCCAATGCCGCTCTCATGGCCGAGTTGGGAGAGTTCGTGCTGCACTACTCACCGGAGCCGCAGGTGGTCGAGAAGCTCATCGACGCCTGGCGCCTGGCCGGCCGTGCCGAACGCGCCGACTGGCATGAGCTGCGCTTCCGGGTGGCGTTCCCGCAGGAGCATGCCGAGTGGCAGAAGACGCGCGCCGAGGCGAAGCCCGTCCCGGCACCGGGCGGGGCCACACCCGCCGCCGCTCCCTGAGTCTGGCGCACGAGCGACCGGCACGTCAGCCTTACGACAAGCTTTCCCATTGCCCTGCCCGGGCCCCCCTCCCAGAATGAATTCGGGCTGCGAATCCGTCGCAGGCCGATCGCATCACATCACAAGGGAGGAAGCATGCGCCACCAATACCCACGCCAACAGCAGCATCAGCACCGCCATCGTCACTCACACCTGCGCCAGCGGGGCTTCACACTGATCGAACTGATGATCGTCGTCGCGATCATTGGTGTGCTGGCGGCGGTGGCGGTGCCGGCGTACCGCGATTACATGGTGCGGGCGCGGGTGTCGGAAATGCTGGTGGCCGTGTCGGGGTGCCGCACAGAGGTGGCCGAAATCTACCAGCAGTCCACGGCCGCCGACGTGCGCGCACAACTGGGAGCGGCCTGCACAATTGCCGGATCGCAGTTTGTTCAAGCCAATAACGCCCCCGTGGACGCAAACGGCGTGATCACCGTTCGTGCAACGCTGGCCATCGGCGGGGGCATCACGAACCAGACTGACGGGATTTCCCTGCGCCCGTTGGGCGCCAACGGGGCGGCCATGAACGGACAACTCAACGGGGGGGCTGTGGTGGCGCGATGGCAGTGCGGCCCGTCGGCGTTAGCGGGACTTCCGGACAGATTCTTGCCGGCGACTTGCCGGGACAACATGGCAGTCGCCCCTGCAGCAGCACCACCGGCACCACCGGCACCATAGGGGATTGATCTGCGCGGCGTGGTCGACGAGCCCGTCGCCGTCAAGTTGAGAGCTTGACGTTTCCGCTGCGCCCGCCTTGCTTTTCCAGCAGCCGCACCTCCTCGATCACCATCCCCCGGTCCATCGCCTTGCACATGTCGTAGATGGTGAGCAGGGCGATCTGCACCCCGGTCAGGGCTTCCATCTCCACGCCGGTGGGGCCGACGGTTTCGGCGGTGCAGCGGCACAGCACGCCGGGACCGTCGGGCTCGAGCTTGAAGTCCAGCGCCAGCCGGGTGAGCGGGATCGGATGGCACAGGGGGATCAGGTCGCTGGTTTTCTTGGCCGCCTGGATCCCGGCGATTCGGGCCACGCCCAGCACATCGCCCTTGCGCGCGGTGCCGGCGCTCACCTGCGCCAGGGTGGCCGGCTGCATCCGGATGCGGCCCTGGGCGACCGCGATCCGGTGAGTGGCCTCTTTTTTTGAGATGTCCACCATGTGGGCTTGGCCGTGCGCGTCAAAATGCGTCAATGGATGCATGGCAGAGTCTTCCGATGGGGCAGCAATCAGCGTCGATTCACACGGGCGGGCCAGGCCAGCCCGGCGACTTGGGCCGTCCGGTGGCGGCAGGGGCGGCCCGGTGGCGCGCATCCTGGTGGGTCGTGGCGCTGGTAGCGGCATTGTCCACCATGGCCCTGGCCCCGTCCCCGGCCCGGGCACAGCTGCCGTCGCTGGGCGACGGCGGGGCGCTGAGCATTGGCGAGGAGCGCCGGCTGGGCGAGCGGATCGCGCGTGAGCTGTTTCGCGACCCGACCTATGTCGACGATCCGATCCTGTCGGACTATGTGCAGTCGCTGTGGGAGCCGCTGCTGGCCGCCGCCCGCCAGCGCGGCGACCTCGCCCCCGAGCTGGACAACCGCTTCGCCTGGCGAATTTTGCTCAGCCGCGATCGCAGCGTGAACGCCTTTGCGGTGCCGGGCGGCTGGCTCGGCCTGCACCTGGGCCTGCTGGCGATCACGCAGACGCGCGACGAGGTGGCCTCGGTGCTGGCCCACGAGCTGAGCCACGTGACGCAGCGGCATATCTCCCGCATGTTGGCGCAAGATGCCCGGCAGTCGCCATGGTTGATGGGCGCCATGATCCTGGGGGCGATTGCCGCGAGCCGCAGCGTGGATGCGGCCAATGCGCTGGTCACCGGCGGCCAGGCGGTGGCGGTGCAGAACCAGCTGAATTTCTCGCGCGAGATGGAGCGCGAGGCCGACCGCGTGGGCTTTGGTGTGCTCACCCAGGCGGGCTTCGAGCCGATGGGCTTCGTGACGATGTTCGAGAAGATGCAGCAGGCCTCCCGGCTCAACGATTCCGGGGCCTTTCCCTACCTGCGGACCCACCCGCTGACGACCGAGCGGATTTCCGACCTGCGTGCCCGCCTGCCGGTTGACGCGCCCGGGGCCGCGGGCGGCGATCTGCTCCATGCCTGGATGGCCGCCCGCGCCCGCGTGATGTCCGCCGGCGGAGTGGATGCGGTGCAGGCGATGCTGCGCGAGGCCGAAGGCCTGTCGTCGGAGGCACCTGTGGCACGGCAGGTGACGGTGCTGTACGCGGGAACGCTGGCGGCCCTGCGGCTGCGCGAGCCCGCCCGCGCCGAGCGCCTGTTCGGCCGTCTGGCGGCCCTGCCCAAATCCGACCCGCGCCTGACCCGCCAGGTGCGCCTGCTGGCGGCCGAGGTGGCCCTGGCGGCCGGCGATGCCACCCGCGCGGCCGCGGCGGTGGGCATGGCGATGGCCGGCAGCCCTCCGGCGCGCCCGGAAACCCTGTGGGCCGCCCAGGCCTCGATGCTCGCCGGCCAGCCGGCCGAGGCCGCCAGCCGGCTTCAGACGTGGGTGAGCGCCCACCCCTCGGATGCTGCCGCCTGGCAGGCCCTGGCGCAGGCACAGGCGGGGCGGGGCCAGGCCCTGGCCGCCCTGCGTGCCGAGGCCGAGGCGCGCGTGGCGGTGCTCGACTACGGGGCCGCGATGGACCGGCTGCGGGCCGCGCAGGCGCAGGCCCGACGGCCGGGGGCAGACCATATCGAGGCGTCGATCATCGACGCCCGGACCCGGCAGGTGGAGCTACTTTTTCGAGAACAGGCCGCCGAGCGCTGACTCGATGACCAGGCCCAGCACCGAATACGCCAGGGAGCCGACCAGCGCACCGGTGAAGCCGCGCACGTCAAAGCCCTGCAGCAGGCTGGCGGCCGCCCAGAACATCAGGGCATTGATGACGAACAGGAACAGGCCCAGGGTGAGGACCGTGACCGGCAACGTGAGAATCAGCAGGATCGGCCGGACGATCAGGTTGAGCAATCCGATCACCGCCGCGGCCAGCAGGGCCGAGGGAAAGCTGGTGACCACGACGCCGCTGTACACATGGGCGACGAACAGCAGGGCGGCGGCGCTCAGGAGCCATTGGGCGATGAGCTTCATGGGACAAGAATAGCACCGGCCTGCTGCGCGGCCGCATGGGCGCTATGATCCGCGACCCCATGGGCACGATCCATATCACCGACATTGAAGCCGCCATCAATTACTGGCGCGAGAGAAAGCCGTCACCCGATGGCGTGACGCTCGCGCCGGAGCTGCGCGCGCTGGCCGAGGTGTACGCGCTGATGGTTTTCTATCATGAGGACGAGGCGGCCGAGCGGGGTTTTCCGGCGGCGGCGTATGAGGCCTGGAAGGCCTGGTACGACACCACGCCGGATACGCCCTGCATCGCGATCTGCTCGACCAGCCAGGGCGACGCGATGTGCAAGGGCTGCGGCCGCACCTTTGACGAGGTGCAGCACTGGCCGTCGATGAGCCCGGGCGAGAAGCGGACCACCTGGCGGCGCATCATGCTCGAGGGCGATGCCTGGCGCTTCAACCGGTATCGGGAGCGCGCGCGGGAAGGCTCGGGGGCAGCCTAGGCCGCCTAGGCCGACGCGGCCGCCGTCACTTCCAGCGGAGGGGTTCCAGGTCGACCGAGCGCTGGCTGTTGCCCAGCGTCAGCACGCTTTCCTGCACCGTGGCCTGCAGCTGCATGCTGCGTTCGGCCAGCAGCGCCATCTGCTGGCTGGCTTCGGCGGGAATGCGGAACACTTCGAGGTTGGACAGGCGCGAGAGCTTGCCTTCGATGCCCTTCCACCACACCTCGGCCGCCGGCGAGAAGGCATACACGCGCACCCGGTCGGCCTTGCCGCAGGCCTTGGCCAGCGGTTTGTCTTCGGGCTGGCCGACTTCGATCCACAACCGCGTGCGGCCGGTGAAATCGCGCAGCCAGACATCGGGCTCGTCGGGGTTGGACAGGCCGGCGCCGAAGGCCAGCTGGCCGTCGCCCCCGCAGTCGTCCTGCAGGGCATGGGCGTTGAGGGCCAGCGCGGCCAGCCGCACCATCATGCGCTCATCGGTCTCACTCGGATGGCGCGCGAGGGTCAGCGCATGGTCGGCATAGCAGCCGTGGTCGATGTCGGCCAGCTGGACGCTGGCCTTGAAGACGGTGGATTTGAGGGCCATGGAAGTCGGAGACGGGAGGGCGGCGTGGCAGCTGCCGCTCCCATCTCAGGCGCGGCGCGCCAGCGTGGCGGCCAGGCCGGTGTAGCTCGCCGGCGTCAGGGCCAGCAGGCGGTCCTTTTCAGGGGCGGGAATGTCGAGGCTGCGAATGAGCGCGTGCAGGTCTTCGGGCCGCACGGTCTTGCCGCGCGTGACGTCCTTGAGTTTTTCGTAGGCGCCCGGCACGCCGTAGCGGCGCATGACGGTCTGGATCGGCTCGGCCAGCACTTCCCAGGCGGCATCCAGGTCGGCGGCCAGGGCTTCGGGGTTGAGCTCGAGCTTGGCCAGGCCGACCCCCATCGCGTGGTAGGCCAGGGCCGAGTAGCCCAGGGCCACGCCCATGTTGCGCAGGACGGTGGAGTCGGTGAGGTCGCGCTGCCATCGGGAGATGGGCAGCTTTTCGGCGAGATGGCGCAGCAAGGCGTTGGCCAGACCGAGGTTGCCTTCGGCATTCTCGAAGTCGATCGGATTGACCTTGTGCGGCATGGTCGAGGAACCGATCTCGCCATCCTTGAGCTTTTGCTTGAAGTAACCGAGGCTGATATAGCCCCAGACATCGCGCGCCCAGTCGATGAGGATGGTGTTGGCGCGGGCGATCGCATCGAACAGCTCGGCCATGTAGTCGTGCGGTTCGATCTGGATGCTGTAAGGCTGGAAGGTCAGGCCCAGGCCCAGCGGTTCGGGCGATTCAACGACCTCGCGGCTGAAGGCTTCCCAGTCGAAGCTGGGATGGGCGGCGAGGTGGGCGTTGTAGTTGCCGACGGCACCGTTCATCTTGGCCAGCATCTGCACGCCGGCGATGCGGTCGCGCGCGGCGGCCAGGCGCACCACGACGTTGGCGATTTCCTTGCCGACGGTGGTGGGGCTGGCGGTCTGGCCATGGGTGCGCGAGAGCATCGGCACGTCGGCATGGGCGTGGGCCATGCCGCGCAGGCTGGCGATCAGGCTGTCGAGCGCCGGCAGGATCACCTGCTCGCGCGCGGCTTTGAGCTGCAGCGCATGGCTGGTGTTGTTGATGTCTTCACTGGTGCAGGCGAAGTGCACGAATTCGGCTGCGGCGCTGAGTTCGGGCCGGGCCTCGAACCTGGACTTGATCCAGTATTCGACCGCCTTGACATCGTGATTGGTGGTTTTTTCGATGTCCTTGATGGCACGCGCATCGGCCTCGGAAAAGTTCTTGACGAGCCCCAGCAGGTAGGTGCGTGCACCAGGGGACAGCGGCTTGAATTCAGGAAACCCGGCATCGGACAGCGCAATGAACCAGCAGACTTCCACCTGCACCCGTTTGTGCATGAAGCCCATTTCGCTCATGAGGGGGCGCAGCGGCGCCAGCCGGCCTGCGTAGCGCCCGTCCAACGGCGAGAGCGCGGCAATCGAGGAAAGCGTCATGGCGCGATTGTAGGTGGCCCTCCCCGGCGGTCGGCCGGATGCAGCCGTCGGGTGTGTGACCCGGCCTTCCCCCTAGAATCAGGCAACGGGACGCCTCGCCCCGGTCCACTTCACTGCCCGAAAGTCGTTGTCCATGAAACTGATCGGTTCCATCACCAGCCCCTACGTGCGCAAGGTGCGCATTGTCATGTCGGAAAAGAAGCTGGATTACCAGCTGGTGATGGACGATGTCTGGGCGGCGGACTCCACGATCACCCAGTCCAACCCCCTGGGCAAGGTGCCCTGCCTGGTGATGGAGGGCGGCGAGGCGCTGTTTGACTCCCGCGTGATCGTGGAATATCTGGACACGCTCTCGCCGGTGGGCAAGCTGATTCCGGCGGTTGGGCGAGAGCGGGCTGAGGTCAAGACCTGGGAGGCCCTGGCCGACGGGGTGCTCGATGCCCTGATCCTGGCCCGGCTGGAAGCCAGCTGGCCCGGTCGCAGCGAGGGCCAGCGCAGCCAGGCCTGGATCGACCGGCAACTGGCCAAGACCCACGCCAGCCTGAAGGCCATGAGCCTGGGACTGGGCGACAAGGCGTTTTGCGCGGGCATCCACCTGACGCTGGCCGATGTGGCGGTGGGATGCACGCTGGGGTATCTGGATTTCCGGTTCCAGCAGATCGACTGGCGTACGCTGTATCCGAACCTCGCCCGGCTGCATGAAAAGCTGGTACAGCGCCCGAGCTTCATCGAGTCGCGGCCGGACTGAGCGTGGCCCGCCGGGGCCGCGTCACAGCCCGGTGAACCGCCGCACCACTGCCTGGTGGATCCGAAACGGCAGCACCCGCACCAGCTTGAG
>Ga0315900_10006876_pt1 | contig 15077 bp, 18 predicted proteins | sample LakEriMetagenome_FD_203521 | JGI IMG/M metagenome (GOLD analysis project Ga0315900, IMG submission 203521) | Freshwater fungal communities from buoy surface, Lake Erie, Ohio, United States - Buoy 12 MA114 | ecosystem: Environmental > Aquatic > Freshwater > Lake > Lake biofilm | place: USA: Lake...
GCGCGCGCCACCGCCGACCGGCTGGGCCCGGCCGAGGACGCGCTCGGCGCCGAGCGCGCGGCGCGCCATGAGGCCGAGCTGCGCGCCGCGGGCCTCGGGCGCGAGCTGGCGGCGCTGCGCGACGAACACGCGGCCCGCCTCGATGAATTGCGCCGCGCCAAGGAGGAGCTCGCCACCCGGTTCGAGAGCCTTGCGGCGCAGGTCCTCGACCGCAACGCCAAATCCTTCCTCGACCTGTTGACCGAACGCTACCGCACGCACGAGACCGTCTCGGCCGAGGAAATCGAGAAGCGCCGCACCGCGATCGAGGCGCTGGTGCGCCCGCTCGACGAGAAGCTCGCCGAATTCAAGACCCATGTGCGCGAGATCGAGACCGCCCGGCAGGAAGCCTATGTCAAGATCAACGAGCAGGTGAAGGCGCTGGCCGAGGGGCAGGCGAGCCTCGGGCTCGAGACGCGCAAGCTCGTGCAGGCGCTGCGCGCGCCCAAGACGCGCGGCCGCTGGGGCGAGATGCAGTTGCGCCGCGTCTTCGATCTGGCGGGCATGGCCGAGCATGTCGATTTCACGCTCGAGGCGCACCACGCCACCGACGGCGGCGCGCTGCGGCCCGATGCGATCGTCCGCATCCCCGGTGGCAAGCGCATCGTGATCGACGCCAAGACCCCGCTCGAGGCCTATCTCGACGCGCTCGAGGCCGAGGGGGCGGATCAGCAGGCGCAGGCGCTCGCGCGGCACTCGGCGCAGGTGCGCGAGCATGTGAAGCTGCTCGCCTCGAAATCCTATCAGGAAACGGTGGGCGAGACGCCCGATTTCGTCGTGATGTTCATCCCCGGCGAGACCTTCGTGGCGGCGGCCGTGGAGGCCGACCGGGGCCTTTTCGAATACGCTTTCGAGCGCAAGGTGCTGATCGCGACGCCGACGACGCTGATGGCCCTCGTCAAGGCCATCGCCTATGGCTGGCAGCAGGAGCGGATGGCGGCGAATGCGGCCGAGGTGCAGCGGATCGGCAAGGAGTTGCACGACCGGCTGCGCGTCTTCGGCGGGCATCTTTCGGATGTCGGCAAGGGGCTCGAACGCGCGGCCAAGTCCTACAATGCGGCCGTGGGGTCGTTCGAGGGGCGCATCCTGCCCTCGGCGCGCAAGTTCGACGCGCTGGGCGTGGTGGCAGCGGGCGCCGAGAGCGCGGCGCCCGGGGCGGTCGAGACGGCGCCGCGCCGGATCGCCGCCGCGGACGACACCCCGCCCGGGGGCGAGGGCTGATCAGATCCGCAGAAACGTCTGCGCGATCCGCGGCAGGAAGGCGTTGAAGCGCAGCGGCGCGTCGGTCGCGGCGAGGCAGATGCAATCGGCGCCCGGTTCGGCCACCGGGGTGTGCTCGGTCGAGGCGTCGGCGATCTCGATGTCGCCCGGGCCGAATCTGGCCGTCTCATCCCGGAAGGCGCCTTGCAGGACCAGCGTCATCTCGAGGCCGCGGTGCCCGTGGTCGGGCACGGCCCGGCCCGACGCGATATGCAGAAGGCGGGCCGAGGCGCCATCGCCCGAGCAGATCACGGCCTGACGAACCCCCATCCCGATGGGGCGCCAGCGCACCGAGGCAAGATCGCCCCCCACATAATCGGCCAGCGGGGCCGGCAGGGCGCCGCGCGGACGCGGCTGGGGGCGGATCCGGGTGGTGGGGCCCGCATCGATCCGCGCCAGCGTCGCTTCCAGGCTGTCCGCGGCAAGCGCAGCGCCCTCGCACCGGTCGAGCATGGCGCCCCCGATGGCCTCGAACGCACCCAGACGGGCGCGGCAATCGTCGCAGAATGATAGATGCGAGGCCGCGACAAGCGCGAAGGCCTCGGGCAGGTTGCCTGCAGCATGGGCCATCAGGATCTTGTCGGAGAGATGGTGGTTGATCGCCATTCGACGTGCCTCAGTTCAGCCGCTGGCGCAGACGGTCGAGCGCCAGGCGGATGCGGGATTTGATGGTGCCGAGCGGGAGCCCCGTCTCGGCCGCGATTTCGCTGTGCGAGATTTCACCGAAGAAGGCGCGCTCGATGAGGGTGCGCTGCGCGTCGGGCAGTTGCGCGATGGCCTCGCCCAGGCGCTGCGCTTCCTGTCGCAGCGCGAAGGCATCGGCTTGGTCGGGTTCAGGTTCGGGGCCCCACGGCAGATCCTCGGGCTCGGGCCGGACGCGACGCAGCATGTCGATGCGCCGGTTGCGCGCGATCGTGAAGATCCAGGTTGAGACCGATGCCCGCGTCGGATCGAAGAGATGCGCCTTGTGCCAGAGCGTTGCCATCACGTCTTGGACGCAATCCTCGGCCTGTGCGTCGCCAAGCCCACCGCGGCGCAAGAAAGCCTTGACCCGCGGCGCGAAATGCCGAAACAGCGATGCGAACGCCTCGCGGTCGCGGCCGTCGCGTACCCGCAGCAGTGTTGCCGTCCAGTCGTCGCTTCCGGCGTTTCCGATCACGCCAAACCCTTCCTCACCGCGATTCCGCGCATCCGCAGCAAGACCATAGGCAGGCAGCAAGATGCAAGCATCCGAGTGCAGGGGGGTGATCGCTTCGAGCATCATGGGCAGTGATACGGGGATGTCATGCTACCGGATCACGAGTTCCGCACATTCTGGCGCCGACCGGACTGCGACACCTTGATCCACCCCCCCGCGTGATACGTATCACCCCGAGCGCCAAACACCGCCGACCACAGGAACCCCCATGCCCTTCGAGACACCTTCCGCCGCCCGCCAGCGCATCGCCGTGATCGGGGGGGGCATATCGGGGATGGCGGCCGCGCGGCTCCTGTCGGCCGATCACGCGGTCACGCTCTACGAGGCCGAGCCAAGACTCGGCGGCCACGCCCGCACCGTGATCGCGGGCAAGCGCGGCGACCAGCCGGTCGATACCGGCTTCATCGTGTTCAACCGCGTGAACTATCCCAATCTCGTGCAACTCTTCGAACAGCTCGACGTGCCCGTTGCCGACAGCAACATGAGCTTCGGCGCATCGCTCGATGGCGGGCGGATCGAATATGCGCTGCGCAATCTCGATGCGATCTTCACCCAGCGGCGCAACGCGCTCAATCCGCGTTTCCTCAGGATGCTGATCGACATCCTGCGCTTCAACGCGCGCGCGGTCGAGATCGCGGGCGATCCGAACATGACCGTGCGCGATTTCCTGCAGGCGCTAGGGTCAGGCGCGTGGTTTCGCGACTACTACCTGCTGCCGCTCTCGGGCGCGATCTGGTCGACCCCGGTCGAGAACGTGCTCGATTTCCCCGCCGCCGCGATGATCCGTTTCTTCCAAAACCACGCGCTGCTTTCTGCCTCAGGGCAACATCAGTGGTTCACCGTGCGTGGCGGGTCGGTGCAGTATGTGCGCCGGCTTGAGCTTGCCCTGCGCCGCGCTGGGGTAGAGATCCACACCGGCGCGCCCGTAGCCGCGGTGCGCCGCCCCATCTCCGGCGGAGTAGAACTGCGCCCCGCGGGTGGCGTGTGGGAAAGTTTCGATCAGGTCGTGCTCGCCACCCACTCGGACGATGCGCTGCGGCTCTTGGCCGATCCCTCGCCAGCCGAGCGCGCCGCACTCGGCAAGATCCGCTATCAGCCCAATCAGGCGGTACTGCACGCCGATCCCGCTCTGATGCCGCGCAATCGCAAGGCCTGGGCAAGCTGGGTCTATTGCGAGGCCGCCGGCAAGCGCTCGGCGCAGATCGACCTCACCTACTGGATGAACTCCCTCCAGCCCATTCCGATGGACGATCCGCTCTTTGTCACGCTGAACTCAACCCGCCCGATCGACGAGCGCTTGATCCATGATGTCGTCACCTTCCGCCATCCGGTCTATGATCTGGCCGCGCTGCAGGGTCAGGCCGAGGTACGGGCCATGAACGGCACGCGCGCGACGTGGTTTTGCGGGGCATGGATGCGCAGCGGCTTTCACGAGGACGGTTTCGCAAGCGCTGTCGATGTCGCCACAGTCCTTAACGCGGGCCGGGCGCGGATGCTTGCGGCGTGAGCGGGCCGACGCTCGATCTTGTCTCGGGGACGACCTTTCACGGTCGCAAGGGGGCGGTGCGCAACAGCTTTCGCTACGGCATCGACTATGTGCTGCTCGACCCCGAGGGGCAGGGGCCTTTCCCGCGCCTCTTCGCCCGCAACCGCGCGGCGCTTGTGTCGGTGCACGATCGCGACCATGGCGGGGCGCCGGGCGCGGGGCGCGGGGTCGCCTGGGTGCGCGAGGTGCTGGCCGCGCATGATCTGCCGGGCTCGGTGCGGATCCTCCTGCTCGCGCAGCCGCGCGTGCTCGGGCATGTGTTCAACCCGGTTTCCTTCTGGCTCTGCCATGATGCCGACGGCGCGCTGCGCGTCGTGATCGCCGAGGTCACGAACACCTTCGGCGACCGGCACTGCTATCTGTGCCACCGCGACGATCTCGGGCCGATCACGCGCTCGGACATCGTGGCGGCGCGCAAGCTCATGCATGTCTCGCCCTTCCAGCCGGTCGAGGGGGGCTATCGCTTTCGCTTCGACATCGGGCCCGAGCGGATCGGGATCTGGATCGACTACGACCGCGAGGGGGGCGGGCTTTATGCCACGCTGACCGGCCGGCGGCGGCCGCTCGGGACCTGGGGGATGTTCCGGGCCTGCCTGCGGCGGCCCTTCGGGTCACGGCGCGTGCTCGCGCTCATCCACTGGCAGGCGCTGATCCTGTGGATCAAGGGCGCGCGCTATCGGCCGCGCCCCGCCCCGCCCGCCTCCGAGGTTTCGCGGTGACGCGCGAGGCCCTGCCGGCCTGGTCGCTGTTTGCGGGGCTGATCGCGGCGGCGGGCCTGCCCATCTACATCCACGCGCCCAAGGCCTATGCCGATCTGCACGGGGTCGGGCTCGGCGCGCTGGGCGCGGTGCTGTTCGGCCTGCGGCTTTTCGATTTCGTGCAGGATCCGGCGCTTGGCTGGCTGGCCGAACGGATGCGCGCCCGCCGTGGCGTGAGCGTCGCGATCGCCGCCGCGCTGATGGCGGCGGGGATGGTCGGGCTGTTCCTGCCCACCCCGCCCTTTGCCCCGCTCGGGTGGTTCGCGCTCATGCTCGCGGTGGTGTTCACCGCGTTCAGCTATCTCACGATCGTGTTCTACGCGCAGGGCGTCGCCAAGGCCGGGCGGCTCGGGCCGGGCGGGCATCTGCGCCTCGCGACCTGGCGCGAGGCGGGCGCGCTTGGCGGCATCTGCCTCGCGGCCGTCGCGCCGGCGGCGCTCGGGGTGGTCACGGTCCACCCCTTCGCCGTCTTTGCCTGGATCTTCGCGGCACTCGCCCTCATTGCCGTCCTCGCGATGCGGGGGGAGTGGGGCGCGGCCGATGCCGCCGCCATGCCCGCCGCCCCCTTCCGCGCGATCCTCGCCGACCGGCCGTCGCGGCGGCTGCTCTGGCTCGCGCTCGTGAACGCGGCCCCGGTGGCGGTGACATCGACCCTGTTTCTCTATTACGTCGAGAGCCGCCTCGCGGCGCCCGGATGGGAGGGGCCGCTCCTCCTGCTCTTCTTCCTCGCGGCGGCGGTGTCGGTGCCGCTCTGGGGGAGGGGCGCGGCGCGCTTCGGGGCGCGGCGGATGCTCGCGGCCGGCATGGTGCTGGCGATCCTCTCCTTCGGCTGGGCGGCCGTGCTGGGCGCGGGCGATGTCGCGGCCTTCGCGGTCATCTGCGCGCTCTCGGGCGCCGCACTCGGGGCCGACATGACGCTGATGCCCGCGATCTTCGCCCGCCGCCTCGCGGTGGTCGCGCCGGGCGCCGGGGCGGCCTTCGGGCTGTGGTCCTTCGTGTCGAAGTTCACGCTCGCCTTCGCGGCCGTGGCCCTGCTGCCGCTGCTCGAATCGCGGGGTTTCAGTCCGGGACTCGAAAATCCGCAAGGCGCGCTAGATATGCTCGCACTGCTCTATGCCGTGCTGCCCTGTGCCCTGAAGGTCTTGGCGGTGGCGGTCCTGATGGCAACTCCGATCGAGGATGAGGCAAAGCCATGACCACGGTTCTGGCCGTTCTGTTCGGCGCGGCGCTGACGCTCGGGGCGATCGCGCTCCATGCCCGTTACTTGGGCTTTCGCGCGCAAGAGAGCGTCGATTACGCCGCCAACCTGCCCGCGATCGACATCCGGCGCCACCTCGCCGGCCCGATCCTGTGCGAGGGCATCGTCTATGGCCCGACGGGCCGGGTCAGTTCGCGCTTCGTGGCCGACATGAACGGCCGATGGTCGGGCACCGAGGGGGTGCTGACCGAGGATTTCCGCTATGACAGCGGGCGGACGCAATCGCGCGAATGGCGCCTGAGCCTCGCCAACGACGGCACGATCCGGGCGACGGCGGCCGACATCATCGGCGCGGGGCGCGGCGTGCAGTCGGGCAACGCGGTGCGGCTCGACTATACCATCCGCATCCCGCGCGAGGCGGGGGGGCACACGCTCGATGTCACCGACTGGATGTATCTGATGGAGAACGGCACCATCATGAACCGCAGCCAGTTCCGCAAGTTCGGGATCAAGGTGGCCGAGCTGGTCGCCACCATGCGCCCCGTCGCGGCCTGAGGGGGGGCGGGGGATGCGCGACTGGACGGGCCGTCGCTATTGGCTTGTCGGCGCGAGCGAGGGGCTCGGCCGCGACCTCGCGAAGGTCATGAGCCGGGCGGGCGTGCACCTGATCGTCTCGGCGCGCAATGCCGATCGGCTGTCCGATCTCGTCGCCGAATTGCCGGGGCCGGCGCAGGCCGTGGCCTGCGACGTCGCCGATCCCGCATCGGTCGCGCGGGCTGCCGCCGAGGCAGGCGAGATCGACGGGGTCGTCTATCTCGCGGGGCTCTATTGGCCCATGCGCAGCCAGGACTGGGACGCGGCCCGCATCGAGGCCATGTGCGACGTGAACTTTACCGGCGCGGCGCGGGTGCTGGGCCAGGTCCTGCCCGCGATGGTCGCGCGCAACCGGGGGCATGTGGTGCTGACGGGCTCGCTCGCGGGGTTTCGCGGCCTGCCGGGGGCGGCGGGCTATGGCGCCTCGAAGGCCGCGATCATGGCGCTCGCGGAATCGCTTCATGCCGACCTGCGCGGCAGCGGGGTCGAGGTGCAGGTGGTCAATCCCGGCTTCATCCGCACGCGCCTGACGGCGCAGAACGATTTCTCGATGCCCTTCCTCATGGATGCCGACGAGGCCGCGCGGCGCATGTTCGAGCACATGGGGACGCGGCGCTTCAAGACGAGCTTCCCCGCCGCCTTCGCGGCCTTTTTCCGGCTCGGCCAGTTCCTGCCCGACTGGGCCTGGTATCCCATGCTGCCGCGCCGCTGAGGCGGAGGCGCGCGTCGCGAACGGAACAGACGCGCCCCCGCCGGGTTGAGAGGATCGCCCCGCAACGGCGAAGGGGCGGGCGGGTATGCGATATGCGACAGGGGTCATGCTCGTGGCCGTGGCCTCGGTGCTGTGGTCGCTCATGGGCCTCGCCATCCGCCAGATCGAGGTCGCGGACACCTGGGCCGTCCTCTTCTGGCGCTCGGCCGGGATGATCCCGGTCCTCGTGGCCTTCATCGCCTGGCGTTCGGGCGGGCGGCCGGTCGAGCGTCTGATCGCCACGGGCTGGACCGGGGTCGCGGGGGGCGCGGGGCTCGTGCTCGCGTTCTCGGGGGCGATCTATGCCATTCAGGCGACGACCGTCGCCAATGCCGTCTTTCTCTTCGCCGCCAGCCCCTTCCTGACGGCGGTGCTAGGCCGGATCGTGCTGGGCGAGGCGGTGCGCCGCGCGACATGGGGGGCGATGGCGCTCGCGCTGCTCGGGATGGCGGTGATGGTGCGCGAGGGGCTCGCGCTCGGGGCGCTCGATGGCAATGTCGCGGCGCTGCTCTCGTCGGTCGGGTTCGCGGTCTTCACCGTCACGCTGCGGCGCGGCCGGCTCGGCGACATGATGCCCGCGGTCGTGGTCGGGGGGGCGATGTCGATGGTGCTGGCCGCCGTGGTGCTGGCGGCGACGGGGGCGACGCTCTGGGTGCCGCCGGCCGAGATCGCGGTGGCGCTCGGGATGGGGGCGGTGATCCTTGCCGCGGGGATGGTCCTCTATACCCTCGGCAGCCAGGCGGTGCCGGCGGCGGAGCTGGCCCTCATCACCATGATCGAGGCGATGCTGGCTCCGATCTGGGTCTGGCTCATCCTCGACGAGACGACGACCGTCGCCACCCTCTATGGCGGGGCGGCGGTGCTGGGCGCGGTCGCGATCAATGCGCTGACGGGGATGCGGCGCGCGCCTCTCGCCCCGCCCATCCCCTGAGCCCGCAACGGAAAACGGCGCGCCCCGCCGGGCGCGCCGTCATCCATGCCACGCGCGGGGCTTCGATCAGAAGCCGAGGCCCGCGTACTTGTTCTTGAACTTCGAGACGCGCCCGCCCGTGTCCATCAGCTTGGCCGAACCGCCCGTCCAGGCGGGATGCGCCAGCGGGTCGATCTCGAGCGACATCTGGTCGCCCGCCTTGCCCCAGGTCGAGCGGGTCTGGAAGGTCGATCCGTCCGTCATCCTGACGGTGATCATGTGATATTCGGGGTGAATGCCCTTTTTCATCTCTCGAACCCTCAGCCCTTGGCGCCGTCGGCGGATTTCGTGGTCGCGACCTCGGCGATGCGGGCCGATTTGCCGCGACGCGAGCGCAGGTAGTAGAGCTTGGCGCGCCGCACGCGGCCGCGGCGGACGACCTCGATCGAGTCGATGTTCGTCGAGTAGAGGGGGAAACAACGCTCCACCCCTTCGCCGAAGGAGATCTTGCGCACCGTGAACGAGGCGGCAAGCGTCATGCCGCCGCTGCGCCCGATGCAGACGCCTTCGTAGTTCTGCACGCGCGAGCGCGTGCCTTCGGTGACCTTGTAGCCGACGCGCACGGTGTCGCCGGCCTTGAAGTCGGGGATCTTCTTGCCGAGGGCGGCGATCTGCTCGGCCTCGATCTGCGCGATCAGGTTCATCGCGGTCTCTCCTTGATGCCTGCGGTATGCCGCAGAGTGTGTGCCGCCTCAGAGCTCTCGGTCTTCAACCGGGTCCCCATCGCGCGCCGCGCGATAAGCCCGCCAGAGATCAGGTCTGCGTTCCTTGGTCAGCCTTTCGGCCATGTCCCGCCGCCAGTCAGCGATCCGCGCGTGGTGGCCCGAGAGAAGAACCTCGGGTATCGCGCGGCCGTTCCAGACGGCGGGTTTCGTATACTGCGGAAACTCCAGCAGGCCGGCCGAAAAGCTTTCCTCTTCGGTCGACGCCTGATTCCCGAGCACGCGGGGTATAAGCCGCACGGTGGCATCGATCAAGGCCTGTGCCGCGATCTCGCCGCCGGTCAGGACGAAGTCGCCGAGGCTCAGCTCCTCGATGGCGTGATGGTCGAGCACGCGCTGGTCGATCCCCTCGAACCGTCCGCAGACGAGCGTGACGCCCGCGCACCCCGCAAGCCGTCGCGCCGCCGCCTGATCGAACCGCCGCCCGCGGGGCGAGAGCGCGATCACCGGCCAGGCCGCGCGGTCGGGGGGCGTGCCCTCGGCGGCCGCGAGCAGCGCGCGGTCGAGCACATCGGCCCGCAGCACCATCCCCGCCCCGCCGCCCGCGGGCGTGTCGTCGACGTTGCGGTGGCGCCCCTCGCCGAAGCCGCGCAGGTCGATCGTCTCGATCGCCCAGAGCCCGAGTTCGAGCGCCCGCCCCGTCAGCGACAGGCCGAGCGTGCCGGGAAACGCCTCGGGGAAAAGCGTGATGATCTTGGCGCGCCACGCCCCCCGCACGCGCGGGGGTTCGTCCATCAGGCTGCGCGGCTTGGCCGAGGCCGAGATCGTCAGCCGCCCGTGCGAGCGCGCGGGGCCCTCGCCCGTCATGGTCCGCCCTCGATCTCGGCCGGCGGGTCGGCGACGATGACGCCCCGCCCGAGATCGACCGTCGGCACCACCGCATGCGTGAAGGGGAGGAGGATCACGCCCCCCGGCCCCTCGACCTCGAGGATGTCCGAGGCGCCGTGGTTCATCACCGCCCGCACCCGCCCCAGCACCGCCCCGCCCGTGTCCTGCACCGGCAGGCCGATGAGGTCGGCATGATAGAACTCGTCCTCGCCCGTCGCCGGCAGGCGCGCGCGGTCGGCATAGAGCCGCACGCCCCGCAGCGCCTCGGCGGCCTCGCGGCCCGCGACGCCCGACAGGCGGGCCGAGAAGCCCTGCGGCACCGACCCCGTCAGGCTGATCGCGAAGGACCGGCCCCCGTCCTCGGTCCAGAGCGGGCCGTAGGTCGCGATGGCGGCGGGGTCGGCGCAGAAGCTCTTCAGCCGCACCTCGCCCCGCACGCCGAAGGCGCCCGCGATGGCGCCGACGCAGACCCGCGGGCCCGCCATGGCCTTATTCGGCCGCGGCGGCGGCGGCCTTCTTGGCCTTGGCGGCGGCACGCTCGGCCATCGCCTTGCCCGGCACCGCGCGCTTGGGGTTCGAGCGCGCCTTGGCCGGCACGACGCCCGCCGCCTCGAGGAAGCGCGAGATACGGTCGGTCGGCTCCGCCCCGTGCGAGAGCCAGTGGCGGATGCGCTCGAGATCCATGCGGATGCGGTTCTCGTTGTCCTTGGGCAGCAGGGGGTCGTAGGTGCCGATCTTCTCGAGGAAGCGGCCATCGCGCGGCATGCGGCTGTCGGCCACGACGATCGAGTAATGGGGCCGCTTCTTGGTGCCGCCGCGGGCGAGCCGGATCTTCACGGACATGTCGTTCTCCTTGGTTGGTTGCAGGCGCGTGCCTGTCAGTTCTGCATCTTCTCGTGGTGACGGATGACTTCGCGGATGATGAAGCCGAGAAACTCGCGGGCAAAGGCGGGGTCGAGGTCGGCCTCGGCCGCGAGCCGCTCGAGCCGCGCGATCTGCGCTGCCTCGCGCGCGGGGTCCGAGGGCGGCAGCGCGTGCTCGGCCTTGAGCCGCCCGACCGCCTGCGTGCGCTTGAACCGCTCGGCCAGCGTATAGACGAGGATCGCATCGAGCCGGTCGATCGCGGCGCGATGCTCGGCCAGAAGCGCCGCGGCGCGGGTGGTATCGTCAGACATGGGCGCCTCGCGCGAAGTCCGGGGCCGCCCCGCCGGGGCGGAGATCGTGGCGGATGACCACATCGCCCGGGTCGATACCGGGCAGCGTCTCATCGAGGACGCCGCCGAGCCGCAGGCCGAGCGCGATGGAGCGGTCGTTGCCCGGCGAAATGATCGAGGTCACGAACCGCCAGGCGAAGGTCTCGCGGATCCAGTGCAGGACGGCGCGGGCGGCCTCGGTCGCGATGCCGCGGCCCTCCGCCTCGGGCACGACCATCCAGCCCAGCTCGGGGCCGGGATAGTCCGCGCGCTGATAGATGCCGACCTCGCCCAGGTGCCGCCCGCTCGCGCCGTCATCGACACCGAAGGCGCCGTAGCCGCGCAGCTGCCACAGGCCGACATCGGCGGCAAAGAGCTTCCATGCCTCGACCCGGTCGAACGGTCCGCCCTCGTGCACCGCGCGGGGCGAGCCGTAATACGCCGCCCAGACGTCGAAATCGGCAAGCCGCGGGGCACGCAGCACAAGGCGCTGGGTCAGGAGGGTCGGGATCGTCATTTCTTCTTGCCCATCCCGAGGCCCGAGAGGCCCGAGGGCAGGCCGAGGCTGCGGCCGAGGCCCGAAAGGCCGCCGGGAAGCCCGCCCCCGCCCGCCGCGCCGGGAAAGCCGCCGGGCAGACCACCGGGAGGCAGCTTGGCGCCGAGCGACTTCGCCGCCGCCTGAAGGGCCGCGGGGTCGGCCGCGTCGGGCGCGGCCCCCTTGCCGAACATCTGCTGCACCGCGGCCTTGAGCATCCCGCCCTTGCCCATCTTCTTCATCATGTCGGCCATCTGCCGGTGCATCTTGAGCAGCCGGTTCAGTTCCGCGACATCGAGCCCCGCCCCCGCCGCGATCCGCTTCTTGCGGCTCGCCTGCAACAGGTCGGGGTTGGCGCGTTCCTTCTTCGTCATCGACTGGATGAGGGCGATCTGGCGGCGCAGCATCCGGTCGTCGAGGCCCGCCGCCTCGGCGGCCTTGGCGGCCTTGCCCATGCCGGGCAGCATGCCCATGACGCCCTGCATGCCGCCCATCTTCAGCATCTGGTCAAGCTGCATCCGAAGGTCGTTCATGTTGAACTGACCCTTCTGGAAACGCTTGAGCATCCGCTCGGCCTGGTCGCGCTCGATCGTCTCCTGCGCGCGCTCGACCAGCGCCACGATGTCGCCCATCCCGAGGATGCGGCCCGCCACGCGCTCGGCCTCGAAGGCCTCGAGCGCGTCGGTCTTCTCGCCCATGCCGACAAAGCGGATGGGCTTGCCGGTGACGGCCCGCATCGAGAGCGCCGCCCCCCCCCGCCCGTCGCCGTCCATCCGGGTCAGGATCACGCCCGTGATGCCCAGCCGGCGGTCGAATTCGGTCGCGACGTTGACGGCGTCCTGCCCGGTCAGCCCATCGACCACGAGCAGGATCTCGCGCGGGTCGGCCACCTCGCGCACGGCCGCGACCTCGGCCATCAGCGCCTCGTCGACATGGAGCCGGCCGGCGGTGTCGAGCAGATAGACGTCATAGCCGCCGAGGGCGGCCTGCGTGCGGGCGCGCCGCGCGATCTGCACCGCGCTTTCGCCCTTGACGATCGGCAGCGTGTCGACGCCGATCTGCGCGCCGAGGATCGCGAGCTGTTCCATCGCCGCGGGGCGATTGGTGTCGAGCGAGGCCATCAGCACGCGCTTGCCCTCGCGCTCGGTCAGCCGACGGGCGAGCTTGGCGGTGGTCGTCGTCTTGCCCGAGCCCTGCAGGCCCACCATCAGGACCGGCGCGGGCGGATTGTCGATCTTGAGCGCGGGGGCCGCACCCTCGCCCGCCAGCACGCGCACGAGCTCGTCATGGACGATCTTCACGACCTGCTGGCCGGGGCTCACGGATTTGGTGACGGCCTGGCCCGTGGCCTTTTCCTGCACGCGGGCGATGAAGTCGCGCGCGACGGGCAGCGAGACGTCGGCCTCGAGCAGCGCGACGCGCACCTCGCGCAGCGCGGTCGCGACATCGGCGGGGCTGAGCGCGCCCTGCCGGTTGAGCCGGCCCAGAACGCCCGAGAGGCGTTCGGAAAGCGATTCGAACATGCCCGGCCTCCTGTCGCTGCCCGCCGGAACGGGTTCCCCAAACGCCCATCGCACCCGCGGGCGAAACTCGCTGACGGGTGGCGATCCTCTCCCAGAGAGGACCGGAAGGCGCGGACGCTTTCCGGATGGATGGCAGCGCTTAGCGCGCGCGGGCCCTCGATGTCAAGGTGCGGCGGGGTCGGGCAGGCCGTGCTCGGTGCTGCCCAGCGCATCGGCGAGCCGCGCCGCCGCCGACCCGGGCCGCAGGGGCTTTTGCTGGCTCTCATGCGGGGCCCAGCCCGTGAGCACGACGAACTCGAAGGGCGTGACGACCCCCGCCCCATCGCTGTGCGCCGCGGCATAGAGGGCGGCCGCGCGGGCAAAGAGCGCGCGCGGCGGGATGCGCCGGTGCCGGCCGGCAAGCGCGTTGCCCTCGCCCATCGCGCGCAGATCGCGCATGAGCGCGAGCGCATCGGCGTGCCGCACCTCCTGCACGAAGGCGTCCGCCACCGGCAGCGCGAGCCCCGCCCGCTGCAGCACCGCGCCCAGATCGCGGATGTCGGCCATCGGCAGCACCCGGGGCGACAGCCCGCCCGTGACCTCGGCCTCGGCCGTGGCCAGGGCCGCCCGCAGCGCCCCGAGCGTCCGCCCGCCGAAGGTGATGCCAAGAAAGAGCCCGTCGGGCGAAAGCGCGCGCCGGCACTGCACCACCTGCCCCACCGGATCCTCCGCCCAATGGAGCGCGAGGGCATGGATCACCAGATCATGCGCCCCGGGGGTCAGATCGAGCACCTCCGCATCCGCCACGATCCGCGCCTCGGGCAGCCGCCCCTGCCACGCGACGGCGAAGGGCGTGACGATGGCGGGGCGCGTAAACGTCCTGTTAACCGCGCCGAGCCTTTCTGTCACCTCATCTGCCGCGAGGCGGTGGAGATAGAGCGCATCGGGCCGCGCCGCGGCCCGGGCGCGGTAGAGCGCGAGCGCGCGCGGATCGGTGAGGCGAGGGGGCGACATGGCGCGGAAACCTAAGGGGTCGGGATGGGATTGCAAGCGGCGCTGCGGCTGATCTATCCGCCGCAATGCATCGCCTGCGATGCGGCGGTGGGGGCGGAATTCGGGCTCTGCCCCGATTGCTGGCGCGCGACGCCCTTCATCTCGGGGCAGGTCTGCGACCAGTGCGGCGTGCCCCTGCCCGGCGAGGGCGACGAGGTGCTGCGCTGCGACGACTGCCTGCGCATCGCGCGGCCCTGGTCGCGCGGGCGGGCGGTGATGCTCTATGACGGCAAGGGGCGCGAGCTGGTGCTCGCCCTCAAGCACGCCGACCGGCTCGACCTCGCGCGGCCGGCGGGGGGGTGGCTCGCGCGGGCGGCGGCCCCGATCCTCGAGCCCGGGATGCTGATCGCGCCGGTGCCGATGCACTGGCTGCGCCTGATCCGCAAGCGGCAGAACCACGCGGCGGTGCTGGCGCGCGCGCTGGCCCTCGCGACGGGATGCGCCCATTGCCCCGACCTGCTCGTGCGCCGGCACGCACGCGGCACGCAGGACGGGCGTGGGCGCGAGGGGCGGTTCGCCAATGTCGCGGGCGCCTTTGCTCCCCACCCGCGCCGGGGCGCGCGCGCGGCGGGCCGGCATGTGCTGCTGGTCGATGACGTGATGACGTCGGGCGCCACGCTTGCCGCCGCGGCGGATGCCTGCCTCGCGGCCGGGGCGGCGGAGGTGTCGGTGCTGACGCTCGCGCGGGTGACGAAGGCGGGCTGAGGGGGCGTCCCGTGGAACGCGCCGTGCCAGGGGGATTGGCTGCGCGGGAGGCTGAGGCGATGCGGGCGGCGACGATGCCGTGCCGGGTGCGATCGTGCTTTGCGAGGGGTGTCGGAGGGGCGGCGCATTCCGGAGAGGGTGCTCCGGGGAAGGCGCCGGCCACCCCATCGAAGGGTGGCCGGCGCCGCGCGGACGCTGCCGCGCTGGGGGGGTGAGCCCGGGTGG
>Ga0315900_10006878_pt1 | contig 15075 bp, 13 predicted proteins | sample LakEriMetagenome_FD_203521 | JGI IMG/M metagenome (GOLD analysis project Ga0315900, IMG submission 203521) | Freshwater fungal communities from buoy surface, Lake Erie, Ohio, United States - Buoy 12 MA114 | ecosystem: Environmental > Aquatic > Freshwater > Lake > Lake biofilm | place: USA: Lake...
CGTGCAGTCAGGTGGCAACCCATAACCCTTTACGCAGTTACGCGCCGCCGAGGGCGGCGGGAAGGGCGTAAAGGGTAAGGAGTTGCCTCCCAACTTTACGGCGAGAGGAGTTGCCGCTTGGCGCCGTGCAGTCAGGTGGCAACCCATAACCCTTTACGCAGTTCCGCGCCGCCGAGGGCGGCGAGAACGGCGTAAAGGGTAAGGAGTTGCCTCCCAACTTTACGGCGAGAGGAGTTCCCGCATGGCGCCGTGCAGTCAGGTGGCAACCCTTAACCCTTTACGCAGTTACGCGCCGCCGAGGGCGGCGGCGCCTCCCCCGCGGTATCTTCCGCGCATGACCACCACGCTCGTCGCCCCGACCATCGCCGACATTCGCGCGGCGCAGGCGCGCATTGCCCCGCACGCCGCCGTCACCCCGCTGCTGCGATCCCCCGCGCTCGACGCCGTGGCCGGCGGGCCGGTGCTCCTCAAGGCCGAGGTGCTGCAGCACACCGGCTCGTTCAAGTTGCGCGGGGCGCTCAACCGCCTGCTGCAGCTTTCCCCTGAGGAACGCGAGCGAGGAGTGGTGGCCTACAGCTCCGGCAATCACGCGCAGGCCGTAGCCTACAGCGCCACGCTGCTGGGCATGCGCTCGGTCATCGTAATGCCCAAGGATGCCCCGGCGCTCAAGATCGAGCGTACGCGCGCCTTTGGCGCCGAGGTGGTGCTCTACGACCGCTACACCGAAGATCGTGTGGCCATTGGTGGCGCCATTGCCACCGAACGCGGCTCCATCGTGGTGCCGCCGTTCGAGGACCCCCACATCGTGGCCGGTCAGGGCACGCTGGGGCTGGAAGCACTGGAGCAGGCACAGGAGCTCGGCCTCTCGCCCGATGCGCTGCTCGTGTGCTGCGGCGGCGGCGGGCTCACGGCGGGGTGTGCACTGGCCGCCGAGGCGGTGTCGCCGGGCACGGTGGTGCACCCGTGCGAGCCGGCCGAGTTCGACGATACCGCACGGTCGCTCGAGCTGGGGCATCGCGTGGGGAACGAACCGGGCAAGCGTTCCATCTGCGATGCCATCGTCACCGATATCCCGGGTGAGTTCACCTTCAGCATCAACCAGCCGCGGGTGGGGCGCGGCCTGCGGGTGACCGACGCCGAAGTGCTGGCCGCCATTGCCTTCGCCGTGCGTGAGCTCAAGCTGGTGGTGGAGCCCGGTGGGGCGGCGGCGCTGGCGGCGCTGCTGCATGGCAAGCTGGACACGCGCGGGCGCACGACGCTCGTGGTGGTCACGGGTGGCAACATCGATCCCGCCATTCTTGCGCGTGCCATCGGGGGCTGAAGCGGCTTGGCCGAGGCGGGAGAGCAGATCACTCTGCGACGGGCCACACGAGACGACATCGCGCCGCTGAACGCGCTCATCGACACCAGTGTGCGCGGCCTGGCCCCCGGCTACTACGACGCGCAGCAGATTGAGAGTGCGCTGCGCCACATGTTCGGCGTGGACTCGCGGCTGGTGGACGACGGCACGTATTTCGTGATCGAAGTGGACGGCGTGCGCGCGGCCTGCGGTGGCTGGAGTGGGCGGCAAACGCTGTTCGGCGGTGATCAGCACAAGGCCGACCAGCAGGCCGTCGACGCGCCGGTCGATCCGGCCTCCGTGCCGGCCCGCATTCGGGCGTTCTTCGTGCATCCTGATTTTGCGCGCCGCGGCATGGCGCGCCGGATCTTCGAGCACTGCGCCGCCGAGGCGAAAGGCGCCGGCTTTCGGTCGCTGGAACTGATGGGGACACTGCCGGGCGTACCGCTCTATCGTACGCTGGGGTTCGAGACGCTGGAGAAGGTGGAGGTGGTATTGCCGGATGGCGTGGTGATTCCGTGTGAGCGGATGCGGCGAGAGTTGTGAGAGAGAAGACCCGGGCGCCGGTGGTCGGCTCCGCGTGTTCCACTGACAGCGCGCCCGTTCAACGTCGAGGGTTGTAAGTAGAGGGCTGTGGGTGGTTGCGTGGCCCACACACCCACACAGGACACTGAACGCACGACCCTCGACCCTGAACGGGCGTGCCTTCAGCCCCCGCCCCCCGCCGGAAGAGCGAGCGCCCACGCCCGCCCCACCAGCCAAGCGAACCCCGTCGCTCACCTCAACGCTCCGCCCGCCCTGCCCATACTATTGGTCATGACCTCCCGCCGTGATTTCCTTGCCACCGGCGGCGCGGCGCTTGGCGCCCTCGCCGTCGGTCCCCGCCTCCTCGAGGCCGTTCCTGCCCCGCCCCGCCTGCCGGCGCTGTACACCGACGCGGCCACGCGCGAGCTCATGATGGAGGCGCTCGACGCCGCCAAGCGCGCCGGAGCGAGCTGGGCCGATGTGCGCATTTCGCGCAACCGCAACAACAGCGTGCAGACCCGCGAAAAGCAGGTCACCGATGTGGTGGATGCCGACACCATGGGGTGCGGCGTGCGCGTATTGGTCGATGGCTGCTGGGGCTTTGCGGCCACGCAGGAGCTGAGCAAGACCGGCGTAGGGCTCGCCGCGCAGGAAGCCGTGGCCATTGCCAAGGCCAACCGATTGGCACGCGACCGGCGGGTGGAGCTCGCCCCTGCCCCGGCGCAGGTGGACAAGACGTGGCGATCGGCCTACACCATCGACCCGTTCACCATTGCCATCGAGGAGAAGGCCGACCTGCTGCTGCGCGCCAATGCCGCGGCGCTCACCGTGCCCACGGTGCGCTTCGTGAACAGCGGCCTGTCGTTCGTGAAGGAGGAGCGCAACTACGCCAACACCGACGGCACCGTCACCACGCAGGACTACGTGCGCAGCTGGGTCACCATGAGCTGCACCGCCGTGGCCCCTGATCGCAGTGGCACTGCGGTGCGCGGCCCCGAAGTGGTGCAGCCCGCGGGGCGCGGCTGGGAGTACGTGCTCGAAGCCGACATCGTGACCAACGCCAGGGTGTGGGCGGCCGAAGCGGCCGAAAAGCTCACCGCCAAGCCGGTGGAGCCGGGGCGTTACGATCTCATTCTGCACCCGTCGCAGCTGTTCCTCACGATTCACGAATCGGTGGCGCACGCCACCGAGCTCGATCGGGCGATGGGCTACGAGGCCAACTACGCCGGCACGTCGTTCGTGGCGCCGCCGGAGAAGGTACTGGGCTCGCTCAAGTTCGGCTCGCCCATCATGCAGGTAATCGGCAACCGCAGCGAGGTGGGTGCACTGGCCACCATCGGCTACGACGACGACGGCGTGGTGCCGGAGGACTTCCCCATCATCAAGGACGGCATCTTCGTGGATTACCAGACCAACCGCGAGCAGGCGCCGTGGTTGCGTGAGTACTACGCGAAGACCGGCAAGCCCGTGCGGTCGCACGGCTGCTCGTACGCGCAGAGCTGGGCGGACGTGGCGTTCCTGCGTATGCCCAACGTGTCGCTGCAGCCGGGGGACAAGGACCTTGACTGGGACGATCTCATCGCCGCGACGGACAAGGGGATCGCCATGATCGGCCGCGCCAGCTACTCCATTGACCAGCAGCGCTACAACGCGCAGTTCGGCGCCCAGCTCTGCTATGAGATTCGCAAGGGCAAGATCGTGGGTCAGGTGAAGGACGCCGCCTACCAGATGCGCACGCCGGACTTCTGGAACACCCTCGACATGCTGGGTGGCAAGAAGAGCTACATGTTCGGCGGCACCTTCAACGACGGCAAGGGGCAACCCGGCCAGAGCAACGCGGTGAGCCACGGCTGTCCGCCGGCCCGCTTCAAGAACGCGAATATCATCAACACGGGGCGCGCGCTGTGAGCACCTTCATCCACGACGACGCGCCGAAGTCGCTGTTCCACATCGGTCGCGCCGCGGCGCCCACCGGTGTGCTCTCCCGTGAGGAGGCACAGGCATTGGTGGAGCGCACGGTGAAGCTCAGCACGGCCGACGCCGTGCGCGTGAGCGTGAACAGCAGCCGCGAAACCAACCTGCGCTTCGCCGACAACCAAATGTCCACCAGCGGCGTGACCACCAACACCACCATTCGCGTGCAGAGTGTCTTCGGCAAGCGACGGGCGAGCGTGGTAACCAATGACCGCAGCGACGAAGGGCTGCGACGCGCGGTGCAGCAGTCGGAGGCCATCGCGCGCCTCGCGCCGGAAGACCCGGAGTATCTGGGGGAGCTCGGCGGCCAGCAGTACACGCCGGTGAGCGCGTGGAGCGACGCCACCGCCGAACTGACCGCCGAAGGGCGCGCGCGGGCGGCGCTCAGCGCGCTGGCGCCAGCGCGCGCGGGCAAGGAGCTCACCGTGGCCGGCTTCATCATCTGCAACGCCAGCGCCAGCGCCATTGGCACGAACGCCGGACTCTTCGCGTATCATCGCGGCACCACCGCCAACTACACGCTCACCGCGCGCACCAACGACGGAACCGGCAGTGGCTGGGTGGGGGCCGAGGACACCGATTGGGCGAAGCTCGACTTCCAGAGCGTGGCTGACCGCGCCATCGAGAAGGCCCGCCGGTCGCGGAGCCCGGTGGCCATCGAGCCCGGCCGCTACACGGTGATCTTCGAACCGGAAGCCACCGCGAATCTGGTGGGGCTCATGGGCAACGCCTTTCAGGCGCGCGCCGCCGACGAGGGACGGTCTGCCTTCGCCAAGCCGGGCGGTACGAAGCTGGGCGAGAAGATTCTCGACGAGCGCGTCACGCTCTACTCCGATCCCGCCGACCCGCTCATTCTGGCGTCCCCCTTCGATGCCGAGGGGCTGCCGCTCTCCCGGCAGACCTGGGTGAGAAACGGGGTGCTCAACCAGTTGGCCTACAATCGCTACTGGGCCAACCGGCAGGGGAAGACACCCACGGGTGGCAGCGCGGGGCTGCGCATGGCCGACGGCCCCGATTCGCTCGAATCGCTCATTGCCGGCACCACCCGCGGCATTCTGGTCACGCGGCTCTGGTACCTGCGCCCGCTCGACCCGCGCACGCTCATGTATACCGGGCTCACGCGCGACGGCACCTTCCTCATCGAGAACGGCAAGATCGCGCGCAGCATCAAGAACTTCCGCTTCAACGACTCCCCGCTGTTCATGCTCAACAACCTCGAAGGCGTGGGCAAGGCGGTGCGTACCGCCGGCGGAGAAGGCGGCCCGGGTGTGGCCATGCCGCCCATCAAGGTGCGCGACTTCAACTTCACCAGCCTGTCGGACGCGGTCTGAGGTATTAGCTTTTTTTCATGCGGAAGTCCCGGACGGCCCGGTTTCTCGCCCTCTTCATGGGCGTGTGGCTGTCGCTCGTGCAGAGCGACGCCGGGCTTTTCCATGCCTGCGCCACCGGCAATCGTGCCGTAGCGGCGTTCGATGGGGCGGACGCCGTAGCCGCCCCCGCGATCGGGGGCGATCATCTGGGTCATGCGACCGGGCATGCCGCCGGACATGTCCAGCATACCGGGCATGTGGCGGAGACCTCCCCCGACGCGCCGGAGTCCTCCCACCACCATCCGTCGGGTGACGGCGAGTGCCACTGCATTGGGCACTGTTGCGCCGCCACGCCACCTGCGCTGCGTGCTCCAGACACGTTTGCGCTGGTGGCGCTGGTGCGCACCACCGCCATGCAGCCTGGCCGGACCGCCCACGCCGTGGTGGCCGAGTGGGCCGACTATGTCCTGCCCTTCGCGACCGCTCCCCCGCCGGTGATCGGCGCCTGAGTGCTCCCGCCGCCCCGTGTGCATTCCGGGGCGGTCACTCGGCACACGCCTGTTCGTGACCTGCGCCGTGCGCGCGAGCAGTTGCTCGCCGCGCCGGGCCTCCGATCATCCCGTACATCCCACAATCCATGCTGCTCCCGTCCTTTACGGCACGGGGCGTTCGTGGTGCCCGCACATTTTCGTGTGTGAGCACGGCGGCGCTCGTGTCGCTCATTCCCGCTATCGCGCGCGCCCAGGCCACGCGCGCCGAACGCGCCGTTGCCGATTCTGCGGCCCGCGCTCGCGCACTCAACCCCGTGGTCACCACCGCCACCCGTGATTCGCGCGAGCTGCGCAAGCTGCCGGTGTCGGTGTCGGTGGTTGATACCACTACCCTGGCCCGCACCAGTCAGGTCTCGCTCACCGAAGCGCTGCGCACCGTGCCTGGCGTCATTGCCGGCAATCTCTTCGGCGGCGACGACGTGCGCCTGTCCATTCGCGGCAGTGGCGCGCGCGGCGGTTTCGGCGTACGCGGCGTGGGGATCCTGCTCGACGGTGTGCCCATTACGGAGCCTGACGGACAGACCCGGCTCGACCAGCTCGACCTGGGCGCCGCGCGTTCCATTGAAATCGTGCGCGGCCCCGGCAGCGCCATGTACGGCGGAACCGCGTCGGGCGGCGTGGTGAACGTCATCACGCGCAGCGGTCGCGAACTGCAGGGGGTCTCCGTGCGCATGACCGGCGGCGGCTTCGGCTTCGACAGCGTGAACCTGCGCAAGGTCGATCTCTCGGCCGGTGGCGCGCGTGGCGCGTTCGACGCGTACCTGCAGGCCAGTGGCACACGCCTCGACGGTATCCGAGTCCAGGGGCGCAACGACATGAACCGTGCCAACCTGCGCCTCAACTACACGCGGCAGGTGGACGGAGCCCCGGCGGCCGCGCCGCACGCCACACGCGTAGGGCTCGATGTGTCCTACAGCGATCTCGACATGCAGATCCCCGGTGCGCTGACCGACGGCAGCTGGCGCAACGAGCCCTGGGCCGCCGACCCGCTCAACGTGACCGGGGCCTACGGGCGACGCGAACAGCGCTGGCGCTTCGGCCTGCGCGCCTCGCAGGGACTTGGCAGCCGCTTCGGCACCGTGGAGGCCTTCGCCTTCGGCACCGCGCGCACCATCGACCATCCTATCTTCCGCGTGGTGGACCAGAACACGCATCGCGTACAGGGCGGGCTGCGCCATGCCGTGGGGTTCACCGCCCCCGGGGATGTGGCCGTACGTCTCAACACCGGGCTCGATGTGGACCGGTGGTACGGCGAGTCGCGGCAGTGGACCAACGTGGGCGGTACGCAAGGACGCGCGACACCATGCGTGAACGACCGCGTGCGCAACATCGTGTCGGTGCCCTGCACCAACCAGTACATCGTGCTGCCGGGATTGGGCACCTACACCAGCGCCGACATCACCCGCGGGCGTGCCACGCTCACCGCCGGGGCGCGCTATGACCGCGTGACGTACGATATCGAGGATCGCATTCGACCCACGCAGTCGGTCACGCAGTCGTTCGATCAGGTCTCGCCCCGGGTGGCGTTGCGGTACGAAGTGAAGCCGGGGGTGAGTGTGTACACGAGCGTAGCCCGTGGCTTTGAAGTGCCCACCAACAGCGAGCTCACCGCCAGCCCCGACACCATCCGCGGGCTCAACACCGACCTGCGCCCCTCGTCGCTCATCAATTACGAGGTGGGCGCCAAGGCCCTGATAGCCAGTCGTGTGCTGCTGGATGTGGCCGTGTATCGCACGAACGTGACGGGGGAGTTCCTCTCCCGCACCGTGGTCATTCCCGGCGTGCAGTTTCCGCGCACCATCTTCGAGAACGTGGGACGCACGCGACGCACCGGCTTCGAGCTCAGCGCCACCACGCTGGTGGCCCCCTGGCTGGACGTCGTCACGTCGTACACCTACGCGCGCTACGTCATGACGCAGTTCACCGGCACCGAGATCAACGCGCGTGGTCAGTCGGTGCCCGCCGACTATGCCGGCAAGCTCATTCCCGGCGTGCCGCAGCAGCGTGCCGCCGCGGAGTTCCGCCTGCGGCCGGCGCGCGGGCTCGACGTGACACTGTGGGGCGAGGCACAGGGACGCACCTACGTGGATAACGCCAACACGGTGAACGGCACGGTGTTTACGCAGGTCACCCGCCCCGGGCAGGCACCGTTGACCGTTCCGGTGGCCTTCGGCGCCGTGCCGGCCTACGCGCTGGCCCACGCCACCGTGACGTACGCGCTCCCCGAAACGCGCGGTGCCCGCACTGGTGCCTCGCGTGCGTCGCTGTTCGTGAACGTCGAGAATCTGTTTGATCGCCGCTACGTCGCGGCGCTGGCCACCAACGCCGGGAATGGCCGCTTCTACTTCCCCGGTGCCGGGCGTGTCGTCAACGCCGGCATGACGCTCTCCACTGGAGGACGGTGACATGGGACAGCTGCAACCGCAACCGGTGCGATTCACGACCGTGCCGCGCATCCTTGCCGCCGGTACGATCGCGTGCAGCGTGGCCTGCGCCGGTGATGCGGGCAATCGGGCGGACAACGACCGCGACACCACCGCGAGCACCGTATCGGCGGCCGTCGTGCGCTTCGACAGCACGCACGAGCTGTCGGCGGTGTCGAATGTGGGCGCGGCGCCCATTCTCGCCCTCGCCCCCGACGGACGGCATGCCACCGCGTGGGTGTCGGCGCCCAACGGGGGTACCGACGGACGCCTGCACGTGCTCGTCACGCGCGACGGCGCCCCGCCGGGTGACGGCCTCATGCGCGAACTCACCGACGTACTGGGGCCCATCGAGCCGCACGGCGAGGCGCCGCCCAAGCTGGCCTGGGTGACCCGCAAGGATGGGGGGCTCACGCTTGGTGCGCTGTACGTGGTGGGCAAGCTGGTGCCGGGGCGCCGCTTCCCGGCCAGTGCCCTGCGCTTCGTGCGCAGCGATGACGGCGGCAACAGCTGGAGTGCGCCCGTAACCGTGACCGACGATACCACCAAGGCGCTCGCCGAGGGGCTCGATACGGACTTCGGCTCGCACAACTTCCACGCGTTGCATGGCGCGCCCGACGGCACGTTTCACGTGGCGTGGCTCGACGGCCGTCATGGCAAGTCGGCGGTGTACGCCACGCACAGCACCGATGGTGGCGTAACGTGGGCGCCCAACGTGCGCGTGGTGCCTGGCGGTGCGCCACTCACCGAAGCCTGTCCCTGCTGTCGCACCGCCATCGCCGCCGACCAGAGCGGGCGCGTGTATCTCGCGTGGCGCGCGGTCATGACCGACAGCGCGGCGCCCGCCGACGGATCGGCCGGTACGACCGGTGCCCCACCGGGTGCGGGTGCAGGTGCGGGCGACAACCCGCACGCCGCACATGGCGACGGCGCAGCACGCCGTACCATTCGCGATATCGTGGTGGCCCGCAGCGATGACAACGGGCGCAGCTGGGGCACGCCCGTGCGGGTGCATCACGACGATTGGGTGTTCGACGGCTGTCCGCATGCCGGCCCCTCGCTGGCCGTCGACAGTGCCGGGGCGTTGCACGCGGCCTGGTGGACGGGCAAGCCGGGCGCGGCGGGCGTGTTCTACTCGCAGTCGCGCGATGGCGCGCAAACCTTTGCGCCGGCCCAGCCGCTGGGAGTGGCCGACGCGTCGCAGCCGGCCCACGTGCAGCTGGCGGTGCGTGGCCAGTCGGTGGTGGCGACCTGGGACGACGGCACGCGCCGGGTACCGCAGGTGGTAATGCGGGTGTCGAGCAATGGCGGCGGCAGCTTTGCCGACGCCGTGCCGGTCAGCGAGAGCGGCCGCGCCGCGGCCTTCCCGGTGCTCATGGTGTCGCCCACCGGAAACGCCGTCACCGTGGCGTGGAGCGAGCAGGCGCCCGATGCGGCACAGGCCGCCGCGAAGGCACGTCCCAACATGCGTGATCCCAAGGCGGTGATGCCGCTGCCGCGGGTGGGCAACTCGCAGGTGCTGGTGCGCCGTGGCGTGATCGGCGGCGCGGCCGTGGCCGAGCGTACCAGCAGCGATCGCTTCCGTCCGTTGGCCGTGGGCGACGCGGCGCCGGCCTACGCGGGTGCCGTGCTGACCGGAGCCGGTGTGGGCGACACGGTGCAGCTGGCCGCGAACGGTCAGGTGACGCTGGTGAACATCTGGGCCACCTGGTGCACGTCGTGCAAGGAGGAGATGGCCGATCTGCAGGCGCTCTTCGAGCGCTACCGCCCGTCGGGGCTGCGGGTGGTGGCGGTGAGTGTGGATCAGGGAGGCCCCGCGAAGGTGCAACGCTTTGCCCAGGCCGAGCGACTGGGCTTTTCGGTGGTCCATGACCCTGCCGGTACCATTCAGGCGCGGTACGGCGTGGTGGGGGTGCCCGAAACGCTGCTTATCGACCGGGCCGGCGTGGTGCGATGGAAGACGGCGGGGAACATCCATGGTGCGCTCCCCGCCGCCCGCGCCGCCATCGACGCCGCATTGCAACCGGCGCTGGCCATGCGCCCCACCGTTTCGCCGCAGCGGCCATAGATTTCCGGCATGTCGTCTGCCCGGTCCCCGCGGCGGTGGCCTCTGGTCGCCGCCGCCCTGATCATGGTCGTGCTCCTCGCCGGCCCGCGCCCGCGCGTGGTCGAGCCCGATGCGGCCGTGGTCCGGGGTGGCATTCCCGGCGACCTGGCGGCGTTGCCCGCGTGGCTGCAGCAGCGCGAAGCGAAGGCCGGCGTGTTCGATACCGCTGTGGCCAAGCGTGTACGGTTCGCCAACGTCGACGCACCGGCGACGACCGGCTGGAGCGTCGTGTACCTACACGGGTTCTCGGCGACGCGACAGGAAACCGCACCGGTCGCGGAACTCGTGGCGGACGCGCTGGGCGCCAACCTTTTCGAGACGCGTCTGCGGGGGCACGGGCTTCCCGGCGACTCCCTGGGGCTGGTCGCCGCGCGCGATTGGCTGGCCGACGCCACCGAGGCCCTCGAGATCGGCCGCCGCCTCGGTGATTCGGTTCTGGTCATCGGCACCAGCACCGGTGGCACCCTCGGCGTCTGGCTCGCCACCCTGCCACCGGACGCCCGCCGTGGTTTGGCCACGCTGGTGCTCATCTCTCCCAACTTCGGTCCCAAGGACCCCAACGCGGCGCTGCTCACGCTCCCGTGGGCGAAGGTGCTGCTGCCGCGCTTGATTCCGCAGCGGGAATGGACCGCGCGCAACGACGAGCAGCGTCGCTTCTGGACCATGAAGTACCCCAGCACGGCGCTCTTCCCCATGCAGGCGCTGGTGGAGTACACGCGCGACCGGTCGCTCGACGGGTACGATGTGCCCACCGTCGTGTTCTTCCACGAGGGTGACGAGGTGGTAAGCGCCGTCCGCACGCGCGACTGGCTGGACCGACTGGCCACGAAAACGCGCGCGCCGGTGGAACAGGTGCTGGTGACACCCACCAACGGCGAAGACGGGCACGTGATTGCCGGCCGTATCGTCGCACCGGGCCAGACCGCCATGGTGCGCGACCGCATTGTGGCATTCGTGCGGGCGCGCTAGAGGCGTCCGGGCAACGGCTCCCTATTTCTTGAGCCGCAGCAGCCCTTCCTGCGCCACGCTCGCCACCAACTGGCCGCTGCGCGTGAACACCTGCCCGCGCACGAAGCCGCGCGAACCGAAGGCGTTGGGGCTGTCCATCACGTACAGCAGCCACTCGTCGGCGCGGAACGCACGGTGCATCCAGAGCGTGTGATCGAGCGAGGCCAGGAAGAGCCGCGGGTCACCGTAGCGCACCCCATGCGGACGCAGCGCCGTAGGGAGAAAGCCGTAGTCCGACGCGTACGCGAGAATGGCCTGATGAATGATGGGGTCGTCGGGCAGCGCATCGATCACGCGAAACCACACGTATCGCTCCGGCTCACCCGCGGCGGAGCCACCGGGCAGGTGACTCTGCGGCGACCGGAAGTCGATGGGCCGGTCTTGCGTGAGCACCGTGCGCAGCTCGGGCGGCAGCACGGCCGCATGCTCCCGCACCTGTTCGAGCTCCGGCTTGATGCTGTCGGGGTCGCGCACCTGCGGCATGGTGACCTGATGATCCAGCCCGGGCTCTTCGATGTGAAACGAGGCCGAGAGCTGGAAGATGGCCTCCCCATGCTGGATGGCCGTAACGCGGCGGCTGGTGAAGGTGCCCCCGTCACGCGGGCGATCCACGAAATACACGATGGGGGCCTTGAGGTCGCCGGGGCGCAGGAAGTAGCCGTGCACCGAGTGCGCCTCGCGGGGTTCATCCACGGTGCGGCGCGCCGCCACCAGCGCCTGCGCAAAGACCTGGCCGCCAAAGACCCGGCCGGTGCCCAGGTCCCGGTTCTGGCCGCGGTAGATGTTCACCTCGAGCTTCTCCAGCTCGAGCAGGGACAGCAGTTCCGTCACGATGCTCATGAGGGCAATATGTGGCATGAGCCGCGCATTCCGCTCCTTCTTCTTTGCCTTCCTGTGCCTCGTGGCGGGCACGTGGCTGCTCTGCGGCCCGCGCAAGTCACAGAGCCCCGGCGCCGTTTCGGCCGCGCCCGCTGCCGCGTCGCCCGCCGTGGAGGCACCCGCTGCCGCCCCCGGGGCCTCGGCCCCAGCGGCGCCTCCTCCCCCGCGCAGCGCCATCGGGTTCCGCAATCGCCAGCGGCTCGATGAGCACTTCGACAAGCATGGCGCCGAGTTCAACGCCCCGAACGCCGATGCGTATCTCTCGCTGGCCCAGGCGCTGCGGGCCGCCCCGCCGTCGGCCACGGTGCGGGAGCTGCAGCGCCCCACCGACGGCGTGATTGCCAAGTTCGACCGGGCCACGGGGGCCTTCGTGGCCTTCGACGCCGACAGCATCATCCGCACCTTCTTCAAGCCCAACGACGGCGAAGCGTACTTCGAGCGGCAGGCGCGGCGCCGCCCGCGCAGCTGACGCACCCGTTCGTTGGTCCGCCGAAACTCCGACCGCTTCCAATGCACGAACGCGACGAATGGCTCGCTCAGTGGTCCCGCACGGTGACCGAAGTGGAGCGCGGCTACGAACTCACCTTCGACGATTACCTCAACGACCTCGACATGCGCCACAAGCTGCGCGTGATCGGGGAACACGACGATCAGTGGGCCGATCTGCTGGAGCTCGACACGCGCTTCCGGAACGCGACCTTCCCGAGTGGGCGGTGCGTGTGGGGGGAGGAGAATGCCCAGGCCGAAGGGTGGGACCGGGAGAAGCATTGGTACTACTGGCTGCTCCCCAAGAAGCAGGGACTGGCGTTCGAGGCGGAGTACTGACCCCAACCATCGCGCGAGTCGGTAAATGCTCAACATTATTCGTTTCGTATTGCAATCGATCACGCTGGCAGCAACGATGATGGCCTGGGCCGCCAATGAGGCCCAGGCACAAGGGGCGCAGCCGACCTTTACACTCCGGGTGAATGTCACCGACACTGCCGGTAATGCGCTCGCCGACACGGAGGTGTTGGTTCGCAGCGCCAACCGCATCTCGGCCAGCGGCCGCACCGGACGCGCGGGAGTGTGGACGGGGTCGTTCACCGGGGAGTCACCCACGGTGGAAATCGTTGTCCGAAAGCTCGGCTTCCAACCGGTCGACAGCCCTCTGCAGCTTTCGCCGAACGATACGCTCAATCTTCAGATTGCCCTGACGCCATCGATACAGACGCTGGGCACGGTGGAAGTCAGAGCGCGCGAAAGCCTCAGGAGGCAGGCGTACTTCCTCGATTCCGACGCCATCGTCGGCAGTAAGCGCCGAATTCGGAACGCACTCGACGCGATGGTGCAACTGCGACCGTACATGATCACCAGCATGTCCGGACCAGGAAGCAGTTGCGGTGTGATCCGGGAGGTGTGGATCAACGGCGTGCAGGTTCCAAAAACCTTCGTGCCTGATCCGCGGATGGTGAATCGGGCACTTCCCGGCCTCCCAAGAAATGCTGTGTCTCCCGTGGTGCTGACGATTCTGTCGTCCGTACGACCGGAACACATCGAGCAGATGAACTACGTCGATTGTTATGGCGGACCGGTGGCTGCCGTCGGCAGCCGGAACGCGGTGTTCATCATGCTCAAGGAGGGAGTCGAGTACCGGTGGCCCGATGGCACGTTCGCGGTGAGTGAAGGCAAATCACGCCGGTAGCTCGCTTCTTCGATTGCGCCGGCGGGTGTCGAAGCGTGGCGCCGAAGCTCGAGCATCACAAATATGATTCCGGACTCGGGGTCGTTATCTTTCGAGGCTATGTCGGAAACTCCACTGCCTCAGACTGCCACGGTCGAATCGTCTTCGGCTGATTCCATCTCGGCCGAGCAGATCGCTGCCGCCACCGCGCTGCTTGAAAAGCTCGCGGCCGACCGGGCAAACCTGCTCGACATCCCTGACGCCGAGCGCACGCGCCTGCTCAAGGCGGCGGGCGAAGTCTCGCGCCCGGATGCCATCCTGCGCCGCCAGATGGTGAAGGCTACCAAGCGCCAGAAGAAGGCCGAGCGTACGGTCAAGCTGCAAGAGGCGGAGAACCAGCTGCAGGAAACCGGCATCCGCAAGCTGCGCCGGCAAACGGTGTTCACCACCCCCAACTATCTGCCGCCGGGAAACGACGAGCAGATCACGGTAAACGAGCCGGACTTCACCGAGGCGCTGGAGCCACAGCACTGCTACGTGTGCAAGCAGCAGTACACGGTGCTCCATCACTTCTACGACCAGCTCTGTCCCACCTGCGCGGAGTTCAACTACCGCAAGCGCACCGAGCTGGCCGATCTGAGCGGGCGCACGGCGCTGCTCACCGGTGGTCGTGTGAAGATCGGCTACCAGGCGGGCATCAAACTGCTGCGTGCCGGTGCCCATCTCATCGTCACCACGCGCTTCCCGCGCGACTCGGCGCAGCGCTACGCAGCGGAGCCCGACTTCGAGCAGTGGAAGCACCGGCTCGAGATCTACGGGCTCGACTTGCGTCACACGCCCAGCGTTGAAGCGTTCTGCCATCACCTGATGGAGACGCACGACCGTCTCGACTTCATCGTGAACAATGCCTGTCAGACGGTGCGGCGCCCGCCCGACTTCTACAAGCACATGATGGATCTCGAGCGCGCGTCGCTCGGCGATATGCCTGAGCAGGCCCGCAAGCTGCTGGGCGCGTACGAGGGCGTGCGCGGCTATCACCTGCTCCCCGAAGCGGGCGTGTCGCGCGAGGAGGAGATGGTCACGCCGGCCACGCTGCCGCGCGCGCTGGCCGAGGTGGCGGGCATCACGCATGCGGCGGAGCTGTCGCAGGTGGCGCTGCTGGCCGAAGAGTATCAGGACCAATCACAGCTCTTCCCCGAGGGGCGGCTCGACCAGGACCTGCAACAGGTGGATCTGCGCGAGCGCAATTCGTGGCGGCTGCTCATGCACGAGGTGCCCAGTGTGTAACTGCTGGAA
>Ga0315900_10006880_pt1 | contig 15072 bp, 11 predicted proteins | sample LakEriMetagenome_FD_203521 | JGI IMG/M metagenome (GOLD analysis project Ga0315900, IMG submission 203521) | Freshwater fungal communities from buoy surface, Lake Erie, Ohio, United States - Buoy 12 MA114 | ecosystem: Environmental > Aquatic > Freshwater > Lake > Lake biofilm | place: USA: Lake...
CTCGGCCGTCTGATCGAACGCACGCGGCTGCACACCGGGCTGATCGCTGCGGTCGCGGCGGCGGCCGCGGTCTGGGCGCTGCTGCGCTTCACGGTCTGGGGCTTCGACATCCGGGCCACCGGCGCGAACGCGCGCGCGGCGGCCTTCGCCGGCGTGCCGGTGGGCCGCACTGTCGTGCTCGTTGCGATGCTCTCCGGCGCGCTCGCCGGGCTTGCCGGTGCGATCGAGGTGGCTGGGCGCACCGGCTATGTCACGCTCGACATGTCGCCCGGCTACGGCTACAGCGGCATCGTCGTCGCGATGCTGGCGGGCCTGCATCCGCTCGGGGTGGTCGCCGCGAGCGTGTTCGTGGCCGGCGTGCTGGTCGGCGCCGACTCGATGAGCCGCGCGATCGGCGTGCCTACCTACCTCGCCGACGTGATGGTCGCGATCGCCCTGATCGCGGTGCTCGTGGCGGGGCTCTTCGCCCGCTGGCGGCTGCGCTGGCGATGAACGCGATCGGGCGACGGTCGCGCGGAGGACGCGGGTGAGCGAAGTTCTCGAACTGCTGGCCAACCCGGCATTCTGGGTTGCGGTGCTGCGCATCGCCACGCCGCTGCTGCTGGGCACGCTGGGGGTGCTGCTGTGCGAGCGCGCCGGCGTGCTCAACCTCGGCATCGAGGGGATCATGGTCGCTGGCGCCTTCACGGGCTGGCTCGCGGTCTGGCTGGGTGCGCCGCCATGGGGCGGCGTGGCGGTCGCCGCGCTCGTCGGGGCGGCCTTCGGACTGCTGCACGCCGCGCTCACCGTGGGGCTCGCGTTGTCCCAGCACGTGGCCGGGCTGGGCATCACGATGCTGGCCACCGCGCTCAGCCACTACGCCTACCGGGTGAGTTTCCCGAAGGTGAACACGCCGCCGACGATCACGCCCTTTGCGCCGATGGACTGGCTGCCGATCCCGGTACTCGCGGCGCAGACACCGCTGACGCTGCTCGCGCTGCTGCTGGTACCTGTACTGGTCTGGTTGCTCTATCGCACGCCCGCCGGGCTCGCGCTGCGGATGGTCGGCGAAAACCCGCAGGCGGCCGAAGCCCAGGGCGTCGGCGTGATCGCGACCCGGACCGCGGCGATCGTCGCCGGCTCGGCACTGATGGGGGTGGCCGGATCCTTCCTGACGCTGGCCGCCTTCAACGCCTTCTTCTTCAACATGGTGAACGGGCGCGGCTGGATCTGCGTGGCGCTGGTGGTGTTCGCCTCGTGGCGGCCGGGCAAGGCGCTGGCCGGGGCGCTGCTTTTCGCCTTCTTCGATGCGCTGCAGCTGCGGCTGCAGCAGGCCGGCGGTGCGGGTGCGCTGCCCTACCAGCTCTACCTGATGCTGCCCTACCTGCTGTCGATCCTCGCGCTGGTGCTGATGGCGCGCCGTGCCGCGTACCCGCAGGCGCTGATGCAGCCCTGGCGCAAGGGCGAGCGCTGAATGCGCGGGCTGCCGGCCGCGGTGCCCGCCCCGAACCCGCGGATCGTCGCCAAAGACCCTGATCGGCGGATTCGAGTCCGCTGCCAGGCCGGAATTCCCGCTAGCCTCGTGTCTTTGCCGGAGATCGCCCGATGCCGCCCGATGCCCCGACGTCACGGCACATCCGCCTGACCTCCCATCCCGCGGCCGGCGCGACGGGTGCCCCGCTGCTGCGATGGGGCGCGGCGACGCCCGCAGAGCGCGGCCCGGTGGTCGGCTCGACCGCCGACCGGGCCCGACGCAACGTGATCGGCACCCACTCCGGTTCCTACGGCGTGTATCGTGCGCTCGCCGTCGCCGCCGGGGCGCTGCAGCGCGATCATCGTCCCGACCTCACCGACACCGCGCCCACCGACCCGATCGGCCCCTACCCGTCGTGGTCCGAGCCCGAGCGCATCGTCTCGCTCGACCCCTGGGGCGCGGTGGTGGCCCAGGCGTTCGCCGGGCCGATCGCGCAGGGCGTCGACGTGCGCCCGACGATCGCGGTCACCAAGGCCCACATCGACCTGCCCGAGATCCGCACCGCGATCGCCTTCCAGCGCCTGCGGCCCGACGGTCGGGTGTTGCTCGACAACGGCTCGGCGGTGGTGACGAAGGCGGCGATCGAGCCGGTGTGGTGGCTGCCCGGGGTGGCGCGGCGTTTCGGCGTGGCCGAGACCGAGCTGCGCCGCGCGCTGTTCGAGGAGACCGGCGGGATGTACCCGGAGCTCGTCACGCGCGGCGATCTCGATGTCTTCCTGCCGCCGATCGGCGGCCAGACCCTCTACATCTTCGGCAATCCGCAGCACCTCGCCGACCCATCGGTGCCGCTGACCGCGCGCGTGCACGACGAGTGCAACGGCTCGGATGTCTTCGGCTCCGACATCTGCACCTGCCGTCCCTACCTCACGCACGCGATCGAGGAATGCATCCGTGGCGCGCAGCGCGGCGGCGTCGGCCTGATCGCCTACAGCCGCAAGGAGGGGCGCGCGCTGGGCGAGGTCACGAAGTTCCTCGTCTACAACGCCCGCAAGCGGCAGCCGGGCGGTGATACCGCCGATCGCTACTTCGCGCGCACCGAATGCGTGGCGGGTGTCCAGGACATGCGCTTCCAGGAACTGATGCCCGACGCCCTGCACTGGCTGGGCATCCGGCGCATCCATCGGCTGGTGTCGATGAGCAACCTGAAGTACGACGCCCTCACAGGGTCGGGCATCGAGGTCGGCGAGCGGGTCAACCTTCCCGACGAACTGATCCCGGCCGATGCCCGCGTCGAGATCGACGCCAAGCTCGCCGCGGGCTACTTCACGCCAGGCGATGTGCCCGACGAGCAGGCGCTGCGCGAGACCCGCGGCCGCGGGCTGGGCGAGTGAACGCGCAGACCCTGGACGAGGCGGTCGCGCTGCTGCGGCGTACCGACACGGTGCGCGAGCGCGCCAGCGCGCTGCTCGCCCTTGCCCGAGCCGGCGACAGCGCGCACTTCACGGTCGACGACGGCGCGCTCGGCCCGGCAGCCGCGCAGGTCGCGGCGGTGACGCGGCGGCGCTACCCGCAACTGCGCATTCCGTACCACAGCCGCTGGCGGCACTTCGAGCCGGGCGGTGTCGATCGCCTTGCCTGGCTCGACGAGGCGCTGGGCGAGGTCGATGCCGCCGAGCGTGCCCGCGCGCGCATCGACCTGGCGGTGGTCAGCGTGCTGCTCGATGCGGGCGCTGGTGCGCACTGGCGATTTCGCGAGCCGCGTACGGGGCTCGAGCTTGGCCGCTCGGAGGGGCTGGCGCTGGCCAGCCTGCACGCCTTTCTCGACGGGCGCTTTTCCAGCGACCCGGCTCGGCCGGCCCGCTGCGACGCGATGGCGCTCGCCGCGCTCGACAGCGACGCGCTCGCCGCGGCCTTCCAGGTCGACGCCGGCAACCCGCTGCTCGGTCTCGAGGGGCGCGCGCTGCTGCTGCGACGTCTGGGCGGGGCCCTTCGCGAGCGCGCCGATGTCTACGGACCGCAGGGCCGGCCCGGCGGGCTGTACGACCACCTGCTGGCCGCCCGTCCGCAGGGCGTGGTCGCGCACGACATCCTGTCGGTGCTGCTCGACACGCTGTCGGCGATCTGGCCGTCCGGGCAGTCGCTCGGCGGCGTGCCGCTGGGCGACTGCTGGCGGCTGCCGGCGGCCGGCGGCGCGGGCGTCTCCGAGGGCTGGATGCCCTTCCACAAGCTTTCGCAGTGGCTCGCGTACTCGCTGATCGAGCCCTTCGAGTGGGCCGGCGTGCCGGTCGGCGGCCTGGGCGCGCTCACCGGGCTGCCCGAGTACCGCAACGGCGGGCTCCTGCTCGATCACGGCGTGCTGGCGCTGCGTGAGCCGGTGACGGCCGGCCAGCGCCTCGCGCCCGGCGATGCCCGGGTGGTCGAGTGGCGTGCGCTGACCGTGGCGCTGCTCGACGAACTCGCCCCGCGCGTGCTGGCACGGCTGGGGCCGGCCGCCGCCGGGCTGCCGCTGGCCTGCGTGCTCGAGGGCGGCACCTGGGCCGCCGGGCGTGAACTCGCCGCCGAGCGGCGCGGTGGTCTGCCGCCGCTGGCGATCGACAGCGACGGCACGGTGTTCTGAAGCGTGCGCGAGCCGTCTATCATCGCCGACAGCGCGTCACGCCGAATCGTGTCCCGCCGAATCGTTGTCCGCCCGATCGTAGCCCGCCGAATCGTTGTCCGCCCGATCGTGGCCCGCCGGGCCACGCCCCTGCCAACCCCTCTGCCCTGCCGCCGATGACCGAATTCCGCCCCGACGTCCGCGTGGTCGACCACCCGCTGGTGCAGCACAAGCTGACGCTGATGCGCAACCGCGAGGCCAGCACAAACAGCTTCCGTCGCCTGCTCAACGAACTCGCGATGCTGATGACCTACGAGGTCACGCGCGACGTGCCGACGCAGGAGATCACGATCGAGACGCCGCTCGAGACCATGCGTTCGCGCGTCATCGACGGCAAGAAGCTCGTCTTCGTGTCGATCCTGCGCGCCGGCACCGGCATCCTCGACGGCATGCTGTCGGTCGTGCCTGGGGCGCGCGTCGGCCACATCGGCCTGTACCGCGACCCCGCCACGCTGGTCGCGGTCGAGTACTACTTCAAGATGCCGCAGGACATGCACGAGCGCGATGTCGTGGTTGTCGACCCGATGCTCGCCACAGGCAACTCGGCGATCGCCGCGGTCGACCGCATCAAGGAACTCTCCCCGCGATCGATCAAGTTCGTGTGCCTGCTGACCTGCCCCGAGGGCATCGCCGCCTTCGGTCGGGCCCACCCGGACGTGCCGATCTACACCGCCGCGATCGACCGCCAGCTCAATGAGCACGGCTACATCCTGCCGGGCCTGGGCGACGCGGGCGATCGCATCTTCGGCACCAAGTGAGGCCCGCACCGTGAGCCAGGCCGATCTGATGGTGCGCAACGTCGGCCTGCCCGACGGACGTGCCGGCGTCGACGTCGCCGTGCGCGACGGTCGCATCGTCGAGGTGGGGCCGGCGATCGCGGGCGAGGCCCGCGAGACCATCGACGGCGGTGGCATGCTGCTGTCGCCGCCCTTCGTCGACGCGCACTTCCACATGGACGCCACGCTGTCCTACGGCCTGCCGCGGGTCAACGCGTCGGGCACGCTGCTCGAGGGCATCGCGCTGTGGGGCGAGCTCAAGCCGCTGCTCACGCAGGACGCGCTGATCGAGCGCGCGATGGCCTACTGCGACTGGGCGGTGGCGCGCGGGCTGCTCGCGATCCGCACGCATGTCGACACCTGCGACCCGCGGCTTCTGGCGGTCGAGGCGCTGCTCGAGGTGAAGCGCCGCGTGGCGCCCTGGATCGACCTGCAGCTGGTCGCGTTCCCGCAGGACGGCGTGCTGCGCTACGACCCGGCGCGCGACGCCCCTGGCTGCCGCGACAGCGCCTTCGACCTGCTGAAGAAGGCGCTCGACCTCGGCGTGGACGTGGTCGGCGGGATCCCGCACTTCGAGCGCACGATGGAAGCCGGCCGCGAGTCGGTGCGCCTGCTCGCCGAGGAGGCGGCGCGCCGCGGGCTGCGCATCGACATGCACTGCGACGAGACCGACGACCCGATGTCGCGGCACATCGAGACGCTCGCCTTCGAGACGCGGCGGCTGGGGCTGCAGGGGCGGGTCAACGGCTCGCACCTGACCTCGATGCACTCGATGGACAACTACTACGTGTCCAAGCTGATCCCGCTGATCGCCGAGGCCGGCGTGTCGGCCACCGCGAATCCGCTGATCAACATCACGATCCAGGGTCGTCACGACACCTACCCGAAGCGCCGCGGCATGACGCGGGTGCCCGAGCTGCTCGCGGCCGGGGTGCCGGTGGCCTTCGGTCACGACTGCGTGATGGACCCGTGGTACAGCCTGGGCAGCGGCGACATGCTCGAGGTCGCCCACATGGGCCTGCACGTCGCCCAGATGACCGGCCAGCAGGCGATGCGTCAGTGCTTTGCGGCGGTGACCGAGGTGCCGGCCCGCATCCTCGGGCTCGAGGGCTACGGGCTGGCGCCCGGCTGCCATGCCGACTTCGTGCTGCTGCAGGCGCGCGACCCGATCGAGGCGATCCGCCTGCGCCCGCCGCGGCTGGCGGTGGTGCGCCGCGGGCGGGTGATCGCGCGTGCGCCGGCGCAGACGGCGCAGCTCGCGCTGCCCGGGCGGCCGGCGCAGGTCGACTTTCTCGCGCGCGCGCCCGGCTGAGGCGCTCTGCCCGGCGATGGCCGCGGCGCCGGGGCCTCGCACCGTACCGAATCCCGCGGCGGCGCATCGGGCAGGCAACGGCACGCGGGCTGCGCTCGGGTAATCTGCGCGCCAGCTTTCCCGTCGCAGGAGTACTGCCTTGTCGAACCCCCTGTCCAGTTGCCCCGCCGGTCGCCGGCGAGTACTTGCCGCGGCGCTCGCCACCGTCGCCAGTGCGGCCGTCACGCCCGCCCGTGCCCAGGCCTTCCCGGCCAAGCCGGTCACGATGATGGTGCCCTTTCCGCCCGGCAGCGCGACCGACGCCGTGGCGCGCGCGCTCGCGCCCCAGGCCGCGAAGGCCCTGGGCCAGCAGGTGATCGTCGAGAACCGGCCGGGTGCCGCCGGCACGATGGCCGCGAGCATCGTGGCGCAATCGAACAACCCCGACGGCTACACGATCGCGATCGCGCCGGCTTCGATCTTCCGCGTGCCGCACGTCCAGAAGGTCAGCTACGACCCGCTGAAGGATCTGACCTACATCATGGGTTTCTCGGCCTACACCTTCTCGCTGGTGGTGGCCGAGAACCTGCCGATCCGCACGATGCCCGAGTTCGTCGCGTACGCGAAGGCCAACCCGGGCCGCATCCAGGTCGGGGCGAGCGGCGCCGGCAGCACCGGTCACGTGGTCACCTTCCTGCTCAACAAGCTCGCGGGCATCGACCTCACCTTCGTGCCCTTCAAGGGCGGCTCCGAGGTGCTGCAGGCCTTCGTCGGCGGTCACATCAACGCCGTGATCGACGGCGGCTGGGCGCAGATCGAGAAGCAGGGCAAGGGCCGGGTCATCGTCACCTTTCAGGAAAAGCGCATCGCCCGTCTGCCCGACGTGCCCACCGCCCGCGAGGCCGGCTACGACCTGGTCGCGAGCAGCCCGATCGGGCTGGTCGGCCCGCGCGGCATGGATCCGCGCGTGGTCCGTACGCTGCACGATGCGTTCCGCGGCGCACTCGCCGACCCCACCTACCGCAAGTTCCTCGAAACCTACGACCTCGTCGACGCCTACCTGCCGGCCGACGATTACCAGAAGCTCGGCGCTCGCCTCTGGGTCGACGAAAAGCGCAACTTCGACGCGATCGGCTTCAAGGGCCAGTAGCGTCGGCAGCAGCGCGCGGCGAGCATGACCACCGCGCCCAAGGCGGCCCCGGCCGACATCGCCCGCGAGGTCTTCCGGCGACTCGCGCGGATGCGCCGCCCGCCGACGCCCGAGAATTACGCGCGGGTGTTCGCGGAAACCGCCGGTCTGACCTACGCCCAGGTGCAGCCAGCCGCCGCCGCGATGGAGACGCTGGCGCGTGGCGCGCTGGCCGATGCGCCCGGCGGCGAGTTTGCCCGCGAGCTGCGACAAGCCCTCGATGGCGGCCGCTGGAGCCAGGCGCAGCGGCTCATCCGCGCCGCGCTGCGGCGCCCCGTGTCGGCACCGGCGGCAGGCGAGGATGGCCCCGCACGCGAGCTCGTCGAGGGCGCCGAGGCGCCTGCGCCCGCCCTCCCCGAGGGCCGCATGCTCTCGGCGTTGCTCGCGCCGATGCTCGAGCCGAGGCTGGGTTTCTCGCCCGAAGCCCTTGCCGAGCTCGGCGAGGCGCTCGACGCGCTGCGCACCGCATCCTCGAGCGGCACACTGGCCGCTGCCGGCGAGCGGCTGCGAGCCTGCTGGGAGGCGCTCGAAGCGCGCGGCGAGGGGCCGGCGCCCACCATCCGCGGGCTGCATGAACTCGTGCGGCTGATGGTGCGCAACATGGGCGATCTCGTGGTCGACGACGCATGGGTCCACGAGCAGACGGCGCGCATCCAGGCGCTGCTCGACCGGCCGCTGGGCCCCGACGTGCTGGCGCAGACCGCGCGCAGCTACCGCGAGTTCGTGTTCCGGCAGGGTACGGTCAAGCACTCGATGGACGAGGCCGCCTCCACGGTGCGCGAGCGCACCGCCTCGCTGATCGACCGTGTCGGCGGGCTGGCCGACTGGAGCGGCGAGTTCGCGCTGCGCATCGGCGACTATGCTCGGCAGGTGCGCGACGCCGACGATCTCGCGCAGATGAGCGGCCTGCTCGAGGCGCTGCTCGCCGAGCTCGAGGCGATGCGCAACCGCTTCGTGCAGGCGCAGCACGAGCTCGCGCAGGCCGGCGAGCAGGTGGCGCGCGACGAGCAACGCATCCGCGAGGCTCAGCAGGCCCTCGGCCAGGCCGGCGGGTTGCCCGCGGAGGATCCCGCGACCGGCTCGCTGGCGCGGCCGGGCTTCGAGCGCCAGTTCGACTTCGAGCTCGCCCGCGCGCAGCGCCGGTCGCTGCCGATGTGCGTGGCCGCGCTCGACGTGAGCGCGGTGCGGCAGCTCGCCTGGCCGCAGCAGCGCGCGGCCGATGCCGGCGAGGACGATGCGCAGCCCGGTGGCGACACGCCGATGCGTCGCCTGGCCGCGGGGCTGCGCGAGGCGCTGCGCTCCACCGACTCGCCGGCTGCCTGGGATGCCGAGACCTTCGCGATCCTGATGCCCGACACCGCGCCCGACGAGGCCGAGCGACAGATGATCCGCGTGCAGCGCGAGCTCACCAAGCGGTTCTACCTCGAGGACCCGGCTCGCGGTCTTGTGACCTTCGCGACCGGCGTCGCGGCGCGGCGACCCGGCGAGGCGCGCGTCGAGGTGGTGGCCCGCGCCGAAGCGGCGATGCGGCGCGCCCGCGAGGCCGGCCGCAATCGCGTGTGGCTGGCCGGCGAGGACGACGACCCGGCGCAGGCGCCCGGCTAGGCGCGTCGAGCTTCCGGCAGGAAGCGCACGCCGGCGCGCGCCAGGCCGCCGCCCACGCCCACCGGGGCGCCGTCGGCGCGCCAGCAGGCCGCGCCTTCCATCGTGCCGTCGTCGTCGAAGGCGATCGCGTTGAGCCCGCCGCCGACGTTGGGCACGCGCTGCACGGCGTGGCCACGGGCGGCCAGCGCCGCGGCCACCGCCTCGGGGACCTGCGGCTCGAGCTCGAGCGCGTAGCCCTGCGTCCAGATGCGCGGCGCCTCGACCGCCTGCTGCAGGCTCATGCCGTGGTCGATCAGGTTGAGCAGCGCCTGCATCGCCGAGGGAAAGATGCGCAGGCCGCCCGGCAGGCCCAGTGCCCAGCGCGGGCGCCCGTCGCGCAGCACGATCAGCGGCGCCATCGACGAGGTGACGCGCTTGCCGGGCGCCAGCGAGTTGGCGCGGCCCGGGTGCGGATCGAAGACGTACAGGTAGTTGTTCGGGATCGCGCCGAGCGAGGGCACCATGTAGCGCGCGCCGAACAGCGAGTTGATGGTCTGGGTCGCGCTGACGATCAGCCCGTCGCGGTCGGCCACCGTCAGGTGCGTGGTGTGGGCGCCCTCGGCCGGCAGCACCCCGGGTGCCCAGTCGCGGCTGCGGGCCGGGTCGATCTGCGCGCGGCGCTGCGCCGCGTACTCGGCGCTGAGCAGCCGCTCGACCGGCACCGGGACGAAGTCCGGGTCGGCGGTGGCGGCCGCGCGATCGGCGAAGGCGATGCGCATCGCTTCGGCCACCCGATGCAGCGTGTCGGTGCTGCCGCTGCCCATCGCGCGAAGGTCGAAGCCTTCGAGGATGGCCAGCATCTGGCCGATGTGCAGCGGCCCGGAGCAGGGCGGCGGCGGGCCGATGATCTCGTGGCCGCGGTAGGTGGCACGCAGCGGCGCAAGGTTGCTGGTGCGGTAGGCCGCGAGGTCGGCCGGCGTGATGTGGCCGCCGTGACGGCGCATGTCCTCGGTGAAGGCCGCGCCGACCGAACCGTGGTAAAGGGTGCCCGGGCCCTCGCGCACGACCGTGCGAAGCGTGTCGGCATAGGCGCCGTTGACCACGCGCTCGCCGGCGGCCAGCGGCTTGCCGCCGGGAAGAAAGACCGCCGAGATCGCCGGGTCGCGCAGCATGTCGGCCGCGCAGTCGGCCACGCAATCGGCGAGGAAGGGAGTGGCTGCGAAGCCGCGCTCGGCGTGGCGAATGGCCGGCTCGACGACGTCGGCCAGCGACAGGCGGCCATGGCGCTCGAGCAGCAGGCACCACGCCATCAGGTTGCCGGGCACCGCCACCGATTCGCGCCCGACGCTGTTGCGGCGCCCGAGCGCGTCGAGCGAGCCTGGCGGCGCGGCCGGGTCGGGCGTGAAGGTGTCGGCGCCGACCGCCTGCGGGCAACGGCCCTGGCCCTCGAGCACCGTGTGCGTGCCGTCCGGAAGGCGCAGGTGCGCGAAGCCGCCGCCGAGGATACCCACCATCATCGGCTCGACCACGGTGAGCGCGAACAGCGAGGCGATCGCCGCGTCGACCGCATTGCCGCCGGCGGCGAGCATCTCGGCCCCCGCGGCGCTGGCCAGCGGGTGGTTGGTGACCACCATGCCGAGCGAGCCGCGGGCCGACTGCTTCTCGGTGGTGCCGGCTCCGTGGGCCGGGAGGCGATTGCTGCGCGGGCTGTCGGTCATCGGGGTCTCGCGTTGGCGGATGCGGATCCACTATAGGGGATCGGGCGCGGCCGGGCGCCGATCGACGGTCCGCAAGCGCCCGGCCCGGCATCGCCGGGGTGTCCGACCCCGCGCCTTCCGGGTCTGCTTGACACCCGCGCGGGCGCTCCTTAGGCTTGCGGGCTGCGCCGATTTGACGATCAGCTTGCGGGCGCTCGATAAATACGGCTAAAGCGGCGGGGAGGTCTGCCTTCCCCACAGCCCGACCCGGCCGCATGCCAAGCTGGTCGGGTTTTTTTTCGCCGCGAGTCGTCCTGTTGCCACCCGCCCCTGCCCCGAACGCCGCCGCCGACCCCGGGTCGGTGGGCGTGGTCGCGCCCGCCCGGCTGCGGGTGACGCAGCCGCTGGTGCTGGCGAGCGGGGCCACGCTCGCCGACTACGAACTGGTCTACGAGACCTGTGGCGAACTCAACGCCAGCCGCTCCAACGCGGTGCTGGTCTGCCATGCGCTGAACGCTTCCCACCATGTGGCGGGGGTGCATGCCGATACCGGTGCCGAAGGATGGTGGGACAACATGGTCGGGCCGGGCAAGCCGCTCGACACCCGTCGCTTTTTCGTTGTCGGTGTCAACAATCCCGGCAGCTGCTTCGGCTCCACCGGCCCGATGTCGATCAACCCGGCCACCGGACGGCGCTACGGGCCCGACTTCCCGGTGATCACGGTCGAGGACTGGGTGCATGCGCAGGCGCGTCTGGCCGACGCGCTCGGCATCGAGCGCTTCGCGGCGGTGATGGGCGGCAGCCTCGGCGGCATGCAGGCGCTGGCCTGGTCGGTGCTCTATCCGCAGCGTGTCGCGCACTGCATCGCGATCGCCTCGACCCCGAAGCTGTCGGCACAGAACATCGCGTTCAACGAGGTGGCGCGGCGGGCGATCATCACCGACCCCGAATTCCACGAAGGCCGCTTCTACGATCATGGCGTGGTGCCGCGGCGCGGCCTGCAGGTGGCGCGCATGATCGGTCATATCACCTACCTGTCCGACGACGTGATGGCCGAGCGCTTCGGTCGGGCGCGCCGCGGGCGCGCCGAAGGCGACGATTACGACTTCGGCTTCGGTGTCGAGTTCGAGATCGAGTCCTACCTGCGCTACCAGGGCGAGAAGTTCTCCACGTACTTCGACGCCAACACCTACCTGCTGATCACGCGCGCACTCGACTACTTCGATCCCGCGGCGGCCCACGGCGGCGATCTCGCGGCGGCGCTCGCCCCCGCGACCGCGGATTTTCTGATCGCATCGTTCACGACCGACTGGCGCTTCTCGCCGGCGCGCAGTCGCGAGATCGTGCAGGCGCTGCTCGCGAACCGCCGCGCGGTGACCTATGCCGAGATCGACGCGCCGCACGGCCACGACGCCTTCCTGCTCGACGACCCGCAGTACCACGGGGTCGTACGCGCCTACTTCGAGCGCATCGCGCGCGGCCTGCGATGAGATCCTCGACACGTCCCGCCTGGCCCCCGCTGCCGGGCACCGCTCGAGATGGCGCCGGCCTGCGTCCCGACCTCGCGCTGATCGCGGGCTGGATCGCGCCGGGCGCTCGGGTGCTCGATCTCGGCTGCGGCGACGGCGCGCTGCTCGATCACCTGCGACGCGACAAGGGCTGCCCCGGCTATGGCGTCGAGATCGACGACGCGGCGGTTCTCGCTTGCGCCCGCCGGGGCGTCGACGTGATCCAGGGCGACATCGAGGCCGGGCTCGACATGTTCGGCGCCGCGCAGTTCGATGTCGTGGTCTCGTCGATGGCGATCCAGGCCACGCACCGCACCGAGGCGGTGCTGCGCGACATGAGCCTGGTCGGACGCGAAGGGGTGGTGTCCTTCCCGAACTTCGGCCACTGGTTCCATGCGTGGTCGCTGCTGCGCGGGCGGATGCCGGTGTCCAGCGAGATGCCCTATCAGTGGTACGACACGCCGAACCTGCATCTGGCGACGCTGCGCGACTTCGAGGACCTGCTCGGTCGTCTCGGGCTGGCGGTCACCGGGCGCGCCTTCCTCGCCGACGGCAGGCCGGTGCGCATGCTCCCCGCCTGGCGAGCCACGCAGGCGATCTACCGCTTCGCGCGGCGCTGAACGGCGCTGTCGCGCCTTCCTGCCGGGAGACTCATCATGGATGCCGCGCGCTGGCGCTCGCTCCTCGGTTACGGCGGCCTGCTGCCCTTCGCGGGCCTGGCGCTGCTCGCGTGGCTGGCCCCGCCGGCCGTCGCGCGCCTCGCGATCACCGCGCAGGTCGGCTATGGCGCGGTGATCCTCGCCTTCGTGGGTGCGCTTCACTGGGGGCGCGCGCTGGCGGCCGACGAGCCCGGTGCGCCTGTCCACAGCGATGCCGGTCGGGGTTCGCGCGCCGCCGGTGGTGGAGGCGCACTGCTCTGGAGCGTCATGCCGTCGCTGTGGGCGTGGGCGGCGAGCCTGCTCGCGCCGCGCGTCGCGCTGCTCGCGCTCGCGGCCGGTCTGGTGCTTGCCTGGGCGGTCGACCAGCGCCTCTATGCCGAGGACCGCGATCGCCGCTGGCATGCCGGGTTCCTGCGACTGCGGGCCCTGCTCACCGCGGTGGCGACACTCGCCCTGCTTGCGAGCGCGGCGGCGCCTGCCGCTGCCTGAATAGCCCTCGAGGTGCACCAGGTCGGGGATTCGTGCACTATTTCGGGCTTTGCATCGTCGCGAGCTATCGCGGTGCGACGGTGCTGCTGCGCGCGGAACGGCGGGGCCTGAAGCCGATCGGCGCGCCTGCCGCGTGGCATGGCGATTGCTTGCCGCGGCAGATCACGCCAACCACCGGCCGTGCCGGGAAGGAGACTCACCGATGGATCGTTCGTTTGTCACGAAGCCCCTGGCCCGTCTGGGCGCCGCCGTTGTGCTCGGCAGCGCGCTCGTCGCCGCACCCGCGATCGCGCAGGAAAAGGTGCTGCGCGTCGCGATGACCGCCGCCGACATCCCGCGCACGCTCGGCCAGCCCGATCAGGGCTTCGAGGGCAACCGTTTCACCGGCATCCCGATGTATGACGCGCTCACGCACTGGGACCTGTCCAAGGCCGATGCGCCGAGCGTGCTGATCCCGGGTCTGGCCACCTCCTGGGCGGTCGACGCCAAGGACAAGACCAAATGGGTCTTCAAGCTGCGTCCCGGCGTCAAGTTCCATGACGGCTCGGCCTTCAACGCCGATGCCGTGGTCTGGAACGTGCGCAAGGTGCTCGACAAGGAAGCCGTGCACTTCGATGCCAGCCAGGTCGGCGTCACCGTGTCGCGCATGCCCACGCTGCGCAGCGCCCGCAAGATCGACGACCTCACCGTCGAACTCACCACCAGCGAGCCGGATGCCTTCCTGCCGCTGAACCTCACCAACCTGTTCATGGCCTCGCCCGCGCACTGGCAGAAGAAGTTCGACGCCGCGCAGGGCGCCACGCCTGCCGACAAGGCGCGGGCGGCCTGGATCGCCTTCGCGGCCGATTCCTCGGGCACCGGACCCTTCCGCATGGCGCGCTTCGTGCCGCGCGAGCGCCTCGAGGTGGTCGCCAACAAGACCTACTGGGACCCGAAGCGCACGCCCAAGGTCGACCGTGTGGTGATGGTGCCGATGCCCGAGGCCAACGCCCGCACCGCGGCGCTGCTCTCCGGCCAGGTCGACTGGATCGAGGCGCCGGCGCCCGACGCGATGCCGACGATCCAGCAGCGCGGCTACAAGCTCTACTTCAACCCGCAGCCCCATGTGTGGCCGTGGCAACTCTCCTTCGCCGAGGGTTCGCCCTGGCTCGACAAGCGTGTGCGCCATGCGGCCAACCTGTGCGTCGACCGCACCGGCCTGCTCAAGCTGCTCGGCGGCATGATGGGTGTGCCCAAGGGCACGGTGCCGCCCGGACATCCGTGGTGGGGCAACCCGAAGTTCGACATCCGGTACGACCCCGAGGCCGCCCGCAAGCTGATGGCCGAAGCCGGTCACAGCGCCGCCAAGCCGCTGAAGGTCAAGGTGCAGATCTCCGCCTCGGGTTCCGGCCAGATGCAGCCGTTGCCGATGAACGAGTTCGTCCAGCAGTCGCTGAAGGCCTGCCACTTCGACGTGCAGTTCGACGTGATCGAGTGGAACACGCTGTTCACGAACTGGCGCAAGGGCGCCAAGGACCCGTCGGCCAACGGCGCCAACGCGATCAACGTCAGCTTCGCGGCGATGGATCCCTTCTTCGCGATGGTCCGCTTCACGAGCACCAAGACCTTCCCGCCGGTGTCCAACAACTGGGGTTACTTCGGCAACGCCGAGTTCGACAAGCTGATCGCCGACGCGCGCGGCAGCTTCGACGACAAGGCTCGCGACGCGGCGCTCGCCAAGCTGCATGCCCGCATCGTCGAGGAGGCGCCCTTCGTCTGGATCGCCCATGA
>Ga0315900_10006884_pt1 | contig 15071 bp, 9 predicted proteins | sample LakEriMetagenome_FD_203521 | JGI IMG/M metagenome (GOLD analysis project Ga0315900, IMG submission 203521) | Freshwater fungal communities from buoy surface, Lake Erie, Ohio, United States - Buoy 12 MA114 | ecosystem: Environmental > Aquatic > Freshwater > Lake > Lake biofilm | place: USA: Lake...
ACTGTCCCCATTGAGTCGCGATCTGTTAGGGCACCGCCGTTGACATACTCGAACAAGTTCCATTCGCTCCCTTCGTACCCTATCGGATCTCTCCCCAGAAACCTCCCCGTCTTCGGACTCATCCATCGTGCGCGGAAGTGATAGAGAGCCACGGTCCCATCCCATTCACGACCAGTGTAGGAGTACCGATTGTTGATCGTTGAATTAGCGATAACGGAGCCAGATGCATCAAGTATCGTCGGTTCGCCGTAGGCGCTGTAGGCGTAGCGTTCAGCTATGGCGCCTGCCGATGTTGCTACAGCGTTGATGCTGAACTGTTGGTTGCGATGATAATAGTGGATCGTTCCGCCCGTACCTGCTCCTTTGCGAACCACTGGCTCGTCAATGTAGCTCGCGTAAACGTATCGGTAGAGTGGTGAACTTGGAGCATCTCCTACTCCGTAGTCTGCGATCGTTTGTTGATCGCTCTGGACGTAAACGAACGAACCACTGCCGAGGACGTCATTGTCGCTCGCATGATGATTACCATGTGGCTCGACCATATGGGATCCTAGCCGAAACCAGAACGATTGCCACGGTGCACGCATCACTGCGTCGCTTGTCGACGTGGGATGGACGACATCATAACCACCGCTCCATGCCGACAAGCGGCCGCTGGTGGCGTCTCGATCTGCTGCCGTGTTCTGGTTTCGGCTAGTGCCCGATGCAGGCAAGCTGTGTCGTAGCATTGTGTTATCGAGTTGACCAACTGCTTCATTGCTCGTCAGCTCACTACCGGCCAATAAGATTTTTCTGCGTCCTAACTTTCTGCCCAGATTCTTCGTTACCGATCGGTGCGAAATGAATCTATATTCCAAATACTGCAATATCCCATGTTCGCACTTTATTTCGAGTTGCGAGCGATCGATTGTGGCGGTCTCTGAATCGGATTGTACATTTGGGTAGCGTAGCTAGAACGACATATAGTTCCAGTGTTTGCTTGCCGATAGTGGAGGCTGATTGTGACAACTACGGTTGAAGACCGACTTGCAAAGGTCGAACGTGAGCTTGCTCAGTGGAAAATGGCCGTTGGAAGTACGGTCCCAAAAGTTGGATGGATTTCTCGATTGACTGGTTCTCACAAGGACGATCCGGTGTTCGAAGAAATCATTCGACTGGGCAAAGAGATGCGAGATGCCGAAGATCATTGCTTTTCATGAACGAATGAAAGGTTGAAGTGCTTATCTTGCTAAAGCGAGTACGGAAAGTGAAGTAATCTTTGCATACGGCAAATTTCGCGAGATACTTGACGATTTTGCAAGCGTTCAATTGGTCGATTACTCGGTGTCTGCTTTCGTGGCTCAAGTTGACGTTGTCTTCTCGAATAGCATGATCGAAGCATGGTGGCGATCGTTGAAGCATCAATGGTTGTATCTGACCATTCGCGGCGGATGTCTTTTGGAGGCAACGGAAGGCATTTCTCACCCCAAAGGAGGGGTGGGGGTAGGCGGATGCGAAACCAATGAAATGTCAGTGATTTGCAACGTTTGTCAGCAGATAGCAGACGAAAAAGAGAGTGGTCAGGGCCGGGATCGAACCGGCGACACACGGATTTTCAGTCCGTTGCTCTACCTACTGAGCTACCTAACCATTTCTTGGAATGTATTGGCAATTGGGCTATTTGTCAATTCTGTCTGCCGCGTTTGTCAACATCCCTCCGACCAGGTACCTTTATCATGTGCGTTTCGGGTCTCTATTTCTACAAAAATGTTCAAAAGCCAGGCATTTTTCATGCGCGATGTCCTTTCGACGTTTCCTCGGTTTTTCCGGTACGCCACGGCATTCCTCGGCATTTTTCTTTGCTCCATTCCGATTACCGCTGCAGAAAAATACGATCCATCCCATCCAGTCGTGATGGAAATGGTTCGCAAAGGGGTCGCTTACTTGTCCTCGTCGCAATCCTCCAACGGTGGCGAGGGGATCCTCGCGGCCCTGGCTATCTACAAGGCTGACGTCAATTCATCTCCGGACCATCCTCGCGTCAAGGCAGGGATCAATATCGCAAGAGGAATGGCAGACCGAGCGGCTCGCGGATTCAATTGGGAACATGACTCCATGTATTCCCTCCCTCTCGCGGGCATGCTCCTCGCATCGGTCAATCCAGTGGAATACGCCAATGACATCAAGGCGATTCGCGATGCGCTCGTGAACGTTCAACGACCCAACGGTGGCTTCGGTTACATGAGCGAAAACGCCCATAGAGCTGCCGGGCAAGGAGATATCTCCCAAATCCAATACGTCATGTTGTTTTTTTGGACTCTCACCCAAGCAGATATCGATGTCCCTCAAGACTCCTTGAAGCGATGCATCACGTTTTTGATGTCCGCTCAACTCAACGATGGCGGCTGGCCCTACCAGTCTCCGGATACGGCTGGAACCGCAACACACTCACTCGCCGCGGCTGGATTTTCGGGATTCCTTATCGCAGGAGATGCGCTCGGTCTCTATCGAAGCAAATGGGCTGAAAATCAAGAGGAGGAAGGAATCGTGCCGACCGCTTTTCAGCGGATTGTGGCAGACGAAAAGAGAAAGAAACCCGCAATGGATCGCGCGCAACTCGATTCGACGATCAAAAAAGCAGAGAACTACTTCAGCGCACGTCCCTACACTCGGTCGACATGGCACTATTACTATTTGTACGGCAAAGAGCGTTACGAGTCGTTCTTGGAAATCACCAAAGGGAAAAGATCGAAGAGTCCTGATTGGTATAACGAAGCGGTCGAGCTCTTCATGACCAATCAAGCTGCAGATGGATCATGGGGCTCCAGCGGCAAAGATAGCGACAGTCCCCTCGCCCCCGATGTTTGCACGAGCTTTGCTGTCCTATTCTTGATTCGCAATACTCAAAAGGCCATCGGGGAGCTTCATGATGACGTACTCTTCGGAGGACAAGGGTTACCTGACGATCCGAGCTCTGTCGTCGTGAAGAACGGCAAGCTGATGAACAAGACGGCAACCACCAACATCGATGACGCTTTGAAAATGCTGGAATCGGACGGAAAGGCCGAAGGCGAAGATTCACTGATCCCAGAGCAAATGTCGCTGCCGAAAGATCCGAAGGTTCGAAAAGACCAGCTCAATCGGTTCTCCCGACTGCTCAACTCCCAGGACCCGAAGGCACGTCGATTTGCCGCCAAGATTTTAGGGCGGGGCGATGATCTCGATTTCGTTCCTGCGTTGATCTATGCATTGTCCGATCCTGATTCCCAAGTGCCCCGTTTCGCCGAAGCTTCGTTGCGATTGATCTCACGTCAGCTCGACACCTATCATTTGCCGCGAGAGGGCAAGATTGGAGAAGGAGCACGCGTCACCGCCGTGTTACAATGGCGTAAATGGTATTTGACCGTCCGGCCCGATTACGTATTCGTGGATTAAGGCAACAGCTAAGGTTTATGGCATCCACCAAAAGCTCCGACAAAAAAAGTGTGTTTGACGTCGACGAATCCTCGATGCGCGTCAACAAAGTCGATCAAGTATCGAGTTTGTTGTCCAGTCTGTTGATTCTCGTTGGGTTGGCCGTCTTGATGCTCGGGCTGTTGTTCTTCCTTCGGTCAGGCACCTCAACAATCGATGCGATTGCGCTAGAGCCAGAACGCATTGCAGGCCGAGGAGACAACGCACCTGGATTCGAACGTGACTTTGACCCCCCGGCAGCGGACGAAGTAGAGCAGCTCAAAGAACCAGCGATGGAGCAAACACTTCAACTCGTCTCCGAGGCGATCAATAACATCTCCACCGTCATGGAAAGCCTCGATGCTTTGGAAAGCTCGAAGAGTGGTCGTGGCGATAGTCGCCCACCGGGACCGGAAGGAGAAGGGGATGATATCGTTCCTCGCCCAGAACGATGGGACATCAAATTTCAGTCGCGCGACAAACGTGGCTACGGCGCACAACTGGACTTCTTCAAAATTGAGTTAGGTGTTTATGGTGGTACCACTCCGATGGTCGATTACTTGGCTGGACTCTCCAGCGGTCCGACGAAGCGTTCGGGGCCTGCGAAAGCGGACAAGCGTTTGTATTTCTTGAGCGTCGCGGACGGTGTGCTTAAACAATACGATAAACAGTTCTTGCAGGGAGCCAGTATCGACATCTCGAATCGATCGATCATGAAGTTCTTCCCGAAAGAGACCGAAGATCTTCTCGCTCAAGCGGAGGCTCGCTACTACACAGAGAAGCGTAATCCTCAGTTCCGCGTAACCGATGTTGCCAAGACTGTCTTTGAAGTCAAGCCAGCCAAATCGGGCAAGGGGTTTGAGTTTGTGGTCGTCGATCAACGCTACCGCAATAAAGGGGTCAAGTGATTCGTATGGAGTCTTCCATCTCCAGAGTGACGGTTAAGACTCTCGCAACCATGAAGCGCAAAGGGCAGCGCATTTCGATGCTCACAGCCTATGACTTTCCAACGGCCCAACTTCTCGATGAAGCACTCATCGATTGCATCCTCGTCGGGGACTCGCTGGGGATGGTGGTACAAGGGAAAACTACGACGGTTCCGGTGACGGTCGATGAGATGATCTATCATGGCGAGATGGTCTCTCGAGCGACCAAACGTGCCATGGTGATTGTCGATTTGCCATTCCCTGTCGGGCAGCTCGGCGTGGTTCATACCGTGACGACGGCAGCCGAGATCATGAAGAAGACGCAATGCCACGCGGTCAAAATGGAAGGTGGTCATCTGCAATCGGATAGCATTCGAGCGTTGGTGGATGCAGGAATTCCGACGATTGCCCATATCGGTCTGCGACCTCAAAGCGTTCATGCGCTCGGAGGCTATCGCGTGCAGCGGGACAGCGATCAATTGATGACAGATGCGTTGGCGGCAGAAAAGGCAGGGGCCTTTGCGGTGTTGATCGAATGCGTTCCAGAAGAGTTGGCTAAGAAAGTTACGGATGCGATTCAGGTCCCAACGATTGGCATCGGCGCTGGGGCTGGTTGCGATGGTCAAGTCTTAGTGACGAACGACATGTTGGGTTGGAACAGTGGCTATGTTCCGAAGTTCGTCCGCAAGTTTGCTGATTTGAGATCTGAAGCAGCCAATGCTATCCGGCAGTATCGAGAGGATGTTAGCTCCGGTGAGTTTCCTGGAGCCGCTGAATCTCTCAAGTGAGATTCGGCTGCAAAAATGTTAGCCATTTGAAGCTGACGGATTCTCTTGCAACTTAACCGAAGCGCATCTATCTACTTGTTCGTAGTAGACAGTCGTTTGAAGTAGGCTTCGATAACTTCGCGATAATGGCTCGGTAGATCTTTGGTCATGTTCTGCAGGGCTTCTTGGCGTTGGGCGGGAGGCAGATTTCCCCAACTAGCGGAGTTGCCGATATCTTTCGGATCGATCTCACCGGGACCTTTTACCTCTTCCGTTGGCACTTGATCTTGAGGTTTGCTTTGGTCCTGATTCTGCTTTTGTTGTTGTTGTTGCTTCTTCTGTTTTTGTTGTTGTTGCTGCTGTTGCATTTGTTGTTCGATTTGATCGATGCTCTTGTCAAGCTTGTCGATGATCGCTTGTTGTTTGTCACGTACCATTTTGCCGGTTCGACCAAGTGCCAATCGTCGTTCGACATCGTTCATCAATCGGGAGATCTCGTCGAGCGAATCTTCTTTGAGTGGTTTGATGTCCGCTTCCATGAGGCGGGCGGTGATGGCGTAACGGGTCGGTAGGTCGATCTCACGCTCGAGGAGTTTGCCCAACGACAGAACGCATTCATCGCGTTGGAGCAAATGGTGTTGGCAGACAGCTAGGTTGAACAAATAGGTTGACGGGTCGGAAACGGTCTCGATCGACAATGACTGTAGTTTGTTGAGTGCTTCGTCATACAATGCGTTTTGCACCAAGCAACGGCTCACCCAAAGTTGGCAATCCGATTTGAGCCAATCGGGAATTCCACCGTTGGCTAGCACAGAGCTAAGAGCCGATTCGATGTCGGGCATGGTCTCAGAGGAGACTTCTGTGCCGAGAAGATCCGACAGTTTGCGAATCGAGGCGTCTCCCTCGGCGGCGAGTCGAATGATGCCTTCCAGGAGGCCGATGCCGCGGATAGCGGATAGTTCAGACGATTTCAGTTTGGCGTCGGAAGCTTCTTTTCCGGGCGGGAGCGAATCCAAGAACGTGTTCAATCGGACGATAATGGCCGCATTTTCCGGCCAATTCCAGGTGGAGGCTTTTTGCAGGACATTGTCCGATGCTGCAGCCTTCTCGGCCACGCTGCCGACCATTCCGGTTCCCGTGAAGGTGAATGCAAGTGAGCAAAATGCCCGCAAAATCCAACGAACTTGTCGTGCCATATCCCTTACCTCGGAGCGGTACCCATGGAAAACACCTCGCCAGCCACTTCCCACTATAACGCCAGGGAAGCCTAGAGTTCTCTTTTCGCTGAAAATTTGGCACAAGTACAGCTCAATTTCCCCGAATGCAACGTCTATACTGGAGCCAAAGAACGAATGTCTTTTGGAACAAGTACAGGTGCTGGATGGAAACGAAATCGCAACTTCAGGTCCCTGAATCGCTGACGACCCAAATACGTGAGTACCGATCGGTCGTACGAATCAGAAAGATTGCTGAAGCAATAGGAATCGCTGTCACGGCAGTTCTTGTTGGATTCGCCGTCGTGTTTGCCACCGATCGATTCCTCGATTCAACACCTTGGTTCCGTGCACTAGTGTGGATCGCTTCGATGGTCGGTGTGGCCATGCTTCCGTTTGCTTGGAGGCGATGGGTGCTAAAGCTCCGGACGTTTGAGTCGGTTGCAAAACTGCTTAGCAAAAAGTTGCCTGCGGTCGGAGATTCGTTGCTCGGTGCATTGGAGTTATCCGCGAACGCCCAAGAGCAGAATCGCTCGCCGGTTCTGTGCCAAGCGGCATTGGAACAAGTCGCTAAAGACACTTCGAAACGGAACCTATTGGATTCGCTGCCTGCTTCGAAGCATCGCGGCTGGTGTTCGGCAGCAATGGCTGGGCTGGCGATGACTGGAGGTCTTGCTGTTGCTTTTCCACAAGCAACCCTTAATGCATGGCAACGATTTCTGCTTCCCTTAGCATCTATCGAACGGTTTACGTTTACAAGCTTGGAGAGCCTACCGAAAAAGTTAGTCGTTCCCTATGGCGAAGACTTTAACGTTTCCTTGCGACTGGCTGCGGGCACGCAATGGACACCTAGGAATGCGCGGGCGCAAGTTGGCCGACTTCCTGATATCGAAGTTGGGCATCAAGAAGGGATCTACGATTTTGAGATTCCAGCGCAGCTTCAATCGACATCCTTGAACTTTGCGGTAGGTGACGCGTCACCATCGATGGAGGTTGTTCCCTCGATGCGACCTGAGCTCGAATCGCTCTCGGCGACCATTCAGTTGCCAGTATATCTTCAGATTCCAGAGACTTTTAACAAAGATATCCGAGGTGGAGCATTAACGATTGTTCGCGGTGCATCGCTTCAGTTCCAATCAAGAACGACGAAAGAGATCGCCTCCGCGACTGCTAACAGTAAATCGTTGCCTGTCAAAGAAGGCTCCTTTGTATTGCCGAGCTTTGAAGTGAGTGAGCCGACTCGCATCGAGTTGGAATGGCGTGATACCGATGGGCTTCAGGCCAAAGCTCCGTTTCCATTGATGATTCAATCGATCGAGGATGAGCAGCCCGCCGTCTTTGGTGATGGGTTGCCCAAAGCGCGAGTCGTGTTGGAGACAGAACAAATTCAATTCACCGTGCGATCGTTGGATGACTTCGGAATACGTCATGTTGGATTGGAATGGAAGACCATCGAATCCTCTCCGTCGATACCGGATGAGAAAGGTGAGTTCATGCTGGCCAAGGGATCTCCGACATCGCAGTCGCTCGATGCGATTGCTACGTTTCAAGCCACCGCGATGAAGATCCCATCGCGACCTGTCGAAGTGAGATTATTTGCCGAAGATTATCTTCCCGAACGCGGTCGTATGTATTCTTCGCCGCATTTGCTTTATGTGTTGAATCCCAATGACCATGCGGTGTGGATGCTCGACCAGATTACGAAATGGCAGCGCGAGTCTCTCGAAGTACGCGATCGCGAGCTTCAACTACTAGCAGCCAACAAACAGATTCGCGATTTGAGTTTCGAAGAATTGAACCAAGAAGAAACTCGCACTCGCATCGAACAACAAGCATCGGCGGAACTCTCCAATGGTCGCAGATTGAACAACTTGACCGCCAAGGGAGAAGAGTTGCTTCGTCAAGCGGCTCGCAATCCGGAGATTGGCGTTGGGCATCTTGAGAAGTGGGCGGAGATGCAAAAGATTTTAAAGGACATCGCTTCGAATCGTATGCCTTCGGTCGCAGATTTGTTGAAGCAGGCAGCGGCGTCGAAGCAATTGGCCAAGAATACACCCAACGGATCCGCCAAAGATTCGAAGTCCTCTCCCACGGCAGGAAAGATTCAACCCAGCGAAACGCCCCCTGCGAATGGAGAGTCCGAGCCACAGCCTCCGTCGGCGAACGCATCTGCACCTAGCGTGGTGGATCAAGAGTCTTCGCAACAACCGGTGGATCCGAACCAGCTCGCATCGAATAGCAAGCCGAAGAAGTCGGGTCCTGCTGCATTGCGACTGCCTTCAACAACCTTGATGGGAACTGCGGGTAAAGGCGAAGATGCTGAGCAAGAAGAGGAAGAGGAGCAGAATGAAGTAGAGCAAGCGGTCAACAAGCAAGAAGAGTTGTTGGCGGAGTTCCAAAAGGTTGCCGATGAGCTGAACGAGTTGATGGGTAATCTGGAGGGAAGCACTTTAGTCAAGAGACTGAAGGCGGCTTCGCGAGAGCAAGGGGAGATTGCTGACTCCACGGGTAGTGAGCTCAGCGATGCGTTTGGGATTTCGTCCCAGCGCATGAAATCAGAGCAGCTTGCTCGAGTCAAAGATCTCAGCGGTCGCGAGACAAAGGCAGTCGATTTCGTTTCACTTATCGTCGATGATATGCAAGGGTTTCATGATCGACGACCATCGGAAAAGTTCGAAAGCGTATTGGCGGAGATCAAGAAAGAAGATGTCGTTGGCGGATTGAGGCGGCTATCTGATACGATTGTTGAGCATCAAGGGCTTGCGATTGCCGAAGCCGAATTCTGGTCCGATACGCTCGATCGATGGGCCGAAGATATCGTCGATCCCGCTGGCAAAGGAGAATGTAAAGGTTCGAAGAGCAAGAGTTCCTTGCCACCGTCAATTGTTCTGGAAGTGATGCAAGTTCTCGAAGAGGAAATGAATTTGCGTGATCGCACTCGAGTGGCCGAGCAATCGAAAGCCGCTTCGTCCAACGAAGAATACATGGACAAGGTAGACGAGTTAGCCAATACACAGATTAGCCTTCAAGAGCGGATCGTAGCGGTGAAAAAGAAAATCATAGCGCTGCCGGATTCTGAGGCTGAGTTTGAGAAAGAAATCGGCTTGATGGGCGAGGTGAGCGCAGTGATGCTTGATGCAGCGACACTTTTGGATAGTCCGGATACGGGCACGAAAGCAGTCGCCGCTGAAACGGAAGCGATCGAGTTGTTACTCAAATCAAAACGAGTGAATCCGAAGAAGTCGAGTGGTGGCGGAGGATCGGATCCTGGGGGAGGAGGTGGTGGAACTACGGACGAAGCGGCGATTGCGATGATCGGTCCAGGGATGAACCAGCAAGAACAGCGACAGGATCACGGAGTTTCGCAGCAAACAGGAACTAGCGGTGCGAGTTTGCCAGAAGAGTTCCGTTACGGACTAGACGAGTATTTTCAGAGAATAGATCGCAAGAATCTAAGACAATGAAATCACTCCGTTTCGTTCTTACTGTATTCTCGGTTGGGATATGTACGTGCGCGATGCAAAGAGCGTTTGCGCAAGAGGATGCAATCCGTGCGGCCCCAAGGATGTTGCCCCAGCAGCCCGCATTGAACCCAAAGGATGCGGTGTATTGCCAAGTTCGAGGTCTTTTCCAGAACGAGCTCACCGTTATCGACACGGTTTGTTCACCCGACGCGGTTCAGAGTCAGAAGTTGGTAGATACCGTAGAAGAGCAATGGCAACTCAAATGTCGACGAGAAGTTGCGAAGCGGTTCGCACCACATGTCTATGGTACGGTCGATCTGGATGGTTTGGTCGAACGAACGATGCAGACGTGGGTGAGTGAATTGCTAACGAAAGAGCAGGCTTCTCTATACGATGCGGAGCTTTCCGATCGAATGACTTATCGTCGACAGGCCTTGATTTCCAAGATGTTGATTTGGTTGCAACAAAAGCTTCAATTGTCTGCTGACCAAATGGACAAAGTGCAAGAGGTCTTGGAGGCAAAGTGGAAGGATCGATGGTTCCGATCGATCGAGGCAACCTTTGACAACGAATCGTTGTTTCCAGAAGTCAACCCTTCGTGGTTAGATACGATCCTCACGCACGCTCAACGCAACGCACTCGCGATTCGCGTTCCTCAGTCTCGCATTGCTGCGGTCAGTCAAGAGTATCCGTCGCTCGATTTGAAGGTTCGGTTTAGCATCGGAGGCATCGAAAGCAGAGCGCAAGTCAAACTTGATCTGGAGGATGATAAAACAAAACCTCCGGTCCTAGAGAGATAGGAGAGTATGATGACTTGGAGCACTCAAATTTTTGTTGGTAGGACGATCATTCTAGGAATGATGCTGTTGTATGGTTTTGAGAGTCACGGGTTTGCGCAGCCACGCCCAGCGCGAGTAGACGATCCGTTTGGGGTTCAAGCAGATCCGTTTGGAAATAACATTCACGGCAAGCTGAGTCGCGGTGAGATGGAGGATATGTTGTACGGTTCACTCGGTGGATCGAGACAGGCTTTTCGACGGATGAGAAGAGACACTATTCAGCGGTACATCGATCGAATTGACAACGTTTGTAAATTATCGGATGACCAAAAGAACAAAATCGACCAATCGATCGAAATAGATATCGCCAGGACGGAGTCCAAGGTAGCGTCGCTATTGAGTGAGATCCAGGATTCTACCCCTGGGATTAAGAAGAATGCGGTTTACAACGAAGCCTGGAAGAGTATCCACACGATCCAACGCGAACAGGCAAACGATACCTCGAGCCTGTGGAGGAAAGTGCTGAAATCTAGCTTGACCTCGGAGCAGAATGCAAAGCTTGAAGATGACCAAAAGCGCATCGCGGCGCGAGAAGCCGAAGCAAAAAAATTGCGGTTGGTTTTGTTGGTTCAACGTAAGCTTGGGATGCATCTCGCTCAGCGAAGGGCCTTTTCTGACTTCTTGTTTCGCCCCGAAAACAATTCGGTTTTGACTTTAACGGACATCAAGAACGCCATCGGAAAACTCTCCGATGCGGAAAGAAAGTCGCTAATGACAGAGGCGCAGTTGTCTAATCTGGATGCTATGGGCGAACGACTTCCTCCCGTTCCTGGCGATGATCCATTCGGTTGATAGAAAGAATGCTGATTGATGCAAACACCAGTCTTTAAGATCGTCAAATCCACGCTTGCAGTGGGCTTGCTACAATGCCTTGTAGGTGCATTGTGGCTAATGCTTTATTGCGTAGAAAGTCCTGCGCATGCTCAGACAACTCCACCTTGGAGAGAAGGTACGATCCAGGGACAAGCGGTTTCCAGAGAAGTCCGCGAGATGTATGAGAAGGGACTGGAGTGGATGATTGCAAACCAGTCGGAAAATGGAGACTGGCAATCGGCCAACAATCCAGGCCCAGGTGCTACCGGGCTTTGCCTGATGGCGTTTCTGGCTTACGGCGAGGATCCGAATTATGGCATTCATCAGCAGCCGATCAAACGAGGGTTGCAGGCACTGATTCGGGATCAAGACCCGAGGACTGGTTATCTAGGTGGGAGTATGTATCACCATGGCTTTGCGACTCTAGCCTTAGCCGAAGCTTATGGTGCGGTCGACGAGCGAAATTTCTGGGCCGATTCGAAAGTGCCAGAGGCTCAACGGCGTTCCATAGGGGAAGCGCTCGAGTTAGCGGTGCGAACGTCGATCACGAGCCAAGACAAGAACAGTACAGGTGGATGGCGATACGCCCCGAATTCCAGCGATGCGGATACTTCGGTTTCGGGTGCGATTCTCGTCTCGCTCTTGGCTGCACGAAACGCGGGTATCGAGGTACCCGATAAAAACATTGATCGAGCTATTTCTTACTTCACGAGCATGACGTCCAAAAGTGGACAGGTGGCGTATGCAGGAGGTCTAGGTGGGTACGATGAGTCGCAGGCTCGAATCTCGATTGCAACGCTCGTATATGCCATCGCTGGACGCAAAGACCTGAAAGAGTTCAAGGCATGCGCCACGTTCTTGAAAGCAAAGGACGCGATCAAAGTCGGAGATCACTATGGAGAATACACCGCGTATTATAAGGCTCAAGCACTTTTCCAAGCCGACTTCGAAGCTTGGGAGAAGTGGAACAAAATCTTAATCAAAGAACTCAAGCAAACGCAAAAAGCGGACGGTCATTTTGACGGTAGCTTTGGTCCGAGTGTTGCGACCTCGATGTCTCTTCTATCACTTGCACTCAACTTTCGATTCCTGCCAATTTATGAACGATAGAAGTAAAGCCAACATTCGATCTACGTTTCTCGCGGTAGTTCTTTGCATGGTATGGTCTGGCTCTCAAGTTGGAGTAGCTACTGAACCGAATGCGACCCGAGTGGGCACACTGCGTCTAAGTGATGGAGACGTATTCAAAGGGGAGTTTTCTTCTAGCGGCGAACCCGATCAGACCGATAAATCGAAGAATGAGTTAGAGAATCCGTCTCCTTTTTTTCATTGGTCCTGCCCGACATTTCGAGAGCCGTTGCGAGCGAATTGGAACAAAGTGGAGTCGATTACCTTCGATCGAAAGAGCGCTAAAGAACGTGGAAAAGTCGATCGCGAGTTGTTCGTGCTCGAGTTTAGGTCGGGGGACTGCGTCACCGGTACGATCGAATCGTTGAACAGCGAAATTGTTCAGTTTCGTTCTGAGAGGTTTGGTGAGCAATCGATTGCGATTGGGTCGATCCGAACGATACTGCGTATTGTGGATGGAGATGAAAAAGAGGCGGGCTCTCTTTCACCAAAGCAATGGCAGCAAACTCACCCACCCTCTCAAGGCGAGAACGATAGATGCTGGTTTCCTAAAGTGGGTTCCATCACAACGGAGACAGCGGGGACTTCGGTTGCTCAAGAAATCTACGTTCCAGATGTGAGCGCGATGGATATCGATGTCGCATGGACACATTCGAGTCCTAATTGGGTGATCACACTTGGCTCGCCACGAAAACTGGAACTTCACGTTCGTAAGATAGAGCATCGCAACTCGCTTTCGGTGACGTTGCTATTTGAAGAGAACGAACACGCGGATATCGCGACCGCGATCGTACCATTCGAGGGGCTGGAGTCGATCCGACTGCGAGTGTTGTCGGACTATATTCGAGGGCGATTTGCTTTACAGCGCAATGGGGAGACAATCGGAGAGATTCGTGGAAAAGAGAAAATTCGGAGTGGAGGTAAGCAGTTACTAAAGCTGACTAACAATGCACAGGGTGGGCTGGTTCTTCGTGAGCTTCGAGTGACCCGTTCTATCTATTCAGTGAAAGATGTATCGAAAGATATCGAGATAGCGAAAGAGACAGCTCAATCCAAAATCATGCTGCGTAATAGTGAGGATTATACAGGTGCGCCAAGCGACTTCCGCTCGTCAGATCGCACATTTTCACTCGCAGGATCCGCGAGCTCGCTCGGAAGAATCGCGATTGCCGATGTGGAACGAATGGAGTTTTCGGACAACGAACCATCGAATCGTCCCGCAGGAGCGAAGTGGCCGTTGCGCGATGCGAATGCGAGCGAATTTTGTTTCGTAGAATTGGAACAGGGGGAGAGGTTTTCTGGAAAATCATTGCAACAGGTTGGTGATGTGATTCGAATCCTGGGGTCTCCTGTCGCAGATTCGATTCCCTGTGAATTGGATCGCATTGTTTCTATTCAGTATCAACGAATTGCACCCAAGTCCGAAGCATCCGTGGAAAGCAGCGAACGAAGATTGCGTCTGACGACTCCCGATGCATTTTCGCATGGTTCATTGGCTGAGTCACCAAAAATCGATGGAGCTACCGCAGTAGCATCTGCCATACGATGGAAAGCCAATAGTATTGAGCAGCCAGTTGCGTTTCGATCCGATGCAAGCGGTACGATAGACTTTATTGCAAACACAGAGGATAAGCCCGCAACGCCTAGATTGCGTTCATCGCAGAATCGAGTCGAGTCCTATGGCAGAATACTCGAGCCTGGCGAGCCATCGTTGTATCTCTTAAGCGGAGACAGTGTACCTGCGAATATTGAATCGTTGCGAGATGGAGTGATGACTCTGGGATCCACGTATTTTGGCGATGCAAAGATCGATGCGAACTTGATCAAGGGAGTTCGCAATTTGGTTTATTCTGGAGCGGATGCGATTGCAAAAGAAACATTGGAGCGATTGCTTATGGTCCCGCGAACACAGCGCACGAATCCTCCGACTCACCTGATCGTGTCACGCGAAGGAGATGCAGTTCGCGGTCGATTGCTAGAAATGGATACCGATACTCTCCTGTTAGAAGTACGTGGAGAAGAGCGAAGACTATGGATGAAGAACATCGCGGAAGTGATATGGCTCGATCCTGCCCCTTCCTTAGACAAGTCGAAAGAGACACTTCAAGATGCATCGGAGAAGAGTGGCCCGTCCGCACCTGATGGTCCATTGACATTTCAAGTTCTATTGGGGTTGGGAACGAGGATCAGTCTGGTTCCTTCTGCGATACGTTCAGCCACCATCGAGGGCACGCATCCGCAATTGGGAGAAGCCAAAGTGCCATTAGAGGATTGTATTCGTATTGTCTTCGGGGATGAGATAGTCGCGACGGCGAAAACCAGTCGCTTTGCCAAATGGAAACTACGGCATGCGATCGATCCAAAGTTTGTGGAAGAGGAGCAGAGGGATTCTGGCCAAGCCGCAAATTCGATGGTGGGGAAACCGGCTCCACCCATTTCAGTAGAGCGACTCGATGGTTCGACGCTCGAACTTGGGCAGCTCCGGGGT
>Ga0315900_10006885_pt1 | contig 15066 bp, 24 predicted proteins | sample LakEriMetagenome_FD_203521 | JGI IMG/M metagenome (GOLD analysis project Ga0315900, IMG submission 203521) | Freshwater fungal communities from buoy surface, Lake Erie, Ohio, United States - Buoy 12 MA114 | ecosystem: Environmental > Aquatic > Freshwater > Lake > Lake biofilm | place: USA: Lake...
ACTCTGTTACAACAATCTACGACTTTGGGGCTATTGTTAGCCAGCAAGACAAGATGATGTTTCTAGATTTAGCTACTACTTGGTGGTGGGAAAGCAATCGTAGTATACCCATAAACATATTCTTACGCGGAGATTGGGACAGATTCCGACATACCCTACGCACATTCAGTAACAAAGATTTAGAAATTATTCACGGACCTGTTTGCAGTCTCAGCGATATTACCCGTAAAAAGGTCAAACGCAAGAGTATTACCCTGGTCAAACGTCTTGGTTGAGAAGATTCATATGCAGTGCTACCAAGGCTGCGTAACTGATCGCATGTGCCTTTTTGAATGTGTATCCCCGACTAGTATCTCCATCCCACACTGACGCAAACACTTCTGCCCAGGGTTGCCGTTGTAGGTGTGCTTTACCTGGACGAATAATTGATATAAAAGCAGCCAGTCTTGGTATGCTGTCTGGCTTCATTTCTTTTAACAAATCATAGTAATTGCCCACGTGCGCCAACTGGCCGACCCAGTGCGCATCAGTCCACAGTCGACTCCAAGGAGGAGTTGCTGCCAACATAGCTTCATAGTGTTCAGGACTCTGAATCAAGCTGTACACACTCATGTTCAGGAAGTCCAGCTTGAAGTAGCCACGTTGTTCTGCTGTTTCATAATCAATGGCCGCACACTGGTTCACCGGATCTTGCGGAATGTCAGTGACATACACTCCCGAATTGTGCCGTCGCCCATCGCTTTGTCGTGCGGCTGTGTGCTGAATCAAATTCAGCACAGCATTTCGGTCAGCAAAGTCCAAGTCAATATCTGCGCTCATTTTGTATCACACAATGCCATGGCTATCTTTAGTGCATCTTCGGCTCGATCACGTGCCAGCAAAGCATCTGCTACCGTGGGGTGTGTTCGAGCTAACGCTTGCATACGCTCTTCCTCGACCATTTTAGTTTGTGCCCATTGTATAATTTCTCTAGTCTCGTTGTCTAGCTCAATTTGCGGATAACTAGATGTCATGGGCAACCATGAGCTGCCATCATACACTTCAATATTGTTACCGTTGTACCGTACCATGCCGGCACTGGGTCGACTCATGTCTACGTAAGGTGAATTGTACACATTGCCTGCAATGTGTATTCCTTGTCCGCCTGTGATATTTCTAATCATATTACCATCCTGCTTGAGTTAGTATTTCTTGAGCATACAGTTTATCTTTGGGGTGCTCTTTGAATTTCTTTTGCCATACATCAGAATTGATATAGGGCCATACTATTGCCAGTTGTTCTGTGTTGAGCTCACCTAGAAATTTCTGACCAGACTCAGAATTATAAATGGCCCACGGACTGACACGACCGCTTGTTATTGCATAACATATAGCATTGGAATTGCCATAACGCAAACAGTCATGTGCTGGATGCCCTGTTTTCTCGTTCCAGTCCATGCTGTATTCTATTGATCTAGCTAGCGCATCGTCCACTGCTTCAGTTGGCAAGTAATACTGAAGATACTCTGTGTAGATCTGATCGCTGCACCAGCGGTCAATCTTTTTGTTTTGTTTTAATAACCAGTCCATAAAACGCGGCGGGTTGATTACTCGTGTATCTACACAGTAGCGTCCAAATTTTACAAAGGCCTTGTAATAAGCACTGTCAGCAAAGTCATCGAATGTCTTGGCTGCCGAAGGTTGTAGTGTACGATAAAATAGTAAAAATGCATGGAGGCCTAATTGAACTCCACGCTCGCTCTTTTCTAATCTACGTCTCTTGCGTTCACACATGTGCACCAGTACACTGCTTTCGCGTACAAATGTCTTGTTACAAAACTCGCAGACAAATTTATTTTGTGTCTGTTCCATGCTTGCGCAAATACTCATCTAATTCTTTTTTGGTTGTAATGGTAGCCAATAGATCTAGTTCGTCACTTTTGTAATTCGGGAATAGTTCAGCCAGTTGTTTACGAACAGCACCACTACCTTCTTTCTTTTTAGGCGAGATCCAATTGTGTTTGAACGCACCCATGTCAGGACTCACTGTGGTGGCCATGAGCCATTGCAATTTTTTATGGCGTGTGGAGTTGAAACTAAAAAAGTGTTTGTTCAGTCTTTCGTTGGTTGAAATCACATAGAACTCCTGTAAGTCACGCGATCCTTCCACGCAACTTCCCCAACGGATCATCAGGAACGGAGCAAACTTTTTGCGTTCTTCATCTGTAAGCTCGTCGTAGAAGTCTCGATTCTTGCGATCAAATTGTCGCATCTCGTTGGCAATGTTTAGTTTGTCACTCATGGGGTTTTCTTTAAATTATACAACACAAACAACTGATCCAGCAACTCACGCATAGCCGGATCTGTTTCGCACATGGTCAGAACATGGTTTATTTCGCTGCGATATCCTCGCATGGCTAGGCCTGAATCGTTGTTGTCGGCCCACCCTACCATTCGTCGCTTGGTTTCGCCAAACTTACGAGCATAGATTCGATTGTCCACTCGCTCGTAGATGTAAGTTGCACCAGGAGTTAGATTGCCCATTAGTGATTCCGTTTGCCATCAAACACACAGTTGAATATCAAGTTCTGTTCGCCGTCGTTGATTACTCTATGAAATGCGCCATCGGGAATCAGGATAATGTCGCCGGCATTGACTCTGAACTTTTGTTCATTTACTATCATCATACCTGTGCCTTTTACAAAGAAGTAAACTTCTTCTTGTCCCTCATGACTATGGCCACGTGTGGCCTGTCCTCGATACAGTTTGGTTGAACTCAGCACAAGATTGTTCAAGGTCTTGTTGTCTTTCAACAAGTAGGTTTCGTTGTCTTTGACTATTTCTCCACCAACGTCGTTCACAGTATATTTCAAGTTCATAAGATCACCATGCTTTGTTGTAGTCTACAATTTCGCAGTTGCGACTGACGTCTTTGACAAAGTAAACGCATTCAGGATTGTCGCCGTCAGTAATTGGCACCGCTAACAATTGTCCATTTTTTAACTTTGGTGCATACCAAGACACTTCGTGATAGACATCTAAGATTTCAATGTCAGGAAAACTAGGTCTAAAACTACTAAGTGGGTTGAATTGGAATACCTTGAACCCACGGTCATTGATTGAAGTTAATGGTAACACTTCAAGATCACCCATGTCGGGTTCTCCTATCAGGACCTGCCAGTCCATGGGCATACGAATAGTATGTTCTCCAATGCGTAACACCAGAGCTGGCGAATTAAAACTTTCTAAAAATATTAGAGGAATAAAATAATAGTCTGGTTCAGCAGGATTAGAGTTGTCTAATATGCTGAAACGCATGTCGTCTATTTCTTCAGGAAGATGATCTAGATCGTAGGTTTGATTGTCAAGTGTAAGAATTCTCATATCATTATTTTACAGGTTCCTATACATAAAGTCAACTATATAGTATAGTATGATTACCAAAACATCAATTTATTATCAAGAAGATCTTGCACCAGCATTTGAATTGTCACCGTTTTTATCGCATGGCACCTGCACAGTATGCAACAAAAACACAGAGTTTGCAATTGACTCTGATTATCCTGACTTGTTTATGACCTACCGGGAAAGTGCTAGATGTGTGCAATGCAATCTAATAGCCAGACAACGTGTGGTCATGACTGCTGTAAAACTTTTTGCTCAGCCTGGAAATGTTGTTTACTTACAAGAACAAGTGACCAGCAGCTATGAATGGGCGGTAAAAAATCTCACTGAGTGTACTGTAATTGGCAGCGAGTATGTGCCCAATGGCGGTCCGCCTGACATACGCCACGAGAATGTCGAAAGTTTGTCATTTGCTGATGCTAGCACGGATATTATTGTGAGTCAAGATGTATTCGAACATGTGGCCAATCCCTGGCAAGGGTTTGCTGAATGTTATAGAGTGCTTATTCCTGGTGGCCGTATGTTTATGACCATTCCCTTTGCCGGCGATCCTGCTCATCTTACTGTTGATCGTGTGAAACAAGGACTACCTGATCGTTATCACGGCAATCCACTCAACGACCAAGGTAGTCTAGTGTATTCAGATTTTGGCTGGGATCTAGTGAGACGACTAAAAAAAATCGGCTTTGCAGTAGAAATGTCTGTGTATCGTTGTAGTGAACTGGGCTGGGCTAGTCCTATACTGCTGTTCGAGTTGATCAAGCCAGTTTCATCCAATCCAGTCGTTCCTGTGTGAAAGGATAATTGGCTTCTTTGTAGTAGGCTTTGCGCTTGGTCAAGTGGCGTTTAGCAAACTTGCAAGTGCTAGTTACATCCCAGATCTCCACATGATCTTTATCTTCCGCCTTACGTATGCCACGGCCAATCGACTGAATGACTCTAGTAAAACTCTTACCAGACTCAACCATAACCAAATTAAAAATACGGGGGATGTTAATACCAACAGCAGCCACCCCATATGTTGCCACAATGATTTTATCTGTTGCTTCAGCCACTTCATCATATTCGCTTTGTCTATCTTTGGATTTTGTTGCGCCCGACACAAACACCGCCCGGTCCCCTAGTCTTTCAACCAAGGCATGTCCAGCAGCCACACGATCCACCAGCACCAAGGTATTGCCTGTTTCGTTTACTTGACGGACCAATGCCGCTATAGCATCCAGTCGGCCTGACTCTTCCAGCAAATACTTTAGTTCTTTTTGATAGTCTGCAAACTCCACATGATCCATTAGTTGCACAATGTTGACGTGACACTGCGCTAACACTCCTTGCTGTTGTAATTCGTTGGCCGACAGTCTACCTATCACAGGACCCAAGCTAACCAACAGTGCTTGGCTTTCGAACTTTTCTTTTGGCACAGTACCTGTTAAACCCCAACGAATTGGCACTTGCGCCATTACACTGGTCAGCAGGGTTTTTAATGCATCTGCTTTGGCCATGTGTACTTCATCTACCATGACACATACCACACCCTCAATAAAATCCTGTATGGTGCAATCGCCTACACCGGCTTTGGTGTTCTTCAACAGCACATTGAGACTTTGCCAGGTACATATGGTATGTGTACGACCCCACTCTTTGCGATCACCAAAATATACACCAACATCCAGGCCCAAGTTTACATAATCCCGTTCAGTCTGGCGCACAAGATCTTTGTTGGGCACAATAACAATTGATCTACCATGTGCTTCCACTGCGGCACTCAGCGTAGCAGTCATAATTGTTTTGCCGGCGCCTGTGGCCACTTCTTGTATGCACTGCGGATTTTGTAGGAAGTTATTGATGATTTCAACTTGATAATCACGCAACATCACAGGCTGCCCCTCAGCAGGATGTCCTTTGGGCCAGGTCTTGTGAGCCCAGGTAAGCTCTTCCACTACATTAAAATCAAATGTATTAGAATATGTACGTTGGTCATCTAGCTCGATATCGTAGTCGTACTGTTCTAAAATAGGAATGATTTCGGGCAGTAAGTTTGTGTATGTAGATCCACCTAGTTGGAAGTAACTGACTTTGCCGTCCCATCGTCCTAGGCGTACTGCTGGAAGATACCTTGCATAAGGCACATCATATTTGAAGGTGTTTACTAATTTCTTACGACAGTCTAGATCCAGACCTTCAATCTTGATGTTGACTTCGTCACGTATTTGTATTGTGCATTGTTTCATTCTAATGTTACTTTTGTTACATGCTGGCGCTGGGCAATTTCGGCTAGTAAGGTACTGCGTGACACCGTCTCGACCAGCTGGGCAAGAGGGAAACGCAATGGTAGTGCTCTTGTATTATACACGTTTTCTATGCCACGAGCAAGGAAAAATTCTTGGTGTTCCTGTATGTATTTTGCCATGCTGGGTGTTTTAGACTCTAGGTCTTGATTGTAAAATGCCACATTGAAATCGGCACTGTAGTGATCAAATGGACGGAACGCATCGTCGCCAATGTATTGGTCATTGTCGTGCGCAAGGTCTTCTACAGTCTTGCCTATCTCAGCATAGTTCAAATACACAGTGCCAAATCGTATTTTCATTGTGCCATGTTGTCGTTGTAGCACAGGATCCAATTGTTGTGTCTTGGGCATGCCGTACCAGGTACACACAAACCTATGTGGGTTAGTACCCAGTACACTTTCACATCTATGCACTGCTATGTTTAAAGAAGCCAAGGCCTCACGAACTGGCACTGGCGCACGATGCCAGAATCTTGTGTTTTGTTGATCTAACAGTCCGTGATACTGCTCAAAGATATTGTGCAGATAGTTCAAACAATTTTGATCAAATGTAAATGGATGCCGTATGATGTACTCATAGGAGTTTATGGTTTCAATGCATTGTTTAATCATGTCAATAGCACGGGCAGTTTCCTCTGCAGGAGTGCCGAATCCATAAAATCTATCTGGATGATCTAGAGGCCACGCATCGCGCTGACTCATACGTTCTAGCCATAGCTCAGTTATGGGATTGGCTAGCAGTTGGAATCGTAGTGTTAAAGGGGAGTCATGGCCTAACTCAATAAGCAAGTGTTGAGGCATATACAAGTATATAGCACAATACAATTGAAGTCAAAAAAGCAGGTACCTTTTTAGGGGTACCTGCTGTAAAGCCTGGGCCGGAGCCAACCGTATAGTGCCCAGGAAAAAAGGAAATGAACTACCTCACCACTACCACTTGAAAACCTTGTTGCTGTTGTTCGTCTGCTTCATCTTTGGTATCCACAGCAAACAAAAACAACTCACCATCATAAATTTTGTACATAGTGTTCCTTAAAAAATAGCATTTGCGGCTGCCGCGGCATTCCAGGCACTGAACACAATGTTCATCCAGCCCAACCCGTTGTGACCTGCTTCAAAATCTCGTTTGGCCCATTTAAGCATGAGCCAGGCAAGAAAAATATTTAAAATAGTCCAACCACTCATGCTATCACCGCAATCAAAAATATAAACAAAGCCACAACAGGGTGTCCAAACAACAAGGCCATCATGGCAAGTATAGTGCCAAAGAAAGCCTTGTCGGAGCCCATTAAGCTGCCTTCATGCAAGTTGTCTCTGACATGCGCTTCCAGTTGTTAGGGAAGCTCTTGCGCAGGTCTGCAATCTTGAGCGCCATGCGCAAGGATACCTCACGCAACCGATCTTTGTTGGCATGCATAAAGTCAATAATGTCGTCTTGTGCATACTCGTTAAAGTCGTAGTCGGCAAACAACACACCGTCTTTGGCAATCTGTTTGATACGCAAGAGCTTGTCACGCATGGTGTCCAAGGTCAAGTCCAGATAGTGGCAACGACTTTGCAAGGCGTCCAAGTGGTCACGCAATTTTTGCGACTTCATCTTGTCGAACTTCAAGTTAGTGATGAAGATAACGCTACCTTTGAACTCAAAGCGGTCTGGGATACCCTCACGGCGCAGGGCACTGCTCTCTGACAACCAGCTAATAGTACGCTTCTTACCTGAGTCCAAGGCACCCTTGAGCAAGTTAAGAGCAACGTCATCCAACAAGATGCTGTCACAGTCGTCAAACACAACCACACAATTGGCGTCACTGTACTTGTACAGAGTCTGGTACAGACCAATGGGGGTTGCTGAGCCTTTGACTACCTCAGCACGGAGGCGCTTGCCTGCCAGCTTGTCAAACATTGTGGCCTTGTCAATTTCTTGCTCAACGCCAAAGCTCTTGCCCACGCCAGGAGGGCCGCTCACAATCATAGCACGGATGTCACCACTCACTGTGGCCTTTGTCATCTCGTGCAGGATGTCAAAACGCTCACGGATACGATCCATGGCCTCGTCGTCTGTCTCGACTACTGTGGGCTTCTCAAAATGTACTGTATTGTCTTGCATGGCATCTCCTGTTACATATTCAAAATCTTGGATGGAATCTACTTTGATACGCACGGTATCTGGGCAGTTGGGGAAGTTACCATCATTCTTGACAGTAACATAATTGCCTTTGGCGCCTGAGGCATAGCCTGACACCAAAGTAAAAGCAATATTGCGGACGGGCTTGTTACGATACTTACCCTTAATGATACGAATGGCACTCATGGTTGGCTCCTTGTTGTGCGTTAAAATTAAATTATAGCAGATGTTGAATTAAGCGTCAACCTTGACAGCCTCAATTCCAAACTGTTCGAGCAACACGGCTCGGCAGGCATCTACGGTGCGTTTAGTTACCACTACCTTGCCGCCCATGAATCCCACATAGAGATTTCGGTGTGTTACAAACTTGATCTCACCATCGGCACCTGTGTGCTTTTGACGAGCGGCAGGTTTGGCTGTCGCTGTCTTGGCAGGTGCCTTTGCAGGCTTTTCTGCTTTGGCAGGCACTGCCGCAGGCACTGGTGCTACCAGCTTAGGTGCGGCATTGACAGACCCATGCTTCTTGTCATACTTGGCAATCTGCTCTGGAGTCATGCCCCAAGTGGCTAACAGACGTTTGACTTCTGTACCGGGCAGTTGATTCCAGTGGATGATTTTGTCGGTCCAGTTCTGCATTGTGGCTCCTTTTAGTTACTATACAAGTATTATAACAAATTGGCAATTATTGGTCAACCGTTTTACGCAGAAGCAAACAACTTGCCCATTTCGCGGAAAACTACACGGCTTGCACGAAGCTGGTCAAATGTGAGATCGTCCTCACCGCTGTCTTGCATCTGTTGCAGGGTTTCCAGCAGTCCGGGCAAGGCCCAATCTTTTTGGTATTGCTGGACAACTTGCATGGCTTGTTCGAAGTTCATTTGTGGCTCCTTTGTTTCTTACTATGCTTATATTATAGCAAAATGGGAATATTCGGTCAACCAGCTAAAACTGCTGAAATTTTCAGCAGTTTTTGTGGTATTTTTGCAACATTTAGCCGTTGCGACGGGCTAACAGACGTACAAAGTCTTGTTGCAATTCTGCAACATCTTCGTTTGACACATAGAAGTCAGTGGTAGGATCGTAGTACTCGCCTGCTTTGGGATCGTAGTACAGAACCTGACCGTTGGGGTAGTGGAAAGGACCTTCTAAGCCCTTGCGTGGACCGTATTCCTTGTTGTGCTTGAAAACGATGTAGCTCATGGTGGCTCCTTTGTTGCTATGTTGTTATTATAGCAAATTGGGTATTTTGGGTCAACCTTTTATTGCCACAGATCTTGTACTACTTTTTCGTTAATTTCGTGCGGTTTTGGGTGCCCGTGAAAAACTAATACTGAAGTACGCGGGTCAATGTTGATGCCTGCGCCCGGTATCTTGTGACGACGCCGAGGAAAATCATACCCGCCGTCCACACACTGCCAGCGCCAACTTTGAAACTGCCAGTCTGGCATGAGTCTGTAGCGGTTAACTCCCAGTTGATGTTGTATGTAATCTTGATCACCTGGGTAGCGGCGCATAGTGGTAGCCAAGTCTTTGGTGTTGAATTCGTCCCATAACCAGCTTACATTGGGCACATTAAACCACATCACACTGCTGTTAAGTCCTTGTTTGGTTGGCGTTTGCAAATAACGAAAATCTCTAATAGCCCAGAGATAATTGAGATCTAATTTTGTGATCCAATCAATTTCACGCACAATCACAGTGTCAAGATCAAAGTACAGTAAATTGCCATTGAACAAATCTCGGTTGAACAACTGTAGCTTGTACCACCACGATTTCTTGGGCCCTGATACTCCGGGCCATTCTTCCAGGCAGTGCTTGACCATGTGCGGCGGAACTGATCTATGATGTTCAGTATACACATGTAATCTAATACCGCCAGGACGCACACGCTCCAACATGTTGTGCAGTTTTTCAACATACTGCCAATCATATCCTGTGCCGTGTATCACACAAGCACAGTCAATTATGTCGTCAGTGCGCTCTCTAATCTTTTTAACCATAGGCCTCTTTCTATTTCTTCCACAGTGTATTCAGTGTGACATATTTCAGTCAGCCACTGATCACGATCCACTGTGTAGGGCTGTTCAATATTGTCCAGGCTCACGCCCACTGGATAAGCCAAACTGGTACTGTCGACCACGGGACGAACTCCAGCAATAGCGGCTTGTACGCCAGGTCCTGAATTGTAATTGACCACAGCATGACAATCAAAATGCATGTCAAAGCTGTCATAGGTATTTGCAATCTTTTGCGGATGTTCTATGTTCACACCTGGTGGTAATGGGAACAAAGGTGTACGACAACGTGGGTGCGGTCTTATTAAGATAGGACGATCTGTGTGGGTGCGCAATTTGGTTAGGGTATTGCGCACCCATTCAGTCATGTTGGTAATGTGTTCAACCTGCAGGCTGCGAGCATGCTGCATGGCCAAGATCACATGCGGCCGGGGTTTTATTTTTTGTGCCAGACTGATCTTTAATCGTTGCGGTCTGCCCCAGTCTAGATTTTCTGTGTGCCCATAATAACCCTGTGCAGTGATATTGTTCACTGCAATTTTCCAAGTGTTGCCACGATACAGTGCGCCAATTTCCACAATGATTACAGGTTTGTTTTCCCTGCGGTAGTGTTCGTATACTTCACGATTTTTGCTCATGCGTCCGTGGAACAACGCCGACCAAATAATGACTGCGTCACTGTGCATGCTATTTTCTTGTGTTTGAATTCCACGTGCCTGTAGACTGTCTAACACAGCACTCATGACTGGTCCAGAATTAAGAGCACACTGCAAAGGAAAATAGGCTATGTTTTTGATCATAAGTATCAACAATGAAATACACAGTAGTTACCACATTTAATGCAGCCGGCTACGAGAAGTATGGACGCAGAATGATCCAGACCTTTTTGCAAACCTGGCCAACCACAGTAGAATTACAGGTCTACGCCGAAGGCTGCACAGTCACAGAGTCTGCGCCCAATTTGCGAGTGTTTGATCTAGAAGCTGCCAGTGCTGAATTAGTGGCATTCAAGACTCGTTGGCGTGGTGTGCCCAAGGCCAATGGCGATGTGTCAGCAGATCCTGTGCGTGCCAAAAGAAAAGATTCAGGCAAAGGATTTAAATGGGACGCTGTGCGTTTTGCACACAAGGTCTATGCTATATTTGCCGCTGCTCGAACCACACACGACTGGTTGATTTGGATGGATGCGGACATGGTATGTCACAGCAACATCACTGAACAGCGCATTGCACAACTGTGTCCAGATGATCGTGAACTTTGCTTTTTGGGGCGACGTGGCAAATTCAGCGAGTGCGGGCTGTATGCTATCAATCTTGCCAGTCAGAATGGGCAGCGTTTTGTGCAACGTTTTCAAGAAGCCTATGATCATGACAGAATATTCTACTATGCAGAATGGCACGACAGTTATGTATTTGACGAAATAAGAAAAATAGTGGCTTGTGCTGAATTAGATTGGAGCAGCCATTTGATCACAGGCGAAGGCCATCCCTTGATCAATTCAGAGTGGGGTGCTTACTTGGACCATTTAAAAGGTGCTAGAAAAAACACAGGGCGCAGCCTGGCCACTGATTTAAAAGTGCAACGTCAAGAACAATATTGGTCATGATATTTCTCAATAAAAACAGCAACGACGAATATGTAGAAATGTTTGCCCGCGGCTGTGGTGCCAAGCCTACTGCACTGGAAACCTGGCGCTACGAAGATAGCACAGATCCTTTGCTGATTCGTGGCATAATGAAGCACAAAATAATCAAACGCTGTTGGACAGATCGCAGAGAATTTCTGTACATGGATTCTGGATACTTTGGCAACAGAGTCAGCAGACAAAATCCCAACGGTTGGAAACTGTGGCATAGAATTGTGCCCAACAATTTGCAACACGGAGATATTGTTGCTCGACCTGCTGATCGCTGGGAACAGCATGGGATTGAACTCAAGCCCTGGCAGTCAGGGCGTAAAATATTGATTGCAGCGCCAGACGAAAAGCCCTGCAAGTTTTATGGAATAGAACTAGAAGAGTGGCTAGCAAACACAGTGGCCGCCATCAAGCGCCACACAGACCGTCCTGTGGAAATACGTCAGCGCACAAAAAATCGACAGGCCAGAGTGGCCAATGCATTTGAACATGCACTAGCAGATGTACACGCTGTAGTCACATTCAACAGCATAGCAGCCACAGAAGCCATAATACAAGGTGTTCCTGCATTTGTGTTGGCACCCAGTAATGCTGCCCTGCCTGTGGCCAGCACAGATTTAAGCACAATAGATAACCCACGACTAGCAGATAGATCAACAGTTGAGGCCTGGGCACATCATTTGGCTTATGGACAGTTTCATATTAGCGAGCTCCAATCCGGGCTTGCAAAGGAGATATTAAATGTATGAATTTCAAGGTTGGTGGTTTCCAGACATGGAAGACCATTTCCCAAAAATGATCAACAAAAGCATCAGCAAAGGTGGTCCTGCTGAATATCAATATCAGGTACGCGACCGTAGCTTGCGCTATGTTAAAAACAATCGCGTGGCCCTGGACATTGGCGCCAACGTAGGCTTGTGGAGCCGCAGCCTGGTCAAACACTTTGATCAAGTCATAGCCTTTGAACCTGTGGCTATGTTTCGGGACTGCTTGAGCAAAAACGTTGTAGCAGAGAACCTGACTGTGCGCACAGAAGCACTAGGCGATCGCGACCAACAAGTCACAATGGTGCTAACTGAAGGCAACACAGGACACACTCACATTGATCCCAATGCACAAGGCGGCGAAACCACTGTGATACGCCTGGATAACTTGAAGTTAGAAAAAGTGGACTACATCAAAATTGACTGCGAAGGTTACGAGTATCGTGTGTTGTATGGTGCGCAGGACACAATTCGTCGTTGCAGACCCATTGTTGTTGTGGAACAAAAGCCGCACGAAATGTATACCAAGGACTACGGACAACACGCTGCCATAGGCTTGTTGCAAGACTGGGGCATGGTTCGACTGGATCAAGTAAAAGATGATTGGATCATGGGATGGCAATAATAGATCAAGCATACCAGCAACAGCTGGATCAACTGCACAAAGGTGGCAAGTTCGACAATGGCTACAAAAGCTATCCTATTGTCAAAGACTTTTTAACACAATATCAACCCACCAGCTTGCTGGATTTTGGCTGCGGACAAGGTGGCTTGATTCGTGCCATACAAGAACAACATCCTAGCATATTCTGTGAAGGCTATGATCCGGGCAATCATCAGTTCCGTCAGTTGCCCAAACGCAGTTATGACGCTGTGATTAGCACAGATGCAATAGAGCACATTGAACCTGCGTACTTGGACGAAACACTACGCATCATTGACAGCAAAATTCAACGCTGTGGCTGTTTTAGAATTGCCTGCTATCCTGCCAAGAAAAACTTGCCGGATGGGCGTAATGCACATTTGATTGTAGAACTTCCTGAATGGTGGCGTGACAAAATATTGTCTACAATGAATGTGGATATTGTGTGGGAAAAGATCAAAGTAGTAGACAAAACTGCAACGTGGCCGCACGTGAAAGGCCACAACTATGATGTAATTGTTCAGCGCAAGTAAGGCAAGAACTTTTGATAGATGCGCCCTTCTCTCGCATCTTGATCACTCCAGTGTGCAGCCGCTAGGTCATTGATCCATTGGCTGCGATCAAACTGTTGTGGTTGTTCGATTCGAGTGATATCTTTGTTGGCCACTGCCCAACTCACACAGCTGGAATCATCAGCAAACACAGGAACTCCAGAACATGCTGCTGCCACGCTGGCGCTGCTGTTGAAAAACACTGCGGCATGAGCATTTGCTAGATTGTCCAACAGTGTGCTGGTTCTTGGGTCAACTACTGTAATGCCAAGATTCACATGGTGTCGTGATTGATACTTCACAAAGTCTCTAGCTTCATAAGAACCCGGATGTGGTCTGATCAATATTGGCCTTTTGCTGTATTGGCGTATTTGCCCAATTTTTTGTTCCAGCCAAACCAAAGGATCCAGTGTTTTCATTGCGAATCCGCCATCTCGTTGCATGCACACCAGCACATGCCCACGTTTGCTACCGGTATAGGGCAAGAGATCCACATTCAGGCTGGCACGTATTTCGTTCCATTTGTCCGGCGTGCTGTTGCGATTGGCATATTCTGCTTTGTCGTAGAACGGTCCGCCGAGACTGTATCGCAAATAGGTGCCAGTGTTGTCCAGGTACTTGAAACAGCTGGCATCTATGCACATGGTGTGGCTGCCACGACGAGCCTGTTCAGCAATGATTTGTTTGCGCAAGGTAATGTTGGGTCCACCAGTGTTGGTTGTTGCCCACCCCAGGATCACTGCCAGTTTAGCAGGGCGATATTGACAGTCCCATTCCACCCGCACAGGATCGCCTGACTGTTTTACACCTTCAGCAAAGCTCTCCAAACACTGTATCTTCCTGGCATGCTTGCGAGGGTTAGCTACAGAACTAACATACACTACAACATCATTGGCCATTGAGAATCCGCCATGCTGTGCCATCACGCATTTCGGGTTCTGTAAACTGACAATAGGCCAGGTGTGCAGCCCAAAGATTTACTTCGTCCAAAGTTGGAATGTATGGCTTTTCTATTTCTGACAATTGTTTACTGCACAACGGAGCGGCTGCATTGGGTCCCAGTGTAATAGCAGGTTTGCCCAGCAACAGTGCTTCAGTGGCCGCAATACTTGAAAATGTAACCAAACAATGTACGTCCTGCTCTAACGCCATGGCCATAGTATCGGTGCTCTGTCGCACACTACGGCTTTGCTTTTCACGCACAACAATAGGACGATCAGTATGTTTTTTAATTTCTGCTTGTGTGTCTATTAACCACTGCTCAAGATTGATGTTGTAGAGATTCAGCAACTTTTGACTAGGCGGGGCTAGCAGAATGTTGGTGCCTCGACGAAACTTGATGGGTTGTACGCCAGTGGCTTCTAGTCTGTCCCTGGGCCTATCAATAATAGGGCCAAAATACTGTACATCGTTTTTGGTAATACGGTGAAAGGTTTTCTTTTTTCCGTTGCCAAAATAGCCTGTGTCCATGTAGTAGAAGTCCCGACCACTGGTACGGCATGCAGCTATCTCTTTGCGCTTGGTAATACCGCGCAGTATCACAGGAGTCATTGCTTGTTCTTCTCGACTCCAGGTACTGATGCGGCCACCAGACCCTTGAATAAAACTTTGTAAGATAGGATCGTACATGTGACCTTTTTCTGAAAATTTAAAATCTTTGC
>Ga0315900_10006888_pt1 | contig 15061 bp, 12 predicted proteins | sample LakEriMetagenome_FD_203521 | JGI IMG/M metagenome (GOLD analysis project Ga0315900, IMG submission 203521) | Freshwater fungal communities from buoy surface, Lake Erie, Ohio, United States - Buoy 12 MA114 | ecosystem: Environmental > Aquatic > Freshwater > Lake > Lake biofilm | place: USA: Lake...
CGGGCTCGACCGTGTCCGCTCCATGATCAGCGAGCGCATCCGTGCCGCGATTCCGGGATCGTCCGGGGCCATCGCCGATGCTCTGGTCAGTGGCAAGCGCGACGGCATTCCCGAGGGCCTGAACGAGGCGATGCGCGCCGCGGGCCTCTACCACATTCTGTCGATCTCGGGGTTCCACATGGCGCTCGTGGCCGCCCTGATCTTCGCTGTCGTCCGTGGCGGGTTGGCGCTGGTGCCCTCCCTCGCGCTGAAGCGCCACGTAAAGGCCTTGGCGGCCCTGGTGGCCCTGGCTGTATCGACCGGCTATCTCGTGATCTCCGGCGCCGAGGTTGCGACACAGCGATCGTGGATCATGATCGCGGTCGTCCTGATTGGAGTTGCACTCGACAGGGGGGCCCTCACGTTGCGCACCCTGGCGATCGCCGCCCTGGCCGTGCTGGCCATCGCGCCGGAAAGCCTGCTCGGCCCGAGTTTCCAGATGTCGTTCGCGGCGACCCTCGCCCTCGTCTCCGGCTACGTCGCTCTCCGGCCCTGGGCAGAGCGCGAGGCCTCCGATCCGGCCGGCCTCGGCCGCACGCTGCTTCTGCTGACGAATGGCGTGATCGGGCTCGCGGCAAGCTCGTTCGTCGCATCCCTCGCCACCACGCCCTACGCAGCCTTCCACTTTAACACGGTCCACGTCTACGGCGTGGCGGGCAATCTGCTCGGTGCACCGATCATCGAGTTCATTGTCATGCCACTCGAGATCCTCGCGCTGCTCATGTGGCCATTCGGATGGGACCGGCCCGTCTGGGCCCTGGCCGGTCTCGGCATCGACCTCTTCGTGCGGGTGGCCGAATGGGTGGCTTCCTGGCCGGGCGGCCGGATCATCATCCCCTCCACGCGACCTTTGGGTCTGCTTGTCCTCTCCTTCGGGATGATCCTCGTTGCGGCCCTGTCGACGCCATTGCGGTGGACGGGCGTACCGATCATGGTCATCGGACTTGCACTTGCGCCAGACAGCCAGCGCGCAGCGATCGTTATCGACGGCGACGGAACGACCGTTGCCGCGCGAGCCACTGATGGAACGCTGCGCGTCGTATCGCCGCGAGGAAACCGGTTTGCGGTCCAGCGCTGGCTTCATGCAGAGGGCGACGGGCGCAGCGCCGCCGACGAGACGATGACGGCTGGCGTGCGCTGCGATCCTTTCGGGTGTGCCATGGCCATGCCCGGAGGCGGACGGATCGCCGTCCCACGCGATGCCGATGCGCTGGGGGATGACTGCCGCGAGGCCCGCATCGTTGTCACGCGGCATCCTGCTTCGCCGACCTGTGCCGCCATGGTCGTGGACCTCAGAGCCCTGGCCTGGACGGGTGCCGTGCGACTCCATCGCGACGGTGATCGCTGGCGGATCGAGGCAGCGCGGCCGGAGGGCAGCATGCGGCCCTGGTTCAGGCCAAGGCCGGCTGGACCCAGGCCTCCCGTCATCCGGATGCCAGACTCGATGCAGCTGACATCCGGACCCTCGGTACAGGAGGAGGACGCCGAATCGCCCGTTGCGTCCGATCTCCTTATGGAGCCGGCTCAGTAACGCCGGATCAACCCGATCAGCTTGCCCTGGATCCGCACGCGATCCGGGCCGAGGACGCGGGTCTCGTAGGCCGGATTGGCAGCCTCAAGCGCAATCGACGTTCCGCGGCGTCGCAGCCGCTTCAGCGTCGCTTCCTCGTCGTCGATGAGCGCCACCACGATGTCGCCGGTCTCGGCGCTGTCGCCCTTCCGGATCAGCGCTAGATCGCCCTCCAGAATTCCTGCCTCGATCATGGAATCACCTCGCACTTCAAGGGCATAATGCTCGCCGCGCGACAGCATTTCCGGGGGTACCGAAACGGTAGACATGCGCGATTCGATCGCCTCGCGCGGCACGCCGGCGGCGATCCTGCCCATCAGCGGCACGGACACCGGCATCACTGTTTCATCGTCGCCGGAAGCGGGTCGTGCCCGACCGAGCGATCCTTCGATGACGCTGGGCGAGAACTTGCCGCGCGCAGGACCCGCCGACTGCTCGGGTTGCCGGATCACCTCGAGCGCCCGGGCCCTGTTCGGTAGCCGGCGAATGAAACCGCGTTCCTCCAGGGCAGTGATCAGGCGGTGGATGCCGGACTTGGAGCGCAGATCGAGCGCCTCCTTCATCTCGTCGAAGGACGGCGGCACGCCACTCTCCTGCAGGCGCTCCTGGATGAAGCGAAGGAGTTCGTGTTGCTTGCGCGTCAGCATCGGTATCCGCCCTTGATTGCGACCGGCCCGACTCGGCCGAACAGATCATGAACAATCACTATCTGTTCTTTATGTGTTCCGCAACGGTTGAGATTTCGTGAAGCACCGATCAGCGATCGAGGCGCAGGATCCGGCACCGGCTTCCCGCCCGCGTCGCAGGGGCATCGGGTTCGCGCAGGATCAGCGCGTCGGATTCGGCGAGGACGCGGATCATGGAGGAATCCTGGAGCTGGAAGGGCGTTGCGATGAGCCGGGCCCCATCATGGGTCAGGCGGGCGCGCAGGTGGTCCGCACGCAGGTCGTTCGGGCCGAGGTCGGCGCCCAGAATGGCGTCCTCGCCGGCGTCCGCGTCGCCCGGCTGCCCGCCGAGCCGGCGCAGCAGAGGCACCAGGAAGAGCATCGCGCAGACGAAGGATGCGACGGGATTGCCGGGCAGGCCAAGAAGCCGCATCGGTCCGAGATCGGCCATCATCAGCGGCTTTCCCGGGCGCATCGCGATCTTCCAGAAGGCGGGCTCGACCCCCTCGGCGGCAATCACATCCCGCATCAGGTCATATTCGCCGACGGAAGCGCCGCCGGAGGTGACAAGCACATCATGTCCGTCGAGGCGCGCCCTGCGGACGCGGGCGAGCGTGGCATCGAGCCGGTCGGGCGCGATGCCAAGCTGGGTCGGCTCGCCGCCAGCCCGGCGGACGATCGCGGCAATGGCGAGGGCATTGGACGACACGATCTGGCCGGGTGCCGGCGCGGTCCCCGGCTCGACCAGTTCGTCGCCCGTCGACAGGATGGCGACGCGTGGCCGCCGGTGGACGGGCACGGTCGCATGGTTCATCGCCGCGGCGAGCGCCAGCCGGCGCGGATCCATGCGTGTTCCAGCCGTCAGGCCGGTCTCGCCGGCGGCGAAATCGAGGCCCCTGCGACGGATGAATCGCCCCGGCTTGCCGGTGACCGGAATCGTGACGACCTGACCGTCGCGTTCTGCATCCTCCTGCATCACGACCATGTCGGCGCCGGAGGGCACCGGAGCGCCGGTGAAGATCCGCACCGCGGTTCCGGCCGCCACGGCTGCAGCAAAGGGATGGCCGGCCGCCGCCTCGCCGATCACCGTCAGGCGTGCAGGCAGATCGTCGGCGCGCACCGCATACCCGTCCATGGACGAGACATCGTCCGGCGGCTGGCTGCGTGCCGCGATCAGGTCCCGCGTGAGCACCCGGCCGTCGCATTCGGCCACCGGAATCCATTCTTCGGGGAGGGGAGCTGCGTCCCTGAGGACCCGCGCGAGCGCCTCCGCGACAGGAAGCAGTCCCGCCATGGCTCAGGTGGCCCGGTAGGTGCCGGAGGCGCCGCCACTCTTCTCGACCACGTGGATCCCCTCGATCCGCATGGCGCGGTCAACGGCCTTGACCATGTCGTAGACCGTCAGGCAGGCGACCGAGACAGCGGTGAGCGCCTCCATCTCGACGCCGGTCTGGCCCGAGACCTTGACCGTTGCGGTCACCCTGACGCCCGGCAGGGCCTCGTCGGGAACCACGTCGACCGCCACCTTGGTGAGGAGCAGCGGATGGCAAAGGGGAATGAGGTCGTGCGTGCGCTTCGCCGCCATGATCCCGGCCAGGCGCGCTGTGCCCAGCACGTCGCCCTTCTTGGCGTCACCGGCGCGCACCAGCGCCAGTGTCTCCGGGTTCATGACGACGCAGCCGGCCGCAACGGCCGTCCGGTGGGTCGCGGGCTTCGCCGAGACGTCGACCATGTTGGCCTGTCCGCTCGCGTCGAGATGGGTGAGGTTCGATCCCTGTGCCATGGCAGCGGCTTAGCGCCTTGCCGGCCTGGCCGCAACGCATCTGTGGGCAGGGGCGTCTTTCATCCCGCCGCCGCCCCCGAGGCCAATTCCCCGGCGGCCTGCCTGATGGCTCCGGCGATCGTCTGTGGAGACTCCGCGCCGGCGATGCCGTAGCGGCCGGCGACGATGAAGAACGGGACGCCGGTGACACCGATCCGCTGGGCCGAGGCGATCTCCCGCTGTGTGCGCTCGATATCGGCATCCGAGGCGAAAAGCTCGGCCAGAAGGTCGGGGTCGAGACCACAGGCCGCACCGATGTCGATCAGGACCTGGACATCGGCCAGATTGCGTCCTTCCACGAAGAAGGCCGAGAACAGCGCCTCGACAACCCGGTCCTGCGTCTCGCCCGAGCGGGCCCAGAGGATGAGCCGATGGGCGTTGAGGGTGTTGGGGGCGATGGCGATGCCGTCGAAGTCGAAGGCGATGCCTTCCTCGGCACCGATACCGGTGAGACGCTGGTGGATCTGCCGGATGCGTTCCGGGTCTCCAAACTTGGCCATCATGTATTCCCGGCGCGGCTTGCCGGCCGGTGGCAGCTCCGGCGCGAGCTGGTAGGGCCGCCAGCGGATCTCGGTCGGAATGTCTTCAACGAGGGCCAGTGCCTTCTCGAGCCGGCGCTTGCCTACGTAGCACCAGGGGCAGACGACGTCCGAGACGACGTCGAGGGTGAGGGCAGTGTCGGCCATGGCGGTCTCCACAAACGGGAGGCTGAGCTTAATAGCCTGCTGCAGCGCGCGCCACGCTCAGGAGTTGTGCCAGCGCCGAATGCGACTCGCTCAACGGATCGAGGAGAGGCGGCTCGTCCTTCGGGCGGGTGTCCTCGAACGGAAGTTGACCGGCCTGGCGTGTGCCGCCGGGAATTCCGAGCGGCGTCAGACCGCTGTCGACGAGGCGTCCGGCGAGCCCGACGATGGCACGGCCATCGCCGACGACGCCCGAGACGCGGTCGCCGAGTATCGGATCGGGACGAATGACGGGAGCAATCTCGCCGCCAGCTTCGGCGTAGGCTGCCCGCAAGCCTGCCTCGGGGAAGCGACGTCCGCCGATCGAGACGATGCCGGCCTCGCGGGAGCCAATCGTGAGAGCCTTGCGCTGCTTGTCGGTGGCTGCCGGAAACCCTGTCGGACGATAGCCTTCGGCATCGACGGACCAGAACGGCGGCAGGCCGTTCTCGGCGCCAGGCGGAAATGCCGATTGCGGCACCATGGCGCCGCGCAGTTCCAGCGTGCCGTCGGCGCCGATGCGGCTCTCGACGAGAAGCGGCGACTGGCCGCCGCCTGAGGTATGGGTGTCTGCGCCGAGCATGAGCGTGCCGGGCGTACCTTTGAGGGTCCGGACAATGGCGGCCTCGCCGAAGCCGTGGAAGACATCAACCGCGAGTCCATCGGCCTCTGCGTCCATGAGGTCGAGGTCGCCCGCGGGTCGGCGCGCCAGGAGCGCGAGGTGGCGCAGTGCGGGCCTTTGCGCCAACGGGCAGCCGAGGACAGCCGCGCCCGCTGCAACCGGCAGGACCGCATGGGTTACGCCATCGGCGGCCAGGCGATCCAGGATGATCCGCAGGGCCAGTGGCGGGTGGGCGATCAGCGTGCCTCCCGACATGAGCCAGGGCACGATCTGAAGGGCCATGCCGGCAAAGGCGTCCGGCGCCAGGGCTGCGGCGAAGACGGAGTGTTCGTCGGGGACGCCCGCCATGAAGGCGGCCAGTCCGCCGGCGATCACCTCGTTATGGCTCCGCGCGACGCCGTAGTGCCCTTCGGCGGCCGCATCGGCGGTGATGACGGCCACATGGTCCGCAGGATTGTCCGGGCGTTCCAGTTCCACCCGAGGGGCGCCATCCGTGGCCGCCAGCACCTCGTCGAGCGGGATGACGCCATCCAGTTCCGGGCCGCCGAGGGACAGGACGAAACGGACCGAGAAGGCTTCCGCCGCAGCGAAGCGCATCATGTCGGCGCTCTCGAGCGGGCCGATCCGCCCTGCTGTGAGAATGGCACGGGCACCGAGGCGCTGGAGATGAGCCGCCGTCTCGCGCCGCCCCCAGCCGAGAGGAACAGGAGCCGCGATGCAGCCTGCCCGGGACAGGGCCAGCATGGCGATGATCGCATCTGACGACATGGCGAACTGGGTCGCGACGACCGCATCGGTCGGCAGCCCCATCTGGCGAAGGTGGCCGGCCAGCATGTCGACCAGACGGTCGAGTTCAGCCCAGGTGAGCTGGCGCGGCTCGCCACCGATCAGGTGGGGGCGGTTCGGCGCATCGGCGAGGGCGCGCGCGGCGGGCCGGATTTCGGCCGCCCGGCGCAGCAGCCCGTCGAGGGTCGTGCGCCCTGCGACGCCCGTCGATGAAGCCTTCCTGCCCTTACCGAGAATCACCGCTGGACCGCCCCCCGGCATCACGCCGCCACCACGTCTCCGTCAGATAGCCGAAAACGGATGATTCGGCAGGCACGCCGATGTGGTTCCAGCGGGCCATCCACTGTGCGGGCTGGTGGAAGAGGGGAACCCAGTAGAAGCCGGAGGTCAGCGTCCGGTCGAGGGCGCGAGCGGCTCTCACGAGATCCTCGCGGGTCCTTGCCTCGACGATGGCGGCGACAAGACGGTCAACGGCCGGATCGGCGATGCCCGGCAGGTTGCGGCTGCCGGGCGCGCGGCCTGCGGCAAGGCCCCAGTAGAAGGCCTGTTCATTGCCGGGGGAGAGCGAGGTGTTCCACCACCGGTAGTCCGCCATGTCGAAATCATAGTCACGCAGGCGGCGATCGTACTGGACCGCATCGACATTGCGCACCTCGGCCCGAATGCCGGCCCGGTTCAGGAATCGCTGATAGGTAAGAGCGAGACGCTCCTGATCGCGGGTTGCGACCAGGATTTCGAAGGTGAGGGGCTGCCCGTCGGAGCGCCGACGCATGACGCCCGAGTCCAGCCTCCAGCCGGCCTCGTCGAACAGCCGAATGGCCTGCCGCAGGCGGACCCTGTCGCCGCCGGTGCCATCGGAGACGGGCACGCGATAGCTGCCGTCGAGGATATCGCCCCTGACTCGGGCCCCGACGTCCGCCAGCAGCGTCCGCTCGCGGTCGTCCGCCGCGCGCCCGCGCGCTGACAGTTCCGAGCCCTCGAAGATCGACTGTGTCCGTTCGAATCCGCCGGCATAGAGGGTGCGATTGGCCCATTCGAAGTCGAACAGGAGCCCCAGCGCCTCACGCACCCTGACGTCCTGGAAGAGCGGGCGGCGGGTGTTCATCGCAAAACCGCGAATACCGAGAGGTGTGCCCGGGCGCACCGTGGCCCGGGTGATGCGCCCCTCGCGGATGGCCGGAAAATCGTAGCCCGACGCCCAGCGGCCGGCATCGGCTTCCACCCGGCTGTCGACCAGGCCCTTCTTGAAGGCCTCGAACAGCGTATTGCCGTCGCGGTAGAAGTCGAAGCGGATCTCGTCGAAATTGAACAGGCCGCGGTTGATGGGGAGGTCGCGGGCCCACCAGTCCGGATCGCGGCGCAACGTCAGGCTCTCCCCGGCCTTCACCTCGGCGATCGTGTAGGGGCCCGAACCCACGGGCGGGGTCAGGGTGGTTTCCTCGAAGGTCTCGGGATCGACGCCGTGGCGCGGCAGGATTGGCATCAGGCCGAGGATCAGCGGCAGTTCCCGGTCGTTGGCGCCGGCGAGATCGAAGCGGATCGTCACGGGGTCGATAAGGTCGACGCGCTGCACCTTGCGATAATAGGTGCGGTGGTTGGGCCGGCCGCGCTCCTTCAGGAGCTCCCACGAAAACAGAACATCATCGGCCGTCAGGGGGCGACCATCGGAGAAGCGGGCTCGCGGATCGATGTGAAAGATGATCCAGGATCGGTCCTCGGGAACCTCCAGCGCCCGGGCAATCTGCGGATAGAGCGTGAACGGCTCGTCATAGGAGCGGGCGAGGAGGGTCTCATACAGGTACTGGCGCGCCCCCTGCACGGCGAGGCCACGCACGACGAAGGGATTGAGCGTGTCGAAGGTCCCCTGGGCGCCAAGAACGATGCGGCCGCCCTTCGGGGCATCGGGGTTAACGTAGCGCCTGTGGGCGAGGTCGGGTTCGCTGGCGGGTGTGCCATGCATGGCCAGCGCGGTCAGCAGAGGCCCTCTCGGCCAATCTGTCGCCAATGCGCTGGTGGCGGGCGACAGGAGCATGGCGAGGCAGGCGAGGGCGATGCGGTGCAGCATGGCGATGAGGATATGCCTTCAATGGTAACCGAGCATGAAATCCGGCAATTCCGGCTTTTCAACGGAGCGGCGAGTCGCTATCAACCGCCACCGGGGATCACGCCACCATGTCGCCACGTTCGACGGCGAAAGAGCGCGTCCGATCCGACTCATCAAGGTCCGGCCCGCCGAGTCCACGGCGTTGGCAACGGACACGACCGAAAGGACCTTTCATGTCGCTTTCCGCCAAAGCTGCGGCCCGCATGGGTGCCGGCCTCGCCCTGATGCTGGTGCCGGCGGTTGCCTTCGCACAGGCTCCGGCCCAGCGCCCCGCGCAGCCTGCTCCGGCGCAGCGCCCGGCGCAGCAGGCGACACCGGCCCAGCCCGCGGCCCCCGCCGCCCAGGAGAACCTCGCAGCCATCCAGACGCCCTGGGTCAAGCTTTGCGACAACGTACCCGTGGACGAGCGCACGCCCCCGACGACGAAGAAGCTCTGCATGGTGGTGCAGGAGACGCGCGCCGAGAACGGCCAGATGCTGGCCTCCGTGCAGATCCGTGATCTCGAGGGCGAGAAGCCGCGCCTGATCATCGCTGTGCCGGTAGGCATGTCGCTGCAGCCCGGCATCCGCGTGGTGCTCGAGGGTCAGGGCCAGCCCCAGCCGCAGGCGATGCGCTACGAGGTCTGCCTGCCGAATGCCTGCTTCGCGCAGATGGAGATCCAGCCCGATTTCCTGACCCGGATGAAGCGTTCGACGAACCTGAACATCCAGGTCGTCAACATGAACAACCGCGCCATCTCCCTCGGCATGTCCCTGCAGGGGTTCGCCGCTTCCTATGACGGCGCGCCGGTCGATCCGAAGGCCTACGAGGAGCAGCAGCGCCGCCTGCAGGAAGAGCTTCAGCGCCGTGGCGAGGAAGCCCAGCGCCGCCTCGTGGAGCAGCAGCGCCAGCAACAGGGCGGTGGTGCCCCCGCCGTGCCCGTTCCGGGCGCGCCGGCGGGCATGCAGCCGCTGGCACCGCCCCAGCGCTGATCGAAAGTCCCGTCCGGGATCGGAAGGCGCGGGCTTGTCCCGCGCCTTTTTCGTATGCGCCATCAGCCCTTCAACGGAATTGTGCACTGCAGCGCGGTGATGTAGCGCTGGCCGAAACGAGGAGTGGGCCATGAAACTGCCGCGCAACGTCTACAAGCCGCTTGCCATCGGTGCGCCCGAGCCGTTCCGCGAGCTGCCGGTGCGGCTGGAGCGCATGATCCATTTCGTGCCGCCGCATATGGAGAAGGTCCGGGCCAAGGTTCCCGAACTGGCGAAGTCCGTCGACGTGGTGCTGGGCAATCTCGAGGACGCCATCCCGCTGGATGCCAAGGAGGCCGCGCGCGCCGGTTTCATCGAGATGGTCAGGGCGACGGATTTCGGCACCACCGGCGTCTGGACCCGCGTCAACGCGCTGAACTCGCCGTGGATTCTCGATGACCTCACCGAGATCGTCGCGGCCGTCGGCGACAAGCTCGACGTCATCATGCTGCCGAAGGTGGAGGGTCCCTGGGACATCCACTATCTCGACCAGCTGCTCGCCCAGCTCGAGGCTCGCCACAGGGTGGCCAAGCCGATCCTCATCCACGCCATCCTGGAGACCGCCGAGGGCGTGAAGAACGTCGAGGACATCGCATCGGCCTCGCCGCGCATGCACGGCATGAGCCTCGGGCCGGCCGATCTCGCGGCGTCGCGCGCCATGAAGACCACCCGGGTCGGCGGCGGCCACCCCGAATACAAGGTCGTGGCGGACGCGGCAGGTGAGGGACCCCGGGCGGCCTATCAGCAGGACCTGTGGCACTACACGATCGCCAAGATGGTCGATGCCTGCGCCGCCAACGGCCTCAAAGCCTTCTATGGCCCGTTCGGCGATTTCTCCGACGCGCTCGCCTGCGAAACCCAGTTCCGCAACGCCTTCCTCATGGGCTGCGCCGGCGCCTGGACGCTGCATCCATCCCAGATCGACATTGCCAAGCGGGTCTTCTCGCCCGATCCGGACGAGGTCGCCTTTGCCGCGCGCATCCTGGCGGCAATGCCGGACGGCTCGGGCGCGGTGATGATCGACGGCAAGATGCAGGACGACGCAACCTGGAAGCAGGCCAAGGTGATGGTCGACCTGGCGCGGATCGTGGCCGCCAAGGATCCTGACTACGCGGCGCGCTACGCGATCTGATCGCGCCACCCTGGCGTATGTGATCTCATGTAACGTTGACAGATCGGGTCGCGGTCGCTTTTGTCGCGCGCCCGACAGCGACCCTCACCTCACACGGACCATCATCGGCGTGATCGACAAGCCACGGCAAGCCAAGTTCAAGATAGGACAGATCGTCAGGCACCGGATTCATCCGTTCCGCGGCGTGGTGTTCGACGTGGATCCGACCTTCGCCAACACCGACGAGTGGTACGAGGCGATACCGGCCGAACTCAGGCCGTCGAAGGACCAGCCCTTCTACCACCTCTTCGCGGAGAACGAGGTGACCGAGTACATTGCCTATGTCTCGGAGCAGAACCTCTTGCCCGACACCAGTGGCGACCCGATCCGCCACCCGCAGGTGGACGAGGTGTTCGACCGGGACGACAACGGCGGATACCGGGTGAAACGCAGCGGTCTGCACTGAGATCAACCCTCTGATCCGTTGACCGCGGCGCTCGCGGTCATTAGCGGTCGCTGACCTCCTGCCGCGCAGCGACCCGCCCGATGATTCAGGTTCTCAATCTCGCGATGCCGTTCTTCGGCCTGATCGCGCTCGGTTTCTTCACCGCGCGCTACAAGGCGTGGAAGGGCACGGCGATCCCCGAGGCAGGCCTCGGCTGGATGAACTTCTTCCTGATCTACATCGCCCTGCCGGCGCTGTTTTACCGAATCCTCGCGCAGACCCCGCTGGAAAAGCTCAACAACGTTCCCTTCGTCGTCGGAACGACCTTCGCCACCTTCGCCGTCTTCGTGCTCGGATTTACCTACGTCGCCTGGCGTTCCGGCGGCCACACGGGATATGCGACCGTCGCCGGCGTCTCGGCTGCCTATGGCAATATCGGCTACATGGGTCCGGGTCTGGCCTTTTCGACCATTGGCGCCGAGGCCGCCGCACCCGTCGCCCTGATCTTCTGCTTCGACAACATTCTCCTGTTCTCGCTGGTGCCGCTGCTGATGGCGCTGGACGGGACCGACAGGCGATCGATCCTGTCAGTCATCGGCGAGGTAATCTTCAAGATCGTCACCCACCCGTTCATCCTGGCGACGGTGGCGGGCGTGGTTTCCGCCTTCCTGAAATTCCAGCCGCCCGAAATGCTCGACCGGTTGCTGGCCTTCCTGCAGAACGCGGCCGCGCCGGTTGCGTTGTTCACGCTGGGCGTGACGGTCGCTCTGCGCATGGAGAGTTTCCGGGCGCTGGCGAAGGTCGCCGCCGGCATTTCGCCGATTCTCGCGCTGAAGCTCCTGATCCACCCGGCACTCGCCGTGCTGATCCTGTCCTTCCTCGGGACATTCGAGCCGGCCTGGGTTTACGCCGCGGCGCTGATGGCCTGCCTGCCGCCGGCGCTCAATGTATTCATCATCGCCCGCCAGTACGACACCTGGGTCGAGGAGGCGTCCAACGCCGTGCTGCTGGGAACACTGGTGTCGGTCGGCACGCTGACGAGCGTCCTCTATCTCGTGAAGAACGAACTCCTGCCGATCAACATCTTCACGCCGTAAGGGCGGTCAGGCGGCCGACCGTTCGTCGGCGCGCATCAGGCGCGGCTGGCCGTGGGACGGCTGCAGGCCCTCGCGCATGAAGGCGCGGCGGAGCGGCCCGACCTGATCGAGCAGCCATAGCCCGGCGCCGCGCAGCACATGCACGGGCATGAAGGGCGAGAGCAGCGACCGGTTCAGCACGTCGATGGCAAAGGTGCGGCTGACGATGTCGGAACGCCGGGCCCGGTCATAGGCTGCCATAGCCATGGCGCCCCCGATGGGCTCGCCGCGGTCCCGGGCATCTGAGAGGCAATCGGCGAGCACAGCACCGTCCCGCATGCCAAGATTCAGCCCCTGCGCGCCGATCGGCGGAACCACATGGGCCGCTTCTCCGATCAGGACTGCGCCGGGAACCGCGAACTGCCGCGGTGTGATCGCCGAAAGGTCGAAACGACCGCGTCCCGGCTCCAGCGTGACCTTGCCCAGGATGGCCTGCGATCGCTTCTCGATCTCGCGCGCCAGAGCCACATCGTCCAGCGCCAGCAGACGGTCCGCCTCCTCTGGCCTGACGACGCAGACAAGGCTCGACCGGTCGCCGGGCAGCGGCACGAGGGTGAAGGGACCGGTGGGCGTATGGAACTCCGTCGAGACATCGTGATGCGGGCGGGAATGGCGGAAGGTCACGGTGACGGCGGTCTGCGGATAGCGGGTCGCCACGACGTCGATGCCCGCGGCCGCGCGCACGAGCGAGTTGCGGCCATCGGCGCCGGCCACGACCTCAGCGGTGATCCTGTCACCGGACTGCAGGACGACCGTGGGAGACTCCTGGGCGAGTTCGACCGCGGCTGCGGTATCGGCAATGAGCGGGATGCCCAGATCCCGCACCCGCGCCAGCAACGCTGCATTCAGGTCGTCGTTGGCGATATTGTAGCCAAAGGCGTCGAGGCCGATCTCTCCGGCGCGGCCCTCGAAGACCGGCGCACGCAGCAGGCCTCCCGTGGCATCGACGAGGCGCATCACCCGCAAGGGCGCGACCTTCGCAGCGACGTCGCCCCACAGTCCAAGGCGGCGAAGCGCCTGTACCGAGCCGTCCAGCAGCGCGGAGGTGCGATGGTCGCTCTGCCCGCCGGGCGGGGTGCCAACGATTGCCGGACGAAATCCGGCATGGTGCAACGCCAGCGCGGCGAAGAGGCCTGCCGGACCCGCACCCACCACGATCACGTCATGATCCGAATTCAGCGCTGTTCCGGTCATCTGCCTTGCCATCCGCCGTCACCGCGAAATCTCTAGCATTCCCCGGCGGTCAGCCCAAGATGCGAAAGCCCCCGGACAGGGTTTGCGTCGTCGCAGGTGCGCCGTCGGCGCGGTGCGGCGCGATGAAGCAGGAGATGGAGTGCATGGCGCCGGAATCGCTGCCCCGACATTCCCTGCCGGCCTACGCGGTTCATGCCTTCACCGCGACAGGGGCCGTTCTGGGTCTGCTGGCGCTGCAGGCGACCGGCGAGGGCCGATGGGCAGCGGCCTTCGCCTGGCTCGGCCTGGCGCTTCTGGTCGACGGGATCGATGGCACGATCGCCCGAAGGGTGGGCGTCGCGGGGCTCCTGCCGCGCTATTCCGGCGAGGTGCTGGATCTCGTGGTCGACTATCTCACCTACGTCGTGGTGCCCGTCTATCTCATGGTTCAGGCGGGCCTCGTTCCCCCGCCGCTCTCCTGGCCGTTCGCTGCCGCGATCCTGATCTCCTCGGCCTTCTATTTCGCCGATTCCGAGATGAAGACGCCGGAGGGCGGCTTCCGGGGCTTTCCGGCGATCTGGAATGTGGTGATCTTCCTCCTGGCGGTGTTCGGACTGCCGGGCTGGATCAACGCCGTGGCCATTGCGGGGCTTGTGGCGGCGACCTTTGCGCCCTTCGCCTTCGTCCATCCCTTCCGCGTGGCTCCTTTCCGCGCGGTGACCATTGCGGTTCTCGGTGCCTGGACACTGGCTGCGGTTCTCGCCATCGCGGCAAACCTTCAACCGCATGTCTGGGTTACGGCGATTCTCGGTGGCGCGAGCTTGTACCTCGCCGGGGTCGGCGCCGTCGTCCGTTGGGCCGGCCGCCGGAGGGTCGTCAGCTGAAGGCGAGGCGCGCCTCGGCGGCGGCCGTCGCTGCTTCGGGCGACCGGGCAATGGTCAAACGGGGTTCCCGCAGGCCGAAATGGGCGAGAGTGGCGATCACGCTGTCGCGCGGGGCCGCGATGATGACATGCGTGCCGGCGCGCTCCAGCTTGTGCACGAAGCTCTCCAGTGTGTTCGCTCCTGTCGTATCCAGGAACGGCACCTCCGACATGTCCAGGATGAAGATGGCCGGGGGCTGGCCGATACGGTCGAAGACGGAAACGACGGTCGCGGCTGCACCGAAGAAGAAAGCGCCGCTCAGACGATAGGTAACGATTCGCCGGTCCCTGGCCTCCGCCGGGTCATAGGCTCCGCGCGCGCCGATCTCGTCGGCCACATCGGCGTCCAGAAGCTGCACCTTCCCCTCGACCGCCATGGCCTCGGCCATCCGGTGCATGAAGAGCAACGAACCGAGGACGATGCCGACGCCGATTCCTGCCGTCAGGTCGACGAAGACGGTGAGCAGGAAGGCCGCGAGAAGCACGACGGCGTCCCCCGGCGAGGCGCGGAGCAGCGAGGCAAATTCGCGCTTCTCCGCCATGTTCCAGGCGACGACGGCAAGCACGCCGGCGAGGACGGCCAGGGGCACGTAGCCCATCAGGCCGCCGGCGACGGCGAGGAATGCCAGGATGAAGAGGGCGTGGAACATGCCTGCCACAGGGCCGCGGGCCCCGGCGCGCACGTTCGTTGCCGTGCGGGCGATCGTGCCGGTGACGGGAATGCCACCGAACAGGGCCGAAGCCATATTCGCAATGCCTTGCGCCACCAACTCGCAGTTCGAGCGGTGGCGGCGTCCGGTCATGCCGTCCGCGACCACCGCCGACAGGAGCGACTCGATACCGCCCAGCATGGCGATGGCGATGGCCGGCACCATCAGGTCGCGAATGCGCCCCAGCGACAGGCCCGGCAGGCCGTGAAAGGATATTCCCGTGG
>Ga0315900_10006889_pt1 | contig 15061 bp, 12 predicted proteins | sample LakEriMetagenome_FD_203521 | JGI IMG/M metagenome (GOLD analysis project Ga0315900, IMG submission 203521) | Freshwater fungal communities from buoy surface, Lake Erie, Ohio, United States - Buoy 12 MA114 | ecosystem: Environmental > Aquatic > Freshwater > Lake > Lake biofilm | place: USA: Lake...
AGGGTTTCAGGCCGAGCGGTTCGCCCGCCTCCCAGATCGTCTCGAAGGCATGGGCGGCCATGTCGGCGGTCACATAGATCTCCCACCCCAGTTCGCCGACATAGGAGACGCGATGCGCGCGGGCGAGCCCGAGGCCGAGCTCGATCTCGCGCGCGGTCTGGTAGGGGAAGGCGGCGTTGCCGAAATCGTCGGGCGAGATGCGGGCCATCAGGTCGCGCGCGCGGGGACCCATGACGGCAAGGCAGCCTTCGGCGGGGGTCACATCGGTGATGACGACATGGTCGTCATGGAGGGCCCGGCGCAGCCAGGTCTCGTCGGCGAGCCGCGTGGCGGCCGGGGTGACGATCAGGTAGGCGGTTTCGGACAGGCGGGTGACGGTGACATCAGCCTCGATCCCGCCCTGGCTGTTGAGGAACTGGGTATAGACGATCCGCCCGGGGGGCACGGCGACATCGGCCCCGCAGACGCGGTTGAGGAAGGCTTCGGCATCGCGGCCCTCGACCCGCAGCTTGCCGAAGGAGGACATGTCGTAAAGGCCGATACCCGTGCGGACGGCCATCAGTTCGTCGCGGACATTGCCGAAGAAGTTCTGCCGTTTCCACGAATACTGGTATTTCTTCTCCTGCCCCTCGCGGGCGTACCAGTTCGCGCGTTCCCAGCCGGCGAGTTCGCCGAAGACGGCGCCGCGGGCCGCAAGATGGGAATGGAAGGGCGTGCGCCGCAGCCCGCGGGCGGTGGCCTTCTGGCGATAGGGAAAGTGGTCGGCGTAGAGCAGGCCCAGCGCCTCGGTCGCGCGTTCGCTGAGGTAGCGGCGGTTCTTCTGGAACGGCTGGGCACGGGCGATGTCGACATCGCCAAGGTCGAAGGGCCTTTCGCCGGTATCCATCCAGTGGGCCAGCGCCATGCCCGCCCCCCCGGCCGACTGGATGCCGACCGAGTTGAAGCCGGCCGCGACCCAGACATTCGCCGCCCCGGGCGCGCGGCCAAGGTGATAGGCATTGTCGGGGGTGAAGCTTTCGGGTCCGTTGAAGAAGGTGCGGATGCCGGCCTCGGCCAGCATCGGCAGGCGGTTGACGGCGGCGTTCAGGATCGGCTCGAAATGATCCACATCCTCGGGCAGGGTGCCGAACTCGAAATCCTCGGGGATGCCGGCCGTGCCCCAGGGTTTCGCCACGGGTTCGAAGGCGCCGATGAGCATCTTGCCCGCGTCCTGCTTGTAATAGGTGCATTCGTCGGGAACCCGCAGGACGGGCAGGTCGCCGAGGCCGGGGATCGGTTCGGTCACGATGTAGAAATGTTCGCAGGCCTGGAGGGGGACGTTGACGCCCGCCATCAGGCCGACCTCGCGGCCCCACATGCCGGCGCAGTTGACGATCATGTCGCAGGCGATGCTGCCCCGGTCGGTGCCGCTTTCCCACTGGACGGCGGTGACGCGGTCGCCCTGCCGCGCGAGCCCGGTGACCTTTGTCCGCTCGGCGATCAGCGCCCCGCGCTGACGCGCGCCGCGGGCCAGGGCCTGGGTGATGCCGGTCGGGTCGCCCTGGCCGTCCTTCGGCAGCCAGACGCCGCCGGTCACGCCGCTCAGGTTGAGATGGGGGTAGCGCTCTCCAATCTCTCTTATGTCTATTTCCTCTATTTCCACTCCGAAGGCGCGCGCCATGGCGGCAAGCCGGGTGAGTTCCTCCATCCGCTCCCCGGTCAGCGCGGCGGTGATCGAGCCCACGCGGCGGAACCCCGTGGCCACGCCGGTCTCGGCCTCGAGCCGGCCATAGAGTTCCTGCGAATACTTCGCGAGCCGCGTCAGGTTCGCGGTGGCGCGCAGTTGCGCGATCAGGCCGGCGGCATGCCAGGTCGTGCCCGAGGTGAGTTGCCGGCGTTCCAGGAGGACCACATCGGTCCAGCCGCGTTCGGTGAGGTGATAGGCGACGGACGCGCCGACGACGCCCCCGCCGATGATGACGACGCGGGCATGGGTGGGAAGGGTCATGGCAGGCCTCGGGCGAGGTTGTGGCCGGCGGCGATGAGCGCGTCGGCGGTGGCACGGATATGGGCGGGGCCGGTTTCGCAGCAGCCGCCGACGATGCTGGCGCCCATGCCGACCCAGCGCAGGACATGGGCGGCATAGGCGGCGGGTCCGAGGTCGCAGCGGGCATGGAGCGCGTCGACGGTGGGGCTGTCCTTGAGGAAGTCTTCTGTGATGCGTTCGAACCCGTTGGCATAGGCGCCGAAGGGCAGGCCTGCGGGGGCGAAGGCGGTGAGCGCCGCCGGCATCGCCTCGGGGGCGGAGCAATTGGCGAGGATCGCCTGCGCGCCCATGCTGGCGGCCAGGCGGGCGGCGTCGGCGGCGGGTTCGCCCGAGCGCAGGCGGCTGCCGTCGGTGTCGGAGACTGTGACGGAAAGCCAGACGGGCAGGCCGGTCGGCAGCGCGCCTTCAAGGATGGCGCGGGCATGGGCGAGGCTCGCCACCGTCTCGCACAGGATCAGATCGACGCGGGGGGCGAGGAGGCGGGCGACCTCGGCATATTTCGCCACGGCCTCGGCATGGGGCGGGTGCGTCTCGGGCCGGTAGGAGGCGACGAGCGGCCCGATGCTGCCGGCAATCATCCCCCGCCCGGCCCTGTCGCGTGCCGCCTCCGCCTCGGCCAGTGCGGCGGCATGCAGCGCGGCAAAGCGGGCTTCCATTCCCGTGCCGGCCAGCCTGTCGTGGTGGATGGCATAGGTGTTCGTCGTCGCGAGGCCCGCGCCGGCGGCAAGGTAATCGGCATGCACGGCTTCGACCAGACCGGGATGGTCGATCATCACCTGCGTCGCCCACAGCGGCGTTGGGCGGTCGCCCGTGCGGCGGATCAGTTCCTGCCCCATGCCGCCGTCCAGAAGCGTGATTTCCGTCATGCGATCCTCTTGCCCTCATTTTTCGTCCGGAAATATCCTCGGGGGGTTCCAAGGGGGGCAGACAGCCCCCCTTGGTCGGAGGGGGTGCGGGGGAGGCCGACGGCCTCCCCCGTTCCGGTCGGCCTGCCGCAGGCAGGTCGACACCTACCCCCGCAGCCGGTCATTCCGCGCATCCCAGAGCGGCGCATCCCCCCGGACGGTCGCCGCATGCCGCTCGCCATAGATCTCGACCTCCACCCCCGTCCCGGGCTGGCAGAGATCCGCGCGCAGCATCGCCAGCGCGACCGGGGCGCCGATGCGATAGCCATGGGCCGCCGTCGTCACCTCGCCCACGATTCCGCCCCCGTGCCAGATCGCGCTCATCGCCGGCGGATCGCAGGCGCCCGCCGTGTCGAGCGTGAGAAGCGTGAACCGCTTTGCGACCCCCGCCTGCCGTTCGGCCCAGAGCGCGGCGCGGCCGGGAAAGTACTTGTCCCAGTCGATGAACCGGTCGAGCCCCCCCTGCAGAAGCGTGTAATCGGTCGAAAGATCGCCCTTCCAGGCGCGGTAGCCCTTTTCCACGCGCAGCGCATTCAGCGCCCACATCCCGAAAGGCTTCGCGCCTGCCGCCGTCACCGCGTCCCAGATCGCAGGCGCATCGGCCATCGCGCAATGCACCTCCCAGCCAAGCTCGCCGGCAAAGGAGACGCGGATCAGCCGCGCCGGGCGGCCGGCGACACGCACCTCCTCCTGCACCGAGAGCCAGGGCAGGCCGAGGTCGGCATCGGTCAGCGGCGCGAGGATGCCGCGCGCCGCAGGGCCGGTGACGAGCAGGCATTCCATCTCCTCGGAATGGTCGGTCACGGTGATGCCGGGCGGGGCGGCGCGGGAGAGAAGCTCTCCGTCATGCCATTGCGCGACGCCGGCGGTGATCAGGTCCACCCGGTCGGGGCCTGCGGTCGTCACCGACATCTCGGTCACGATGCGGCCGCGGGCATCTGCGAAATAGGCCAGCCCGATCCGCCCCTCGGGCGGCAGGCGGCTGGCCGTCAGCCCGTCGACAAAGGCGCGCGCGCCGCGGCCCTCGACCCGAAGGCGGGTGAAGCCCGAGATTGCGAGCACGCCGCAATGGTCGCGCACGGCGAGCGCCTCGGCGCGGATGCGCGGCTCCCAGGGGCCGCTGCGCGCCCAGGTCCGGGTCGCCTCCCCGGACGTGTCGTCGCCGGGCGCGGCGAACCAGTTCGCGCGTTCCCAGCCGTTATAGGCGCCGAAGACCGCACCCGCATCGGCCAGGCGGGTATGCAGCGCGGACAGCCGCCGGTTCGCCCCCGCGGGCCAGCGGTGCCAGGGGAAATGCATCGCATATTCGTGGCCATAGGTCTCGACCGCCTTGGCGCGTGTATAGTCGTGGTCGGCATAGGCGGTGAAGCGGCGGGGGTCGCAGGCCCACATGTCCCATTCGGTGGCGCCTTCGGTCACCCATTCGGCCAGCACCTTGCCCGCGCCACCGGCCTGGGTGATGCCGAAGGTGAAGACGCAGGCCTCATAGGCGTTGCGCACCCCCGGCATCGGCCCGATCAGCGGCAGGCCGTCGGGGGCATAGGGGATCGGCCCGTTGATGACGCGCGACACGCCCGCCTTTTCCAGCAGCGGCACCCGCGCGCAGGCATCGGCGATGTACCATTCCAGCCGGTCCAGATCGTCGGGGAAAAGCTGGAAGGAAAAATCCTCGGGCATCGGGTCGGCGGGGTCGGCCCAATGGGCGCGGCAGTTGCGTTCATAGGGGCCGAGGTTGAAGCCGTGCTTTTCCTGCCGGAGATAGTAGCTTGAATCGACATCGCGCAGGAGCGGCAGCTTGCCATGGGCGGCGGTCCACTGTTCGAGTTCGGGGACCTGTTCTGTGGTGAGGTACTGGTGGCTCATCACCACCATGGGCACGGTGCGCCCGCCGTAGGGGCGGAACCATTCGCCGACCTTCTGCGCATGGTAGCCCGCGGCATTCACCACCTTGTCGCAGGCGATGTCGCCCTTGGGCGTGTGGACGATCCAGTCGTCGCCCCGCCGCGACACGCCGGTGGCGGGGGTGAAGCGCAGGATCTGCGCGCCCATCTGCCGGGCCCCCTTGGCCAGGGCCTGGGTCAGCTGGGCGGGGTCGATGTCGCCGTCGTCGGGGTCGTGCAGCGCGCCGGCGATGTCGTGCAGTTCGATGAAGGGATAGCGGCGCCGGATTTCGTCATGGCCGATCAGCGACAGATCCATGCCCTGCTGGCGGCCCATGCCCACGGCGCGGGCGAATTCCTGCATCCGTTCGCGCGAATGGGCAAGTCGGATCGACCCGGTGACATGGTAGTTCATCGGATAGTCGACCTCGGCCGCGAGCCCGCGGTAGAGCGAGAGCGAATAGCGCTGCATGTTCATCACCGCCCAGGAGGTGCTGAACGAGGGGCAGTTGCCGGCCGCGTGCCAGGTGGACCCGGCGGTCAGTTCGTTCTTTTCGAGCAGGATCGAGTCGGTCCAGCCGGCCTTGGCCAGGTGGTAGAGCGCCGAGACGCCGACGGCACCGCCGCCGATGATGACGACACGGGCCTGGCTGGGGATATCGGACATGGGCGGCCTCTTGCGGTTGCGGCGGTTCGGGCGGTCGGGTTGGGGGTTCAGCCCGGGCAGGGAGGGGGAAGCGTGCGGGGCATCAGTAGATCGGCGGGGCGATGACCCAGACCACTTCGGCCGGGTCGGGATGGGGGTTGGACCAGTGGAAGGGTTCGCCCCGGATGCGGAAGCTGTCGCCGGCCGAAAGGCGGAAGGCGCGGCCGGCGATGGTGAGGTCGAGCGCGCCCGAGAGGATGTAGCCCACCTCTTGCGTGGGGCGGGTCACCGCTGCGGGAAGCCGCGCGCCGGGTTCGAAGGTGGAATGGATGACCTCGAAGGCATCGGTGAGGTCAGGCGAGAGCAGTTCCTCGGTCAGGCCGGCCTCGCGCGAGCCGATGGGGCGGCGCGCAGAGCGGCGGACGATCAGGCCCTGTTCTTCGGCCGGGGCGGCGGCGTGGTGAAAAAGCGAGGAGAGCGAGACGTCGAGCGTCCGGGCCAGCAGGCCGAGGTCGGCGACCGAGGGGGTGGAGAGGCCGCGTTCGACCTGGGAGAGCCAGCCGATCGACCGGCCGGTTGCCCGGGCGAGGTCGGCCAGCCGGAGGCGGCGCGCCTTGCGGAGCGCGCGCAGGTCATCGCCCAGCGTTGTCGGGCGGTCGGGGCGGGCGTGGTGCAGGGCGGCCTCGGCGTTGCGTGAAAAAACGGTGTCGGATTTCACGCTGCCATGATCCGCCCCGGGCGGCAAGGGGTCAGGTCAGCGCGCGGTGGAAGCTAGCCGACAGGATGGCGGCAAGTTCGCGGGCGTCCTGATCGTCAAAGGCGGCGGGCTGGTCGCTGTCGAGATCGAGCACGGCGATGAGGCGGCCGGCCGCGTCGGTGACAGGCAGGACGAGTTCGGACCGGGTCGTGGAAGAGCAGGCGATATGGCCGGGGAAGGCCTCCACATCGGGGACAAGCTGGACCTGCCCGGTGCGGGCGCAGGCGCCGCAGACCCCGCGCGAAAAGGGGATGGAAAGGCAGCCATGGCCGCCCTGGTAGGGGCCGATCCGGAGCATCCCCGGTGCGGTGACGCGGTAGAATCCGGTCCAGTCGAAACGGTCGTCGGCGTGGTGGATTTCGCAGGCGAGTGTCGCCATGAGCGCGATCGCATCGGTTTCGCCTTCGGTCAGGGCGGCGATACGGCGGGCGAGGCTGGGATAGTCGGCGCGCATCCTGGGGACCTTTCCTGGCAAGACCGGGCAGAGGGGTGGCTGCCGGCCGCCCCCTGGCCTAGACGGGCGGCGGTCACAGGACAAGAGGCGCGGGCCGCGCCAGGGGATTGCGCCGGCGCCGCGGGGCGTTAGGGTCCGCCACCAAGGGAGGGCCCCAAGGGAGGGACGGACATGCGCGATTTCCATTTGCCGGGCCGGTCGGAGGTTCTTGCCTGCAACGGGATGGTGGCGACATCGCATCCGCTGGCGGCGAAGGTCGGGGTCGCCATGCTGGAGGCCGGGGGCAATGCGGTCGATGCCGCGGTGGCGGCGGCGGTGCTTCTGGGTATCTGCGAGCCGCAGATGACGGGGATCGGCGGGGACATGTTCGCGCTGGTCGCGCGGTCGGGGCAGGCGGTGCGGGCGCTGAACGCATCGGGGCGGGCACCGGGCGGGCTGTCGGCGGCGGAGATGCGGGCGCGGGGGCTAAACGCCGTGCCGGTGCAGGGGGTGGAGGCGGTGACGCTGCCCGGGGCGGTGGACGGATTCTGCCGGTTGGCCGACGAGATGGGGGTGCTGGGGCTTGACCGGCTGCTGGCGCCCGCGATCCGCTATGCCGAGGAGGGGGTGCCGGTCGCGCCGCGGGTGGCCTTTGACTGGGCCGGGGATGCGGCGGCGCTGCAGGGCGCGGCGCGGCGGTTCTATCTGAGGGACGGGCGTGCGCTGCGGGTGGGCGATGTCTTTCGCGCGCCGGGGCAGGCCGAGGTGCTGCGGCGGATCGCGCGCGAGGGGCGGGCGGGGTTCTATGAGGGCGAGGTCGCGGCGGACATGGTCGCGTCACTGCGCGCGCTGGGCGGCTGCCACACGGCGGAGGATTTCGCGGCCGTGCGCTGCGACTGGGACAAGCCGGTCACGGGGTCCTTTGGCGGGCTCGAGGTGCTGGAGCATCCGCCGAACGGGCAGGGGGCGACGGCGATCCTGATGCTGAACATCCTGAAGCATTTCGATCTGGCGGGGATGGAGCCTTTCGGCGCGCGGCGGGCGCATGTCGAGGCGGAGGCGACGAAGCTGGCCCATGATGCGCGCGACCGGATCATCGCCGATCCGGACCGGACGGCGCGGATCGGGTTCATGCTGGCCGAAGAGACGGCGGCGCGGCTGGCGGGGATGATCGATCCGGGGCGGGCGCAGGCGGTGACCGAGGCGCGGGTCGGGGCGCTGCACCGCGATACGGTCTATGTCTGTGCCGTGGACCGCGACGGGATGGCGGTATCGCTGATCTATTCGGTGTTCTGGGGCTTCGGGTCGGGGCTGGCCTCCGACCGGTTCGGGATCAACTTCCAGAACCGGGGCGCGGGTTTCGTGCTGGAGGAGGGGCATCCGAACGAGGCCGGCGGCGGGCGGCGGCCGATGCACACGATCATTCCGGGGATGCTGCGCGACGGGGCGGGGATCGTCGGGCCCTTTGGCGTGATGGGGGGTGGCTATCAGCCGACGGGGCATGCGCGATTCGTGAGCAACATCACGACCTGGGGCATGGGCTGGCAGGAGGCAATCGATGGGCCGCGGTCGTTCTGGCGGGGCGGGAAGCTCGAGCTGGAGCGGGGCTATGCGCAGGCGGTCCGGGCCGAGCTGGCCGCGATGGGGCATGACGTGGTCACGCCGGAGGAGCCGCTGGGCGGGGCGCAGGCGATCGCGATCGGGCGGGACGGGGTGCTGCGCGGCGCGTCGGACCCGCGCAAGGACGGGATCGCGCTGGGCTATTGAGGCGGGCGGACAGGCTGCGCCGCGCCCCGATCAGTTGAGCGCGTATTGCAGCGGATAGTGACCGTCAGAGAAGGGTCCGAAGAATTCGGCGACGTCGGGATGTTCGACAGGGCGGCCCGAATCGTCGGCCATCAGGTTCTGTTCCGAGACATAGGCGATGTAGAAGCTCTGATCGTTTTCGGCGAGCAGGTGGTAGAACGGCTGGTTCTTGCTTGGCCGGATGTCTTCGGGAATCGATCTGTACCAGGCTTCGGTATTGCTGAAGACGGGATCGACATCGAAGACAACACCGCGGAAGGGATACTTCCGGTGCCGGACGACCTGGCCGAGGCGGTATTTCGCGCGTCCGTGGATCATTTTGGGCGGTTCTCCCCGGGGTGACGATCACGGCATCGGTGCCGGCTGTCCACGGATTGCAGTCTGCGGGGATGGAAACAGACTGTCCAGAGCATGCCGCGACACGGCCATATCGGCGCCAAGAGCGCCCGCAGAGCGGGGGATTTGCAACGCGGACCGGCGGCATGTGCGAGAGGCCGTTTCCTGCCGCGCGGTTTTGGGATAGAAGGCGTCAACAAGAAGAGAAACAGACAGTCGGCGAGAGCAGATGAGCAGACATCTACGCGCCCTTGTGCTGGTGGTGCTGGTGGCCGCCTGCAGCGGGGGCGAAAGGCAATATGCGGCCCCGCGCGAGCTGGACAACGCCTGCCGCATCCTGGACCAGAGACCGAGTTACCTGCGCGCCTTCCGCGAGACGGAGGACAACTGGGGTGTGCCGGTCGCCGTGCAGATGGCGATCATCTATCAGGAGAGCAAGTTCATCGGGAATGCGCGCACGCCGCATCAGTATGCGCTGGGCGTGATTCCGGTGGGGCGGCAGTCGTCGGCCTATGGCTACAGCCAGGCGCTGGACGGGACCTGGGCGGAATACCTGCGCGACCAGGGGGCGCGGCGGGCCAAGCGCGACGATATCCGCGACGCGACCGATTTCATGGGCTGGTACATGAACGACACCTACCGGTCGCTGGGCATCCCGCTGAACGACACGCGCAACCAGTATCTGGCCTATCACGAGGGGCGCAGCGGATACAGCCGCGGCAGTTACAACGAAAAGGCCTGGCTGGTGCGAATCGCGGGCCAGCTTGAAGAGCGGGCGGTGATGTACGACGCGCAGCTGCGGTCCTGCGGGCGGATCTGAGGGGCAGGCCGGGTCAGCGGTTCCAGCGGTCCATTTCGCGCAGGATGTTGAATTTGATGTCGTCGATCCGGCCGCCCTGGACGAGGTCGTTCAGGATCACGGTCGTCTGCGTGCCGGTGTCGTCGGTGACGATCCACTGACGCAGTTCCACGGGTGACCCGGTGAAGACGAGCTGGATCGAGCCGAGTCCGGGATTGTCGGGGTCCTGGGCGGTGACGGTCGTGGTCGTGCCGTCCGAGGTATGGCCGGTGACCATGTTGGCGCGCCCGAGGTCGACATTGCGTTCGAGGATGATCTTGAGCGGGGTCTGGTTCAGCGGATAGCGGTCCGGCCCGGTATTGGAGCGGGGATCGAAGATCGCGACCTGGCCGCCGCCGGCGATGACCATGGAATTGTCGGGCGGGCCATATTCGAAGCGCATCCGGCCGGGGCGCTTGATGTAGATCGTGCCGGTCGAGATCGTGCCGTCGGCGTTGATCTGGGTGAAGCCGCCGGTCGCGGTCTGGAGCGCGTTGAGATAGGCCGAGATGTCGGCCAGCGACAGTTGCTGGGCCTGGGCGGCGCGCGCGAAGGGAAGCGTCGCGGCGAGGGCGAGCAGGTGGCGGCGGGTGAGCATCTGGGGCCTCGTGGCTGGGGCTGCGGTGCAGATATGGGCCAGATCGCCGGGAATTGCACGGGTCAGGCGATAGCAGGGCGGATGTCAGCCGATAACGTTCCGGTCAGACGGCGAAGAGCGGGAAGGTCACGCCGAGCGCCCAGGCGAGGAAGAGGCCGAGCCCGATCCCGGCCGCGGCGGGGCGGTGGCTTTGCCGGCCGATCCAGCCGCCTGCGGTGCCGAAGAGCAGGAAGAAGACCAGGATGACCGGCAGGATGATGAGCAGGAAGAAGAGCCGTTCGAGGTCGAGCAGGACGGCGATGCCGAGCGAGGCGAGTGCGGCGGCGCGGACGGCAAGCGTGCGGTGGAGGGGGGCGCGGCCGCCTTCGGTCAGGGTGGCGTCGGCGAGCATGAAGGGGATCGCGCCAACCGCCATGGCGGCGATGATCACAAGCCGCTGGGGCGTGGGCCAGAAGGAGGCGACGTAGCGGTCGAGCACGGTGCCGAAGACGAGGATGCCGAAGGCGGCGACGGGCAGGGCGAGGGCGAGAGAGACGCGGTCGAGCCGGAGCGCGGGGCGCGCGAGGAAGAGCGCCATGAGGCCCATGACGAGGAAATGCAGGGCGAGGTAGTCGGCGACGAGCACGGGCAGGAACCGCGTGTCGAAGAGGGAGAGGAGGAGCGGGGTCGCGAGCGGCGGGATCAGCGCGGCGCGCCAGAAGGGGAGCGGGGCGAGTCCGAGGGGCGGTGTGGCGGGCCGCATCCGGCGGGTCAGGGCGGCGAGCGGCCAGCCAAGTGCGACGGTCGAGATGATGAGGAGCGCGATCCAGCCGCCGCGCGGGCGGAGCGGCGTGTCGGATGCGCGCCCGAAGGCGGCGTCGAGCCAGGCGCGCGATTCGCGCATCGCGGTGGCGGAGTAGAGGACGCCCACATGTTCCACCCCCGGGGCGAGCACGGCGCGGCGGGCCGTGCCCTGGGCCGGGGTGCCGACGGTCTGGCCGAAGCCGGCGGTGGGGTCGGTCAGGTGGAGGGCGCGCAGCGCCTCGGCCGCGAGCAGGCCTTCGCCGGCGCCGGCGATGACGATCAGGTTGCGCGGCGCGGTGGCGGTGACGGCGGTCGAGAACATCGAGACGGCGACGGTCGCCTGCACGCGGGGGTCGCGGATCGCCTGGCGGACGACGATGTCGGAGGCCATGGAATGGCCGAGCAGGGCCACGCGGCCATCGGCGCCGGGAAGCGCGAGGGCGGCATCGGTGACGCGGGCGAGTTCGTCCATCAGCGCGAGCGTGGTGCCGTCGATTCGGGTGACGTCGCCCGACATCGGCACGGGGTTGCGGCCGTGGCCCTGGAAATCGAAGCTGACGGCGATGTAGCCGGCCTGGGCGAGCGTCAGCGAAAAGCTGTCCATCAGTTGCCGCGACCCGGCAAAGCCATGCGCGATGATGACCACGGGGGCGGGGTCCGCATCGGGCAGGCGCCAGACGGTGGCGGGGGTGGTGCCGACGGCGAGGGGCGTGGCCAGCACGCCGCCGCGGCCGCGTTCGAGCATGAGGGCCGAGAGCGCGGCGAGCGCGAGGGCAAGGACGAGCACGACCCGGCGGGCGAGGGTCAAGGCCTCAGCCCCAGGTCGGGTGGAACCTGCCCGCGGGAGAGAGGGTGAAGATCTCGCAGCCCGTGGCGGTGATGCCGACCGAATGTTCGAACTGGGCCGAGAGCGACTTGTCGCGGGTCACGGCGGTCCAGTCGTCGGCCAGGACCTTGGTTTCGGGGCGGCCGAGGTTCACCATGGGTTCGATGGTGAAGAACATCCCCTCTTCGAGGAGCGGGCCGGTGCCGGGGCGACCGTAATGCAGCACGTTCGGGGGCGCGTGAAAGACGCGGCCGAGACCGTGGCCGCAGAAGTCGCGGACCACGGACATGCGGTTGGTTTCGACATGGGTCTGGATCGCGGCGCCGATATCGCCGAAGGTCGCGCCGGGGCGTGCGGCCTCGATCCCCAGCATCAGCGCGTCATGGGTGACCTGCATCAGGCGTTCGGCCTTGCGGCCGAGCGTGCCGGCCACGTACATGCGCGAGGTATCGCCATACCAGCCGTCAAGGATCACGGTGACGTCGATGTTGAGGATGTCGCCGTCCTTGAGCCTTTTGTCGCTGGGGATGCCGTGGCAGACGACGTGGTTGATGCTGATGCAGGAGCCGTGCCGGTAGCCCTTGTAGCCGATGGTGGCCGAGGTCGCGCCGTGGGCTGCGACCATGTCGGTGATGATGCGGTCGATTTCTTCCGTGGGCTGGCCGGGAAAGACATGAGGGGCGATGTCGTCAAGGATGCGTGCGGCGACCTGGCCTGCGCGGCGCATGCCGGCAAAATCCGCGGTCTCGTAGATCCTGATCCCGTCGCGGGTCAGGCGGCCCCTGCGTTCGTCCAACGGCATATCCTTTCGGTTGCGCCGTCACATAGGCCAAAGCCCGGGTGGAATCCAGTCGCCGGGCCCATGGCCTTGGCGCGGGCGGGGTTCTATACCTTGGCGCAGAAGAGCAAGGAGACCGACGATGCCCAACCCGACCGCCGCGATCCTGATCATCGGGGACGAGATCCTGTCCGGCCGGACGCGGGATTCGAACATGCATTTCCTGGCGGGCGAGCTTGCGCGGGTGGGGATCGACCTGCGTGAGGTGCGTGTCGTCGCCGACGCGCGCGGGGCGATCGTGGCGGCGGTCAATGCGCTGCGGCAGGCCTGGGACCATGTCTTTACCTCGGGCGGGATCGGGCCCACGCATGACGACATCACGGCGGACTGCATCGCCGAGGCCTTTGGCGTGGGGATCGGGGTGCGCGAGGATGCGCGGGCGCTGCTCGCCGCGCATTACACGCGATCGGGGCTCGACTTCAACGCGGCGCGGATGCGGATGGCGCGCATCCCCGAGGGGGCACGGCTGATCGAGAACCCGATCAGCGTGGCGCCGGGGTTTTCGATCGGGAACGTGCATGTGATGGCGGGCGTGCCGAACGTGTTCCAGGCGATGGTCGCGGGGCTGTTGCCGACGCTGACGGGGGGGGAGCCGCTCCTGTCGCAGACATTGCGCATCCTGCGGCCCGAGGGCGAGATCGCGGGGCCGCTGGGCGCACTGGCGGCGGAATATCCGGACCTGTCGATGGGGTCCTATCCGTTCAACCGCGATGGCGTGATGGGGGCCAATGTCGTCATCCGGGGGACCGATGGCGTGCGGGTCGAGGCGGCGATGCTGCGGCTGGCCGCGCTGTTTCCGCCGTGATCGTGCTGCCGCGTCCGGAGGCGGTGTTTGCCGCTGTGGCGGCCACCTGGCCCACGGCACAGAGTTGGCGGGCCGGGGCTGTGACCCTGCGCGAAGCGCCGGGCGCGGGGTCGCGGGTCAATGCGGCGACGGCGGCCGAGGGCTGGGGCGAGGCCGATATCGCGGCGGCCGAGGCCGAGATGGCGCGGCGCGGACGGCCCTCCTTTTTCATGCTGCGCCCGGGCGAGGAGCGGCTGGATGCGCTGCTTGACGCGCGCGGCTATGCGCGGGTCGACCCGACGCTGGTCTATGTCGCGCCGGTCGAGGCGCTGGCGGGGACGGCGCTGCCGGGGGCGAGCTTTGCGATCTGGCCGCCGCTGGCCGTGCAGGAGGAGATCTGGGCCGAAGGCGGGATCGGCACGGCGCGGCGGGCCGTGATGGAGCGGGCGGGAGTGCCGAAGGTGTCGATCCTGGGGCGGCATGAGGATCGGCCGGCGGGGACGGTCTTTGTTGCGCTGGATCAGGAGTTTGGCATGGTTCATGCGCTGGCGGTGCGGCCCGGGTTGCGCCGCCGGGGGGTGGGCGGGCGGATGATGCGGGCGGCGGCGGGCGGGGCGCGCGGGCAGGGCGCGGAGTGGCTGGGGCTGGTCGTGACCGAGGCCAATGCCGGGGCGAGGGCGCTGTACGAGAGCCTCGGGATGGTGGTGGCGGCGCGGTATCATTACCGGGTGCGGGCGGGATGAGGGGGGCGGGCGCCCTGGTCCTGTGCGGCGCGGTGATGGGCGCCGGTGCGGCGGGCGCGCTGGACCTGCGGCTGCCGGGCAATGCGGTGCTGATGCGCGAGGTGGTGACCGAGGTCGGCGATCTGGAGGTGCCGACCGGGGCGACGGTCGAGGGCTGGCTGCCCGCCGAGCCGCGCGAGGGGCAGGTGACCGCGCAGGCCTGGCGGATCGAGGCGGAGTTTCTGACGACGCTGCAGATCCTCGCGCCGCTGCGCGGGCAGCTTGTCGCGGATGGCTGGGACATCGTGCTGGACTGCGCGACGGCGGATTGTGGCGGGTTCGACTTCCGCCGCGCCGTGGACGTGCTGCCGCCGCCCGAGATGTTCGTCAATCTGGGCGATTTCAGATGGGTGTCGGCAATCCGGGGCGAGGAGGCGGTGACGCTGATGGTCAGCCGGTCGGCGGCGGCGGGTTTTGTCCAGGTGACGCGGGTCGGCCCGGCGGGGGCGGGGGGTGCGCAGGTGGCAGCCGCGGCGCCGGCGGTGGCCGGGGTGGCGCCGGAGGCGGCCCGGGCGGTTTCACCGGATTTTCCGGGTGCGGCGGAGTTTGGTGCGACGCTCGAGACGGCGGGGCGGGTGGTGCTGTCGGACCTGAGCTTTGCGACCGGGTCGGCAGAGCTTGCGCCGGGGGACTTCGGGTCGCTGGCGGCGCTTGCGGATTATCTTGCCGCGCATCCGGACCGGCGGGTGGCGCTGGTCGGGCATACCGATGCGGAAGGGACGCTCGAGGCCAATATCGCGCTGTCCAAGCGCCGGGCGGGATCGGTTCTGGAGCGGCTGGCCGAGGTCCATGGGGTGGCGCGCGGGCAGATGGCGGCCGAGGG
>Ga0315900_10006890_pt1 | contig 15060 bp, 12 predicted proteins | sample LakEriMetagenome_FD_203521 | JGI IMG/M metagenome (GOLD analysis project Ga0315900, IMG submission 203521) | Freshwater fungal communities from buoy surface, Lake Erie, Ohio, United States - Buoy 12 MA114 | ecosystem: Environmental > Aquatic > Freshwater > Lake > Lake biofilm | place: USA: Lake...
ACCTGCGAGCCGGCGCTGCCCAGCAGCACCGTGTAGCCGTCGGGCGCGGCGCGCGCCACCACCGCCGCGCCGAGCGCGCCCGCCGCACCGCCGCGGTTCTCGATGACGACCGGCTGGCCGAGCGCCGTCTGCATCCGCGCGCCGACCGCGCGGGCAAGGATGTCGTAGCCGCCACCGGCGGCGAAGGGCACGACGATCTTCACCGGCTTCGCGGGCCAGGACTGGGCACCGGCTCGGCCCGCGGCCAGCAGCGCCGCGCCCGCGATCCCGCCGAGCAGCCGGCGCCGCGGGGTGCAAGGCTCGGACGCCGGGCGATCGCGGGCGTCGACAGTTGCGTTCGCAACGATTACAGCCACAGGATCCTCTTGCGATGGTCGAGGTCGACGAGCAGCGGCTCGGCCGGCCCCTGGTGGAACACCGCGCCTCGCTCGAGCGCGAACACGCGGTCGGCAAGCGCCAGCACCAGGTCGAGGTTGTGCTCGACGATGACGATCGAAACCTCGCTGCGCAGGCGGTCGAACACGGTGAACAGGTCCTGGACGACCGCCGGCGCCAGCCCCTCGAAGGGCTCGTCGAGCAGCAGCAGCTTCACGTTGCCCGACAGCGCACGCGCGACCGCGACCATCTGCTGCTCGCCGCCCGACAGATAGTCGGCCGCGGTGTCCAGCCGCTCGCGCAGCCGCGGGAAGTACTCGAGGATGCGCGCCTCGTCCCAGACGACGCCGCCCACGCTCGCGTTCTGGCGGCGCAACCTGCCGAGCGCGAGGTTCTCGCGCACCGTCATGCCGGCGAACAGGCCGCGGCCCTGCGGAACATAGCCGATGCCCAGCCGCGCGATCTCGGGCGCGCTCAGCCCGGCGATCGGCCGGCCTTCGAGCACGACGGTGCCGGCAGCCGGCGTCACCAGCCCGACCAGCGTCTTCAGCATCGTCGATTTGCCCGCGCCGTTGCGCCCGAGCAGCGCGACGATCTCGCCACGACGCACATCGAGCGTGACGCCGTTCAGGATGTGGCTCTTGCCGTAGAAGGCGTCGACCCCCTGGCACGAGAGCAGCACTTCGCCCTCGGTGGACGCATTGGCCACGCGCCCGGTGACCGGCGGGGTGCCGGTACCGGTGTAGACCTCCTGCACCCGGCGATCAGCGCGCGCCTGCTCGGGGGTGCCGGCCATCAGCACCTCGCCCTGGTTCATCACGGTCACGCGCTGCGAGAAGCCGAGCACCCGGTCGATGTCGTGCTCGACAATCAGAACCGGTACGCCCTGCGCGATCGTGGTCACCAGCCGCGACACCCGTTCGCGCTCGGCGGCCGCCAGACCGGCGAGCGGCTCGTCGAGCAGCAGGACCCGCGGCTGGCTGGCCAGCGCGATGCCCAGGTCGACAAGCCGCTGCCCGCCATAGGACAGCGAACCGGCTTCCGCCTTCTCGATGCCCAGCAGGCCGAGGAACTCGAGCAGCTCCCGGGTCTGCGCATTCACGTCGGCGAAGGATTCGACATCGCGCCAGACATTGAAGCGGCCGGGGTGACGAGCCTGCACCGACAGCCGCAGGTTCTCCTCGATGCTCAGGCCCTTGAACAGGTTGGTGATCTGGAAGGAGCGCGCCAGCCCCATCCGGCAGATCGCATGCGGCGGCAGTCCGGCGATCGACTGCCCGTGCAGCGCGATCGCACCACGCTCGGGCGGAAACATGCCGGAGATCAGGTTGAAGGCGGTGGTCTTGCCCGCGCCATTGGGACCGATCAGCGCATGAATCTCGCCCGCGCGCAGGCCGAGGCTCGCATCGACCACCGCGCGGATGCCGCCGAAGCTGCGCGCCACGCCCTGCACCGTCAGGACGTCGGCGCCGGCGGCGGCCTGCCGCGGATCGCCGCGCAGGAAGGCAGGCAGCGGCAGGCCCTCGACGATACGCCGGCCGCTCATCGCGGCATCGAGCACCGCCTCGGGCCGCCAGCGCCGCCGCAGCTGCGCCCAGACGCCGACCAGCCCGGTCGGCGAGAAAAGCACGAACACGACGAACAGCAGCCCGAACCAGAGCAGCCAGTTCGAGGTGAAGATCGACAGGTACTCGCGAAACAGCAGGTAGAAGAGCGCGCCCAGCGCCGGGCCGAGCAGGCTGCGCATGCCGCCGATCACCACCATCGCGAGCAGCTCGCCCGAGAAGGCCACCGAGGTGATCTCGGCCGAGGTGAAGCGGTGCAGGAAGGCGAGCAGCGCTCCGGCCATGCCGGTGATGGTGGCCGACACCACGAAGGCGATCAGCTTGTAGCGGTTGGTGTCGTAGCCCTGGAAGGTGGCGCGCTGCTCGTTCTCGCGGATCGCGACCAGCGCATGGCCCACCGGCGAGCGCAGCAGGCGATCGAGGGCGAAGACCACGGCCAGGCCGACGACACTGACGAACCCGAGGTAGACCACCGGATCGTCCAGGTTCACCGGACCGATCGCCGGGCGCACGATGCCGCCCAGCCCCGACTCGCCGCCGGTGAGCGCGGTCCAGCGAAACGACACCGCGAAGGTGAGCGCCGACAGCGCGAGCGTCAGCAGCGAGAAGTACACGCCGCGCCGGCGCAGGATCAGAAAGCCGAAGGCGGTGGCGAGCAGCGCGATGAAGACGATCGCGAACAGCAGCGGCGCGACGAAGGAACCCGGGAAGAAGTGCAGCTGCGCGAGCGCCGCCGCATAGGCGCCGATGCCGAACCATGCGCCGTGCCCGAAGGACGTCAGGCCGGTGAACCCGACCAGCAGGTTCAGGCCCATCGCGGCCATCGCGTAGATGATCAGGTCGGTGGCCGAGGTGAGGGTCAGGCCGATCGCCTGCAGGACGAAGGGTGCGACCACCATGGCGGCGGCCGCGGGCCAGAGCGGGCGTTGCAGCGAGAAGGGCGCCATGGTCAGTCGAAGCGCTCGATGCGCTCGCCGAGCAGGCCGCGCGGCCGGAACAGCAGCACCAGGATCATCAGCAGGTACATCGAGGCCTCGCCCGCCGGGGGAAAGAAGTGGATCGTGATGCCGCGCACCACGCCGACCAGCACCGCCGCCAGCACCACGCCCCAGAAACTGCCCAGCCCGCCGATCACCACGACGACGAAGGCTGCGGTCATGATCTCCGAGCCCATCGCCGGATGCACGCCGGCGATCGGCGAGAACAGCACGCCGGCGAGCGCCGCGAGCGCCACGCCGATGACCACCACGCCGGTCATGTAGGGTTGCAGGCGGATGCCGAGCGCGGCGACCATGTCGGGCTTCTGCACGCCGGCCCGCACCACGAGACCGAAGGCGGTGCGGTTGAGCAGCAGCCAGATCGCGGCCAGCGCTGCGATCACGACGCCGAGCATGACCAGCCGGTAGCGCGAATACAGGAACTCCCCGACCGCGATGTTGCCGCGCAGCGCCTGCGGCATCGATGCCGGCAGGGGCGCGGCGCCCCACACCATGCGCAGGATCTGCTCGACCACCATCGACAGGCCGAAGGTGAGCAGCAGCCCGATGATCGGGTCGGCCGTGTAGAAGCGGCGCAGCAGCCAGCGCTCGAACGCGATGCCGAGCAGGCCGACGAGCACCGGCGAGGCGATCAGCGCCCCGCCGAAGCCGGCGAACTTGGCAATCTCGACGGCGAAGTAGGCGCCCAGCGCGTAGAAGGCGCCGTGAGCCAGGTTCACGATGCCGCCCAGGCTGAAGATCATCGACAGGCCCAGCGCGATCAGCAGGTAGTAACCGCCGACCAGCAGGCCGTTGATGATCTGCTCGAGCAGGAAGATGGCAGCCATGCGACTCAGGCGAAGGGTTCGTGACAGCAAGCTGCGCCGGGCCGCGCCGGCCGCTGCCTGAGCGGCCGACGCACCACGGCGCTCGGCGACACGGCGCCCGGGCGCGGTCCCGGGCGCGCGGCGCTCAGCCGAACTTGCAGTCGTTCTCCTCGCGGGTGGGCGCGAGGGCGTCAAGCTTCGCGTTGTCGCCCGGCAGCGGCGCGCTCAGCTGGATGAAGTCGTACTTGCCGTAGGTGCGGCCCTTGGGCTTGGGCGCGATCGTGTACATCTCCTGCATCATCTGGTGATCCCAGGCGCGGAAGTAGCCGCGGCGGCCCTTGAGCACGTCGAACTGCGGTTCCTTCTCGAGATGCGCGATCAGCTTCTCGGCGTCGGTCGACTTGATCTCGTTCATCGACTGCACCAGCAGCTTCATCGTGTAGTAGTCGGCCGCCGCCTGGTCTTCCGGGGGCTTGCCGAACTTCGCGGTGAAGGCCGCGGTGAAGGCCTTGGCCGAGGGGCTGTTGACATCCGGGTGCCAGCGCGCGGGCCAGGTGCCGGCGAAGTTGTCGGCACCCGAGGCCCAGGCGATCGCCAGGCCCATGTCGAAGCCCACCAGCGGGTACTGCAGCCCGAACTCGGCGTACTGCTTGATGAAGTTGGAGACCTGCAGGCCGGCGAGGTTGGACACCACGATGTCGGGCCGCGCCTGGCGGATCTTCAGCAGGAAGGGGCTGAAGTCGGTGGCGTCGGTGGCCACCAGCACGTTCTCGACCAGGTCGCCCTTGTTGGCCGTGAGGAAGCGGCGACCCACGCGCAGCAGGTCGTGACCGAAGGCGTAATCGGCCGTCAGGCTGAACCATCGCTTGCCGGCGACCATGTTGTTGCGCAGCAGCGCCGTGGCCACCGCGTTCACGTACATCGTGTTGGCGGCCTCGGTGTGGAACATGTAGCGATTGCAGCTCTTGCCGCGGATCTCGTCGGAGTTGCCACCGGTGTTGACGAAGATCTTGCGGTTGCGGGCAGCCACCTGCGCGATCGCCATGCACGAGGCCGACGAGATCTCGCCGAAGATCAGGATCGCGCCGTCGCGCTCGAGCTGGCGCTGCGCCTTGCTCGAGGCGGTGGCCGGGTTGACCGAGTCCTCGGAGAGCAGCTCGATCTCGCGCCCGAGCAGCCCGCCGGCCTTGTTGAGTTCCTCGACGGCCATCTTCGCGCCGAGCACCGCGTACTCACCGACGGTGCCGAGAAAGCCGGTCTGCGGCGTGAGGTGGCCGATGCGGATCTTGTCCGACTGCGCGTGGACGATGGCGGGGAAACCGCTCAGGGCGGTGGCCGCGCCGACCGCGGCGCCGGCGGTCAGGACCTGTCGACGGGCGGGGGACGGTTGCTCATGGCTCATCGGGACTCCTCCTCGGGTGGGTGGCGGGACGGACCCGATGAAACGGGTCTTCTTGATCTTTGATCAAACATTGCATCGTGGGACAATGTTGTCAACCGTCGCGGACGGGTCGACGGCCCGATTTTCCGCTGCCGCAAGGTTGCAGCCGATGAGCATCGCCCTACTCGAACTCGCCCGGCCGATTGCCCATGAGTCGCTTTCGCAGCGCGTCTATCGCGATCTGCGCGAACTGCTGATCGCCGGCCAGTTGCGGCCCGGGGAGCGCCTCACCCTCGACGCCGTGGCCCGAGCGCTGGGCACCAGTCACATGCCCGTGCGCGAGGCCATCCGCCACCTCGCCGCCGAGCGCGCGCTCGAGATCCTGCCGAACCGCACGGTCAGGGTTCCGATGATGAGCCGCACCCGCTTCCGCGAAATGCTGGCCACGCGTCTGCTGCTCGAGGGCGAGGCTGTCGAGCAGGCGGCGCGCTGCATCGGCCCCGCATCGCTGGCCGACGCGCGCCGGCTCAGCGATGCCTTCGGCAGCGCGATCCGCGGCCGCGCGCCCGACATCGGCGAACTCATCCGGGTCAACAAGGCGCTGCACTTCACCGTCTACGAGGCCGCCGGCAACCGGGTGCTGCTCGAAGTCATCGAGTCGCTCTGGCTCCAGATCGGCCCGGTGATCAACCTCGACCTGCGCAGCGGCTCCCGGCGCCTGGCCGAAGCCACCTCCGCCACGCACCACGACCGGCTGGTCGGCGCGCTCGAGGCTGGCGACCCGCAGGCAGCGCGGCAGGCACTCGAGGACGACCTGCGCAGCGCGGCCGAGGTGATCCTTGCTGGCGACGGTCTGACCGACTCGCCGTGAGATCCCTGCCGTGGCATCCTCGACGGCACCGCCGCGACCGCGGCCCGAACCTCCTGTCACGATGCGCCAAGCCCCTACCCCGCCGGGCCCCCGCCAAGTCGACCTCTACTGGGACGCCGGCAGCACCAACAGCTACTTCGCGCTGAAGCTGATCGAGCCGGTGCTCGCGCGAACCGGCGCCACGCTTGCGCTGCACCCTTTCAACCTCGGCCACGTGTTCCGGCTGCACAACTACGTGCTGATGGACGAGCCACGCGCCAAGATCGCCAATCGCATCCGCGACCTGCAGCGCTGGGCGCAGCGCCACCGGCTGCCCTTCCGCATGCCCGAGGTCTTCCCGATCAAGACCAGCCGCGCGCTGCGCGGCTCGCTCGCGATGCGCCGCCACGGGCTCGAGCGGGAGTACGTGCGCGAGGTGATGGCCGCGTACTGGGAGCGCAACGACCCCACCATCGCCGACTATGCCGGGCTCGCGCCCATCGTGCGCGCGCTCGGCGTCGACCCGCACGAGTTCGAGGCGGCGTGCGAGAGCGACGCGATCCGCCAGGCGCTGGCGGAGCAAACCGACCGGGCGCTGGCGCGCGGCGTGTTCGGCGTGCCGATGATGGCGGTCGGCGACGAGCTCTTCTGGGGCAAGGACCGCATGGACTTCGTCGAGGAGGAGCTGATGCGACTGCCCGCAACCGACGCGGGCGTCGGCACCGCGGGCGCGACCGACGCGGGAGCCGGCGACCCGCGCGCGGGCGCCGCACCATGAGCAACGGCCCCACCCTGCTCGACGGGCTGCGCCGCCAGCTGCGCGAGCGCCCGGGTGCGACCGCGTTCACCGCCGGCCCGCGCACGCTGAGCTTCGCCGATGTCGATGCCGAGATCGCCCGCATCGCCGGCGCCCTGCGCGCGCTCGGCGTGGGCCCCGGCGACCGCGTCGCCTGCCTGACCCGTCATCACCTGGAGTGCCTGCTACTGACGCTGGCCGCGCTGCGCATGGGCGCGGTCTGCATGCCGGTCAACTGGCGGCTCGCGGCGCCCGAGATCGCCTGGATCGTCGACCACGGCGAGGCGGGATTCCTGATGGTGGACGAGGCATTCGTGCCGGTGGCGCGGCAGGCCGGCATGACCGCGGTCCGGACCATGGTCTGCACCGAGCGGGCGCACGATGGCCTGCCGGGCCTTGCCGACTGGTGCGCCGCGGCCACGCCGCTGGCCGACGCACAGAGCCATCGCGCCGACCCGGACGACGCTGCGCTGCAGCTCTACTCCTCGGGCACCACCGGCCTGCCCAAGGGCGTGGTGCTGACGCACCGGGGCCTGATCTCGAGCGCGCAGACCGTCGAGGCCGGCTGGTGCTTCACGCCCGACAGCGTGCTCGGCAACCCGCTGCCCACCTTTCACGTCGCCGGCATGACGATGCTGCTGCAGGCCATCCACAGCGGGTGCCGCAGCGTGCTCTTCGGCGAGTTCGATCCGGCCGGCTTCAATGCCGCGATCGGCAAGCACCGCATCACGCATGCCTTCCTGGTGCCCGCGATGCTGCTCTTCATGCTGCAGGCCCCGGGCGTCGAGTGCGGCGACTACGCGTCGATGCAGGTGATCGTCTATGGCGGCTCGCCGATCAGCGAGCGCGTGCTGACCGATGCGATGAAGACCTTCGGCTGCCGCTTCCTGCAGACCTACGGCCTGACCGAGATCTGCGGCCCGGGCACCTTCCTGATGCCCGAGGACCACCAGCCCGGCAGCGAGCGCGGGCATCTGCTGCGCTCCGCGGGCCGGCCGGCCGGCGGCGCGCGCCTGCGCATCGTCGACCCGCTCACCCGCACCGACCTGCCCGAGGGCGAAGTCGGCGAGATCTGGATCGAGACCATCCGCAACCTGCGCGAGTACTGGCGCAATCCTCAGGCCACCGCCGAAGCCTTCCCCGAGGGCCGCAACGAGCGCGGCGGATGGTTTCGCACCGGCGACGCCGGCTACCTGAAGGACGGTTACCTCTACATCCACGACCGGGTCAAGGACATGATCATCTCGGGCGGGGAGAACATCTACCCGGCCGAGGTCGAGAACGTGCTGATGCAGCACCCCCTGGTGGCGGACGGCGCCGTGATCGGCGTGCCCGACGAGCGCTGGGGCGAGGCGGTCAAGGCCTGCGTGGTGCTGCGCCCGGGTGCCGAGGCCGGCAAGCCCCTGGAGGCCGACATCGTCGCGTTCATGCGCGAGCGCCTCGCCCCCTACAAGTGCCCGAAGTCGATCGACTTCCTCGAGGCGCTGCCGCGCAACCCCAGCGGCAAGCTGCTCAAGCGCGTGCTGCGCGAGCCTTACTGGCGCAAGCGCGATCGCCAGGTGGCCTGAGCAGGCGTTCCCCCACGACCGACGCCCCCCGCGACACGCCCGCCCCGGCATGCACTCGACCCATCCTCCACCACGAGCCGCGACGATGCATCCTCCCGACGACCTGCTCAGCCCCGAGGCCGTGCGCGACCCCCACGGATTCCTGCGCCGGCTGCGCGAGCACGATCCGGTGTTCTGGAGCCCGCGCCACAAGGTCTGGGTCCTGACCGCCCACGCCGACGTCCAGCGCATGCTGCAGGACCGTTCGATGTCGACCGAACGCGGCATCGGCAGCTTCCGCCAGCGCATGAACCGTCAGCACGCGCAGCTGCTGCACCATGCGATGAGCCTGCTCGACGGCTGGATGCTGTTTCGCGACCCGCCCGAACACACGCGCCTGCGCGACCCGGTGCGCCGCGCCTTCACCCCGGCGATGGTCGATCGCCTGGTGCCGCGCATCGAGCGCCATGTGGCGACGCTGCTCGACGGGCTGGACGAGGACTGCGACATGGTCGCGCAGTTCGCCCAGCCGCTGACCGCGATGGTGATCTGCGACCTGCTCGGCGTCGACCTCGACGAGCGCGAGTTCCTGCGCGAGTGGGCGCGTGACTTCGGCAAGCTGATCTACGGCGCCTCCTCGCGCGACGGCGACTACCTCGCCGCGGTGGCCCGCGCCGGCGATCGTTTCCACGAACGCTTCGGGGCGCGCATCGCGCGCCAGCGCGCCGCCCCCGAGGACACGCTGCTCGGCCATCTGGTGCGAACCTCGCGCGACGGTGACTGGACCGAGGCCGAGATCCTCGGGGCCTGTTCGATGCTGCTGTTCGCGGGCCACGACACCACGTCGGCGCTGATCGCCTCGGGCGCGCGGGCGCTGCTCCAGCATCCCGATTCGCTCGCGTCGCTGCGCGCCGACCCGACCCGGCTGGCCGGCGCGGTGGAGGAACTGCTGCGCTACGACGGACCGTCGAAGACCTTCATCCGGGTACCCACCGCGGCGATGCGCCTGGGCGGCCACGACATCGAGGCCGGCCAGCACCTGTGGCTGAGCATCCTCGGCGCCAACCAGGACCCTGAGGTATTTGTACAGCCCGAGCGCCTGGACATCGGTCGCGACCCCAACCCGCACCTCGCCTTCGGCGCCGGCATCCACTTCTGCCTGGGCTCGGCGCTCGCCCGCGCCGAGGCGCGCGCGGCCTTCGGCGCGCTGATCGAACGCTATCCCCGGATGCGACTGGTCGACGAGCCGCACGCCTGGAGCACCACCATCGTCGATCGATCGCTGCTGCGGCTGCCGGTGCGGCTTCGATAGATCGGACTCGACGCCTGAATCCGGTGTCCGCAAGCCCACGCGGAAGGGAGCGTCCCGCAGTGGCGCAGTGCTACCATCGACAACGAGCCTGCGCTCTCGCCGGACGCGCGGGGCCTGGCGCGCGCTCCCCGACGGTCCGACGCAGCGTCATCTTCCAGGGCACGACCATGAGATCGAGGATGTTGCCGGCCATCGTCGCAGCGGTGCTGCTGGGCGCGGCCACTGCGTCAGCACAGGTCAGGCTGATCACCGACGAGGAAGCCAGAGCGCCGAACCAGGCCGTACCCTCCACCCGCGCGATCACCCGCGGTCCTGGCGTACGCCTGATGACACCTGCCGAGGTGCATGGCCGATCGTTCGCACTGAAGCTGGCCTTCGAGCCCCGCGGCGGGGCTGCGATCGATCCGCAGAGCCTGAAGGTCGAATACCTGAAGCAGCCACCCGTCGATCTGACGCCTCGCGTGCGCGCTGGCCTGCAGGGTCTGACGATCGACCTGCCGCAGGTCACGGTACCCTCCGGTCATCATCCGCTGCGCGTGAGCATCCGCGACGCCGAAGGGCGTGAGGGCAGCGCCCTCATCCATCTGACGGCAAGGTGATGGCCGCATCGACCTACGACTGCCCGTACTGCTGCAGCAGCGTGTCGGTTCTGGCCAGTGTCTGCGCGCACTGCGGCCGCGACCTGCTGCTCTTTCGGCCACTCGCGCTGCGAATGGCCGAGCTTGCCGACGAACTCGGCGAGCTGCGCAGCACGGTGAGCAGGCTGCAGGCCACGCTTGCCGACGATACCCGGGCACACGTTCCCGAGGCAGAGGTCGCCGCACCGACCCCGCCAGGCCGCGCGCTGCGTGCGGCGCTGGCCCTGCTGGTTGCCTGCGTGCTCGCAACCGGTCTGGCGCACTGGATTCTGCTTTTCGTCTACGACGCGCCGCCAGTGGCGCTGCGCATCGTCACGCTGCTGCTGCCGGCAGCGATCGCGTTGGCGATGGCTCCGCGACTGCGCACGGGCTGGCGGATCCACGCGGGGCTGTCGCTGTTCACCGGTATCGCATCGGTCGCGCTGATGCTGGGAATCACCGCGCGCATCGACGGCGTGGCCTGGCTGCCGGAGACGGCACGCGACCTGCGGGAAAGCTTCGAGTACACGGCCGCGATCGCGCTGTCGGCCTGGACCGGCCACCTCCTTTACCTGCGGGGCGCCGCGCGCGCGAGACGCCAGCGCGCTGCGATGATCCAGGGAGGTACCACCTCGGGAGCCTTGCTGGAACGCGATGACCATGGCCGTATCCGCCTTGGCAGTCTCGCGCACAAGGCGCAGCGTGTCGCCGAGGCGGTCGCTCCCGTGGTGTCGGGCGCAACCGCGCTCTACTCGGGCCTCAAGGCCTTCATGGATTGACGGACCTGCCGATGCGCCGCCGGCGCATCAATCCTCGCGCATCCCGGCGGCCTTCACCACCTCGGCCAGCCGACCTCGCTCGGCAAGCACGAACTGCTCGAAGGCCGCCCGGGTGCCACCCACCGGCTCGATGCCCATCGGCACCAGCCGATCGATGATCTCGCGCTGACGCATCGCGCCGTCCACCGCCGCCGCCACGCGGTCGAGGATCGCCGCCGGCACGCCGGCCGGCGCATGCACGCCCGCCCAGTGCGCGATGCGCACCTGCGCGAAGCCCTGCTCGATGGCCGTGGGCAGCTCGGGAGCAACCGCCATGCGCCGCACCCAGGTGGTGGCGAGCGCGCGGAACTTGCCTCCCTCCTTCAGGTGCGGCAGCGACACGATGCTCGCCTCGGAGGTGGCCGCCACATGGCCCCCGAGCACCGCGCTGGCCGCCTCGGCGCCGCTCTTGAAGGGAACCGGCAGCAGGTTGGCGCCATGGTGCGCATTCAGCATGCCCGACACGAAGTGCGGCGTGCTGCCCGTGCCGGCCGTGGCGAAATGCAGGCCCTGTCCCTGACGGCTCGCCTCGACGAGTTCGGCCAGGCTGCGCCAGGGCGCGCCGCGTGCGACGACGATCACCGACGGCGCGAGCGCGATCATCGCGACCGGCACGAGGTCGGTATCGCGGTAGGGATTGCTGCGCCGGATCATCGGGTTCGAAAGCACACCGGCCGCGCTCACGAGGAAGGTGTAGCCATCGGGTGTGGCGCGGGCCACCTGCGCCGAGCCGACGTTGCCGCCGGCGCCCGGCCGGTTCTCGACGATGACCGGCTGGCCGAGCAGCTTCGATGCGCCCTCGGCAGCCGCGCGCCCCATCAGGTCGTTGGCGCCTCCCGGTGCGAAGGGAACCACGAAACGGATCGGACGCTCGGGCCACGCCTGGGCACGGCTCGGCAGCGCCGGCAGCAGGGCGGCGGCGGCGAGCAGCCGCCGGCGAGACGCGAGTGCCGCCGGCGGGATCGGAAAGCGGCTGAAAGGCGCTTCGAGGATGGGGGACGGCATGCGCGGATTCCTTGCTTCGGAAGGGCGGTCGCGGCGCGCGCCCCGGGTCGAACGATAGCCGCTTGCCGACATGCGTAGACTCCGGTTCTCGGCGACATGGAGTTCCGAATGCGCAATCGACACGGCTTGTCCATCCTTCCTGCCAGGGGCCGGCGCCTGCTGCTGGCCGCGGCCGCCTGCCTCGCGGGCTTCGCGATCACGCCGCAGGTCGGCGCCCAGGCGCAAGCTTCCGGCACGTGGCCCAGCCGGCCGCTGAAGCTGGTCGTCCCCTATGCGCCGGGCGGGGCCACCGACCAGCTCGCCCGCGCGCTGGCCGAGCGGCTGGGTCCGGCGCTCGGCCAACCGGTGATGGTCGAGAACCGCCCCGGCGGCAACACCATTGTTGGCGCGCAGGCCGTCGCGAAGGCCGCGCCCGACGGCTACACGCTCTTCATGGGCAGCTCGGCCAGCCTGGCGCTGAATCGCCTGCTCTACGAGAAGCTTCCTTACGACCCGAAGAACGACCTGATCGGCATCTCGATGCTCGCGCGCACGGCGCTGGTGATGGTCGTGAATCCGTCGGTCCCGGCGAACACGGTCGCCGAGTTCGCGACGCTCGCGAAGGCGCGCCCCGGCGCCTTCTCCTACGCGTCGGTAGGCAACGGCAACCCGCTGCACCTGGCCGGCGAACTTTTCGACGCGATGGCCGGCGTGCAGACCGTGCACGTGCCCTTCAACGGCAGCGCCCCCGCGCTGACGGCGCTGCTCGGCGGCCATGTTCACCTGATGTACGACGCGATCCTCACGGCCACGCCGCACATCCGCGCCGGCCGCCTGCGCGCGCTGGCGGTCACCGGGGCGAACCGGGCGCCCAGCCTGCCCGAGATACCCACCGTGGCCGAAGCCGGCTACCCGGGCTACGAGGCCGGGATCTGGTTCGCGCTGGTGGCCCCCCGCGGCACGCCCGAGTCGATCGTGCAGCGCCTGAACGCCGAGACCGTGCGCGCGCTGCGCCAACCCGACCTGAAGAGCCGCTTCGAGAGCCTCGCCCTCGAGATCGTGCCGGGCGCACCCGACGAGGTCCAGCGGCTTGCCGACCAGGAAGTGGCCCGCTGGGGCCGGATCATCCGTGACAGGAACATCCGCCTCGAGTTCTGAGCCGGCTGCGCCCTTCGACGCCGACGAACTCGCACGCCACCGTCGGGAACTCGACGAGTTCCTGGCGCGACGCCGTCCGCCGGTCCGGGTGCGAGCCTGGCTGGACATCGCCGGCCGCCTGGAGGGCGATCGCGTCGAGATCGTCGAGATCCGGCCCGATCGCCACCGCCCGCCGGCCCGTCTGGTCACGCCGGTGGCCCGGGTTCGCCACCGGCAACCCACGGGTACCTGGCTGCTGTCGTGGCGCGGCCCCGAGGGGGAGTGGCTGCCCTACGAGCCCGCGCCCGAGCATCCAAGCCTCGCCGACGCGCTCGCGATGGTCTACGCCGACGACTTCGGCTGCTTCTTCGGCTGAGAAGCCGTGAACCGTCAGTCCTGCCGGCCGTCGCGTCCGTAGAGCCCGACCCAGTGCGCGAGCCGGCGCGCATGATGATCGTGCACCTGCGACCACTCGAAACGCCACGCCCAGCAGTCCTGGAGCTCGCCCGGGGTGTTCATCCGGTGGCCAGGCCCCAGACCGAGCACGTCCTGCATTGGCACAATCGCGGTGCGGGCCACGCTCGCCAGCGCTGTGCGCACCAGCTCGGCCGCCATGTCGGGCCCATCGCGACCATCGCGCCCGCCAGGGCCGAGATAGGCGGCGACATGCGCACGCACCGCCGCGGGGGCGCTCGCCCACCAGCCGGCGGTGGTGTCGTTGTCGTGGGTGCCCGTGTAGACCACGCTGTCGGGCTCGTGGCAATGCGGCAGGTAGGGATTGGTGGCATCGCCGCCGAAGGCGAACTGCAGGATGCGCATACCGGGAAACCCGAGATCACGCCGTAATTCGACTACATCGTCGGTGATGATGCCGAGATCCTCGGCAATCAGCGGCAGATCACCGAGTGCGGCCTGCGCGGCCCCGAACAGCGCCGCACCCGGCCCCGGCATCCAGCGGCCCTCGATCGCGGTGGGCGCCTGCGCCGGGATCTCCCAGTGCGCGGCGAAACCCCGGAAGTGGTCGATGCGCACGATGTCGGCCAGGGCCAGGCTGCGGCGCAGTCGGGCGATCCACCAGGCATAACCCTGCCGTGCATGCTCGTCCCACCGGTAGAGCGGATTGCCCCAGCGCTGGCCGGTCTGGCTGAAGAAGTCCGGCGGCACACCGGCAACCACCCGCGGCCAGCCACGCAGGTCGAGGTCGAAGAGCGCCTGATGCGCCCACACGTCGGCGCTCTGCCAGGCCACGAAGATCGGGAGGTCGCCGATCAGCCGCACCCCGCGGGCCGCGGCATACCCGCGCAGGGCCCGCCACTGCGTGTCGAAGCACCACTGCGTGAAGCGCCAGAAGTCGGCGCGCGCACCGTGCTCCCGAGTGGCTGCTGCCAGCGCCACCGGTGCGCGACGGGCGAGCGCAGCCGGCCAGTCGGCCCATGCCTGCTGGCCGCGGGCGTCGGCCAGCGCCATGAACAGGGCGAAATCGTCGAGCCATACCGACTCGCGCTCGCGGAAGGCCTCGAAATCGGCCAGGTCGGCCGCGTCGCCGCGCGCCCGGAAGCGCGCATGCGCCCACGCGAGCCGCGCCATCCGCCAGGGCACGACCGCCGCGAAATCGACCCGGTCGGCGCGCAACCCGGCGTGCGGCGCGAGCTCGTGCGCATCGAGCCAGCCACGATCGCGCAGCGCCTCGAGATCGACCAGCAGCGGGTTGCCGGCGAACGCGGATGCGCTCATGTAGGGCGAGTTTCCCGGGCCGATGCAGCCCAGCGGCAGAACCTGCCAGAGCCGCTGACCCGCGGCGACCAGCCAGTCGATGAAGTGGCGCGCCGAGGGCCCGAGATCGCCGCTGCCGTGCGGCCCGGGCAGCGACGTGG
>Ga0315900_10006891_pt1 | contig 15060 bp, 1 predicted proteins | sample LakEriMetagenome_FD_203521 | JGI IMG/M metagenome (GOLD analysis project Ga0315900, IMG submission 203521) | Freshwater fungal communities from buoy surface, Lake Erie, Ohio, United States - Buoy 12 MA114 | ecosystem: Environmental > Aquatic > Freshwater > Lake > Lake biofilm | place: USA: Lake...
CCGGTGCAGGCCAGGGCACGGCGAACGCGAGCGGTCTATGCGCGGGGCCCTACCTGCTCACGGTGACCGATGCCACGAACTGCGACACCACGATCGCCTTCACCGTGGGTGCACCGCCGCCCATCACCGCGAACGCCACCGTTACCGATGCGTCATGCGCGGGTGCGTGTGATGGATCCGTGGTGCTGGTCGCGTCCGGCGGGAATGGCACGTTCACCTACACCTGGTCGCCGGTGCCATCCAACGGGCAGGGCACGGCCCTGGCCACCGGCCTGTGCCCCGGGCCTGTACAGGTGACGATCGGTAGCGGCGGCTGCGACACCACGCTCACGTTCACCATTGCGTCGCCGCCTGCGTTGAACGTGGACCTGCAGCTCACGGCGAACACCTGCGCGGCCGGCTGCGATGGCAGCGCCACGGCGAACGTCACGGGAGGCACGGGTGGCTACACCTATGTGTGGAGCCCCGCGCCGGGTGGCGGCCAGGGCACGCCGAACGCCACGGACCTGTGTGCGGGCCCCTGGACATTGACGGTATCGGACGCTGCCGGCTGTGACACCACGGTGGCCTTCACCATCACCTCGCCGCCGCCGATCCAGGCCGGCCTTACGGTGACGCAGGCCACATGTGGAGGCGGGTGCGATGGATCCGCCGAGGTGCAGCCCTCCGGCGGCACGCCCGGCTATACGATCCAATGGACGCCTCCGCCCGGCGGCGGCCAGGGTACGCCAACGGCGACCGACCTGTGCAGCGGCGTGTACTTCGTCACGGTCACGGACGGTGCCGGTTGCGACACCACCTTGCAGTTCACGATCTCCACGCCGGCGGGCATCACCGTGAACACCACGGTGACCCCGGCCAGCTGTGCGGATGCCTGCGATGGTGCGGTCGACCTGCAGGCGCAGGGAGGCGTGCCGCCGTACATCTTCACCTGGGCGCCCACGCCCGGTGCAGGACAGGGTACGCCCAGTGCAAGCGGCATGTGTGCGGGCGACTACACGGTCACCATCGCGGACCAGGCCGGTTGTGACACGGTGTTCGTGGTGAACGTACCGGCCCCCACGCCCATCGTCCCCAACGGGGTATCCACGAACGAGAACTGCAACGGGCCGTGCACGGGCACGGCTAGCGTCGCGCCCACCGGCGGTGTGGGACCTTACTCCTTCGTGTGGAGCCCCGCGCCGGGAGCCGGCCAGGGCACGCCGAACGCCACCGGCCTGTGCGCCGGTACGTGGAGCTGCACGATCACGGACTTTTCCGGCTGCGACACGGTGGTCACCTTCACCGTGCTGCCGCAGCAGCCGATCGATCCGGGCCTGACGTTCGCCGATGCCACCTGTTACGACATCTGCAACGGTACCGCTTCGGTGAACCCCAGCGGCGGTGCGGGCGGCTTCACCTACCTCTGGACACCCACGCCCCCGACGGGCCAGTTCACCCCTGCGGTGAGCGACCTGTGCCTGGGATTCTGGACCGTGACCGTCACCGACAGTGTCGGCTGCGACACGACCGTGAGCTTCATCATCATCAAGCCGCCCCCGGTGGAGGCCAACCTGATCGTGGCTCCTGAGAATTGCAACGGACCCTGCACGGGCGAGGCGCTGGTGTTCCCCTCCGGTGGAACCCCTGGCTACGAGGTGCTGTGGCAGCCGGTGCCCGGTGGTGGACAGGGCACCAACCTGGCCACGGACCTGTGCGCCGGGCAGTACACGGTCACCCTCACCGACCTCAACGGCTGTGATACCACCGTGGCCTTCACCGTGGATCCCGTCACGCCGCTCAGCCCCAACATCAGTTCCACAGGCGAATCCTGCCCGGGCGCGTGCGATGGCACGGTCACGGTGGGACCCACCGGCGGCGTGGCGCCTTACGCATATTTCTGGTCCCCTCCCCCGGGTGGTGGCCAGGGAACGCCGCAGGCCACGGGGCTCTGTGCGGGTGTGTACAGCGTGACGGTGACCGATGTGGCGCTGTGCGACTCCACCTTCACCGTGCTGGTGACCTCGCCGGCACCGCTCGATGTGGCGGGCACGGTGCAGGATGAGACCTGTGCGGGCCTGTGCGATGGTGCGATCACGGCCGTGGTGAGCGGCGGCACCGGTGCCTATACCTATGACTGGGTCCCGGCTCCGCCGCAGGGGCAGGGCACCGCGAACGTTGCGGGCCTGTGCCCCGGATCGTGGAGCGTGACCGTGGCCGATGCGAACGGCTGCGATACGACGATCACGTTCACCGTCACAGGCCCTTCGGCGCTCACCAACAACGTGTCGGTCGTGCCCAGCCAGTGCCAGCAATGCGTGGGTGCCATCACCATGTCCACCTCGGGCGGCACCGCTCCCTACGCCTACGTGTGGGGGCCGCCGCTGAACCTGGTCACCAACGACACGCTGCTCACCGGTCTTTGCGCGGGCGTGTACACGGTGACCATCTCGGACAATGCCGGTTGCACGCTGAACGCAACGGTCGCCGTGACCGACAGCAACGGTGAGACGATCACCATGAGCAGCGGGCTCACCAGCTGCCCGAACACCTGCGATGGCACGGTGGCCGTGGCGTACACATGCGGCGTGCCCGCCTGTTCCGTGCAATGGTATGATGACCTGGGTACGTTGCTCAGCACCGCCGACACGTTGACCGGTCTCTGTGCGGGCAGCTATTTCGTCGGTGTCACCAACGGCGACGGCTGCCTGACGGTCGACACGGCGTTGGTGACCACACCAACACCGGTGACCGCCGGCCTGAGCAGCACGCCGCTGAGCTGTGCCGGTGTCTGCGACGGAACGGCCACCATCGGGCTCTCCGGTGGTCAGGCTCCTTATGTCATCACCTGGTCCCCTGCGCCGGGTGGTGGACAGGGAACACCGCTGGCCACGGGCCTTTGCGACGGTCCCTACGATGTGCTCGTGCAGGATGGGGGCGGATGCGACACCACCTTCAGTCTGCTGATCCTTTCGCCCACGCCGCTGCAACCGAACGCGAGCGTGACACCGGTGACCTGTGCCGGCCAGTGCGATGCTGCGATCACGCTTGCGCCTTCGGGCGGAACGGGGGCCTACACTTACAGCTGGTCGCCGGTGCCGCCCAACGGACAGGGCTCGGCCCAGGCCACCGGGCTGTGCGCGGGAACGTGGACGGTGGTGCTCGCTGATGCGAACGGCTGCGACACCACCCTGGTGTTCACGGTGCCCGATCCGCAGCCGCTGGTGCCGGCGGTGAGCGTGACCCAGAGCCAGTGCCAGCTGTGCAATGGAACGGCATCGGTGGTGGTGACCGGCGGCGTTGCGCCGTACCAGATCACCTGGTCCGATGCCGGTGGCAACGTCATCGGCTCCGGTCCATCGGTCGCCGGCCTGTGCGCTGGCTTCTACGCGGTTTCCGTGTTGGATGCCTCCGGTTGTTCGGTGCAGGCTGCGGCCGCAGTGAGCGACTCGGATGGCGAGGTGCTCACGCCCATCGATGGGAACACGTTGTGTGCGAACGGATGCGATGGCACGGTGGGCGTGCAGTTCACCTGCGCCATCGGTCCGTGCGCGGTGCAGTGGACGGACGATCAGGGGAACGTGATCGGTGTGAACGTGCTCACGGTGGGCAACCTGTGCGCGGGCGACTACTTCGTGCAGGTGACCAACGCCGATGGGTGCGTGAGCATCGACACGGCCACGGTGGCCCCGAGCACGGTGATCATCCCCAACCTGAGTTCCACGCCCGAGACCTGTGCCGGCGCCTGTGATGGGACCGCGACCGCCGGGCCTTTGGGCGGCGTGGCACCGTACACTTATTTCTGGGCCCCCGCGCCGCCATCAGGGCAGGGAACGCCGCAGGCCGCGGGCCTCTGCGCAGGCGTGATCGCGGTGACCATCACCGACCAATCCGGCTGTGATACCACGGCCACGGTGCTGGTCCTTTCGCCTCAACCCCTCACGGTGGCCGCCACGGTGCAGGACCTTTCCTGCAATGCCGCCTGCGATGGGCGCATCGAGCTGCTCGTGCAGGGTGGAACGGGAGCCCTCACCTACCAATGGACCCCGACGCCCCCGGTGGGACAGGGCACGGCCACGGCGGACAGCCTGTGCGCAGGCAGCTGGAGCGTGCTCATCAGCGACGCCAACGGGTGCGACACCACGCTCACCTTCCAGGTGGTGGAGCCGCTGTCGCTCGCCGTGGCCACGGGCTCCACGCAAAGTGCGTGCGGCCAGTGCATCGGCACCGGTGTGGCGACGCCTTCCGGCGGCACCGCGCCGTACGTGTACGCATGGTCCCAGGGCGGTTCCCTGTTCGCCACGGACAGCCTGGCCGCTGGATTGTGCGCCGGCATCTACACCGTGGAGGTGACCGATGCGAACGGTTGCAGCATCTCCGCCACCGTGCCCGTGACCGATGTGGACGGGGAGCTCCTGACCACCACGGATGGGCTCACCGGTTGCCCCGGCGACTGCAACGGTGTGGTGAGCGTGGCCTTCCAGTGCGGTGTTCCCGCATGTTCCGTGACGTGGACCGATGCGAACGCGGTGGACCTGAACGAGCCGGGCAACGTGCTGGACAGCCTGTGCGCGGGCACCTACTTCGTGCAGGTGACGAACGGCAACGGCTGCGTGAGCATCGATACGGCCTTCGTCACCGAGCCCGATCCCATCGTGGCGAACCTGAGCACCACGCCGGAGACCTGCGCGGGCGTATGTGACGGCACGGCCACCGTGGGTCCCACCGGCGGTGCGGGCGGCTACACGTACACCTGGGACCCGGTGCCTCCGGCCGGCCAGGGCACACCGCAGGCTACGGGCCTGTGCGCCGGTCCGTGGACCGTCACCATCACCGATACCGTGGGTTGCAGCATCGTGGTCCCCGTGCTCATCACCGGTCCTGCTGCGCTGGCCATCAGCGCGGCGATCGATCCCATCACCTGTGCGGGGGCGTGCGATGGCGGCATCGATGTGACCGTGCAGGGCGGCACGGCCCCCTATGTGCTCGCCTGGTCGCCGACACCGCCCATTGGCCAGGGCACCGCGCAGATCGACAGCCTGTGCGCGGGCGACTGGACCGTGCTCGTGACCGATGTGAACGGCTGCGACACCCCGGCCACCTTCACCGTGGTGGACCCGCCCGCACTGTTGGTGGCGCTCACGAGCACCGACAACACCTGCTTCGGTGATTGCCTGGGCACGGCCGCGGCGGTCGTGAGCGGTGGTGTGCCGCCGTACTCCCTGCAATGGACCACCGACGGTGGCACCGTGATCGCCACCGACACCCTTGATGTGGGTGGCCTCTGCGCGGGCAACTACGCCTTCGTGGTGACCGATGCGAACGGGTGTGTGAGCACCACCGCCTTCACCATCGGCCAGGGCGCTCCCATCGACGCGGGGCTGGTCTTCACGAACGAGACATGCCTGGGCCCCTGCGATGGCACGGCCACGGTGAACCCCGCAGGCGGTGCGGGCGGCTACGCCTTCCTGTGGCAGCCGCAGCCCGGCGGTGGGCAGGGTACGCCGAACGCCACGGGCCTTTGCCCCGGGAATTGGACGGTCACCATCGTGGATTCGCTCGGCTGTGACACCACGGTGGCCTTCACCATCCTGCCCTTCACGCCGATCCTGCCGAACGCCAGCGTGCAACAGGTCGCGTGCAACGGCGCCTGCGATGGCGCGGTCTCGCTCGCTCCCTCGGGCGGCCTCGGCGGTTACACGTACACATGGACGCCTGTGCCGCCCAACGGCCAGGGCAACGCCGCAGCAACGGGGCTGTGTCCAGGAACATGGAGCGTGACCGTGACGGACGCGGCCGGCTGTGACACCACGGTCGCCTTCCTCATCACCGAACCGCCCGCCCTCGTGGTGGCGCTGGACACGGTGGTCGATGCCAGCTGTGCGACCGCGGCCGATGGCTCCATCGCTGTCACCATCGCCGGTGGCACGCCGGGTTATGCCATCCAATGGACCGGACCGGGCTTCTCCTCGACACAGGAGGACATCGCCGGCATCGTGCCGGGTGATTACACCATCATTGTCGTCGATGCCAGCGGATGCACGGCCTCGCTGCAGGTGACGGTGGGCGCCCTGGTCTCCGTGGTGGCCGATGCGGGCCCGGATGTGGTGGCGTGCTCCCAGATCACTGTGACGCTCGATGGGTCGGGAAGCCAGGGGGCAACGACCTACCAATGGACCGATGGCCAGGGCAACGTCGTGGGCACCCAGCCGCAGCTGGACCTCGGCACGCCGCCTGCGGGGCTGTACACCTATGTGCTCACGGTGAGCGATGGACCATGCACGGACACGGATACCGTGCTGGTGACGGTCGACCCGACCATCGCGGACGCGGGTGCGGACCAGACCTTCATCGGTGAGGCCGTGGTGCAGCTGGTCGGGTCATCCACCGGTCCGGTGGGCACCACCTTCAGCTGGCAACCCGACAGCCTGTTGAACGATCCGACGCTGGCGAACCCGGTGGCCACGCTGGATGCGAGCACCTGGTTCGTGCTCACGGTGGTGTCGCCCAACGGCTGCACCGATGTGGACTCCGTGCTCATCAGCGTGGTGCCCGACATCGAGATCACCAGCGGCTTCACCCCCAACGGCGACGGATGGAACGACACCTGGCAGATCGACCTCATCGACCTGTTCCCCGAATGCGAGGTGGAGATCTACAACCGTTGGGGAGAACTGCTCTTCCGCAGTGTGGGCTACGGCACGCCGTGGGACGGCCGCTACAATGGAGGCTTCGTGCCGGTGGGCACCTACTACTACGTGATCGAGCTCAACGACCCGAAGTTCCCCGAACCGTACACCGGACCGCTGACCGTGATCCGCTAAGCCATGATCATGATGCGACGCCTTCTTCCCCTGTTGCTGCTGACCATCGCGGTCCAGGAACTGCGGTCCCAGCAACTGCCGCAGCTCACGCAGTACGTGAGCCAGGACTACCTGTACAACCCGGCGGTCGCCGGCAGCAGGCCCTGGTTCGAGCTGCGCAGCGCCCACCGGAACCAATGGGTGGGCATACAGGACGCGCCCCGCACCTTCATGCTCAGCGCCATGTCGCCGGTGGGCCCCCGCATGGGCCTCGGCGGTTTTCTATACACGGACAACGTGGGGCCCACCCGGCGCACCGGGGCGCAGTTCTCCTACGCCTATCACCTGCGCCTGAACGACCGCATCAAGCTCTCGCTCTCGCTCGCCTTCGGGGTGCAGCAGTTCCTGATCGATGGCAGCAAGATCACCTTCCGCGACAACGCCGACCCCGTGATGGACGACCAGCTGCGCGGTGAGACCATGCCGGACGCCACCTTCGGGATGTACCTGTACCACGAGCGCTGGTGGTTCGGCGCGTCGGCCCCCCAGCTGCTGCAGAACAAGGTGTACTTCTTCGACGACCAGGACGCCACGTTGAGCCGCCTTGAGGACCACTACTACGCCATGGGCGGCTACCGCCTGCCCCTGGGCGCCGACCTGGTCCTCGAGCCCTCCTTCCTGGTGAAGTACGTGTCACCCGTCCCGGCCAAGGTGGACATCTCGGCCACGGTGCGCTACAAGGAGACCGTATGGCTCGGGGCCTCCTACCGCACCAACGATGCGGTGGCGCTGATGGTGGGCTGCTGGCTTCGGAAGGGCTTCCAGTTCGGGTACTCATACGACCTCACCACCACCAACCTGCGGAACTACTCGAGCGGGACGCACGAGGTGATGCTCGCCCTCACCTTCGGCAAGACCGCACCCGTGGCTCCCGCTCCGGCGGGCAGCACCCCCTGAACAGGGAACGTGGCCACGGATGGACCTTGAACGCGGGAGCCTTGTGCATGGAACCCTGCGGCACCACCGTCGATCCCCGGGGTTGACTGGTCGAAAACCCGCGCCGTGAGCGGCACGTGGTGGGGCTAGGGACTGGCGCCCGGAGCCTGTTCGTGCTAACTTAGCCCGCCTCTTACCGGGCACCTACATTGCTGGCGCGACCGATCGATAATGTCCTGCAGTCCCTGCGGGTCGTGATGCTGTCCGCGCTGTTCTCCGTCCTGATGGGGGGGAATGGCATGGCCCAGAGCTTCGTGATGGCCGATGGTGCGGCCTGGTCGAGCTGTGCGGGCAGCTTCTTCGACAGCGGTGGTCCCTCCGGGAACTATGCCAACAACGAGGACCTGACGGCCACGCTCTGCCCCGCCGGGGGTAGTGGCAGCGGCAGTTCCACCTCCGTCACCTTCACCGCATGGGCGGTGCAGGCCGGTACGAACGACCAGCTCTTCATCCACGACGGCACCAGCACGGCCGCACCGTTGCTCGTGACCGGCTCTGGGGCCAATTCCCTTCTTGGTCAGACGGTCACGGCGACCGGCCCCACCGGGTGCCTCACCTTCCGCTGGGTATCGGATGGGTCGACCGTGGGTGCCGGTTGGGAGGCCGCGATCGTCACCGGGCCTGATGCCGGCACCGATGCGAGCGTCACCTTCTGCAGCGCGGCCGGTGCGCAGAACCTCTTCAGCAGCCTGGGGGGCACCCCCGATGCAGGTGGGTCCTGGACCGCACCCGGCGGCGGAGCGTCCACCGGCACGATCGATCCGGCCACGGCGGTGCCGGGTGGGTACGTCTACACGGTATCCGGCGCGCCCGGCTGTGCGAACGCCAGCGCCACCGTCACCGTATCCATCGTTCAGGCACCGGACGCCGGTGGCAACGGCACGCTGGCCCTGTGCAGCACCAGCGCGCCGGCCAGCCTCTTCAACAGCATCGCGGGCAGCCCCGACGCGGGTGGCACCTGGACGGCCCCTGGCGGTGGTGCGTCCACGGGGATCTTCACCCCGGGCACCAGTGCGCCGGGCGTATACACCTACACGGTGGCCGGCTCGGCACCATGCGTGAACGACCAGGCCACGGTGACCGTGACGGTGAACGCAGCGCCGAATGCAGGAACGAACGGTACGTTCACCGTGTGCAGCAACGCCCCGGCGTTCGATCTCTTCACCAGGCTCGGTGGCACGCCGCAGAGCGGTGGGTCATGGACCGGCCCGGGTGGTGTGGTGGCATCGAACACCTACACGCCGGGCACCTCCACCCCGGGCGTCTATACGTACACCGTGACGGGTATCCCGCCCTGCCCGAACGCATCGGCCACGGTGACGGTGACGCAGGTCGCCGCGCCGAACGCCGGGATCAGCCGGGCCTTGGCGGTGTGCAGCGATGCGGCGCCGTTCAGCATGCGTGCGCAGTTGAACGGCACACCGCAGCCCGTGGGCGTGTGGACAGACCCGCTGGGCGCCGTTCATGCCGACCTGTTCGAACCGGCGGTCGACATCGGCGGGGTGTACACCTACACGGTGACGGGCACACCGCCTTGTGCCAATGCGGTGGCCACGCTCACCATCACGCGCCGCGTGGCGGCGAACGCCGGCACCAATGGCTCGGTCACGGTGTGCAGCACCGACGCCGACCTCAACCTCATCACCATCCTTGGCGGGTCGCCCGACCTCACCGGTACCTGGACGGAACCAGGAGGAGGTGCGCATTCCGGCGTGTTCCAGCCCGGCACCGATCCAGCGGGTGTGTACACCTACACGGTGCCCGGTCAGCCTCCTTGTGCCAACCGAACGGCCACGGTGACGGTGACGGTGAACACCGCTCCCAATGCCGGTACCAACGCCAGCGTGCTACGCTGTTCGGACGCGGCCAATTTCAACCTGTTCAACCAGCTCGGCGGCACCCCGAACAGCGGCGGTGTATGGACAGGCCCCGGCGGGGGCGTGGTTAGCGCCACTTTCGACCCGGGCGTGTCCGTCCCGGGTATTTACACCTACACGGTGACGGGCCTTGCTCCCTGCGCCAACGCCACGGCCACCGTGAACGTCTCCGTCATCGAGGCGCCCGATGCGGGCAGCAACGGCAGCCTCACCGTGTGCAGCACGGACCCCGTGTTCAACCTGCTGAGCGTGCTTGGCGGGACGCCTGATGCGGTGGGCACTTGGACGGCCCCCGGAGGCGGAGCGACCACGGGCACGTTCACGCCGGGCAGCTCGGCCGCCGGCACATACACCTACACGGTGGCCGGCACGGCACCCTGCGTGAACGATGTGGCCACCGCCACCATCGCGGTGTCCCAGGCGGCCAACGCCGGCACCAACGGGTCCATCACCTTGTGCAGCGATGATGCCCCGGTGGCGCTGTTCGGGCTCCTGGGCGGTTCGCCGTCCACGGGTGGCACCTGGACACGTCCGGGCGGCACCTCCTTCGGCGGCACGTACGATCCCGCCAATGCGAACCACCCGGCCGGGGTGTACACCTACACGGTGACCGCACCGGCACCCTGCCCGGCGGTGTCGGCCACCGTACAGGTGGTGGAGAACACCGCGCCCAATGCAGGCAACAACGGCACCATCACGGTGTGCAGCACGAACGCGCCGTTCAACCTGATCTCCGTGCTCGGTGGCAGCCCCGACCTAAGCGGCAGCTGGCTGAGCCCCTCGCTCGCACCGGTGTCCGGTGTGTTCACCCCGGGCGTGAGCACGCCGGGCATCTACCGTTATGTCGTACCCGGCACGGCCCCGTGTGAGAACGACACGGCCAGGGCCACGGTGGTGTTGAACACCGCTCCGAACGCAGGCACCAACGGTTCGCTGGACATCTGCAGCACCGGGGCGCCGGTGGCCCTGTTGTCCCTCCTGGGCGGAAGCCCCGATGCCGGCGGCGCTTGGACCAACCCGAACAACCAGGCCTTCGGTGGCACCTACGACCCCGCGAACGCGGCCCACCTGGAAGGGGTGTACACTTATACCGTGGCCGGCCTGTCGCCGTGCGCCAACGCATCGGCGTTCGTGGTGGTGAACGAGGAACGCCAGCCGGTCGCCGGCACGAGCTCCACACTGGCCGTGTGCTCCGACGCGCCTCCGGTGGACCTGCTGGATGAGCTTGGCGGCAACCCGGACAACGGCGGTACGTGGACCGGCCCTGGCGGAACGACCTCGAGCGGCGTGTTCATCCCGTCCTCCGGAACCCCTGGAGCGTATACGTACACGGTGGCCGGTGTGCCGCCCTGCGTGAACGCCACCGCCACGGTGACCATCACCGTGAACCAGGCGCCATTCGCGGGTTCGAACGGCAGCGTGACGGTGTGCAACGACCAGGCCAGCGTGGACCTGTTCGCCGCGCTCGGCGGTGGTCCCGATGCGGGTGGCACGTGGGCGGACCTGGACAACACGGGCCAGCTCAGCGGCCAGTTCTTCAGCCCGTTGGGCATGGCACCGGGCAGCTATGACTTCCGGTACACGGTACCGGGTACTGGGCAATGCAACGCGGACATCGCCCTCGTGGAGGTGACCATCGTGCCCGACCTGGAGGCCGGTAGCAATGGCACGATCACCGTGTGCAGCTCCAGCACCCAGGTGAATCTGTTCACCGGCCTCGGTGGATCGCCCCAGCAGGGCGGCACGTGGCAGGACCTGAGCGGCACGGGCGCGCTGAGCGGCCAGTTCTTCAATGCCTCCGTGCCGGGCCCAGGCGTGTATTCGTTCAAGTACAAGCTCACCGGCACCCTGTCGTGCGCCTCCGATTCGGCCACGGTGACCGTGACGGTCGTGGGAGCACCTTCCGCCGGCAACAACGGTACGGCCGTGTTCTGCAGCAACGGTTCCTCGGCCAACCTGTTCCCTTTCCTGGGCGGAACACCTCAATCGGGCGGCAACTGGACCCGCAACGGCAACCCCGTTTCGGGCATCTACAACCCGGTGCTGGACAATCCCGGAACGTACACCTATACCGTGAGCGGCACACCGCCCTGCCCGAACGCAACGGCCACGGTGACGGTGAGCGAAGTGGCGGCCCCGAACGCCGGCTGTCCCACACAGATCACCACGTGCAGCACGGCCGCCTCCTTCTCCATGCGCGCGGCGCTCACCTGCAACCCCTCGCAGCTGGGCACCTGGACCGATCCGCTGGGCCAGCCGCACGGCGACACCTTCGTACCCGGGCTTGACCTTCCCGGGGTCTACATCTACACGGTGACCGGCACCGCACCCTGTGCCAACGCTACGGCCGCGCTCACCATCACGGTGAACCAGGCGGCCTTCGCGGGCAACAACGTGTCCACCACGGTATGCAGCAATGCCCCGCCATTCCTGCTCTTCGGGCAGCTGACAGGCAGTCCGGCCCCCACGGGCACCTGGACCGGTCCGCTGGGGCAACCGTTCCCCGGCGGTCTCTTCACCCCCGGCACGAGCGCGCCCGGTGTTTACACCTACACGGTGACCGGCGTGCCGCCGTGCGCGAACGATGATGCCACGGTCACCGTGTTCGTCAACCAGCAGGCCGATGCGGGCACGTCGAGCAGCGTGACGCTGTGCGCGGGCGGTGGCGCGGTGAACCTCTTCACCTTGCTGGGCGGTACGCCTTCACCCACGGGAACGTGGACCACCCCGGGCGGACTGCCGTTCAGCGGCACCTTCGTTCCAGGCACGACGCCTCCGGGCACCTACACCTACACCGTGCCGGGCGTTGTCCCCTGTGCTGCGGCCACGTCGACCGTCACGGTCGCGGTGAGCACACCGCCGAACGCGGGATGCAGCGCCACCTTCACCACGTGCTCCAATGCGCAGGCCTTCGCGCTGATCGACAAGCTGGGCTGCACCCCCGCGCTGAACGGCACTTGGACCGCTCCTGGTGGGGCGCCGCACAACGGCGTCTTCACCCCGGGGTCGAGCGTGGCGGGCACATACACCTACACCGTGCCCGGCACCGTGCCCTGTGTGGCGGCCACCGCCACGGTGACCGTGGTGGTGAACCCCGCCCCCAATGCCGGGTGCGCCGGGGTGCTCACGCTGTGCTCCACCAGCGCTGCGGCGAACCTCTTCAACGCCCTGGGTTGCGCGCCGCAGACCGGCGGCACCTGGACCCGTCCGGGCGGGCTGCCGCACTCGGGCACCTTCCTGCCGAGCGTCGATCCCCCCGGTGTGTACACCTACACCGTGGCGGGCCAGGCACCGTGCGTGAACGCCACGGCCACCGTGACCGTGACCGTGAACACCGCACCAGATGCAGGCTCCAACGGGTTGATCACCATCTGTGAGAGCGCCCTGCCGTTCCCGCTGATCAACGTGCTCAACGGATCCCCGCAGCTGAACGGTACCTGGACCAACCCGCTGGGACAGGCGCACAACGGGGTCTTCATCCCGGGTGTGGACCCCGCGGGCAGCTACACCTATGCCATCGCCGGCACCGCCCCGTGCGCCAGCGCTTCGGCGGTGGCCACCGTGGTGGTGAACCCCACGCCCGATGCCGGATCGGACGATGTGGTGACCGTGTGCAGCGATCAGCAACCGTTCCTGCTGATCGATGAGCTGGGTGGAACGCCGGACCTGTCGGGTGCATGGACCGCGCCGGGCGGCTTGGCGTTCAGCGGGGTGTACGTGCCCGGCACATCGGTGGGCGGCGTGTACACTTACGTCGTGCCCGGTCTTGCACCCTGCACCAATGACACGGCCCGTGTGACCGTGGTGGAGAATACCGCGCCCGATGCAGGACTTAGCACGGCCGCGCAGCTGTGCACGGATGCCGCTTCCCAGCCGTTGGTGGACCTGCTCCTCGGGGATCCGGACGGTGGTGGTACCTGGACCGGACCGGGCGGTGTGGCGCAGGGTCCGGTGTTCGACCCGGCGACCGGTACATCGGGCACATACACGTACACGGTGATCGGCTTCGCACCCTGCGTGAACGACCAGGCCTCGGTGCAGATCAGCCTCTTCACGGCCCCCGATGCCGGCGGGGATGGTGTGCTTGCGGGTTGTGTGGACGACCCGTCCATCGTTCTCTTCGATGGCCTGGTCGGTGCTCCGCAGGGCGGCGGTACGTGGACCGATGATGACAACAGTGGAGGCCTGTCCAACGGGGTCCTCAGCACCATCGGACTTGCGCCGGGAACGTACGACTTCACCTACACCGTTGCCGGCGCCGGCCCGTGCGTGGCCTCCACGGCTACGGTCACGGTCCAGGTGGCCAGCTCGCTCGATGCCGGTGCGGACAATACGGTGCAGGTGTGCGAGAGCGAGACCGCGGTGGCCCTGTTCCCCCTGCTGGGCGGCACGCCACAGGGCGGCGGCCTCTGGCTTGATGTGGACAACAGCGGTGCGCTCACCAACGGTACGCTGAACGCATTAGTGGCGGGCATCGGGCAGGTCCGGTTCACCTACGTCATTCCCGCTTCCGCATCCTGCTCGGCCGATTCGGCCACCGTGACCGTGCAAGTGCTCGAAGGGCCCTTCGCCGGTACGGATGCTGGGACGACGCTGTGCAGCAATACCTCCGGGCAGGTGGACCTGTTCAGCCTGTTTGGTGGCGGGCCCGATGCGGGCGGCACGTGGACGGATCCCTCCAACGCGGTCACGGATGCCTTCTTCGCACCGGGTATCGATCCCCCGGGGGCTTACACGTACACCGTGCCCGCCATCGGCAACTGTCCGGCGGATGCCGCGGTGGTGACGGTTCAGGTGACGCAGGCGCCCGATGCCGGAAGCAATGGAACGCTCACCGTGTGCTCCAACGGGCCTTCGGTGAACATGTTCCTCTCCCTGCAGGGCACCCCGCAGCCCGGCGGCAGTTGGACCACCGCCACGAACGTGCCCCATCCGTCCACCTACAACCCGGCGATCGACGTGCCCGGTGTGTACACCTACACGGTACCCGGTCAGGGTGTGTGCCCCAGCGACCAGGCCGTGGTGGTGGTGACGGAGAACCAGGCCTCCTTCGCCGGGCTTGACAATGCGCTCACGCTGTGCTCCACGGCACCGCCTTTCCAGTTGTTCACGGGCCTTGCCGGCAATCCACAGGCCGGCGGTTCATGGACCGATCCCGGCGGTGATCCCCATGGGCCGGTGTTCGACCCAGCGACCGATGTGGGCGGGGTCTACACCTACACCGTGAACGGCATCGCTCCCTGCGCGAACGACCAGGCCCTGCTCACCATCAACCTCATCCAGGCCCCCTATGCCGGGATGGATTCCACCATCCAGGCCTGCGCGAGCACGGACCCCATCGACCTGTTCGCCGTGCTCGGTCCCGGTGTCACCACGGGTGGCACCTGGACGGACGTGAACGGCAC
>Ga0315900_10006894_pt1 | contig 15058 bp, 13 predicted proteins | sample LakEriMetagenome_FD_203521 | JGI IMG/M metagenome (GOLD analysis project Ga0315900, IMG submission 203521) | Freshwater fungal communities from buoy surface, Lake Erie, Ohio, United States - Buoy 12 MA114 | ecosystem: Environmental > Aquatic > Freshwater > Lake > Lake biofilm | place: USA: Lake...
AGACGCGCAAGCCAGCACGCAAGCATCGAACCCGCCGCCACCGCACAGGCGAGCAGCAGCGGGTGCGGGCGGCTCGCGCGGCCCTCGGGGGTGGCAGGCAGGGTCAAGCGCGTGCCATCGCCCCGGCTTCAGGCCGCCATCAACTGCCGCAGCACGAAGGGCAGGATGCCGCCGTGGCGGAAGTAGTCGACTTCGATCGCGGTGTCGATGCGCAGCAGCACCGCCACGCGCTTGTCGCTGCCATCGGCCGCTCGCACGACCAGCGTGAGATCCTGCTGCGGACGGATCTCGCCGTCGAGGCCCTCGATGTCGAAGGACTCGGCGCCGGTGATGCCGAGGCTCGTCGCGCTGTCATTGCCTTTGAACTGCAGCGGCAGCACGCCCATGCCGATCAGGTTCGAGCGGTGGATGCGCTCGAAGCTGCGGGCGATCACCGCCTTCACGCCGAGCAGCTGGGTGCCCTTGGCCGCCCAGTCGCGTGACGATCCGGTGCCGTACTCCTCGCCGCCGAAGACCACTGTGGGCACACCGTCGGCGACATAGCGCATCGCGGCATCGTAGATCGCCATCGGCTCGCCCGAGGGCTGATGGATCGTGATGCCACCCTCGACCCGCGAACCGTCTGCCTTGGCCGGAATCATCAGATTCTTGATCCGCACGTTGGCGAAGGTGCCACGCATCATCACTTCATGGTTGCCGCGGCGCGAGCCGTAGCTGTTGAAGTCGGCCTTCAGAACACCGTTGGCCTGCAGCCAGCGGCCGGCGGGCGAGGTTGCCTCGATGTCGCCGGCCGGCGAGATGTGGTCGGTGGTGATCGAATCGCCGAACACGCCGAGCGCACGCGCGCCGCGGATCGAACCGCCCGCGGCCGCCGGCTGCATTGCGAATCCCTGGAAGAAGGGCGGCTCGGCGATGTAGGTGGAGGTCGGCCAGTCGTAGACCTGGCCGCGGGTGCCCTTGACCTTCTCCCAGAGCTTGCCCGGGTTTTCGTCGACCTGCGCGTAGTTCGCCTTGAAGACCTTCGGGCTCATCGCGTGTTTCATCAGCTTGTGGACCTCGTCCGACGAGGGCCAGATGTCGCCGATCCAGATGTCGCGGCCACCCTTGCCCTTGCCGATCGGCTGGGTCATCAGGTCGACCATGACGTTGCCGGCCAGCGCGTAGGCCACGACCAGCGGCGGCGATGCCAGGAAGTTGGCCTTCAGGTTGCGGTGAATACGCGCCTCGAAGTTGCGGTTGCCGGACAGCACCGCGGCACAGACCAGATCGTTGGCCTCGATCGCCTGGTTGATCTCGGGGGTCAGGTCGCCGGCGTTGCCGATGCAGGTGGTGCAGCCGTAGGCCGCCACCGCGAAACCGAGCTTCTCGAGGTAGGGCAGCAGGCCGGCCTTCTCGAGGTACTCGGTGACCACGCGCGAGCCCGGTGCGAGCGAGGTCTTCACATGCTTGCGGACCTTGAGCCCGGCCTCCACCGCCTTCTTGGCGAGCAGGCCGGCGGCGAGCAGCACGCCGGGGTTCGACGTGTTGGTGCACGAGGTGATCGCCGCGATCAGCACGTCGCCGTTGCGCAGTTCGACGCCGTCGGCCGTGGTCACGGCGCGGTCGAGCCGATCGGCCGGCTGGTTGAAGCCGTTGTCGGCCACCGGCTTGCTGAACAGGTCGGCGAAGGTCTCGCGGACCTTGCCGATCTCGATGCGGTCCTGGGGGCGCTTCGGGCCTGCCAGCGATGGCACGACACTGCCGAGGTCGAGCTGCAGCACCGTCGAGTAGTCGAGCTGGCCGGCCTTGGGCACGCCGTAAAGACCCTGTGCCTTGAAGTAGGACGCGAAGGCGTCGATCTCGGTGCGGGTGCGGCCGGTGCCCTCGAAGTACTCGATGGTCCGGTCGTCGACGGGGAAGAAGCCCATCGTCGCACCATACTCGGGTGCCATGTTGGCGATGGTTGCGCGATCAGGCAGCGCGAGGCTCGCGGTGCCTTCGCCGAAGAACTCGACGAACTTGCCCACCACCTTCTGACGGCGCAGCATCTCGGTGATGGTCAGCACCAGATCGGTCGCGGTCACACCCTCGCGCAGCCGGCCCTTGAGTTCCACGCCCACCACGTCCGGCGTGAGGAAGTAGACCGGCTGGCCGAGCATGCCCGCCTCGGCCTCGATGCCGCCCACACCCCAGCCGACCACGCCGATGCCGTTGATCATCGTGGTGTGGCTGTCGGTGCCGACCAGCGTGTCGGGGTAGAAGACGCCGTCCTTGCCCTTGTGCACGCCACGCGCCAGGTACTCGAGGTTGACCTGGTGCACGATGCCGAAGCCGGGGGGCACGACGCCGAAGGTATCGAAGGCCTGCATGCCCCACTTCATGAACTGGTAGCGCTCGCGGTTACGCTCGAACTCCAGCTTCATGTTGAGATCGAGCGCCTTGCGCGTGCCGAAGTTGTCGATCATCACCGAGTGGTCGACGACGAGATCGACCGGCACCAGCGGCTCGATGGTCTTCGGATTCTTGCCCATGCCCTGGGCGACGTTGCGCATCGCGGCAAGGTCGGCGAGCAGCGGCACGCCGGTGAAGTCCTGAAGCACCACGCGGGCCACCACGAAGGGGATCTCGGCGGTGCGCTCGGCGTTCGGCTGCCAGTTGGCGAGCTGCTCGACGTGCTCGGACGTCACCTTGAGCCCATCACAGTTGCGCAGCACCGACTCCAGCACGATGCGGATCGACACCGGCAGGCGCTTGACGTTCGGAAAGCGCCGGGCCAGCGCGGGCAACGAGTGCAGCTTGCCGGTCTTGCCCGAGGCCAGCTTGAAATCCTTGAGGGTCTTGAAGGCATTGTGGGTCATCGGGGACTCCTGATGCGGGAAGGTTCGGGGAGAGTCGAGGCGGGTGTCAGAGACGGCATTCGTTGGCGAGCGTGCGACCCGCGCGTGCATCGAGCAGGATCGACTTGCCGACGATCACCAGCCAGACATGGCCGGTGTCCGGATTCTCGAAGCGAAGCGCGCCGGTGCGCGCCTGCACCGCGTGCAGCACCGAGTCGCGGCCGCGCCAGTTGAGGATCAGCGATCGGCCGTCGGCGGCGATCCGGCGCACGATCACGCGTCGGTCGAGCTCGCAGCGGTAAAGGCCCGCTTCGAGCGTCAGCGCGCCGCCGGCGTCGAAGGGCGGCCCGCCCGTGCTGCCCTGAGCCGTGAGCGCCGTATCGCCAGGAGCAATCAGCGGCGCGACCGGTTGCGCAAGGGGCGGCGACGGGGATACGGGTGCGCCGCTCGAGGGACGAGCCGACGGACCAGGCGCGGGCCCGGGCGCGGCATTGACGCCCTGCGGCGCAGGCGCCGCAAGGACACCGGGCGCGGCCGGGAGTGTGGTGCCGGGCGCTGAGGGCGCGGCAACCGCCGGTGAGGCGGCAGCGGGGGCGGGTACGCCGGTGGGTGCCTGCGGCAAGGCGGCAGGCGCCGGCCCACGGGAGGCGCAGCCGGTGCCGAGCGCCGCCGCCAGCGTGGCAGCGCCCAGGGCGGCGCGCCAGCCGCCGCGGACCTGGGCGGCGGGCAGATGGCTTGCACGGCTCATCGGGATGCCCGCCAAGGCGCCATGGCTCAGGCCCGGGCGTCGATCGGCAGGAACGTCAGATCCTCGGGGCCGACATAATTGGCGCTCGGCCGGATGATCTTGTTGTCGATCCGCTGCTCGATCACATGCGCTGCCCAGCCCGAGGTGCGCGAGATGACGAACAACGGCGTGAACATCGCGGTGGGCACACCCATCATGTGGTAGCTGACCGCGCTGAACCAGTCGAGATTCGGGAACATCTTCTTCGCGTCCCACATCACCGTCTCGAGGCGATCGGCGATGTCGAACATCTTCATGCTGCCGACGTGCTGCGACAGCCGGCGCGCGACCTCCTTGATCACCTTGTTGCGCGGATCGGCGATCGTGTAGACCGGGTGTCCGAATCCGATCACCACCTCCCTGTTGTCGATGCGGCGGCGGACGTCGGCCTCGGCCTCGTCGGGATTCTCGTAGCGTTTCTGGACCTCGAAGGCCACCTCGTTGGCACCGCCATGCTTGGGGCCGCGCAGCGCGCCGATGCCGCCGGTGATCGCCGAATACATGTCCGAGCCCGTGCCCGCTACCACGCGGCAGGCGAAGGTGGACGCGTTGAACTCGTGCTCGGCGTACAGGATCAGCGAGGTATGCATCGACTTGACCCACAGCTCGGGCGCCGGGCGACCGTGCAGCAGGTGCAGGAAATGACCGCCGATGGTGTCGTCGTCGGTCTCGACCTCGATGCGCCTGCCGTTGGTGCTGAAGTGGAACCAGTACAGCAGCATCGAGCCGAGCGACGCCATCAGCCGGTCGGCGATATCGCGTGCGCCCGGGGTGTTGTGATCGTCCTTTTCGGGGAGCTGGCAGCCTAGCGTCGACACGGCCGTTCGCATCACGTCCATCGGATGCGAACTCGCCGGCAGCTGCTCGAGCACCGCCTTGACCGCCGCCGGGATGCCACGCATCGAACGCAGCTTCGCCTTGTACGCGGCGAGTTCGGCCCGGTTGGGCAGCTTGCCGTGAACCAGCAGGTGTGCGATTTCCTCGAACTCGGCAGCGTCAGCGATGTCGAGGATGTCGTAGCCGCGGTAATGGAGGTCGTTGCCGGTGCGGCCCACCGTGCACAGCGCCGTGTTGCCGGCGGTGACGCCGGAGAGCGCGACGGATTTCTTCGGCTTCGGTCCGGTGGCGGGAGCGGTCTGTTCGCTCATGGGGCGAGGATCCTTTGCTGGGAGGGAGGGGTCGTGCGCCGGCGTGCGATCGCGTGTGCGGTCACGGCGTCAGCGCTGGGCCTGCTGCGCGAACAGCTCGTCGAGCTTCTTCTCGAAGTCCCAGTAGCCGATCGCATCGTAGAGTTCCTGACGGGTCTGCATCATCGGCACGACGGCTGCCTGGGTGCCGTCGCGGCGGATGGTTTCGTAGACGGTCTGGGCTGCCTTGTTCATCGCGCGGAAGGCCGACAGCGGGTAGAGCACGATGCCCACGCCGCAGCCGCGCAGCTGATCGACCGTGAACAGCGGGGTCTGGCCGAACTCGGTGATGTTGGCGAGTACCGGCACCTTGACCGCATCGACGAAGCGACGGTACATCGCGAGGTCGGTCATCGCCTCCGGGAAGATGCCGTCGGCGCCCGCCTCGACGCAGGCGACCGCGCGCTCGATGGCCGCGTCGAGCCCTTCGCTGGCCAGCGCATCGGTACGCGCCATGATGAAGAAGCTCGGGTCACGGCGCGCGTCGACTGCGGCCTTGATGCGGTCGACCATCTCCTGGCTCGAGACGATTTCCTTGTTGGGCCGGTGGCCGCAGCGCTTGGCTCCCACCTGGTCCTCGATATGCATGGCCGCAGCTCCGGCCTTGATCAGCGCCGCGGTGGTACGCGCCACGTTGAAGGCCGACGACCCGAAGCCGGTGTCGACGTCGACCAGCAACGGCAGGTCGCAGACATCGGTGATGCGGCGCACATCGGTGAGGACGTCGTCGAGCCCCGAGATGCCGAGATCGGGCAGCCCGAGCGAACCGGCCGCCACACCGCCCCCCGACAGATAGATCGCCCGGTAGCCGGCACGCCGTGCAAGCAGCGCATGGTTGGCGTTGATCGCGCCGGGGATCTGCAGCGGGCGCTCGCTGGCGAGCGCGTCGCGGAATTTCTGGCCTGGGGTGCTCATGACGGGCTCCGGTGCGGGTGGGGCTGGGGGACGGCGCCGGGGGCGCTCAGCCGAGCAGGTGCTTGACGCCGTCGCGCTCCTCGAGGAGCTCGTTCAGCGTGAGGTCCATGCGGGAGCGCGAGAACTCGTCGATCTCGAGGCCCTGGATGATCCGGTACTCGCCATGGTCGCAGGTGACCGGATAACCGTACATGATGCCCTCCGGAATGCCGTAGGACCCGTCGGAGGCGATGCCCATCGTGACCCAGCGCCCATCGGTGCCGAGCACCCAGTCGCGCATGTGGTCGATGGCCGCATTGGCCGCCGAAGCCGCCGACGACAGCCCGCGGGCTTCGATGATCGCGGCGCCGCGCTTGCCGACGGTGGGCAGGAACACATCGCGGTTCCAGGCTTCGTCGTTGATCATCGCCTTGACCGGCTGGCCGTCGATGGTCGCGAAGCGGTAGTCGGCGTACATCGTGGGCGAGTGGTTGCCCCAGACCGCCATCTTCTCGATCGAGGCCACCGGCTTGCCGGTGCGCGCCGCGATCTGCGACAGCGCGCGGTTATGGTCGAGCCGCAACATGGCGGTGAAGTTGCGTGCCGGAAGGCCGGGCGCGGATTTCATCGCGATGTAGGCGTTGGTGTTGGCCGGGTTTCCGACCACCAGAATGCGACAGTCCCGGCTGGCCGCCTCGTCGAGCGCACGGCCCTGGACCGTGAAGATCGCACCGTTGGCTTCCAGCAGGTCCTTGCGCTCCATGCCCTTGCTGCGCGGGCGGGCGCCGACCAGCAGCGCGTAGTCGGCGTCGCGAAAGGCGGTCTTGGGATCGTCGGTGACGACCACGCCGGCCAGCAGCGGGAATGCGCAGTCCTCGAGTTCCATGACCACGCCGCGAACCGCGGGCAGGGCTGCGGTGATGTCGAGCAGCTGCAGAATGACCGGCTGATCCTTGCCGAGCATGTCGCCGTTGGCGATCCGGAACAGCAGGCTGTAGCCGATCTGGCCGGCGGCGCCGGTGACGGTGACGCGCTTGACGGGTTTGGGCATCGAATTCCTCGCGTGGTGACGGTTGCGCTGACGCAGGCCGGACAGGTCACGGCCCGCGGCCGGGCCCGCCGACATCGATTCGAGTCTAGCGGGGGCCTGGCTCCAGTGTCAATGTGAAAAGCTATCTTATATAAGACATATGTTATTGAAAGCCAGGGGCTGACTGTGCTTGAATGGTGTCGATGAGCGCCCCGACTCCCGACGAACGCCCCGTGCGCGCCGAGACCCCCCGCTTCAGCCCGCTGTACCGTCAGATCAAGGGGCTGATCACGCGCGGGCTTCAGGAGGCGCAGTGGAAGCCCGGCGAGCCGATTCCCAGCGAGTCGGAACTCGCGCAGCGATTCGGCGTGAGCCAGGGCACGGTGCGCAAGGCGATCGACGAGCTCGCCGCCGAGAACCTGCTGGTGCGCCGGCAGGGGCGCGGCACCTTCGTGGCCACCCATCACGAGGAGCGAAGCCAGTTCCGTTTTCTGCGCCTGCGGCGCGACGATGGCGCCGACCCCGGTCCGATGGACAGCCGCATTCTCGAGTGCCGGCGCGTGCGCGCGCCGCAGGACGTCGCCCGCGCGCTCGGGCTGCGTGCCGGCGAGACCGTGGTCTCGATCCGCCGGCTCCTCAGCTTCGAGGGCAGGCCCACGGTGCTCGATGACATCTGGCTGCCGGGCGCGCTGTTTCGCGGTCTGAGCGCCGAGCGGCTCGGCGCCTCGGTCGGTCCGCTCTACGGCTTGTTCGAAACCGAGTTCGGCGTGCGGATGATCCGCGCGACCGAGGCCTTGCGAGCGGTTGCCGCCGATCCTGACGGCGCTGCGCTGCTCGGCGTGGCTGCGGGCGCGCCGCTGCTGCAGGCCGAGCGTGTCACCTTCACCTACGCCGACCGGCCGGTCGAGGTGCGGCGCGGGCTCTATGTGACCGAGCGCTTTCACTACTTCAATGCCCTTGGCTGAGTCCCCATGCCTGTCGCGGTTTCCCTGGTATCGCCGGCGATCCCCGTCGGTCGGGCGCTTCGCCCGAAGCGGACCGCCCGCTCCCGGTGCGCGTTGGTGCGCCGCGCAAAAATGCTTCAGAATGGCGCCGCCTTTTCGTTGCGCTGAATGAACCCCTCTCCGTCCGAGGCATCGATGTCCGAGCTCGCAGGAACCAAGGGCCGAAGAGCCCGACCGCAGTACCGCAACATCCACGTGTCGCAGATCCTCCAGTACCGGCTGCCCGCGGCTGGCATGGTCTCCATCCTCCACCGCATCAGCGGTGCGCTGATGTTCCTGCTGGGGCTGCCCTTCATGCTCTACCTTTTCCAGCAGAGCATCACCTCGGAGATCAGCTTCGACAGCTACCGCGCGATCGTCGGCTCGATTCCGGGGCGTCTTGCGCTCGTGGTTCTCGCCTGGGCCTACCTGCACCACTTCTGCGCGGGCATCCGCTATCTGCTGCTCGACCTCCATGTGGGCGTCGGCAAGGATCAGGCACGGGCGTCGGCGCAGGTCGCTCTCGGCACGAGTCTGGTGCTCACCCTGCTGGTCGCGCTGAAGATCTTCGGAGTGTTCTGATCATGACCACGAAACGCGTCGTCGTCGGGGCGCACTATGGCATGCGTGACTGGCTCGGCCAGCGCGTCACCGCGGTGCTGCTCGCGATCTACACCGTCGTGCTGCTGGTGTCGCTGCTGCTGATGCCCGAGCTCAGCTACGGTGCCTGGGCCGGACTGTTCGCCGAGGGCTGGATGAAGGTCCTCACGCTGCTGGCGGTGATTTCGCTCGCGTATCACGCCTGGATCGGCGTGCGCGACATCTACATGGACTATGTGAAGCCGACCGGTGTGCGGCTCGGGCTGCAGGTTGGCACGATCGTGCTGCTGGTCGCCTACGCCTGCTGGGCGGTCCTGATCCTCTGGAGAGTCTGAGATGGCCGAGGTGCTCAACCACCTGTCGAACAACCTGCCGCGTCGCCGCTTCGACGCGGTGATCGTCGGCGCCGGCGGCTCCGGCATGCGCTGCTCGCTGCAGCTCGCCGAGGCCGGCTACAGCGTCGCCGTGCTCTCGAAGGTCTTTCCCACGCGCTCGCACACCGTCGCGGCGCAGGGAGGGATCGGTGCCTCGCTGGGCAACATGAGCGAGGACAACTGGTACTGGCACATGTTCGACACCGTCAAGGGATCCGACTACCTCGGTGACCAGGATGCGATCGAGTTCATGTGCCGCGAGGCGCCCAAGGTCGTCTACGAGCTCGAGCACTTCGGGATGCCTTTCGATCGCAACCCCGACGGCACCATCTACCAGCGCCCCTTCGGTGGCCACACCGCCAATTTCGGCGAGAAGCCGGTGCAGCGCGCATGTGCCGCCGCCGACCGCACCGGCCACGCGCTGCTGCACACGCTCTACCAGCGCAACGTGCGTGCACGCACCCAGTTCTTCGTCGAATGGATGGCGCTCGATCTGATCCGCAATGCCAATGGCGACTGCGTCGGGGTGGTCGCTCTCGAGATGGAGACCGGCGAGGTGATGATCCTCGAGGCCAAGGTCACGGTGCTCGCCACGGGGGGCGCCGGCCGGATCTGGGCAGCATCGACGAACGCCTTCATCAACACCGGCGACGGCATGGGGATGGCGGCGCGCGCGGGTATTCCCCTGGAGGACATGGAGTTCTGGCAGTTCCACCCCACCGGCGTGGCCGGGGCGGGCGTGCTGATCACCGAGGGCGTGCGTGGCGAGGGCGGCATCCTGCTGAACAAGCACGGCGAGCGCTTCATGGAGCGTTATGCGCCCACGCTGAAGGACCTCGCGCCGCGTGACTTCGTCTCTCGTTCGATGGACCAGGAGATCAAGGAGGGTCGCGGCGCCGGTCCCGATGGCGATCATGTGCTGCTCAAGCTCGATCACCTTGGCGCCGAAACCATCATGAAGCGGCTGCCGTCGATCCGCGAGATCGCGATCAAGTTCGCCAACGTCGACCCGATCAAGGATCCGATTCCGGTGGTTCCGACCATCCACTATCAGATGGGCGGCATCCCCACCAACTTCCACGGACAGGTCGTCGCCCCGAAGGATGGCAATCCGAACAGCGTGGTCCAGGGCCTGTACGCGATCGGCGAGTGCGCCTGCGTGTCGGTGCACGGCGCCAATCGTCTGGGTACCAACTCGCTGCTCGACCTTCTGGTGTTCGGCCGCGCGGCCGGTAACCACATCGTGACCAGCCGCCTGAAGGATGGTTTGCACCAGCGCCTTCCTGATGACGGTGGCGATGCCACGCTCGCGCGCCTCGCGCGCCTCGACGGTTCGAGCAGCGGCGAGAACACGCAGGTGGTCGCCGACGAGATCCGTCGCACGATGCAGGCGCACTGCGGCGTCTTCCGCACCGACGAACTGCTGCGCGAAGGTGTATCCCGCATCCTGGAGCTCGCCGAGCGCGCGCAGCACATTCACCTGAAGGACAAGAGCAAGGTCTTCAACACCGCGCGCATCGAAGCGCTCGAGCTCGCGAACCTCACCGAAACCGCCCGAGCGACGATCGTCTCCGCCGAAGCCCGCAAGGAAAGCCGTGGCGCCCATGCGCATCGCGATTTCCCGAACCGCGATGATGCCAACTGGATCAAGCACACGCTGTGGTTCTCGGAGGGGAACCGCCTCGACTACAAGCCGGTCAACATGAAACCGCTCACCGTCGAAACCTTCGAGCCCAAGGCCCGCACCTTCTGAGAGCCGCCTGCCATGAGTGCCACCATCGAAGCCCCCGTGTCGACCAAGGCCCCGGCCGCCAGCCGGATCGTCAGGTTCTCGATCTACCGCTACGACCCCGACAAGGACGAGCGGCCGTACATGCAGAATCTCGAGGTCGAGCTGCTGCCCACCGACAAGATGCTGCTCGACGCGCTGATGCGCATCAAGCAGAGCACCGACGACTCGCTCGCCTTCCGTCGCTCGTGCCGTGAGGGCGTCTGCGGTTCGGACGCGATGAACATCAACGGCAAGAACGGTCTGGCGTGCATCACGAACCTGCGCGACCTGAAGCAGCCGATCGTCCTCAAGCCGCTGCCCGGCCTGCCGGTCGTGCGCGACCTGATCGTCGACATGACGCAGTTCTTCAAGCAGTACCACTCGATCAAGCCCTTCCTGATCAACGAGACGCCGCCTCCCGAGAAGGAGCGTCTGCAGAGCCCCGAGGAGCGCGAGGAGCTCGACGGCCTGTACGAGTGCATCCTTTGCGCCTGCTGCTCGACCTCTTGTCCGTCGTTCTGGTGGAACCCCGACAAGTTCGTCGGCCCGGCGGGTCTGCTGCAGGCCTACCGGTTCATCGCCGACAGTCGTGATCAGGCGACCAGCGAGCGCCTCGATAACCTCGAGGATCCGTACCGTCTGTTCCGCTGCCACACCATCATGAATTGCGTCGATGTCTGCCCGAAGGGTCTGAACCCCACGCGGGCGATCGGCAAGATCAAGGAACTGATGGTCAGGCGCGCCGTCTGACGATCGCCGCGCACGCCCGATGCCGCTCACCGACTGCGCTGCCGACACCGGCTCCGACCCCGGCCTTCGTCACCAGGACGATGCCGCGCGGCGGCGGCGGCTGCGCTGGCGCGCGCGCCGCGGACTGCTCGAGAACGATCTGGTTCTCGGGCGCTTCTTCGAACGCTACGAACATGAACTCGACGACGATGATGTCGCCGGGCTGGACCAGCTGCTCGATGTCACCGACAACGAACTGCTCGATCTGATCCTCGCACGCACCGAGCTCGACGGCGACGCAGCCACTCCCGGGGCGCTGCGCGTGCTCGATCGGTTGCGTCGGGTCTGAGCCGCACGCCTCGTCCAACCCATCGATTCCCACATTCAACGACCGACCACAGGGACCCCACGATGACCACGCAGCAGAAAGCCACGATGTCGTTCTCGGACGGCACCCCGTCCGTCGATTTCCCGGTTTATCAGGGGTCGGTGGGCCCGGACGTCGTCGACATCCGCAAGCTCTACGCAGCCACCGGCAAGTTCACCTTCGACCCGGGCTTCCTGTCGACCGCGGCCTGCGAATCGAAGATCACCTACATCGACGGCGACAAGGGCGAGCTGCTGTATCGCGGCTATCCGATCGAGCAGGTTGCGGTGAACTGCGACTACCTCGAGACCTGCTACCTGTTGCTCAATGGCGATCTGCCGAACATTGCGCAGAAGAAGGACTTCACCCGGCGTGTGACCATGCACACGATGGTCCACGAGCAGATGACCCGCTTCTTCCAGGGCTTCCGCCGCGATGCCCACCCGATGGCGGTGCTGGTCGGCTGCATCGGCGCCCTGTCAGCCTTCTACCACGACTCGCTCGACATCCAGAATCCCGAGCATCGGTTCATCTCGGCGATCCGCCTGATCGCGAAGATGCCCACGCTGGTCGCGATGGCCTACAAGTATTCGGTCGGCCAGCCTTTCATGTACCCGCGCAACGATCTGTCGTACTCGGCAAACTTCATGCGGATGATGTTCGGCACGCCCTGCGAGGATTACGTGCCGAACGAGGTGCTGGTGCGTGCGCTCGACCGGATCCTGATCCTGCACGCCGACCATGAGCAGAATGCCTCGACGTCGACCGTTCGTCTGGCGGGCTCCTCGGGTGCCAATCCTTTCGCGTGCATCGCAGCCGGTATCGCGACGCTGTGGGGGCCGGCGCATGGCGGAGCCAACGAGGCCTGTCTCGAGATGCTCGACGACATCCAGGCGCAGGGCGGCGTGGCGAAGATCGGCGAGTTCGTTGCCAAGGTCAAGGACAAGAACTCCTCGGTCAAGCTGATGGGGTTCGGCCATCGGGTCTACAAGAACTACGACCCGCGTGCCAAGCTGATGCGGGAGACCTGCTACGAAGTGCTCGGCGAACTCGGTCTCGAGGACGATCCGCTGTTCGCGCTCGCGATGGCGCTCGAGAAGATCGCGCTCGAAGACGACTACTTCGTGCAGCGCAAGCTGTACCCGAACGTCGACTTCTACTCGGGCATCGTGCAGAAGGCGCTCGGAATCCCGACCTCGATGTTCACCTGCATCTTCGCGCTGGCGCGCACGGTCGGCTGGATCGCGCAGTGGGGCGAGATGATCTCCGATCCCGAGCAGAAGATCGGCCGGCCGCGTCAGCTGTTCACCGGCCCTGTGCGCCGCGACGTGCAGGCGATCGGCAACCGCTGAACGTGATGCGCCGGCGGCGGCGCACCGCATTCCGCGGTGGCCGCCGCCGGCTGATGGTTGTCAGCGCAACGACTGATTGATCCTGTCGAGCGCGGCTGCGCCCGGGCAAAGGTCGGCCGCCTCCATCGCATTGAAGGGCTTGCGCGGCGTGTTCAGATGGCTGTGCAGGTCGGTCGCCGCGTTGTCGACGTAGAGCAACCCGGTCACGACCTCGCCACGCGCCTGATGCGTCTGGATGTACGACATCGCGGTCAGCCTGTCGGTGGCGTCGTAGTCGCTCGCGATCTTGCGCAGTCGCAGCACCGATCCGTCGTGCTGCGGCACCTCGGTGACCTCGCCCGGTGCATATTCCGCGGTGATCTCGGTGCGTCGCGGCATGAAGTCGATCCGGTTGACCGCCTCGTTGTGCGCGCGCACGTAGTCGTAGCTCTTCGTGCTGCCCGGGTGATTGTTGAACGCGACGCAGGGGCTGACCACGTCGATGAAGGCCGCCCCGGGATGCGCGAGCGCCGCCTTGATCAGCGGCACCAGCTGCTCCTTGTCACCGGAGAAGCTGCGACCGACGAAGGTCGCGCCGAGTTGCAGCGCGAGTGACACCAGATCGATCGGCGTATCGCTGTTGACGATGCCCTTCTTCGACTTCGAGCCCTGGTCGGCGGTGGCGGAGAACTGGCCCTTCGTCAGGCCGTAGACGCCATTGTTCTCCACGATGTAGGTCATGTTCACGCCGCGGCGCATCGCGTGCGCGAACTGTCCCAGCCCGATCGAGGCGGAGTCGCCGTCACCGGAGACGCCGAGGTAGATCAGATCGCGGTTCGCGAGGTTGGCACCGGTCAGCACCGAGGGCATGCGCCCGTGGACCGTGTTGAAGCCGTGCGAGTTGCCCAGGAAGTAGTCGGGGGTTTTCGACGAGCAGCCGATGCCCGAGAGCTTCGCGACACGGTGCGGCTCGATGCTGAGATCCCAGCAGGCCTGGATGATCGCGGCGGAGATCGAGTCGTGGCCGCAACCGGCGCACAGCGTGGAGATCTTGCCCTCGTAGTCGCGGCGGGTGTAGCCGAGCCGGTTGTAGGGCAGGGTGGGGTGATGCAGCTTCGGTTTGGTGATGTAGGTCATCGCGGGGCCTCGGTGGGGCGGGCTGTGGCGGTGCTCAGGCGGCCTTGCCGCGGCTGATCGGCTCGACGTTGCTGCCGCGAATGCGGTCGCCAATCTCGCGGGCGATGAATCGCGCCGTGATCGGCGTGCCATCGAAATGCAGGATCGGCACGAGCGCCGACGGGGATGCGTCGAGCTCGTTGATCAGCATCGCGCGCAGTTGCGCATCGCGGTTCTGCTCGACGACGAAGACCGTGTCGTGCTCGGCGATGAAGCGTTCGACCGCGGCATCGAAGGGAAAGCCACGCACGCGCAGCAGGTCGGCATGCACGCCGGCGGCCTCGAGCACGTCGCTCGCCTCGCCCATCGCGGGGCTGGTCGAGCCGAAGTAGATGACGCCGAAACGGGTCTTCTGCGAGGCCGGCTTCACGATCGAGGGCGGCACCAGCTTGCGGGCGGTCTCGAACTTGCGCAGCAGCCGTGTCACGTTCTCGATGTAGTCCGGGCCGGCCTCGGAGTAGCGCGCGAAGCGGTCTTTCGTGGTGCCGCGCGTGAAGTAGGCGCCGCGGCTCGGGTGGGTACCCGGGTAGGTCCGATAGGCGATGCCGTCGCCGTCGACATCGTTGTAGCGTCCGAAGACCTGCCCGGCCTCGAGCTGCTCGGCGCTCATCACCTTGCCGCGGTCGAACTGGCGCGCGTCTTCCCAGACGAAGGGCCGCGTCAGACGCTGATTCATGCCGATGTCGAGATCGGTCATCACGAACACCGGCGTCTGCAGCCGGTCGGCGAGATCGAGCGCGAGCGCCGAGAACTCGAAGCACTCGTGCGGATCCTCGGGCAGCAGCAGCACGTGCTTGGTGTCGCCATGTGACGCATACGCACAGGCACTCAGATCCGCCTGCTGGGTGCGCGTGGGCATGCCGGTGGACGGGCCGCCGCGCTGCACATCGATGATCGTGACCGGGATCTCGGCGAAGTAGGCCAGGCCGATGAACTCGGTCATCAGCGAGATGCCTGGTCCCGAGGTGGCCGTGAAGGCGCGCGCACCATTCCAGCCGGCGCCGACCACCATG
>Ga0315900_10006895_pt1 | contig 15056 bp, 9 predicted proteins | sample LakEriMetagenome_FD_203521 | JGI IMG/M metagenome (GOLD analysis project Ga0315900, IMG submission 203521) | Freshwater fungal communities from buoy surface, Lake Erie, Ohio, United States - Buoy 12 MA114 | ecosystem: Environmental > Aquatic > Freshwater > Lake > Lake biofilm | place: USA: Lake...
CATTGGAGGCAGCGGGTGCTACAATGATCAATACGGGAATTGGCTGGCATGAGGCTCGAATTCCTACCATTGCTACTTTGGTTCCTAGAGGAGCCTATGCATGGGTGACGGAACGACTCAAAGGAGCGTTAGCGATTCCTTTGATTGCGACCAATCGGATCAATACACCAGAAAAGGGGGAAGAAATTTTGGCCGCGGGTATGGCCGATATGGTAAGCATGGCCCGTCCGTTTTTAGCGGATCCTTATTTGCCCAAAAAAGCAAAAGAAGGGCGGGCACAGTTAATTAATACCTGTATTGGATGTAATCAGGCTTGCTTGGATCAGATTTTTGACCGAAAAGTAGCTTCGTGTCTGGTCAATCCCCGTGCTTGTCAGGAGACTATTTTGCCTCCGGATGGCCAGCTGGCTAAGCAGCTGCAAAAAGTGGCGGTGGTAGGGGCAGGTCCTGCTGGTCTTTCTGCAGCAACGGAGCTTGCTGGTCGAGGGCATGAGGTTCATCTTTTTGAGGCTGGTCCGGAAATTGGTGGACAATTTAATTTGGCAAAACGTATTCCAGGTAAAGAAGAGTTTTATGAGACTCTTCGATATTATTCCTCTTTGTTGGAGCTTCGAAAGGTAAAGGTATATTTGAATACCCGCGTGGTGCCAGAGCAGTTACTGGAAGGCAACTTTAATCGGGTTGTACTGGCCACCGGGGTGGTGCCCAGGCAGCCTGTTATGCCGGGAATAGAGCATCCAATGGTGGTATCCTACTTGGATCTTTTAAATGGCAAGGTAGCACCCGGGAGGCGCGTCGCCTTGGTAGGCGCTGGGGGAATTGCATTTGATGTAGCGACTTTACTGACAACTGGCGCTCCGTCTGCTGATTCTGTTGACCATTATTTGAAGGAGTGGGGAGTAGATCCCTCGTATGCTCAACGAGGGGGATTGGTCTCGATGCCCCTTTTGCCGGCTGATCGCAAGGTGTGGATTTTGCAGCGCTCTGAAGGGAAAGTGGGGGCTCGACTGGGAAAAACCACTGGCTGGGCACACCGTTTGGCCCTCAAAAACCGTGGAGTAAAGATGTTGAGTGGTGTTCAGTACGAGTTGGTGGATGATCGCGGATTACACATTAAGGTAGGAGGGAAGGCACAATTATTGGAAGTGGATCAGGTAGTAATTTGTGCTGGACAGGAGTCTTTGCGCGATTTATATGCTCCATTGAAGGAGGCGGGTCTTCAGGTGGAGTTGATTGGAGGGGCTTTGGAAGCCGCGGAACTGGATGCTCAACGAGCCATTCGGGAGGGAATCTTGGTAGGAGTAGGGGAGCCGGTTGTTTAGGACATACCCTTGATTTAGGCTTGTTTTGATTTTTATTTTATTAAAATAGAAAAATAGTATGCGATTTTTATCAGTAGTATTCATTACGTTGTTCTTGAGTGCTTGTCAGCAGGAGGAGACAAAGGCTTTATTGCAGGGCGACTGGAAGGGGGTGTCTTGGACGGTCAATGGAGAGGAATCTGGTCGTGTTGAGGCCGGAGTTCAGTTCCATTTTGAGTCGGACGATTCCTACACAGCCACCTATGGTGACCAGTTAGAGAAAGGGAGCTATCGGGTGCGCAGCGGGAAATTGTACACCATTGCTGAGAACAAGATTGAAAAAATGGTTGGTATTGCCCGCTTGACGTCAGACACGCTGGTGATGGATATGAACCGTGTTGGAACGGCCGAGCAGTTGGTTTTGGTTCGCAGTAACTAGTTAACGTTGGTCGTGCGCTAGTCAGGCTGAAAGAGTGTGTATCCATTCAGTAACTCTCGGACAGTCATTCGTTTTTTCCCTTCTAGTTGGACCTCCTCCAGTTGGAGGAAGCCGTTTTCTGTCCTAACTTTTAAGAAGGTTTTGCCGTCGGTGGTATAGCTTCCGATGGGTTTACTGCTTTCTGTTACTGCATCGGGGGGAAGGGAGCTGCGCAGTATTTTAAAGGTTTTTCCTTGGAGGGTAGTCCAGGCACCCGGGTAGGGGCTAAGTCCGCGAATAAAGTTGTGAAGGGTTTGGGAGGTTTGATGAAAGTTGATCTCACAGGTTTCCCGAAAGATTTTGGGAGCGTGGGTTGCTTCCTGATCGGGTTGCGCCTGTGCTTGAATACTGTTTTGCTCCAGTCGGCGGACGGTTTCCAGCACCAGTTGGGCGCCGATGAGCATCATTCGGTCGTGTAGTTCGCCGGCTGTTTCATCTGGTCCGATTGGGATGGGTTGTTGGAGCAGAATATCGCCGGTATCGATTTCATGTTGGAGCAAAAAGGTGGTAACGCCGGTTGTTTTTTCGCCCCGAATAATCGCCCAGTTGATGGGAGCTGCTCCTCTAAATTTGGGAAGTAAGGATCCATGAAGGTTGAGGGTTCCCAGTGGCGGCATATTCCAGACTACTTCTGGCAGCATGCGAAAGGCCACTACCACTTGGAGATCGGCCTTTAAGGTGCGGAGCTCTTGCAAGAAGTCAGGGTTGCGCAATTTTTCGGGTTGGAGTACTTTCAGGCCGTTTTGGACGGCAAATTGTTTAACCGCGGAGGCTTGTACGCCCAGACGACCACCTGGTTTATCGGGGGCAGTTACGACGGCCGCAATTTCATATCCATGTTGGAGGAGTATCTGGAGGCTAGGCACGGCGAAGTCAGGGGTGCCCATAAAAACGATTCGCATAAGAGAATGGTAGCGGAATGGTGAGGTTGGTGCAAAGGTCTAAAATGTGGGAGGGAAATTGGTTGCCACTGGGAATTTATTCCTAAAAAACGGTGAAGGAGCTGGTTTGTTGTTATATTTGTCGTCTATCTACGGAACGATTATTATGCAAGAAGTATTTTTTGATGCCACTAGAGGGCAGTCGTTGTACAGTGCTCATTGGGCTTGTAAGGATCCGAGGGCAGTGGTATTGTTGATTCATGGGCAAGGGGAGCATATTGGCAGGTACAGGGCGGTTGCTGATTTTTTTCATCAGCGGCGAGTGGCTGTATGGGGATTTGATCAGCAAGGATATGGTCGGAGTGGAGGGCAGAGGGGGCATGCGGATGGATTAAAGGCTTATTTAGACGATTTGGGCTTGTTCATTAGTAGGGTTAAGCGGGAATATCCTTCCGTTCCTCTCATTCTTTATGGGCATTCGATGGGAGGAAATATTGTATTGAATTATGCCTTGCGGGCGGGGGATACTCGGATCAAGGCGGTGGTTGCGACGGGTCCATGGATTCGACTAGCTTTTGAGCCGCCGGCGATTAAAGTTTGGTCCGGCCGGTTGATGCGGTATGTGCTTCCTACCTTGAGTTTGCCGACAGGACTGGATACCCGGTTATTATCGAGGGACGAGGAAGTGGTTCGGCGGTATGACGAGGATTCGTTGGTACACGACCGGGTCAGTGCGGCGGCGGGGATTGCCTTGATGGAGGGGGCTAGTTGGTTGAATCGGTATTCGGGGGCAATTGCTTATCCGACCTTATTGATGCATGGTGGTGCCGATGGAATTACTGCTGCCGCAGCGACCTCTGCGTTTGCGTCCCGGCTTTCAGGCGATGTATTGTACAAAGAGTGGCCTGGTTTGTACCATGAAATTCATAATGAGCCAGAGCGAGGGGTGGTGTTGGAGTACCTTTGGACTTGGCTGGAGAATTGGTTGGGTGCCTAGGGTTGCGTTTTTATATGTGTTTTTCCGGAGAAATCTTGTTAAATGATTGATAGAGTGAGGCAGTTGTTGAACGATCCCCTTACTTTTGTCGGTATTATCTATTTTTTTAATATGGGAAAAAATAGGTGAAGTGCTTTTTTTCCTATACATTTGGATAGGTAAACACAATTAACCCATAAAATAGTAAGCAGCATGGATACGAACAAAAAGCTATTATTGTTAAACGGAGTAGTATTGGCCTTTATTGGCGTCTTATTTTTATCCTCTTTTGGGGAGGAAGAACGGGGAGGGGCGGGAGTTTTGTCTCCAGATCAGGTAATTCGTTCGATTGATTTGAACAGGTCTTTTGATTTTTGTGGGGAGCCTTTTCCGATGGATAATGAAGATGTTCGGCAGCGGTTGGATGCGGAGTTATTGAGAAATGTGTATTTGCATTCGGCAAGTATTATAGCGATCAAGCGAGCGAACGCCATTTTCCCGGTGATTGACCCGATTTTAAAGGAGGAGGGGGTTCCTTCCGATTTGAAGTATTTGGCGGTTGCTGAGAGCGTGTTATCGAATGCGGTATCTCCGGCGGGTGCCAGGGGAGTTTGGCAGTTTATGAAAGGGACTGCACTTGAATACGGGTTGGAGGTAAATGAGGAGGTAGATGAGCGGTATCACTTAGAGAAATCGACCCGTGCTGCTTGCAAGTATTTAAAGAACGTTCGAGCCAATTTAGGCTCGTGGGTATTAGCGGCGGCGGCGTATAATGCCGGGTATGGTCGGATCAAGCAAGATAAGGAGACGCAGCGTGCGAATGATTTTTTTGAGATGAATTTAGCGGCGGACGAGACGATGCGTTATCCATTTCGGATTGTTGCGATTAAGGATGTTATGCAGCAGCCTGAGCGATATGAGTATAACATTCCGAAAGATCATTTATATCCTGTTCCACCGAAGGGGAAATTAATTGAGGTCAACGGGCCAGTAGCCAACTGGGGGGATTTTGCGCGGGAGCACAATACCAACTATCGACAATTGAAGTTGATGAATCCTTGGTTGGTGGACAACAAGTTGACCAATAAAGACCGGAAGACCTATTGGGTGGCGGTTCCGGAATGATTGGATTAATTGGACGTTTAGGGAGTTGTTTGCCGTTTTCTTGGTTACAGCCAGGGCCGGGTAGTCCATTGTTTTTGCCTTTTTATCATTTAGTGAGTGATGAACCAGCTCCGCACATCCGGCATTTGTACCCGGTATGCAGTATTCAACGTTTTCGGGCTGATTTGGAGTGGATGTTGCGTTATTATGAGCCGGTTGGACTAGAGGAATTGGATAGGAAGGTAAAGAATGGAAGGCCGGTAGTTCATTTAAGTTTTGATGATGGATTGCGGCAGTGTGCAGAGGTAATTGCCCCTATATTGTGGGAGAAAGGGATTCCTGCTACCTTTTTTATTAACCCTTCATTCGTGGGGAATCGGGCCTTGATGTACCGGTATAAAGCCAGTTTGCTGGTGGAGGCAGATCCAGCGCACCGGGTAGATTATTTATCGATTGGATACCGGGATCGAGGATGGTTGGATGAACGAGCTCGGCAGGTTGGGGTGGATTTTGAGTTGTTTTTACGGGAGTATCGGCCCTATATGGGTTTGGAGCAATTGGATGACTTAGTGCGGCAAGGATTTAATTTGGGGGGGCACAGTATGGATCATCCGATGTATCGGGCGCTTACGTTGGAGGATCAGGTCAGGCAGACCCTGGAGAGTGTGGATTGGGTGCGGTCACGGTGGGGTGTGACGGCTGCTTTTGCTTTTCCGTTCACGGATGACGGGGTTTTGCCTGCTTTTTTTGGTAAAATCCCAGCGGATTGGCGGACCTTTGGTACGGCAGGTTTCAAATTGGACAAGTTGGCGCGGCATTGGCAGCGCGTACCGATGGAGCGGTACATCGATCCCATGAGTCGGGTTGTTCCAGGTATAATAATAGTCTACTGGCTTAAGCGATGGATAGGTCGCTCGTGGGTGAGGCGGTAATAAACAGGGCGGAGTGTTGTCGCTTAGTCGTGGATACTAGGCATTCCTTTTTTTTGTGCTTCCAGGAATTGGGCGGCGTAGTCGCTTGGAGAGAGGCCGGTGCTTGATTTGAAGATTCGGTAGAACGAGGCGCTGGAGTTGAAGCCCACCAATTTATATAACTGGGAAAAGTTAAGTTCTTGACCATTTTCCAGTGCTTCAGAGATCATTTTTTTGGCTTCTGCAATTCTAAAGTTGTTAATAATACCTTTGAACGAAGCATCACTGTGTAGGCTGATGGCTTTATAAAGGTATTGGCGGTTGGTGCCTAGGGTTTTAATGATAAATTTCTGGTCTAGTTCTGGTTCGAGGAAGAGTTTTTGTTTTTCGATGAGGTTAATGATTTGAAGGAAAAGTTCTTTTGGTTTGTTTTCCAGTCCCTCGAGCTCTTGGGTTTCCTCATCAGCTGCATCTGCGATTCGCAGGGCGTAGGTTTCTTTTTTTTCTGCTTCCAGTTCCATCCGTTTTCGGAGGGTATCCAATTGGAAGTCTTGTTCTTGGCTTCGTTGGAAGAGGGTTGCTTTCAGTTTTTGGTCTTTCAGGTAGAGGTATAGAATAAAGATCAGGATACTGAGTAAGAAGGCTGCGAGGGCCATGATGGTCAGTTTGGCATTTCGCTCCGATTTTAGTGCTATTGCCTGGTTTTGGATGGTCAGGTTTTTGATGGTAATTTCATGTTGAAGTACTAATTCATTGAGTTGGCGTTTTTGTTGTTCGTTGAGGATTTTATTTTTCTTTTGGGAGAATGATTCGAAGTAAGAGAGCGCTTCATTGGTTCTGCCGAGGCTTTTGAGCGCTTGGTACATGGCGCTATCTAGTTTGGCGTCGAGTTGGACCAGGGGTTGAATTTTGAGGTATTCACGGGCCTGTTTTTCCAGTTCGAGTACCTTGGGGTAGTTTCCGAGGATCAGATTTAGGCTGACCATATTAGAGAGCCCCATTGCAAGCAGTTGGGAATCATTTATTCTTCTTGCGATTTGATTGGCTTTTTCCAGGTATTGGATGCTGATATCGTATTTTTTTAGGATTTGGTACAAATCTGACAGAGAGCCATAAATCCGGGCTCGGTGCTTATTATTTTGAGTGTATTGGTTAAAAGTCAGCGCTTGTTGATAGGCGGTTTCTGCCTCTTGGTGTTGTCCCAAAGTCATTAGGGCCAATCCGATATTGTAATAGTTGCCGGCGATGGCGTCGGTATCACGGGTTATTTGGGCTTCTTCTAGTGCGCTTTTGAACAGGGAGAGCGCGTCATTGAACCGTTTATTTTGTTGGGCGATATTTCCCATTCCCTGGAGGGCGCTCATTTTGAGGCTGTGCTCGTTGTTGCGAGTGGCGAAGTCATAAATCAGTTTGGTGAAATACAAGGCGCTGTCTAGGTTGCCGGATCGGTTGTAGGCTACTGAGGTAATTTTCCAAAGCTGAGCGAGCGTATTGGAGTCTTGCACCTGGTCGGGTAGGCGGAGTGCTTGGAGTGTAAATTCTAGCGTTTTGGTGTGTTGTCCTTTGCGGGCATAAAGGTTACCGAGTTGGGAAAAGTATTTTCGTTGTTCTTCCTGCGTGTAGGAAGGGACTACCTCCCGGAATGTAAGGAGGTATTGTTCTGCTTCATCTAGTTGGTTATTTTTTAGGTAGCTGGAATAAACGGACTCTTGCGGTTGTGGAGGAGCTGCTGCAAGCCATATTTGGGACCCTAGTAATGGTAGTAAGAGCAGGTATTTTATCCGGGTGATGAAGGGTGTTGGTGAATAATGCATTTCAAAAGTAGGATCTAAAGATGGATTAAGAAAAGATAGATTTCATGCAAAGTTAGTTAGTAGAGAGCCAGTGAGTATCTGTTTTTCCAATAATATGTAGAATTATTGATTCATTTTTGGATAATTGAGCTGAATCGCTCCATTCGGCTTGGTCTTTTTTTTACGAAATGAGAAAACAATTTCACAAAATGAGAAAGTTGAATTTAGGCGGGTGGGATTTTTTACAAAATGAGAATAAGTTTTGCTTGGATGCAAAAGGAATCGGTGGAGTAAGATTGACATTTGTGTTGTGCGAACAGAGTTCCCCTGCAAAAGGAGGAACAGGGAATGTATCCCAACTTAATTTGATGAACTAATTGATTTAATCCGCCCCTTCCTTATTAATCTTATTTTAGTACTCTTTGTAGTAGTTATATAGCCACTATTAATTTGTTATTCTCATCATTTTTTACATCATGAAAAGATTTTGTAGACATGAGCTAGGGCTCATTTCACCTTTTAGCACAGTTAAGAGCGAATTGTAGTCGCTCCTTTTGATCAGAAAAATACGTATAGCATTTTTTAAATCGAAATATTTCCAGAATAAGATCCTGAGCTTTTTGAATTTATTGAAATCCGCCGGTTATGATACCTATTGCTGATTTCGGTACATGTAAAGTAGAAGGACTAGCTTGGAGTTTGTATTAATTTGCGGTTGTTTTCTGGTTGTTAAGATATGCTGAAGAGTTCCCAGACTTTGCGATTAGTTTTCACTTCTACAACTGAATTTTGCAGATATGACATCCTTTTTTTCCACTACACTGTCTTTAGGTAGTTTTCCACTATTCTTTTTTTGTGGCCAGGTTTTGGATGCTCAGGGGGGCAAATTTGGCGTTCAGGGTATTCTCCAGAAATCAAGCGGAGCTGAGCTTGACGATGGCAACTACTTCATCAACTTCAGACTGTGCAACGCTGAGCAGGGGAAAACTGTATTGTGGACGAAAGCCAAGTCTAATGTGATGATTACCAATGATATAAACAAAGTGGCGCTCGGTTCTGTAACTAGTCTCTCGTTGCCGTTCAATGAAGACTATCATATAGGTGTCAAGGTAAGCCTTAATTCCGAGATGTCGCCTCGGGCAAAACTAACCATAGAACTGTACGCACGTTCGCTCAAAGGCAAAAGCAACCTGTTTCTGAGTAAAGGAAGAGTTGGGGTCGGAACAGTGACTCCGGATAGCAGTTATCTGCTTCACTTGAAGAATAATTCTGGAGTAGCCAGTAAGCAATTTGAAGGCACCACTGTAGCTCATCTTTCACTCAAGAAAAATAATTATATGTTTTTAATGGGGTACGAGGCCTCTGACAATAACTTCAAATTAGATGTTGGGACAATATCAATGAAATGCGTCAAACAGACTTGAAATAAACACGAATGGAACAAATGTAACGAAATCGGGCACATTGTCAGGTGGCCTTGCCGTTACGGTAGGTGCCTCTTCTATGCATATCGAAAAATTCAACACATTCGATTACAGATAATGCAGATAACATATAGTTTGGATTTAGTGGTAGTACCAAACTAGAGATAAATTCTTAAGAGCCAGATGTAATCCTGTTGTCTAACCTTCTTCAGCATACATAACCATCATTTAATTTATTTTCTCATCATTTTTCTTAACATCATGAAAAGATTTTGTACTATGGCAGCCTTGGCGGTTGCCTCCCTAGGTAGCGCTGTGTTAAGCGCACAGAGCATAGGGGTGAACACTACTACTCCAGATCCCTCTGCGGCGCTGGATGTTTCTTCTACCACCCAAGGGGTTTTGATTCCTCGAATGACGGAGGCCCAGCGGACGGCCATTGCCAGTCCTGCTGCAGGTTTGTTGGTTTACCAGACAAACAACACGGCTGGTTTGTATCAGTACAGTGGCTCGGCTTGGTCACAGGTTGGCGGTAGTTCAGGCGCTCTAACCGGTGCTGGGACGAATAATTTTGTCGCTAAGTTTACAGGTGCGGGAGCCTTGGGAAACTCTCAAATCCAGGATAACGGGACGAGTGCGGCTGTAGGAATTGCACCACAGATCAATTATGCTTTGTATGTTTATCGGCAACAGATTACCACCAATGGAGATGGACAGCATACCTTATTGGGGTATCGGACTCGAAATTCCCAAAATGATGGAACTGGATATTCCTTTGCGGCAACCAACTCGGGCACATCTGGGTTTAATTTCTGGGGAGATATTTATACATTCGGAGTAGCAGGTCACAATTACAATGACTATTCTAGAACAGGTGGAGTATTGGGAGCTGAGCAAGGCGGGAACTACTGGGGAAGCCTTGGGTATAGAAGCTCCGCACTAAACAACTTTGGTGTATACGGCAGTGCTGCTTATTCCTCTGGTGCCGGATTTTTGGCGACGAACGAGCGTACTGGTATTGGTGCCGGATTTTATGGTGGCGTTATGGGCGGCTGGGTTCGTGGCGAGGTATTGGGATTGACCACTGCAGGAGAGTTGTATGCTGCTTATAATGTGGGCAACGAGTACACCTCTGGTTACCAGGCAGATTTGGTACATACGGGATCTGAGAAGCAAGCTGCTTTCGCTCAGACTTCTACTAGCCTAAAGGTAACGGATGATGGATATGCTATGCTGCAGAATGGAGAAGCAGTGGTGACGATGAATTCCTCCTTCTTGGCGATGGCCTCAACTACGAAGCGTCCGGTGATTACGGTGACAGCGGTTGGGAAGCCGGTGGCCTTGTATGTTCGTTCTATTGATCGCAACACCTTTACCGTTGCCGCGGTAGACGGATCTGCAGTGGAGGTGGAATTTGCCTGGACGGCCATTGCACAGCGTGTAGATGCGGATCAGGTAAAAGTTCCGGCTGCATTGTTGGATGCACAGTTGGACGGTCATTTGAAAGGAACCATGTTCAACGATGGTAATACTGAACAGAGTGCCAAGCCAATCTGGTGGGATGGACAGCAATTGCGTTTTGATGCGATTCCACAGAAGCCCATTGTTAAGCAAGAACCTACCAACCGGTAATTAACTTGCTGAACGCTTATTTCATAGTATTTCTTTTGGGGCTTTTGCTAGTAAGCCCGTCAGCTGCACAGAGAGTAGATTTGCAGGCTGTCGTAGCTTATTTAGCTTCTGACCAAATGAACGGACGGGATGCGGGCTCAAAGGAATCGGAGGTGGTGGCCGGCTGGATTGCGGATCATTTAGAAGCATTTGGTTTAAAACCGTTAGTAGGTGAGCATTTTTTTCAGCCCTTTAGCTACCGGACTGGCGAAGAACCAGTCCATGCGGTAAATATTGCGGGGAAGTTGGGAAAGGGGCCGGTTCGGCTATTGCTTACGGCGCATTACGATCATTTGGGGAAGGGGGACATTCACTCCTTGGAAGTATTCAAGGACCAGGTACACAATGGAGCGGACGACAATGCCAGTGGTGTGGCGGTACTATTGCAGCTGGCAGAGCGTTTTTCGCAACTGCCTGATGTGGGTGGGATCGGGTGGATATTTTTTTCGGGTCATGAAGATGGCTTGTACGGATCTACCCATTTTGCTCATGTTGCCATTAGTTACGTGTCATCCTTACAATGGGTCGTCAATTTGGATATGGTGGGCCGTTTAGACAGTCTGCAATCTCCATCGCCTCTCTACGTACGGGTTCCGGAGCAAGGGAAGGCCTTGGTTGAATTGCTGCAGTTGGAAGCCACTGAGCAATTGAAACCGGTTGTTAAGACCGCCACAGTTCAGTTGGATGATCAAGCTTTTCATGCACTTGGTGTCAGGACCTGTACTTTTTCCACGGGTTTGCATGCGGATTACCATAGAACGACCGACGATCCAAGCAGCTTAAATTACGCAGGGATGGAGCTGGTTTCAGCGTACATCTTCCGTTTTGTACAGAATATTTTGAATAAGTAATTTATTTTAGAAAAAACAATACTTGTATTAGAGCTTTACTAGATCTACTACAAGTTTTAAAAGCTAAATAATACATGAGACAACTAATAGTTACCCTCTTGTGGAGCTGTTTAACCTACCAAGTTGGTTGGGGACAAGCTTCCTTGTATATTTCCAGTGGAGGGAATGTACAAATGAGTGGTGCTAGTTCCTTGACATTAAGCAATGCCAAGCTCGTCAACGAGGGCCAGTTTTCCGGGGGGGCCGGGGGGACTGTTTACCTGGTTGGGAATGCTTTGAATGCATCAGCTAGTATTGATGGGATGGGCACTACTACCTTTCAAAACCTTACGGTGAATAAGTCGGCCAATGCGGCGCGGGTAAATTCGACCGTGCAGGTGAATGGTTTATTAACTTTACAGAGTGGAGGAGTGGAGTTGAGCAGTGGTGATATTTCGTTTGGATCAACTGGGATGTTGATGAATGAGACCGAGACCAATCGGGTATTTGGGACGGGAGGAGCCTTGCTTGCTTCTGCCAATTTAAATGCTCCGACGGCGGTGAATCCGGCTAATTTGGGGATGGAGATCACTTCGGTTGCTAACCTAGGAAATACGCAGGTGAAGCGCGAGCATTCAGCGTTTTCGATTGCAGCCCCTAGTTTTTTTCGCAGTTTTGAAGTGACTCCAGCGAACAATACGAGTTTGGATGCTACGATAAAATATTATTATTTGGATGCTGAATTGAACGGTAATGCGGAAGGTAGTGCCTTTATTTGGAGGAGCGAAGACGCTGGTACCACTTGGACCCCAGCTGGAGGTGCGCCCACACGGGATGCTACCAACAACTGGCTTCAGCTATCCGGTATTCAAAGCTTTTCATTGTTTTCCGCGGCGGCAAATTGTCCGAGCTTGACAACGGCTCCAGCGAAGGTTACCATCACAAATAGTATGTGTGATGGGGACTGTACCGTTAGTGGAGGCGTAATTGTAGCGCCATCGGGTACCCCTTGTCCATTTGGTACTGAATTACAGTATCAGGTAGATGGAGGTTCGTGGACGACTACCCTGCCTGTATACGCACAGACGGGACCTGCACAATCAATTGCTACTCGTTGTGGCTGTTTGCTAGATCCACTCGTAGTGAGTCCTGCTTCGGTTGCGGAAGTGACGGTGCCTGGTACTTGTCCTGATCCCAATCCAGCTATTGCAGTGGTAGAGACGTCAGGTACCGCTGCCAATGATGGTAATTTGTGTGCGGGGGATGCGGCTACTTTGACGGCCTCAGGAGGTACAGACTATCTTTGGAGTACGGGTGAAACCACTGCGGCAATTTCGGTGAGCCCATCTACGACCACCACTTACTCAGTTACAGTTACGGCAAATGCTTCAGTGACACAAACTGAGACCTTTAATTATACTGGTTCTGTTCAGACCTTTACTGTTCCTGCAGGCGTTACCAGTATTGAAGTGGAAGCGTGGGGTGCAGAGGGCGCTGCTGGAGGTGGAGTAAGCAGTTCGGGAACGGTGGTTCCTGGCAACGGAGGTTTGGGAGGATATGCAAAAGGGACCATGGCTGTAACGCCTGGTCAAGTACTGCAGTTGTATGTTGGAGGTGCGGCCTCTGGTAAGATTGGTGGATATAATGGAGGTTCCAATGGGGGCTCTGGCACATCGCCTGGTTTTGGCGGTGGTGGCGGTGGCGCTTCAGACGTTCGAGTGAATGGTACTGCTTTGTCCGATCGGGTATTAGTTGCTGCTGGTGGCGGTGGCGGTGGTGCGAGAGGCTGTGAGTCTTCTTCTAGCGGTAGCGGTGGCAACGGTGGTGCTGGTGGCGGTGTTGCTGGTAGCAACGGTGCAGGTACTACTACTTCCGGTGGCATTGCTGGTGGCGGCTTTGGAGGAACTGTTGCTATGGGTGGAGCTCCAGGATTAGGTTGTGCTGGTTTTCTTGGCGTTGCAGGTAATAACAATGGTCAAGGTGGAAATGGACAAGACTGCTGTTGTTTTGGGTTGCCCGCTAATCCCGCTGGTGGCGGTGGTGGCGGTGGTTACCAAAACGGCGGCGGCGGCGGCGGTGGTTCTGCAGGAACTACCAGTTGTTCAGGGAATGATAAAGGCGGCGGCGGCGGCGGAGCCGGTGGTTCCAATTATGTAGCTGCTTCCTTATCCAATCCTACACTATCCAATGGTATATGGGTTGGTAACGGAAAAATTCAACTCACCTTGTTTATGAATGGAGGAAGTTGTTCAGAGACCACGTCTACAACGGTTTCAGTGACCCCGCTTCCAACAGGAAATATTACGGTATTGGAAACGTCAGGAATTACTCCAAATGACGGTACGATTTGTATAGGAGCCTCTGCTACGCTGACTGCTCCTGCTGGTCAGAGCTATGCTTGGTCATCCGGGCAGACGACGGCCTCCATTACGGTTACGCCTTCTTCTACGACCTCTTATGATGTAACTGTGACAACGGCAAACAGCTGCACAGCGACTCAGACGATGACAATAACGGTGAATCCACTGCCTACGCCTTCGATTGCGGTGGCGGAGACCTCTGGAGCCGTGAATAATGATGGAGAAATTTGCTTGGGTGGATCAGCTACGCTGACGGCTTCTGGCGGTTCTGATTATCTATGGAGTACCGGGGAGACCACGTCTTCTATTCAGGTTTCTCCAGGCTCTACTACCGTTTACACGGTGACCGTGACGGATAATGCCAATACAAATAGTTCTCAATCCTTTAATTACACAGGGTCGGCACAGACCTTTACGGTACCCGCTGGCGTTACGAGTATTGAAGTAGAGGCCTGGGGTGCTTCTGGTGCAAACGGCGGTGGCAATTCAAGTAACGGCACGGTTGTTCCCGGTAATGGTGGATTAGGGGGATATTCCAAGGCTACCTTGGCAGTAACGCCCGGTCAGGTATTGACCGTTGAAGTAGGTGGAGCTGCCAATGGAATGATGGGTGGATACAATGGAGGCTCCAATGGAGGTTCTGGCAGTTCTCCTGGATTTGGCGGCGGTGGCGGTGGTGCCACCGATATTCGCCTCAACGGTACCTCCCTCGCAGATCGGATTTTAGTTGCCGGTGGCGGTGGTGGCGGCGGTGCCAGAGGTTGCGAATCTTCTTCTAGCGGCAGCGGCGGTAACGGTGGTGCTGGTGGCGGTATAGCTGGCAGTAATGGCACTGGGACGAACACCTCCGGTGGTGTTGCCGGCGGTGGTTTCGGCGGCAGCCTCGGTATGGGCGGCGCTCCCGGACCTGGTTGCGCTGGCTTCCTCGGATTGGCTGGCTCAAATAGTGGTCAGGGAGGAAATGGACAAAACTGTTGCTGCTTTGGCCTACCGAGTAATCCAGCTGGCGGCGGCGGCGGCGGCGGATACGTGAATGGCGGCGGTGGCGGTGGCGGTTCTGCCGGCACAACCAGCTGCTCAGGAAATGATAAAGGCGGCGGTGGCGGCGGCGCTGGAGGCTCCAATTATGTGGTTCCTAGCGCGAGCAATACTACTTTGCAGGATGGAATATGGGCGGGAAATGGTAAGGTAGTGATTTCATTCGGCTCTGCTGGAGGTGGCTGTTCTGCTTCCACTTCCTCTACCATCACTGTAACGCCTCTTCCTGTAGGTCCGATCACAGTAGCAGAAACTTCTGGATCTGCCTCTAACGACGGAATTATTTGTA
>Ga0315900_10006897_pt1 | contig 15054 bp, 17 predicted proteins | sample LakEriMetagenome_FD_203521 | JGI IMG/M metagenome (GOLD analysis project Ga0315900, IMG submission 203521) | Freshwater fungal communities from buoy surface, Lake Erie, Ohio, United States - Buoy 12 MA114 | ecosystem: Environmental > Aquatic > Freshwater > Lake > Lake biofilm | place: USA: Lake...
CCAACATGACCACCTCATAGATGGTCTTATTGGTGTTTAGAAATTCGTTTGTTTGTTTACTAAACTGTGTCATTTAGCAGTTCCACTTTCTTAATGCAAGTGCTTTGCGTGTTGGTTCACCATTTGGCTTCTTCATAGGACCTTCCATGCCACCCATTCTTGCACAGAATGATTTACGGCGATTGGCTGCTTTAGAACCTGGTTTTAATTTAGATGGCGGTGTTGTAACTGCCATCGACAACTTAGAACCTGGATTTTCACGGCGATATGAAGCAATACCTTTGCGATTCAATCCGCCTTCAGGATTTTTACCTTCTTTGCGTTGCCATGCAGCAGATTCAGTCATAAATTCTTTTAATCTTTTCATAGATAGTTCTTCGTTTTAAATGATTGTAAATTAATACCTTTGCGTTTTAATCTTAATTCATTTCCGTCAGAAACAGAAGTCACATCTTCACCACCGGCACCAATAGTTTCGGTGACTTGTGAGGCCTTTCCAGTTTTCTTCTTGATTTTTTCACCCATGTCACGAGCAATGCTTTCGCCTGCACCAGCCATAGACAAACCTGGCTCAATGCCTTTGTCAATTGATTCGACTATTTTCTCTTTTTGTTTGGCACGGATTTCTGTGAGCGTGAGTTTGCGGATTTGTTTTGTTGTGGTTTCTTCGTTAAGACAGGAGTTTCCTTCAAAGGAACTTTTTGTTCTTCCACTTTCGTTTCTACCGGTTTGTCCTCGCATGGTGATATTGCTGGTGTTGGTTTGATTTTCAGATAATTGACTAGTGCTTTTAACATTTGTGTTCTCCTCGTTTAATTTAATCACATAACCGTTTTTAAATGGCATAACTGTGCCATTAATTGTGTGGGCTTCTTTAGCAGCTGCACGGCGCAACATAAAAGTTCTTACTTTACCATTCGTGTCGGTAAGATATTTTGGTTTCTTTTCTTCAATGAAATTATCCAAATCAACTTCATCAATTGAAGTACCTAACAATAAAACATTTAATGAATTTGAATCTGATAGTGTGTAACTTTCACTCAACATTGATTCAAATTCTTCGTTGATCTTTGGTTTTTCCAACTCAACAGGAGTTAATCGGTCATGTACTGATCGATAGGTTACTTTACCTTGTTTACCATATCTACCAAATCCATAGTAGTCCAATCCCATCTTTTTAGCTTCATCAGATGCTTTGGATGATGGATGTGCCATCTTAACTTCTTTTGTTTTATCGACTTTAAGTAAATCTTTTCTTTCTAACTCAGAAGAAATCCATGCTTTAGATGTTTCTGTTTTTGCTGGTTTAGAAGTAAACTTTTGCATCTTTTTGTAAATGTCATCAAGTTCTTCTTTTTTAGCTTTGACAACATCAGGTGCAGCAGTTCTCAAATCTTCAGAATTGTCAAACTCAACATAATTATCTTTAAACATTTCTGCATACTTAGCACGAGAATTTTGTGATTCTTGCCATTTTTTCTTTCGAACTTCTTCTGGTACTGTACGACCACCACGCTGGCCTCTTTCAATATTTCTTTGCATAGAAACATCATCAGCTGTATTGACCATTAACATGGAAGATTCATAACCTAATTCTTCTAATTTATTTTTAATGTTAGCAATTTTTTCTACATCATCACCTGTACCATTAATGATTAAACCATTGCGACCATAAATTGCAAGACGTTGGCGTAATTCAGTCATACTTTTTGCTTTACCACGGACCAGATCACGCTTGGTTTTTTCGGATGTTGGCATTGTTTTATCAAGGCCTTTTTTATCCATTAAATATTCTAATGCTTTATCAGAATTGAGTTCTGTTAATCCATGGCCAGCAAGAGTGTTATCTAAAACATAGTCTTTACCTGAACCTGGACCACCTGCTAAAAATACCACTTTAAAAATGGCTTTGTCGTGTACGCCTTCGTTTAATAATTCTTCTTCAAAATCTAAATTTAAATCTTCTTTTAAACTCATACCTTTGCGTACATCATTATACATTTGTTTGGCATGTTCGTGTGACATGGATGACGGAACACCTTTTTTGAATTCTGTGAATTTATTATTTTTAGCATGTTCACGCATTTTGCTTGCAGACATGCCTGTTACACCCTCTGCATCTGGATCTCGGTCACCAGCTGAATGTACTTCTATTTTTTTAAAATTAAATAGTTTACCTTCACCTGTGCCGTTATACTTCTTTAATGTTTTTTTAAATTCAGCAACACGATCTGAACCACCAACCATATGTAGATGAGTTACTCCAGCATGGTGTAACTTTTCAGCTTGTTTTAAAAAATTGGGGTGTTCTTTTGTTGATACTGAAAAATTGGTGCCTGGAAATGCTCGTTCAGCATGTTTTAACTTTTGAGCGCCAGATAATGGATTTTTTTGTGAATCTTGAGAGTGCGAGAGTACGATATGGTGAGAACCACCAACCTTTTTGGCCAAACCTTTTACTGTTTGAACTAATTTTTCATGGCCACTAGTAATTGGGTTCATTCGCCCAAATGCTAGTACCGCATGGTTTTCCTTTTGCTCTCGCAAAAAGTCTATGAATTTCATATCTCCGCCTCTACAGCAGTTAAGTTTATCGTGTATTTATAATATCTTGTACTTGAGTTACATGATCTGTACATATTCCAAAGAATGGTTTTTTGAGTGTTTTTTCTAGTGACCATTTTTGTTCTGGCATAACACCAATACATAATCCACCGACTGGTTCTTTTCCTGGATATGCCCAAGTGTAACCAAAGGTAGTCATTGTATAGTCATCGGTATCATGCCAAAAACAATTTAATTTTTTAGTTTTTAATGCGATATTGAGAGCTTCTGAATCTTTACAATGAATCCATAACCAATCTCTATTATCTAAAAGATAATCAATATTAATTTGATACTGTGGTTCATCGTGACCCAAATAAAGACCATTGTTATGGTATCTTAAATCAATTTCAACTGGAATACTTAACGATTTTACATGATCAATTTTTTCTGGACTATTTTCAGAAAAAAGATCAGGTCCATCTAAATTACCACGGTGTGAGATTAATATCATAGATTAGTTATAACTCCCATATTTTCACCTTTTGGATAAGGTAGTTTGATTTCAATTTCTTTACCAAAAACTTTTTTAATATGATTATGTACCTCTTGTGTGCAACTCCAAGGATAAATGTCATGAAATACAAATGCAAATTTATCAGCCAAATGTGGTTTAATTGCATCTATATCTTTAATCATCTGACCCTCAAAATGGCCAGCATCAAGAAAAACAAAATCTAATTTATCAGTATGATGTTTTGTGATTACAGAATCAACATCGACTGGTGACCAACCAATTTCTGCAAACATGGTGTTTTGTAATTCAAATTTCTCAATCAGATATTTTACACTTTTATAACCATCCGATTTATCATAAACTTCTCGTTCAAACTTTTCATATGTGCCAGCGTTACCACATTTTTCTTCGATGTAAGCATCCATGGTTACAAATTTACCACCAGTCTTTTTAAATGCGGTACCAATGGCACTACCAGAAATACCAAATGCGGTAGCAAGTTCAAACCCTCTTTGTAAATTATTATCTACAATAATGTTATGTAAAAAATCCCATTCTTCTTGCATGATACTTAATGGTACGCCATGGCCAACCATTTTAATGTGGCCACGACCACTCTTTTCGTATTTTACGGGACCATCATTAAACTCTACAATAGTATCAAGCATTTTTATCCAGTTCTACATAGGCACCTTTTGGTGTGTGCATTAATGTTTTGTTAATGTTAAATTCTTTCCATGCAAAACCTAGGTTTTTAATATGTTGTTCAGTAATAACATGAGGACATAATAGTTTAGTTTGTGCATAAAGTGGTGCAATAAAACAAATTATCTTACTAAAGAACATCATTTGTGCTAAATTACCTACTTGCATTAGATCACCTGTGCCTTGGCCAAGATGATTTCGATGCATGATTGTATAGAATGTATTAGGTTCAAACTCAGGTAAATCTTCATGAAATACCATGTCAGGTCTCATTCGAATTACCATGTCATAGTTGTTCTGTAATTGTGCAACATGTTTTTCAACCAAGGATACACCTTGATGTAACTTGTAATACATTGAAAGAATATTTTTTGGACGATGTGCAAAGTTTTCAAAATACTTACCACATTGTTCAAAATGTTTGTTGAAATCTTTCCAATATTCTTTTACATAATAAAGTGGTTTGTAAGTATCGATCACTTCTTGATCTACGATTTCAGGTGCACCTTCATAGATGCCTGTTTCATTTTGTTTATCACCAGGAATCCAATATGCCTCATCGTCCCAAGTGTGAATGAAAATGTCAGGATTGTAACGATCAATAATCTTTTCTTTAAAATTAGGATACACCTGTTTCCAACAACGCAGGTGTCCTGTCAATACAACGGCTACTTTCATTTACGATTCTCCAAGAAATAATTTAGATCCTCTGGAGTTCCAATACCCCACATTTTCTCAATCTGTTTAACACGAACTTTCTTACCATCAGCAATAGCTTCGTTGAATACAGGACAAACATAGAATTCATTATTAGTACGAATGTTATTTGCAATCATTTGTTCTGCATACTTAACATAGTCAGAACCTTTTTTCCAAAAGTACACACCAACTGTTGCATTATCAGATATAGGTTTCTTCTCTGCAACTTCAGATACAAATCCATCATCACCAATTTTTGCATACGACCATTTTGGATGAGTTGCTTTGAATGTTAAAATGCCGCCATCGATTGCATCAGCATTAAAGGCGTACATACATTCGTTTGAATTCCATTCTACAAACTGATCTGAGTTTGCCATAACTAAAGGTGCATCATTGTCAATAAATTCTTTTGCGAGTAAGGTTGTGCAAGCGGCACCTTCAGTTATACCTTCTACTTGTACAATCTTACAATTAGGTGCAATCAGATTAAGTAGATATTTTAAATTATATTTTTCATAATGGTCTTTTTGCACAATGAAAATATAGTTGGCCTCAATGTTCAAATTCTCAACTACAACTTGAATCATTGGTTTACCATGTACTTCAATTAATGGTTTAGGGAAAGTATAACCGGCTTGTGAGAATCTAGAACCGGCACCTGCCATTGGAATCAATACATTTAATTTTTTATCTCGCCAAGGAATTAAAGAATTGTTCTCTTGTGCTTTTTCAAATTCACTTATTTTATCCATAAATTTAATTCCATTTAAATCATTTGCGTTTTCGACCGGATAAAGTATTGCACCAGAATCGATGGCACCTTGTCGGCCAATGTGACTATCTTCAATAATAATAGTATTCTTTGGTAGAGTATTTAATGCTGTCATGCATTTCCAATACATTTCAGGAAATGGTTTAGTTCGTTTTACATCTTCATTACTTACAATATAATCAACAACACCAAGAATACCTATTGTATCAAGTGCAATGCGAATTGTTTCACGAATGGAGTTACTAGCAACAGCAACCTTCCATCCTTTTTTCTTCAACTCATCAATGATATACTTAGCGGTATTATTTGATGGTAATTTACGAATCAATTCAAATGTGGCATTTTGTTTATCTTGCCAAATTTGATTAAAGTATTTACGGTCTAAACCTTTTTGCTCAGATAACAATTCAAGTTTACGAGTAGTATTTAATCCATCATAAGTGCTCAAATGTTCTTCACGACTAATCACATATTCTTGACCAACTTTTTTTAAAGCCTCATTCAGAGCATCATAATGCAGTTCTCTTGAATCAATCAAAACACCATCAAGATCAAAGATAACTAATTTATTGAGCATCTCGATGTACCTTGTTATGTTTCACAATTGATTTACCATTGCATTTCCAATTTGCACTTGTACGCATACGCAAAGACCACTCTACATCTTCAGCAGTACCCCAAGTCATTTCTTCATTCATAGGGAATTTTTTATAGAAATCTTTTTTAACAATCATGTAACCACCAGATTGATACATGCAATTGGTGTGGGACCATTCATCATAAGGCATAGCCGTATATCGTGGGAAAATAGGAGAGTCCCAAACAACCCAATCGGTAAAGTGTCGTTTGCCATTGATTAATACTTGTGCGTTACTGCAAACGTCCCAATCATCACCAAACTCCAAAAAGTTTTTGTACCAGTCTTTGTCAAAGGTATAGTAGTCATGCATAACAACTACATTATCATACTTTGCGGAATCTACAAGAACATTTTTCTTGCGAGTAATCCATCCTTCTTTTTGACTCTCATCAAAAACAATTGTATCTTTAAATGCATCGGTTTTAGGACCAATTAAAAGAATTTCATATTCAGGAATGTTTAATGCTTTAATTGAATCTATTACTTCTTGAATTTGTTTATTATCTTTGTATAATGTTAGAATTCCAAAACTAAATTTCATGTTAACCTCAATATATCATCTATTGTGTGTCTAATTAAATGGTTGTGTATCAAATACTCATATGCATTTTCAGTTTTCATAGTACCTTTTAATGAGGTATATGACTTCATGTAATTCAAAAGTTCTTCATCTTTTTCATAAGTAAATCCAAAATCACTCATTAGTTTAGCACCAGCAATATTTCTTGCAGCCCAAGGTGTGCCATTCAACATTGATTCTAGAAGAACTAAACCAAAGCCTTCTTTATGTGAGTGCATAATATAAAGATCAGCCTCACGAATTGCCGACATTACATCTTTGCGATCATCAATCATTAAAGGTTTTACAAATTCAGATTCTTGAGGAATCATATTGTGTCTATTGTCGTAACCTGTTAAAACTAAAGTTATATCTTTTCTACCAACTTGATTGAATGTGTCAACCAATTCATGCATGGCTTTATTTGGCCAATATCCACCACAAGATAGAAACATTAAGTCTGTTTTAATTCCATATTTCTCACGAAAACCTGGCATACCAACGGAAATCTTTTCATCAATACCATGAGAAACTTTTACGGATTTTGTTAAATGGTTTTTCTTTGATACAAAATCCCAATCTTCTTTTGTTGAACAACCAATGTACTTAACATGTTCCATGGCAAATTTATAAGTATCACTTTCAGAAGGTACGATCAACATGAATAGAATTGGTGATTGAATTTTATTTGAAAGTTTTAATACGGCATCTTGTAAACCCACATCACCACCATGAACAACAATCAAATCAAATTTTTGACTAAAGATTGTACCATCGTTGGTAACTTTGACACCATTTAAATCACCTTTGTGTTCGCCAGCAAATACTGTAACATCATGGCCTCTGCGTAAAGTTTCTTCAGCCATATCACGAACATAATTTTCTGATCCACCTGGATAAGGTGCATAACGATGTACTACATATAGAATTTTTTTCATCCGTAAGTCTTTTCAAGAATTTTTCTAACAGTAGGAACTCTATCGTATTGGTGTACAATGCAAAATTCTTTGCCTTTAGAAGTTGTTACTTTTTTACCATTAAATTTAGGAATAGATTCCAATAAGTTTGGCCTAAACTGTTCAATTTTTGTTGGGTCGCCAGTAGTGCCTAATTGTGATGCCCAACCATCTTCAGACTTCATATACATTGAAGTGTCTGTATATGGATGTTGTGAGATCATAAAGTTGAATGTTGATTGATCACAAATTGGAATTGGTCGGCCTAATGCAGCTGCAAAAATATTCAAACACAAATCTCTCATGGCTGATGCACGACCACCTAAAACACCAACATTGTAAATTTCATTATTTTTAAATCTCTCATAGATGAATTGGCCATAAGTTTCAAATAAATTTTGATTACCCCATGGTTCATCTTTATACTTCATACTCTCAGAAGCAAATACTAGGTTTTTATCTTCGACAAGATTTTCATCAAGCCATTTGCAAGGATTACTTTGAAAAACTACATCTTTAACATCAGTAGTTACAACATATCGATAGTCGCCTCTTGCAATGTGATTGTAAATATGTATAAAGCGTTCTACATGAACCGGTATTCTCGATTCATAGACATATGCTTTTTTAATATGATCTTCTTTTCCTACGACAACTACTTGAAAGCCGTTTTTAGATAACTTATCTACGGCATCATAAGATATGTTGAGAGCGATTAAAGTTTTTTCGCCATCAAATCCTGATTGATTGATTGAGTTGACCCAATACTTGAGTTGATCCCAACCATAATTTGTACTACATCCAATTATCAAATCTTTCATAACAATCCCAATTATTATCTATTACTTAGTCTTTTTATACCTTTTAAAAGAGGCAATATTTTGACCTGGAGTATCGGCAAGATATTTCTTTACCAGTTCATCACTACCATCTTCACCTGCACCTGCTTTAGATTTCCATTCTTGTGCTTCAGATACACTCTTATGTAGTTTCGCACCTGTAACCTGCTGGATTAACTTCCAAGCGTCATGTTTTTTCTTATTTGCAATATGTGATTTTAACTGACTTTTCTCTTTAGATGAGGCAATGTTGTGAAACTTAACTAGTTCCATCACACCAATATTACCGGCATAAGAAGCTTCTTCTATTTTTTTCTTAGTCATTTCTTGTGAGAGCTAAAATTTTTTGTATTTGTGCTTCAATTGCAGCCTTGCGATTTGGCCAATAAATGTATTCTTTATCTGCCGTTTTTAATAGTTTGGTAAAAAACGGCAAAACTAATTTTTCAACTTCTTTAAGTCTTGCAGAATATTCATCGACAGTATCAGCCTTTTCATTAATGACTGCATTGTAATCTTCTTCAGAAACGGCAGAAAAACCAAAATCGTCATCACCGTACTCTGCAAGAATTTTATTAATATCGTATGCCATTATTTACTCCATGCCTTAGCTGCGTTAAAATTAGCCTGACTGAATTCCATTCTATCAATTAATTTAACTGCATTACCTTTTAATCTGTCTACTGCTACAAAACCTTCTGGTGCTGTAATTCTAAATCCATCGTCTGTTCTTACAAAAGTACCAATTGATCGAATGGTTTCTAATTTACGAACAATCATGAGTTTTGCTTCGACCAACAAATTCATCAAATCAAAAATACTTTTAAGTGCTGGTGCAGATGCACGAAAGAATCTCATAACTTCAGTTTTTTCTGATATGTATTTTTGTTTACTGTCTTGTCTTTTGACTTCTTGTATCTTTTTATTTAGTTGTGATTCCACATACTTAATTAATTCAATAGTATGAATACGAGTATCTGTAATCTTTTTACCTTCACGAACTTTAGCATTATTAAATGTTTTGATATAAGTTAATAATACATCACTTGCTGAAATTCGATTAAGTGTTAATGCAGGTATGCTTTGAAATAATGTACCTGCTTGTGATAATATTCTTGAAATTTGTTTTGTTTCGGCTTCTGTAAATGTTGCTGAACCTGAAGCATCGGTGAATGAAGCATCACGATACCATACATTTTTTGTAGTTTTAAGTCCACCAAGGTTAACATTAAATGTTGCTTTCATATCTTCCATGGTTTTACCAGAATATGTTGTATGAAACACCACACCAATTTGAGCAGCCATCATTGATTGTGCCAACTTAGATGCAGATGGTACTGCATACACAATAGTATTTGGTTGAAATGTAATATACGATTCACCATCAATTGTTTCTTTTTTAAGGTCGCCTCTAGTGAACATCATATCACCTTGCAACACACCTTTAATACCTAATTTTGACAAATGTTCTAGTGCATACTTTAGTTTATTATTTAAACCTTCAGCCGGATGATTTTCATCAATATCTTTATCTGTGTAGTTTAACTTTGCATTTTTATTAAAGATAGATTTTGTACCAACAAAAAATTTACCATTTTCTGGATTTACTCCACAAAAAATAGCAGGAGCACCATCCCATTTTGTAGTGATATTAACTTTAGATTCGGCATGACCTGCCAACATGTTACGCAAAGACTGTAAAAAATTAATGGCACTACGAGCACCAGCAACACCACCATTGAGAACTTCATCCTCAATGTGCTCTAAGTGTACATTTTTACCTTCTTTCGATTCTTTTAAAAACTCTATAAATTTCATTTTAGCTATACTTTATGAATATACTACTATTTTTTGTGGCTGAAGATGCGTATTGAAACATGTATGAACACAAAGCATCCATCTTTTTATTTTTAATCATAGTATAAACAAGATGTACACCAATATATTTTGACATCCACCAAGTTTTATCTTTCTTTTGTCCTGATTTTGCTTGAGCTACCAAAGTAGGAATAGACTCTTTACTGCCAGATAAATCTTTAAACATTGTGGCAAATTCTTTAAATTGTGTTTCAGTTGGCCTATCGATGGGTGTTTGATTTGGTTGTGACAATTTACTACTTTGAATTCCTGTATCTTTCGCACCTTCCATAATTACACCGCCACCAATTTTACCGCCAGCTGCCGTCTTACCTTTAATCTCACCTTGCCATGATGATGGTTGAGGACGACTTGAAAAATTTCTTAATTGTATTTCTCCATCTTTTCCTTCAGACTTGAACTTTATATAAATGTCTTTAGAATCTAACATATTAATTCCAAGTTTCACACCTGTAAAAGTTGCAACTAAAGGCTTGCCGTTATTAAATATTTTGGAATGTGCTGAACTTTTTGGATCTAATTTTTTTAATGAAATGCCAATTAAATTTTTATTGGCAAATGAATCAAAAATATAACGATTGTAATCCCTTAGAGTTGGCCAACCATCTTTAAATTTAAAATCTTTTTTGACCATCCATATATCCGCAGGATTCCACTTATCATCTCCTGTGATGCCGCTGCCTTTTTTAAATCTACGCCATTCATCATATATTGAATTTACAAATTTACCACCACGATAAAATTTATATCTGTTACCAACTCTTGCACCCGGAACATCAGAAAATATTTGATTAGCGGTTTTAACTACACTAGTCATCCAGTTACCATCCAAGGATTTTAAACATTTAGATAAAGACCTATCACAGTCAGCATCACGAATAGTCTTTTCTGTTATTTGTGATACATCAGTAAGGTCTTTTCCAAGGTACTGTCTTGTGGCACAAGCGTAGGCTTGAAGGCTTTCAGCTAACGCTGTAATCTCTGCACCTGCTCCTGATTGTCCGTCTGCCATTTAATACTCCGTTTGTTTAGTAGGAGTATTTATCCTATTACATTTAACGGATAATGTCAATAGGTTTGTCGCCAGTCCACACTTCTTGTTCAGTCCTAATACGATTTTCTGTCTGAAGTGTTGTAAACCTACTACAGGCTTTGTTTCTCCACCACTTGACAATATTTTCTAAATGATGTTTATCGTAATTTTCTTTGTTTTTGATAAGTTTATCTGTTTTACCAAGAACCACATCTTTCATATTACTAAAACCATAGTCCGAATAATAGTATCGTTTTCTCTGAGTAAGACCTTTGGCTTTATCAATACTTAACATGAACCTATCATATTCTTCTTTATCATTTTTCAATGCGGATTTAGTCATTCCGATGATTGTATTAATAATTTTTAATTTGCGACTTGATGCATTTTCTGGCACAATTGGACCGCCTTCTATTTCTTCTACAAAGTTTTTAATATCTTCATAAGGTTGACCATTCATCATAGGTAAAAAATTAGACTCTGTTAATCCTTGAAAACGCAAATAAGGTTTCATACCATCATATTGCGATACTGTTTTAGAAGTACCATACAAACTGGTGGTTTCAAATAGACAAGTATTCATGTCATATTTTTTGTTTAACATTTCACGAACTTCATGCGAACAACAGATAGCGGCCAACAATTTACCACCAAGATAATTAAACCCAAATGGTTGTGCAGGTACAATCACAAAACCCATTGCCGTAGATTTATTAAATGACTTGGTTGTTTCGGGTAGATTGGTAATCACTTGACCAAGTAATTCATTTCTAGGTTTCATCATAATAGTTGGTGAACCAATGCGAATGAATCCAACCCATTTCTGAGTTTTCTTTTCTAATACGGCCAATCTAAGATTACGACCGGGTGAGGATAGATTGTTATGTGATGAAATAATATCCAAATAACCAGACCATCTGTCGGCCGGTAATTCTAGTATTTCAAAATCCATATCATTAGGTGACATTGTAAAATCTGAAAATAAATCTTCTTCAGGTCCCATGCCAAATAAAGCCGCTGGTCTGGTTGATAATGAATTTAATTTTTCATCACGCATGTAGTCATCAATTCTCTCAAACTTATCAAAATAGTCCGAAAAAACCTTTGAGCAATGTATAGCTTGTTCTTTATTCATCTGTATTGTGATAGTAAAGCTTCTTTACCTAATTCAAACATGCCAACAGCACCAACAAGGTCTTGACTGGCAACATAGATTTCAGCTTCACCTTCTGCATCTAAACATGAAATAACAAATTCATCCAATTCACCATTGACAAATCGTTCCCTAAAGGTGTCAATTATTTCCAAAAAATCATTACGATCTTGTTTTTTAATTTTTTCATCTTTAGTTTCTAGTGTAATTACTTTCATACTTTTATTCCTTCAAATTTGGAATTAAACTTACGTTCACGATTACCAAAAGTATTGATCGGTTCATCATCTTGTCCTGAATCTGCAATACCTTGTTGTGCAGTAGGTTCTGCATCATATAATCTCATTTTACTTCTATCAATACCAACAACAAAGCGTTTATAGTGATTAGGGTCACCAAAACGATTTTTCAATTGTTTGACCATGATCTGATTTAGTTGTTCTAGTTCTTCAGTAGAAATCAAAGCAAACATAAAATCGGCAGTTGCAGGTAAACCAAAAGATTCTGATGTATCTTCTAGACCTGGATCTGTATTTGTAAAACCACTTCTTGTAGTTTGTGTTGCAGAAACCACAGGCACCGCAAACTCAACAGCAAGGCCTCTCAATTCTTCTGCAATAGCCTTAATATAAGAATAGGAGTTTACACTTGCACCAGGTTTAATCCTAGATGACGAACAAATATTCAAATAGTCAACAAAGATAATATGTGGTTTAAAGTTTTTCTTTAAATGCAATTCATTCAATAACGATTTGAAATGCAATGTCGATGCGGCCGCAGTAGGGTATTCTTTGATAATTAATTTACCATGTGTCTTGTTGCGTAGAACATCAAACTTCCTATCATAGTCATTTTTACTTATAGTATGAAGTTCTTGCATATCGATGTTCAATAAATTGGCATCAATTCGTTCTGCAATCTTTTCTTCTGCCATTTCTAAAGTAATATACAATACATTATGACCTTGAGAAAGACAAGAAGCTGCCACATGGCACATGAATAAAGACTTACCAACGCCTGTACCAGCCAAAGCAATATTGAGTGTCTTTATTGGTAGACCACCTTTGGTGATCTTATTAAACATGTCCAAATCGAATTTAATTCGTGCTTCGGTCTTATGATAGAAATCATATCGATCATTTGAATCCTGAATATAGTCGTGACCAACTGAAGAATCAAATGAAACTCCAAGAGCATCACTCAATAAACCAGGAATTTCACCTTTAGATTTTTTGTGTTGTTTGTCATCTAGAATCGAAACTGATTCCATGATGGCATTATAGATTGCTTTATCTTGACAAAATTTTTCAGTTTGTTCAATCAGCCATTGTTTTTCAGTTGGATCGTTTTTGTTTTCACTAAGTTCATTGAGTAGTGAGATGGAATCTCTTACTTGATCTTCTGATAGTGTTTTGGATTCTGTAAAATTAATTACTAGAGATTCGTGTGTAGGTAGATTTTTATATTTGTTAATGAACTCGGTAACTTCATTAAAAACAGTTTTTTCTGTTAAGTCGGTAAAATAATCTGATTTAATGAACGGCAAAACTTTACGGGAATAATCTTCATTGTAAATCAGGTTCTTCAATATTGTTTGTTCTAGTCGGTTCATTTTCTATAATAATTTCTGAGAGTATATCTCCCATTATTGTAACAAATTCATAATCATTTTGCAATAGGTCTCTATCATGTTCACCAGAATAAAGTATATTGTAACTGAAATTTAATTTGGGAATATTGAATTCCATGGTAAACTTGACCAAGCCATAGGATAAAACTACACCAGTATATTTACCTGATGTAATTTCAACCCAAGTGGCATCGTCATGCGGTGATTGTTGGAATCTATATTTCGGTAAGTTCTTCTTCGGTGGAAATATTGTTTCCCATAATGCTTCCAAAGGATATTGAATATTTCTTTGAAACGAACTCTTTAAACTGTTTATCATTTAATAAATCTTTCCAAAATTCTTTAGTGTTCGTGTCAGCTTCACGGAACTTCTTATCACTAACTTCACCAGTTTTTTGATCGACCTTTGCATACCAGCCTGCTGAAGGCTTAGTTACAAAATTGCCTTCTAAGGCAACATCAAGTAAACCAGAATACAAATTAATACCACCATCAAAAGATACTGTGACTGGAATTTTGGACTTTTCACGAACATAACGAGATTTCTCAACATTAATGATAAAGTTATAACCTGAAAGTTCAGTACCAGTTTTATCTTGTTGACGACCAAGGATCCAAATAGTGTCAGATGAGTAGTAAGAACCTGTGCCACCACCAACAATATCTTTAGGGAACATGCCAATTTCTTTGTAAGTATGATTCACCACAACCAATGGAATATCTTTGATTGTTAAGTGTGGCGTCACCATACGAAATAATGATTTCATTTGTTTTGCACGGGACATATCTGCAACTGTTTTACCATCAAGAGCATCATCAACTTCTTTCTTTGATGCCAAGTTACCAATAGAATCAATAACAATAATGACACGATCATTCTTATCTAATTCCGATAGTTGCTTCATAATATCTAATTTGAGTTCTTCAACATCGGTAATTGGAGTGTGCAGTACACGGGAAGTATCAATGTCAAATGTTTCAAAATACTTTTGTGGAGTACCAAACTCTGAATCATAAAACAATACAACAGCATCTTTATACTTTTTAAGAAAGGCTGATGCCATCAATAAAGCAAATGCTGTCTTAAAGTGTTTTGATGGACCTGCCAACATTGTAAGGCCTGGTA
>Ga0315900_10006900_pt1 | contig 15053 bp, 13 predicted proteins | sample LakEriMetagenome_FD_203521 | JGI IMG/M metagenome (GOLD analysis project Ga0315900, IMG submission 203521) | Freshwater fungal communities from buoy surface, Lake Erie, Ohio, United States - Buoy 12 MA114 | ecosystem: Environmental > Aquatic > Freshwater > Lake > Lake biofilm | place: USA: Lake...
AAAAATAGAAGGCTTTTAATTTGGTCCCTCTTGAATTTAGAGGCGTATATAGATAGTTTAGATTTGAGTTAAAGGAGGCTTTATGAGCAATAATCTTTCGAACAATCAACTCCAAACGGAAGATACTTTTGGGTTTAAGTGGAAAAAACGAGAAACATATGAGTCCCCAGCAGTCCAAGCTGAGTGGAAGCGCTGGCTCCTTGAAAAATATTTTGATGGGGATATACAGAGACTTGATGACCTGTTGAATAGTGGTGGCACTCGAAAGGAAATATTAGATGCTGGCTGTGGTAGTGGTGGATCTGGATTCTTATTGTTTGGAGAAAGACTTAAGGAGCATGATTATCTTGGCGTTGATATTTCAGATGCTGTTTTGGTTGCCGAAGAACGTTTTAAAGAGAATGGGGTGCCTGGAAGATTTATTCAGAGCGATTTAAATTCTATACCCAAAGAACATGGTCCTTTTGATGTTATATTTTCTGAAGGGGTTCTTCACCACACTGACAGCGTTGAAAAAGCAATTGAGCAGCTTTCTAGTAGACTAAAGATAGGGGGAAAATTCCTATTCTACGTTTATGCTAAAAAATCTCCAATAAGAGAGTTTACTGACGATATGATTCGCAGCTCAATCTCTGGACTATCAAATGATGAGGCCTGGCAAGCGATTATGCCCCTCACCAAGTTTGGAAAAATTCTCGGTGATTTAAATGCGGAGATTGAGATTTCCGAGGATATCCCATTATTAGGAATTAAAAAAGGAAGGCAGAACTTACAAAGGCTCTTTTATTATAATGTTTGCAAATCGTATTATCGGCCTGACTACTCCCTTGAGGAAATGAATCATATCAATTTTGATTGGTTTAGACCCTTAAATTGCTATCGACATACCCCAGAAGAGATAAAAGTTTTTTGCGATCAAGCAGGTTTAATTATTGAGCGTCTTAATATAGAGGATGCTGGAATTTCTATAATAGCAAGAAAATAATAGGTTTATTGATATTAATGCACTCTAGGTCTCAAAACGCTAAGATAAAGCTAATAGATGAATCAATCTCAAAAGTTGATCTAAATTTATCTGGCTTAACTGTTTTGACTGAGCTTGGAAGCGATGACTATATGTTATTGCCACTAATTGCGAAATTGGGCGGTGCTGATCGTGTAATTGCATGGACAAGGGACTCGCGATATGGGACAGCCGATGATAATGAAAAGAATTTTTATGCTTATGTAAAAAATATTGGCGAAGTAGGGGCGGGGATTGAAATCCGTAAGAATAAGAGGTCAACGTCAGATGTGGCAGCTGCTAATATCATCACGAATTCTGGCATGATTCGCCCAATTAACGCCGATCTTCTAAAATCAGCATCTTCTAGAAAATTAGTTATACCGCTTATGTATGATTCTTGGGAATTTCGAAATACTGATATAGATCTAGATTACTGTGGTCAGAGAAATATCAAAGTCTGTGGTGTAAACGAAAATGACGCCAATTTTCCAATTTTTCAGTATGTTCGCTCCTTGGCCATTAAGATGGCCCTTAATGCAGGATATGAGATTCTAGAAAATAAAATACTGGTATGGTCAGGTGATTCTTTTGGCCAAGAGGTTGCTTCAGCATTCTTGGGTATGGGCGCGGCTAACGTTTTTTTAACTAATGATTGGCAGGTGGCACGTAATCTATTGGGAGAAATTGATTTCATTTATATTTGTGATTATCGAGAAAACCGCCCTTATTTTGAAGCAAAAAATCTATTTCCCTTTAGTGAAATAGCTGACATTGCTCCGCATATTGGCTTTGTGCACTTATATGGGCATATCGAAGTCCAGAAAGTGACTCAGAATGGTTTCAGTATCTATCCAGAATCAGATGGCTATCCACAGGCCATGACTTTTACACTTGCAGATGCTGGGGTAGTACCATTAGTTCGGTTGATAACTGCAGGCCTAAGGGCTGCCCAAGAGATTATTCATAATGAACCCCTTAGATTTGCACAACCCATTTAAATTGGCTAGGTCGTCAATTTTTTTAGAGTGAATCATGAAAATAGCGATTATTGGGCGCAGTGAGTTATTGTATGACTCGGCAGTTTTATTAAATAAAAAACATGAAATAGTGTGCATTATCTCTGCCAATGAGGCGCCCGAGTATACGCGGGTCTTAGCTGACTTTAAGAGGCTTGCGGAGGGGTGGGGCATTCCTTTTGCTCAAGGATCAAAAATTTCCGATCACTACGATTTCCTTCTTGCCAATCCTGCGGATATTGCAATAAGCATCAATTACACTGGGATTATTCCGCAGTCGATAGTTGATATTTTTCCACTTGGAATACTGAATGCCCATGGCGGAGACTTGCCGCGCTATCGTGGTAATGCATGTCAAGCGTGGGCAATATTAAATGGTGAAGAGCGTATAGGCCTATGCATTCATAAAATGCTTGGTGGAGAATTAGACAGCGGAGATATCATAGCGAAGGATTTTTTGCTAATCAACCAAAAAACTAAAATCACAGAGGTATGGAATTGGATGCTGCTGCATACACCCAAATTAATAGATGAGGCCGTGAAAAAATTAGCTAAAGATCCCCAATATTTTTTGGAGCGCCAGTCAAAAGACCCCAAAAAAGCTTTGCGTTGCTATCCAAGAAGGCCTGAGGATGGAAAAATTGACTGGAATATGTCATCTCTTAGTATATTGCGTTTAATTAATGCATCAAATAAGCCATATGCAGGTGCTTTTTGTAACTGGGGTGATAAGCATTTAACTATATGGGATGCAGATTTAGTAGATGATGAAGAAATTTTTTGTGCTTTTCCTGGTCAAGTTACAAAAATTGGTAATGGATATATTGAGGTCATAACGGGACTCGGAAAATTGAAACTTACCATTGTCGAACTCAATGGATCAAGTATATCTCCAAATCTCATCATAAGCTCAACTAGAACTCGCTTGACGTGAAAATATTGAAACTTTTTTATAGGATAGTTCAATAAAAAAGTGCAACTTGCCTAACGTCGTAAAGTGTAATCAATCTATTATTACTTTTAATTGTTATAACCTTCACTAACGAGGTTTTTGGCATTTGTACAGCAGTTCCCCTTTGAGGTATATTCTTAACAACTATAAGTATTTTATAGGCTTGGATTTGCCCCTATGATATATAATCAAGAGGTAAATGATTTAATTAGCTATAAATGAATTAACGATACATCCATTCTTGAAAAGCATGTTGAGAAAAGTGGGCCTCTGATTAAGCTTTTGGGAGGCGTCAAATTAATCGCAATATGAAACTCGTAGATTAAAAAAATTCCTGCGAATTAAGTTTATTCATGATTTAAATTCCCCGATGTTTATGCATTTGTATGTAGTTCTTGGTATGTAATTAAGTTATGAAGGTTTTTTTGATTTTTATTTTAAAGTTGCACCCTTTCAATGAACACTCAATATAATCTCTGGCTGTTAACTGAGGGGGTTATCTCGACATCGTTTTCAGTAATCATTCTTTTCTTGATTACATTTATAACGCGCTTACCTTGGATAACGCATCTTGGTAGCGATTTCTATACGCAATATTGGTGGCAACAACAGTTTAGACTTTCCAAAAAATGGATTAAACCTATTTATGTTGATTCAATCATAACCGAAGCCTCAACTTTTTATCCACCTTTTCCCGCAAGTTTCTTTGCGCGCTTGCCGGAGAAATGGGTTGTGCCCATTGGATTATTGGCAAATTTTGCTTTCGATGCAATCTGCGCAGTATGTCTTTATGCTCTGATGCAATTTCAAGATTTTGATCCCTTAACATCATTTCTAAGTGCAATTTTGTGGGTTTGCCTTCCCATACTCCATCCAGTTAATGCGCGTTTAATTGGATTGGGGGGTAGAACTTTAGGCCCCCTCTTATTTTCATTGTGGATGATCGGTGCATACAGTGCCGTTAATGGCCATTGGATTATTGGTGCCGGTGTAATGCTATTAACAACGCTGTTAATTGCGTTGTCATCACAAATGGCTTTACAGTGTTTATTGCTTCACTCTTTGATTATTTCGGTTGCTTATCAAAATTTAATCATTATATTAATTTCTTTTATCGGACTTATTATAATTTTTAATACTAATTTACGAGATTTATTTTTACTCAAGCTAGTTCATATACGTTGGTACTACGCTTATGGAATAAGACTACTTAAAAATAGGAATAGTTTTCATGCGCTCATAATCCTCGCTAATAAAAATCCAGCGCAAGCAATTTGCTATGTATTGAGCAGTACGCTACCTGGAATTATCATAGTTGGTTTTGTTGGTCTAGTACCTTTGACCCCGTTTATTTTTAAATCATTAGGAGAATTCAATAAATCGCCACTCTTATTTTTTTGTTTTGTAGCAGCTGCTGGAGGTGTTATAGGTTCAATCTTGACTCTCAAGGGACCTCTAGAGGTTTTTGGTGAGTCTGAGCGTTATCTAGAGTATGTATCCCCATTTTTCGTGATTGCTGCAGTAATTTTGTATGATGGAGGCCGGCTAAACGAGATATTACTGCTCTGCATTATTTTGTCTTTGTTCGGTGTTTTTGTTAATTTAATTCTTAGCCGGCTTGACCGATTGAGTGAGATGATGGGCGCAATTAATTATTCCGGTGAAATTGATTGCATTAGAAAGATTTTGGAGCCGCTTGGTTCAAGACACATTGCAACATCGCCGATATCCATGGCAAGTAAATTAAGCGTCGAACTAAATCGATCAAGTCAATTTAAATTCCTTCATGTATTGTTACTGGATAAAAAAACTGGACAGCATCCATGGCCTACATCCGCTGGTGCATATCCTTATCTTGATACACGTCCAGAGTTTTTAGATTTTTATGGCATTGATACTGTGATCGTTGACCGTGCCCACTTGAGATATTTGCCGGAAGCAACTAATACATTACAATTATTAGGGTGGAAGCAGTGGAGCAGCCCAATGTATGAAATTTTTACTAGATAAATATTCCCTGCTTTACTGCGAATAAGATGTATTTTCTTTAATTAAAGCAATATAATGATGATAGAGCCATCTCATAAACCTTCCTACTGGTCATTTGGATATATCCCTATTGGTAAGATTCGAGATATTTTTCGGCGCTATTACGGCTATCCGAATCTTGTGAAACGCATTCAAGCTCCTGATATTATTTCTTCTCTTAATTTAAAAGAAACTGATTATTGCTGCGATCTTGGATGTGGCTCTGGATTTATTACTATTGAACTTGCAAAGTTATGCAGACATGCTACTGGAATAGATATTAATCCTGAGCTTACAGAAATTTCTATTCCCGATTCATTAAAAGAGCGTTTGCAGTTCTTAGTTCAAGATGGGCGAAATTTACCAGTAAGATCTAATTCATTAGATGTTGTCTTGTGTTCAGAGGTGCTAATGATGATTCAGGAGCCCTCACAATTTTTAAGAGAAGTGAGAAGAGTGCTAAAGCCTAATGGTCGCTTAGTAGCTGTTAACGGACTCGGTCATACAAGTATTCGTGATAGCTTTGCAAGTAATTCTTATTGGATGAGATTTCTTCGTATTTGGCTCGGATCGCGGCTTAATAAATCATACGAAGAGTACTATTCAAAACTTCAGCAGCATTTCGGTACAGCAATCCAGCCTCAGACACAGATGTATTATCCACGTTTACTCGAGAGAGAAGGTTTTGAAGTCACAGAAATTTTTTACTCGCCATCTGAGGTTTGTGCAAGATATTTATCTTGGCTTCAACTAGTGCAGTTTTCAAGGACAGGTCTTGGCGTCACAAAATTTAGTTATCTTCGCTTTTTAGTTGCAACCTTATTGGATAAAGTTGGTGGACGTGGAAATCCAGCTGGCCAAATAATTTGTGCTAAGGTTATCGACTCAGGATCTGATTTGAAATGAAATTTATTGGCTTAGGAAGGGTGGGGCGTGCCTTAATTCGAAACGCTAAACCATCTTTTCATCGGTTCAAAAAGTTTCTAAGCCATAGACAAATTTATATGAAGGCGCCATACTCCCTGGATGTGTATGAGCAACTTCTCGCATTAATTCGTGAAAGTCATCAGGATCAGCTTTGTGACTTTGATAATGTTAATAAAAGTAAAGGTAAAAGAAAATGGTATGTTCGTCACGATCTTGATGAGAGTGATTGCATCTCGAGAGCTTCAGAGCTAATTAGACTTGACCTAAAATACGGCGTGCGCCCCGGTGTTTTTCTTCGGGTCAAGTCAGACGTCTATAACCTTGACGATGCAAATGCATTGATGGCAGAGTTTTTGGATGAAGGTGTTGTATTTGGACTGCACTCCGAATGCTATCTAAGTGATGATTGGCTGAGTAGCTTGAGGGAGGAGATAGAAGTTTATAAAACAACTTTTAACACAACACCCTTTGCAGTCAACGCACACGGGCATGGAGAATACCGTTTAAATATAAGACAACAGTTTTATCGTGGACTTACCTCAGAGTTACTCAATCAACTTGGAATTAAGTTAAATGACTGTGGAGTAGGCAATAGACTTTACCAATATACCATAGAGGACTGCCATAGACCTTTTACTAGCTCCCCACTTAATAAGATTGAACCATACGGTCGATGTATTTTGACCGATTTTAAAATCTTACCGCCACCCGATTATGTTTCACAGGGATTAATTCTGACACACCCTTGCTACTGGATTACTGGAAATAATCGTTTTGACTGAATCAGCAAGAATAATCTGTTTGCTAGTGAGAGAACACAACTAGTGTCATCAAGTTTCCATGCCCTAAAAGCCTTTGTTAAGGGTACATCAATCTACACTATAGCTTCTGTTCTACAAGCAATTTTCCCGCTTTTGACATTACCAATTATTGCGCGGCAACTCTCTGTTATGGAATTTGGTTTTGTCGAAACTTTTATAGTCAGTAACGCGTTTATTATGGCAATTTCGGCAACACCTGCAGTAAGCACATTCAATTTTTTTTACCATAAACAAAGTGCGAGACTTGGAATAGGTTCAGCCTTACAGGGGTGGTATTTAGGGCCCGGTCTTGTGCTCACTTTTATATGTACTGCGGCATTTTCTTTTCTTATAAATTGGGAAATGTTTGGGGTAGATAAATTTATTATTTTTTTACTAGCAACCATTTTTTTTATATCGAACCAATTTATAAGCGCTATGGTAAATACGTTGCGTATGTCAGAACAGCCTTATTCTTGTGCAATCTTTATGCTTTTAAGTTCGGCAACTATTTCTGGGATTGCTACGGTATGCTGCTTTTATTTTTATGACTCTAGCCTAATTGCTTATTTGAGCGGGTTATTGGTTGCCAATTTATTCATGGCGATTATTGGATTTTTTTTGGTACGCAATCTACTCCGCACTTCTGATTTAATGAGCTGGAATTTTGTCACTGTTACAGCACAATGGAAGCGTTTTCTGATATTTGGTTATCCATTAATTCCAGCAGCATTGGCTGAGGTTTCATTAGCATATTTAGATAGAATAATAGTATTGTATTTATCGAATAACGACGCCTTAGGTGAGTACGCTATGGCTGGCCGCGTTGCCGGTATTCTTTCTCTGGCAATTTCCGGTATTGTGATGGCTCTAGCACCTTATACTCTCAAATTGATTCATAGTTCAAATAGTCAAACTGCAAGTCAAGGAATTGGTAATGTTTGGAGGTACCATTCTTTCTTTTGTATGCTCTTTTGTTGCACACTAACTGTAATGGCGCCATATCTGATGGAGTTAATTGGTGGTCCGGCTTACCAATCAGCTTCAAACGTCATGCCATGGCTCGCACTCTCGATCGCATTTTATAGTTTTACACACTACACATATCTTGGAACGCTAAAGACAGAGCGCACAATACTGTTTTCAATTTCAGTACTAGCAGGCTTAATAATAATTATAGTTATTCCTTATCTTATAAATGCTTTTTTTTACATAGTTAATGTCCCTTATATTGTTGCAATAAGTCGTTTAGTAGGTACGCTAGTCGTCGTGATGGTAAGCTTATGCTTTAGTCAAAAACTTTATCCGTTGAAGTTGCCTTTTTATACAGTTGGCGCTCAGAGTGTTATAGCTATTTGTTTTGTTAGTACCTTGCCCTTAATTGATAATCAAATTACAAGGTTTGGAGCGCTATTATTTGTTGCTACAATTTTATTGATTATTTCGGTAAGAAAATCTGATTATCAGCTAATTAAGAAACTCTTTCCAAGGCTGCTATAGATACATCCTTTAAAAATATAACTTTCTTAATCCCAGATTAACTCTAAGGGCAAGCGTACTGCAAAATACTAAAAATTTTTAAACTTAAAAGTGAATTACGTTTAGTGCGCCAAAAAATGGGGAAGATAATGATAGTGAGTGTATATTAAACAAGGGTTTAATATTTAATTGACAAAATTTTCTGTCTCTAAATTGCAAGATCTGTTTTTTGTAATATCAATTTACTAATAATTTCTTTTATTCAAATAAGCATATGAAATCAAGCACCATTAAAAAACAAGTTGAAAAATTATATTCTTTATCTCTTAAAAAAAATTTATATACAAGTAGATACCGTCTGAGAAACCATCTTTCCTATTTATTTGGCGATAATGCATTGCTTGAAAAAAAGGTGTTAGATATTGGTGGTGGGTTTGGTTTGTTGACGCTGTTTGCGGCGGCAAGTGGTGCTTGTGCAACCTGCTTAGAGCCAGAATTTGATGGGAGTTCAAAGGGTATGATTCAAACCTTTCATCAGCTAAATGCCAATTTAGACTTGCAAATTGGAAAAGCGGAGATACAAACAAAAACATTTCAAAATTACGAAACCGATGATATTTTTGATGTAGTTATTCTATCGAACTCCATTAATCACTTGGACGAGGCAGCAACACTTACATTGAAATCGGATCCGGAGGCAAAGCTCAGATTTATAGAGATATTTAAAAAAATATATGAAATGATGCAACCAGGAGGCAGGCTAATTATTACTGACTGCACCCGCCATAACTTTTTTAACGATGTTAAAGTGGTCAGCCCGTTCATGCCAACCATAGAGTGGGATAAGCATCAATCCCCTTATCTTTGGCTAATGTTACTGAATCAAGTTGGCTTTGAAAAGAGTGGAATAAAATGGTCATCGCCAAATTTTCTGGGGAGGGTAGGTCGCCTAGTCTTTGGAAATAAGTTAGCTGCCTATTTTTTATTTAGTCATTTTCGTATTGAAGTAAAAAAACCTGATTAAGACATATTACTTACATCTCAATAAAAGTCCGCCTAGTAATATGTCTCGCGACGCGCTACAAGCCATGAGTGTTGGTAAATCTCTAAGGGTCAATTCGATCAACCTTGCACTTTTTTTGGTTGCTGTATTTATCAATGTCGTTTCATATCATTCGTTTGCCCCAATTCTTATTGCAATATTTTTCTTCATTTTGTTTTATGCATTACTTTGTTTACCTTTGGTGGGTGGGATTTGGGAGCGTCGTATATTCAACCGTATATTCACGGTTGGATTGCTGATGGCTGGCATTGCAGCAATCTATACGAATCAGTTAGAGGATCCATCTCAGCTATTTGGGGATGCGAATAGTTTTTTTGAAATATCTTCCACATCGCCATTACGTGATCTTCCATTGATTGAATTAAGATCGCTTCACGAAGGAGGCCTTGCTATCAAAATCTGGGCTACGGCTTATGATTTTTTTTCGATATTCGGTTTTAATCGAGATCGCTATATTGGGATCTCGATCAATATTTGTACAGTGGCGTTGACCGCTGTTGTAGCGCTTAAGATGACACGTTTGGTATTCGGCTTTGATCCAGTGCGCTTTAAGTTGCTGATGCTCTTTTTTTCGGCCTGCGGACTTTTTTGGCTATTTTCTAGTATCCATTTGCGTGATTCGATTATCCTGCTGCTGATAACCACTCTCGTTTATGTATGGCTCTATTTTTTGCAGAAGCCAGTTTTGGGCTGTAGGCTCTTATTTGCTGTTGCTGCCAGTTTTTTAGCTAGTACATTCCTGGGTTTTTTGCGCGGTTGGTTTGCATATTTACCAATTGGAATAGCGATCATAGCAATAGTAGTGCTTTTTTTTAGTGCTAAGTCATCTACAAAATTTAATAAATACATTCTACTTTTTATCGGCCTTGCTATCGTAACTGAGTTAGTGCTAACCTTTGGTGAAGATGTTAAATTTATCTTATCCCAAGGTAAGGATGTATACGCTCAACTTAATGCAGATCAAAGTAGCACTAATTCCTTGGGGACCCAATTAATTCTTAATCAACCCATTTTTATGCGACTTTTGTTAGGATCGATTTATCTATTTATTTTTCCTATTCCTTTTTGGAATGGTTTCCAGCTGGAGTCGGTTTACAATTTATTTAAAAGTTTTAATGTGATTTTCTTTTATTTATTATTACCACTACACGCGTTAGCTGTAGTTAAAATTTGGAAAGACAAGTCCACTCGCACTCCATCGATCCTTTTTTTGTTTTGTTCTTCCTTTGTATTTATTGTGATGATTGCAGGAACCAGTTTGGAGACGCGTCACCTTGGCGTTTTTTTGCCCCTATTATTTATGTTGGCTTTGATACCTGATTTAAGAGTCCGCTCTGTCCGTAACCTCTATAAAAAACTCTTGATAAGCTTGTTATTTGTTGTCACAGCACTACATTTACTATGGGCTCTTCTTAAACTGTGAAAATTCTCTGCATCATCGATTCTCTTGGGTCTGGTGGCGCTCAGCGACAGATCGTTAATCTTGCGTGCGGGCTGAAAGCAAAAAAACATGAGGTTGAATTTTTTATTTATCACTCCCACTTAAATTTCTTTCGCTCGGTAATAGATGATGCTGGCATTCGAGTACATGAGGTTAATGGCATTTCAGGCTTTTCCTTTCGGGTCATCAGAAGTTTGGCTAAAGTTCTTAGAGAAACGAGTTTTGATGCCATCATCAGCTTTCTTCCATCGACGAATATCTATGCCGTTCTGGGTAAATTATTATCGGGAACTAATTGTTTTCTGATTGTTGGAGAGCGCGCGAGTAAATCTTTAGATTCGGGTTTTTTTTATCCTTTTGTTCAACGCTCTTTATATATTTTTGCAAAAAATGTGGTTGCTAATTCTTATCATCAGGCAGAGTATCTGAGAAAATATTTCTGGATTAGAAACAAGATTTCGACGATTTATAATGGATACAAAATAGATAAAAATTCTATTGTGCATGAGCCTACCTTCAATAATTCCTGTAAATTTCTTGTTGTTGGTCGTATTGATTCTGGCAAGAACGGTATTCGATTAGTAAAAGCTTTAGAATTTTTTCACAGGCGCAATGGTTATCTTCCCCAGATTCATTGGGCTGGACGGCAGGAGCAAGACCAAAAATCAATAGTTATTCGCGATGAAATGGATCATCTCATTACAACTAATTCAGCTTTAGATGCAGCCTGGTGTTGGTTGGGTGAGCACCCGGATATTCCGACTTTACTTTTTAGTTACGATGCATTAATTCATATTAGCTTGCATGAAGGTTTACCAAACGTCGTTTGTGAGGCATTTATTGCAGGACGGCCTGTTATAGCCTCGGCGGTCTGTGACCACCCCCTATTGATAGAAGAGGAAGTTCGTGGCCTGCTCTGTGACCCATTTTCATCGGAGTCGATTTGCAAAGCACTCGAGCGTTTTTATTTACTATCCCTTGAGGGTCGTCAGAAAATGGGTCGTAATGCGCGTCGGTTTGCCGAAGACCGTCTAACCATTGAGCGAATGGTAGATCAATATGAGGCTTTGATTACTTGATATGTGCGGAATAACAGGACTATGGTTTTCAAAAAAGGTTGTAGAAGCAACTGAGATTTCTGCAGCTATCTCGCGGATGACATTAAGCCTTCGCTTGAGAGGTCCCGACGCCTCTGGTGTTCTTATTGAATCGCCCATCAGCTTTGGGCATCGTCGTCTTAGCATCCTTGATCCAACTGATGCAGGAGCGCAGCCAATGCGGCTTGGAATGGATGGGCCGATTGTTACCTACAACGGTGAAGTTTACAACTTTCGTGAGCTGAGGCGGGAGCTTGATGCTGCTGGGTATAGGGTGTGGCGAGGGAATTCCGATACTGAGGTCATCCTGCATGTCTATGCTGAGTGGGGACTCGAAGGGCTCAAACGGCTAAAGGGTATGTTTGCTTTGGCGCTTTGGGATCCAGCTAGGCATCGCTTGGTATTGATGCGCGATCGCCTCGGTATCAAGCCTCTCTTCTATGGTGAGTGCCAATATGGCCTTGCCTTTGGCTCAGAAATTAAGGCCGTGCTGGCAGCGGGTGGAGTTAGAACCAGTCTTGACGATCAGGCTTTCTCCGAATACCTATGGTTCGGTAATTCTCATGGTGATCGCACCTTCTATAAAGGGGTAAGAGCATTAGAGCCAGGGCATTGGTTAATAATCGATCACGATAAACAAATTATAGAGCCCTGGTGGCGGGTTGAGGAGTGGCTGGAGGATCCTTTATGTGTAGGGGATGCAAAGGAGGCCTCATCCTTGGTGAGGGACGCGCTTGACCACGCCGTGGCGAACCAGCTGGTTGCTGATGTCCCAATAGGGCTTTTTCTCAGTGGAGGCGTAGACTCATCTGCTATAGCTTGCGCAGCGATGCAACAGCGCGCAGAACCATTGCAAAGTTACTCTGCAGGTTTTGATTTTGAGCATGGCATTAACGAGCTGCCGAAGGCTGCGTTGGTTGCACGACATCTGGGCCTAGATCATCATGAGCTAAAAGTGCAAGGAGGAGAGCTCGAATCCATCCTCCTAACACTGGCGCGAGCTCATGATGAGCCTTTTGCTGATGCAGCGAACATTCCACTTTATTTAATGTGCCAGCAATTGCAAGGCCAAATCAAAGTGGTTCTGCAGGGCGATGGCGGCGACGAATTATTTGCGGGTTACCGTCGCTATGCTTTATTACGTAACGCCCGATGGTGGCGATTATGGCCGCAGTCTCTTTCGCCACTCATACGTGGTTGTGGCGATTTAGGCAAACGCTTTAGTCGTGTTGCAGAGACGATCGGAAATCCGGATGCAGCTTTGAGAATGGCTTTACTGCTGACGGTAGAGACACTACACGAAAGACCGGAGCTACTGTTACACCCTGAACGCCAGCGTCAGTTACAGGAAACCACCGATCCGTTTCTTGCCTATCGGCAAGCAGCTAAGCGGTTTAAGCGTTATGAACCAGTTCAGATGATGTTGTTGACGGATTTAATGGTCCAAATGCCTTCTCAGTTTCTCACCAAAGTGGATCGAGCTACCATGGCAGCGGGTATCGAGGCGCGGGTGCCGTTGCTTGATGAAAGAATTGCCTCTTTTGCCGTAAAGTTACCTTCTAATTGGCAGGCATCAGGACTGCAGAAGAAGATGATATTGCGCAACTCCCAACGTGGTCGATTACCTGACAGTATTCTTGATGGGCCTAAGACTGGGTTTGGTGTTCCTTACGAAGAGTGGCTGCGCACATCTTTATACGGGTTTGCTCGTGAATATCTTTTGGATAACAGCTTTCTTGAAAAATTTTCATTACGTGGGCAGGAAGTCGAGAGTATGCTGAGACTGCATCATCAGCGAAAAGTTAATCGTGGGTTTATGCTCTGGAAGTTGTTGCAACTGGCAATTTGGAATTCAGAACTAAAATCATTAGAACGCGGAAGTATATGAATCAGCAAAATAAGCTAACACTGATTGACTATCTTATAACTACCTTTCTTTATGAAAAAGGTAACTCCTTAAGTTTTCTGAATAAGTTTTATCGGTTCAATTTATTGCCCGTCGCTTGTATTGATATCCCTAAAATCTCGTATAACTTGCACTTCAAACACTAATTTGATTGGCTAATCGTTTATGGCTAAGCCGAAACTACTGATCGTAGGCGCATTTCCTTCGTCTGATTCTTCAATTGTTGGTGGAATTGTGACTACCTGTAGATTATTGATTGAGTCAGATTTTCCGAATTATTTCGATTTGATATTAATTGACAGCACTCAGCGTAGTAATCCCCCACCAAATTTTTATTTAAGACTGCTATTAGCAATAGGTCGCACCTACCGATTTTTTTTGGCTTTAGTTTTTAAGCAGCCAGATGCAGTGATACTTTTCACAGCAGTTGGCGCCAGTGTTGCTGAGAAGGGGTTTATGGCCTGGATAGCCCGATTAACAAAAATTCCTGTCTTTCTTTTTCCACGTGGAGCTGGATTGATTGATGTGGTGCGGAAAAATCTTTGGCAAAAGCTTTGGATAGTACCCGCTATGCGAGGAGCGACTCATATCCTTTGCCAAGGACCATCTTGGCAGAATTTTGCTATTAATGATCTGGGTTACAGCAAAAAGAGCGCTCCTATTATTTATAACTGGTCTGCAACCACTCAACTTTTGCGGGTAGGTTCAGGTAAGATAATGTACCGTAATAAATTAACAACGAAGATTTTATTTCTTGGCTGGCTGGAGGAGGAAAAAGGGATTTTTGAATTACTCGAAGCCTGTCGAGAACTATCTGCCAGGCACACATTTGTTCTGACTGTGGCTGGTAGAGGACATGCTGAAGATAAATCAAAAAAATTTATTACTAAGCATAACCTTGAATCTTGTGTAGAGTTAGTAGGCTGGGTGCATGGGCCACAAATGATAAAAATACTCGAGTCGGCAGATATCTTAGTTCTTCCCTCTTGGGCCGAGGGTTTTCCCAATGCTATTATCGAAGCAATGGCCGCAAAGGTTGCTGTTATCGTAACTTCAGTTGGTAACGTGCCAGATATGTTACAACATCGTGATCAGGCAATGATTATTCCTCCAAAGGATGTAGGTTTGCTGACCGATGCTCTTGAGGAATTGATTGTGGATTCAGATTTTCGTTCCCAGTTGGCTCAGCGCGGATACAGCTACGCACGGGATAACTTCTCCACTGAAAAAGGTGTTCAACTTCTTATGGTAACAATTAAAAGTGCTATCGAAAGTTCTCTGGTGCCTAGGTAATGTGCGGCATAGTCGGCTATTTAAATAAATCGGCCTCAGTATTCC
>Ga0315900_10006904_pt1 | contig 15052 bp, 15 predicted proteins | sample LakEriMetagenome_FD_203521 | JGI IMG/M metagenome (GOLD analysis project Ga0315900, IMG submission 203521) | Freshwater fungal communities from buoy surface, Lake Erie, Ohio, United States - Buoy 12 MA114 | ecosystem: Environmental > Aquatic > Freshwater > Lake > Lake biofilm | place: USA: Lake...
CGAGAATGTGCGCAACGCCGTCGCGAAGATGGCCGCCGGCATCCGGCCCGTGCTCGACACCGTCGTGCCGCTGGAGCGTTTCTCCGAAGGGCTGGAGCGGCTGGAATCCCGCCGCGTCTTCGGGAAGATCATAGTTACTCTATGATGCCCTCAGACGGCGGGCGCGGCCGCCGGCCGCTTGCCTTCGCGCAGGCCGCTGGCGCACTGGGCCACACGGTTGCTTGGTGCGCGGCGCGCATTCGCGCGCTCGGCCCGCGCGAGAATGCGCGGGCCGCCGGGGCTGCTTGATGTCGGGCCGCCTTCAACGGCTGGGCGACGAGGCGCTCGCCGCACTTGTGCGCGGCACCTTCGCGCTGGTGCGCGCGCTCGGGCCCGATCGCGCCTCGAATCTCGGTGGCGCGGGGGCGCGGCTGCTTGGACCGCTGACGCCGGCCCATCGCATCGCGCGCGAGAACATCGAAGCCAGCTTCCCCGAGAAGACACCCGCCGAGCGCGCCGCCATCCTTCGCGGCGCCTGGGACAATCTCGGCCGCACCGCGGCCGAATATGTCCATATGGGCGAGATCTTCGACTTCGACCCCGAACACCCGAACACCGGCCGCATCGAGATCCCCGAAGACAGCATCGCCCGCTTCGTGCAGCTGCGCGACGACGGCAAGCCCGCGATCTTCTTCGCAGCCCACCTGGCGAATTGGGAACTGCCCGCGGTCGCGGCGAAAAGCTACGGCCTGCCCTCCGCCGCGCTCTACCGCACGCCGAACAATCCGCGCATCGCGCGCGACGTGCTGCGCATGCGCCGCGACGTGATGGGCGAACTCATCCCGGCCGGCACCACAGCACCCATCCGCATGATGGAAGCGCTCGATGCCGGGCTGCATCTCGGCATGTTGGTGGACCAGCGCTTCGGCCGCGGCCCGCGCATCCGCTTCCTCGGCCGCACCGCCAGCGCCAATCCGCTGCTGGCACGGCTGGCGCGGCGCTTCGACTGCCCGGTGCACGGCGCGCGCGCCATCCGCCTGCCCGGCAACCGCTTCCGGCTGGAGATGACGGACGCCATCACCCTGCCGCGCGACGCGCGCGGCCAGGTGGACATCGAAGCCGCGACCCAGGCCATCAACGACATCATCGAAGGCTGGATCCGCGAGCACCCCGACCAGTGGCTGTGGCAGCACCGCCGCTGGCGGCTGTAGCGCAGCCCCTGCCTCAGCTTTCGGGCGCGAAGGGCGTGATCTTGCTGCCGTTGATCGCCAGCGCCGCCATCAGCCCCTGCTGGTTGAAGCTGATCGCATAGACCGGCTCCGTCAGCGTGCTGGAGGTGACATTCGCCTGCACACCGGCATTCAGCACCACCACCGACGGCCCGGTGCCGATCTCCCAGCCGCTGGCGCTGCGCAACGCAGTCAGCGCGTCCTCGCGCATGAAGAACATCGCAAGCCCCGCGGTCTGCGCGCCGGCCAGCAGCCCGAAGGACGCGCCGGCGATGCTGTAATAGCCGGCCGTCACGCCGTTCCGAAGCAGCGCGCCTTCGCCATACTGCCCACCGATGATGAAGCCGCCACTCAGGATGCGGGGGAAGATCAGCTGCGCGACGGAGGCTCGCAGCAGCGGCTCGGCATTCGACATGCCGCGCAGCCGCTCGACGGCGGCGGCAACGCTGGCATCGATCTCGGCGCGCGTGGCCGCGCGCGACGATGCGGGCGCGGCCGCACCGATGGCAGCGGCGGCGGCAAGCAGGCGGACGGTATGGCGTCTCGTCGCGGGCATGGCTTCCCTCCTCATGCGTGAGGAGGCAAGCCTACACCCAGGCCGCGCTCATGCGCCGCCGGGCGCGACGATGTGCGTGGTGATCCGCATCACGCCTTCGAGACCGGCGACGCAGACATCCCCCGGCTTCAGGTAGAGCTCCGCCGCATTCGGATGCCCGATCGCGGTGCCGCGCGGCGCGCCGGTGGCGATGACGTCGCCCGGCTCGAAGGGCATGAAGCGGCTGAAATGGGCAATGATGCCCTCGATGCGGTGGATGTACTCGTCGGTGTTCACCCGCAGCCGCTGCTGACCGTTCACTTCGCAGGTCAGCCACAGATCATAGGGATCGGCGATTTCCGCCATCGGCACGGCATAGGGCCCGACCGGCGTGAAGCCCGGCATGTTCTTCGACACCCAGAACTTGGTGCCGAGCTGCACCTCCTGCTTCTGGATCTCCCGCGCCGTCAGGTCGTTGAGCACCGTGATGGCGCCGACATAATCGCGCGCCCGTTCCCGCGGCACCTGGAAGGCGCGCTTCGTGACGATGAAGGCCAGTTCCGGCTCGTAATCGAAGGTGCTGATGCCATCGGGGCGCACCACGCGCGCGCCGTCGCCGACCAGCGTCTCCGTCAGCTTGACGAAGCTCGTCGGCTCCTGCGGGTCTTCCTTCAGCATGCCCTGCGCGACCAGCTCCGCGCGGTGGACCTTGCTGTTCTTGCCGACGCAGAAGATCTTGCCCGGGTCGGGGATGGGCGGCAGCAGATGGCAGCGCGCGAGCGGCAGCCGCAGTTGCGCCGCCGCGACGAAGCCGCGCAGTTCCGCGATCGGCAGCAGCAAGGCGCGCCGCATGTCCCAGCCGAGGCCATGCGCGGCGGTGAGGTCGAGCATCTCCTCGCCCTCCACCGCGCCAAGCCGCGGGCGCACATCGCCGGGCGAAAGGAATGTCGCCAGCCTGATCATCGTCGTCGCTACTCCAGGGTGATGCCGCGTTCGCGAACCACGCGCTGCCACTTGGCAATGTCGGCGTCCACGAAGCGGGTGAAATTGTCGGGCGTCATCGGCTCCGGCTCGGCGCCGAGCGGGGCCATGCGCGTGCGCGTATCGGCCGTATTGAGGCCGCGCGCGGCTTCAGCGGAGATACGCTCCGTCAGCGCCTGCGGCATGCCCTTCGGGCCGAACAGGCCGAACCAGCCCACGGCCGAATAGCCCGGCAGCCCGCTTTCGGCCGCGGTCGGCAGGCCCGGCAGCAGGTCCGTGCGCCGTTCGGCGGTCACGGCCAGGTTGAGCACGCCGCCAGCCTGCACCGCGGCGGCAACCGTCTGCGGGGGCGCGAACATCAGCTGGATGCGCCCACCGATCAGGTCGTTCAGCGCCGGGCCCGTGCCGCGATAGGGCACGTGCAGCATCTCGATCCCGGCCATGGCGGCGAACAGCTCCGCCGCCAGATGGCTGGCCGCGCCAGTGCCGGAACTGCCGAAGGCCAGCGCGCCCGGCCGTGCCTTGGCCAGGGCGATCAGCCCGGCCACGTCGCGCACACCAAGCGCCGGGTTCACCGCGATGACATAGGCCGGCGCCGTGACCAGCGTGATGGGCGTCAGCTCGTCCCGCACCGCGAAGGGCCGCGTGCCGCCCGCGCCGGCCAGCGCCATGATGCCGCCGGTGGAAGTGACCATCAGCGTATGGCCATCGGGCTGCGCGCGCTGGACCTGCTGCAGCCCGATGCGCCCCGCCGCGCCGCCGCGATTCTCGATGACGACGGATTGCCGCCACGCCTCCTGGAAATGCTGGCCGACAAGCCGCGCGAGCACATCCGTGCCGCCGCCCGGCGGGAAGGGCACGACGATGCTGACGGTGCGGTTCGGGAAGGCGTCCTGCGCCCGGCCTGCGCGCGGCAGCGCAAGCGCCGGGACAGCGGCCAACAAATGGCGGCGGCGGATGGGCATGGCGGTTTCCTCCGCCACCAGCTTGGGCCGGGTGCTGCGCCGGGCCAAGAGGGGGGTGGGCGAGACGGGCTGGATGGGGGACTGGCATCGCGCCCCCGCAACCCCCTACAACGTCGCATCCTGAGGGAGAATGACCGTGAAGCTCTTCTACTCGCCCGGCGCCTGTTCGCTCGGCATCCACATCATCCTGGAAGAGATCGGCAAGCCCTACGAGCTCGCGCTCGTCGCGCTGAAGGATGGCGCGCAGTACAAGCCCGACTTCATGGCGGTGAACCCGAAGTCGAAGGTGCCGGCGCTCGACCGCGGCGACGGCAAGGCGCTGACCGAATTCCCGGCGATCGCGCTGTGGCTGGCAAAGTCGAACCCGGCCTCGGGCCTGGTCCCCGCCGATCTCGAGGGCGAGATGCGCTGCCTGGAGATGCTGGATTATGTCTGCGGCACCATCCATCCGCAGGCCTTCACCCGCCAGTTCCGCCCCGGCAACTTCGCCATCCGCGAGGAAGACCACCCGAAGGCGGTCGAGACCGGCAAGCAGAACGCCGTGAAGTATTTCGACGTGCTGCAGAAGGGCTGGCATGGCGGCACCTGGGCGCTGGCGTCGGGCTATTCGGTTGCCGATGCCGCGCTGTTCTTCGTGGAGTATTGGGCCACGCGCCGCTCGGGCCTGACACTGCCGCCCGCGCTCGATGCGCATCTGAAGGCGATGCTGGGGCGGCCCGCGGTGCAGCGCGCACTCGCGCAGGAAGGGCTCGCGGCCTGATGGCGGCGCAGCCGATGGACAGGCCGGTCCTCTGGACCTCGACCTTCACCTCCGGGACGCTGGCGCACCAGGTGGCGGCGGTCTCCGGCCTGCCCTTCGAGCTGCGCTTCATCTCGCTGCGGGCGGGCGACCACCGCAAGCCGGACTACCTCGCGCTGAACCCGAAGGGCGAGGTGCCGGCGCTGCAGCTGCCCGACGGCACCGTCATCACGGAAGCGCCGGCGATCATCCAGTGGTTCGCCGAAGCCGCGCCGGACTCGGGGCTTCTGCCGGCTGATCCCGGCCAGCGCATCAAGGGCATCGAATGGCTCGCCTGGTGCCACTGGAGCATGGGGCGGCACTTCAACCCATGCTTTGCGCCGACACGCTTCGTGGATGGGAACGAGGAAGCCGCGACCGCGGTGCGCGCCGCAGCACTCAAGCGCGCCCGCACGGCGCTGGAATTCGCGGACGCCGCGCTGGTCCGGCAGGGCGGCACGCTGCTCGGTACGGCGACACCTTCGGCGCCGGACCTGTTCGTGGTCGCGCTCGGCAGCTTCGCGGGGTTCCTCAAACTCGATATCTCGCACCTCGCGGCGCTCGGCGCGCTGACGCGGCGGGTGATGGACATGCCCGCGGTCGCCGCCGCGATGGCGCGGGAAAAGGCCCAGGGCTGATGCTGACCACGATCCCCTTCTGGTTCCTCCGCCATGGCGAGACGGACTGGAACGCCCAGGGCCTCAGCCAGGGCCGCACCGACATCCCGCTCAACCGGGTCGGCGTGATGCAGGCCGAGCGCGCGGCGCTGACACTGCGCGACAGCGGTATCGCCACCATCATCGCTTCGCCGCTGGTGCGCGCGCACCGCACGGCCGAGATCGTGGCGACGCCGCTCGGCCTGCCGGTCGCGCTCGACCCCGACTTGGCAGAAGTGAATTTCGGCGACCAGGAAGGCCAGCCGATGGGCGATTGGTACGATGACTGGATCGAGGGTCGCTACACGCCGGCCCGTGGCGAGACCTTTCAGGAGCTGCTCGACCGCGCCGTGCGCGCCGTGAACCGTGCCCTGGCGCAGCCCGCACCGGTGCTGGTGGTGGCGCATGGTGCCCTGTTCCGCGCGCTGCGGCTCGCGCTGGGGCATGAGCCCAATGTGCGGACGCCGAACGCCCTGCCGCTGCATGTCACGCCGCCGGCGGATGGTGGCCGGGTGTGGGGCATCGCCCCGGCGGTCCTGGCGGAAGGCTGATGCAGTCCGGGCCCGGCCTGGGCTAGAACCCGGCTCATGCTGCGTCTCACCGAACTCAAGCTGCCGCTGAACCATCCGGAAGGTGCGGTCCAGGCCGCGCTCTGCGCGCGGTTGGGGCTGAAGCCCGCCCAGATGCTATCCTTCGCCATCGCAAGGCGCGGCTGGGATGCCCGCCGGCGCAGCGCGATCGAACTGGTCTATTCGGTGGATTTCGAGGTCGCCGACGAAGCCGCGCTGCTGCGCCGGTATGCCAACGACAAGGTGCTGGGGCGCACGCTCACGCCCGCGCCCGACACCGGCTACCGCCCGGTGGCGCGTGCGCCAGCAGGCGGCGGGAAGCGCCCGGTCGTCATCGGCACCGGCCCCTGCGGCATCTTCGCCGCGCTGATCCTGGCGGAGATGGGCTTCCGGCCCATCATCCTCGAACGCGGCAAGGTGGTGCGCGAGCGCACCAAGGACACCTGGGCGCTGTGGCGCCGCAACGTGCTGACGCCCGAAAGCAACGTGCAGTTCGGCGAGGGCGGCGCCGGCACCTTCTCCGACGGCAAGCTCTGGTCTGGCATCAAGGATCCGCAGCATCTCGGCCGCAAGGTGCTGACCGAATTCGTCGAGGCCGGCGCGCCGGAGGAGATCCTGTTCGTCGCCAAGCCGCATATCGGCACCTTCCGCCTGGTGCAGATGGTCGAAAGCATGCGCGCCAAGATCGAGGCGATGGGCGGCGAATACCGGTTCGGCACCCGCGCCGTAGACTTCGTCATCGAGACCGGCCGCGACGGCCAGCGGCGGATGCGCGGCGTGGTGACGGAACCCACCGGCGGCGGCGCGCGCGAGACGATCGAGACCGACCATGTCGTGCTGGCGGTCGGCCATTCCGCGCGCGACACCTTCGCCGTGCTGCATCAGCGCGGCGTCTTCGTCGAAGCGAAGCCCTTCTCCATCGGCGTCAGGATCGAACATCCGCAATCGCTGATTGACCATGCGCGCTTCGGCGATTTCGCCAAGCACCCGATCCTCGGCGCAGCCGACTACAAGATCGTGCACCATGCCGCGAATGGCCGCGGCGTCTATTCCTTCTGCATGTGCCCCGGCGGCACGGTGGTCGCCGCGACCAGCGAGCCCGGGCGCGTGGTGACGAATGGCATGAGCCAGTATTCGCGCGCCGAGCGGAACGCCAATGCAGGCATCGTCGTCGGCATCACGCCCGAGGTGGACTATCCCGGCGATCCGCTGGCCGGCATCGGCTTCCAGCGCAAATGGGAAGAAGCGGCCTTCGTGGCGGGCGGCAGCGACTATCGTGCGCCGGCGCAGCGGGTTGGCGATTTCCTGGCGGGGCGGCCCTCCACCACGCTTGGCGCGGTGATCCCCAGCTACAAGCCAGGCGTCACGCCAACCGACCTTTCGCTCTGCCTGCCGGATTTCGCGGTCGCCGCCATCCGGGAAGCCCTGCCCGCCTTCGGCCGGCAGATCCGCGGCTTCGACATGGAGGATGCGGTGATGACCGGGGTGGAGACGCGCACCTCCTCCCCCATCCGCATCAAGCGCGATGCCTCCTTCCAGAGCCTCAACACGCGCGGCCTCTATCCGGCCGGCGAAGGTGCTGGCTATGCGGGCGGCATCTTCTCCGCCGGCGTGGACGGCATCCGCGTGGCGGAAGCTGTCGGGCGCGACATGGCGGGCCTCGCGGCCGCGGCGTGAACCCATGTGGAGCCTCAGGCGCCGGCGGCCGCATCCGCGGCCTTGGCTCGCCGCACTGGCGGCGGGCCGCGTTCGCGGCCTCGGCCCGCTGAGCGGGCCGCAGATCAGTCCTAGCTCGGACAGGCTGGATGCATAGCTTCGATGTCGTCGTATTGGGCGCCGGTGCGGCCGGGCTGATGTGCGCGCTGCGCGCCGGACAGCGCGGGCGACGCGTGCTGGTGCTGGATCACGCCGAGGCACCGGGCAAGAAGATCCTGATCAGCGGCGGCGGACGCTGCAACTTCACCAATACGGGCTGCGTGCCGGACCGTTTCCTCTCGGCCAATCCGCATTTCGCGCGCTCCGCGCTGGCGCGCTACACGCAGCACGACTTCATCGCGCTGGTGCGCAAGCACCGCATCCCCTTCCACGAGAAAACGCTCGGGCAGCTGTTCTGCGATGGCTCGGCACGGGAGATCGTGGCGATGCTGCTGGCCGAATGCGCGGCGGCCGGCGTGCAGTTGCGCCTACAGCACCGCGTGACGGACATCGCGCGCGACACGGCCTTCCGCGTGACCACCGATCGCGGCAGCTTTGGCGCCGAGAGCGTGGTTCTGGCCACTGGCGGGCTCTCCATCCCGAAGATGGGCGCGACCGGCTTCGCGCATGATGTCGCGCGCCGCTTCGGCCTGGCGCTGACGGAAATCCGCCCCGGCCTGGTGCCGCTGACCTTCGCCGAGGCGGCGCTCGACCTCATGCGCCCGCTCTCGGGCCTCGCGCTGGACAGCATCGCGCGCTGCGGCCGGGCGGCCTTCCGCGAGGCGATGCTGTTCACCCATCGCGGCCTGTCGGGCCCGGCGATCCTGCAGGCCAGTTCCTATTGGCGCGAAGGCGAGGCGATCACGCTGGACCTGCTGCCGGAGCGTGACGCGACCGCCCTGCTTCTGGCCGGCAAGCGCGCGCGCCCGAAGGCGGAGCCGAAGACGGTGCTGTCCGAGCTTCTGCCGCAGCGTCTGGCGCAGTCGCTGGCTGCATCGCAGCTGCCCCCACGGGTGATCGGCGAGGTCGGCGACAAGGATCTGTCACGGCTTGGCGCGCTGCTGAAGGCCTGGCGCCTGACGCCCTCGGGGACCGAGGGCTATGCGAAGGCGGAAGTGACGCTCGGTGGCGTGGACACCACCGCGCTCGACCAGAAGACGATGATGGCGAAGACTGTGCCCGGGCTGTTCGTGATCGGCGAAGCGGCAGACGTCACCGGCTGGCTCGGCGGCTATAACTTCCAATGGGCCTGGTCGAGCGGCTGGGTGGCGGGCGAGGCGGCGTAACGCTCGTTCCCTCCCCCGCCTGCGGGGGAGGGCTGGGGTGGGGGGAGCTTCGCCATGCGGCGAGCCGCCCGGTCAGGTCAGCGCAAGCTGACCCACCCTCACCCCGACCCTCTCCCGCCCTGCGGGAGAGGGAGAAGAAAGCGGGGGAGGGAAAAGCGCGTCACACATTAAACCTGAACAGCAACACGTCGCCGTCCTTCACGACGTATTCCTTGCCCTCGACGCGCATCTTGCCGGCTTCCTTGGCACCCTGCTCGCCATTCAGCGCGACGTAGTCGTCATAGGCGATGGTCTCGGCGGCGATGAAGCCGCGCTCGAAATCGCCATGGATGACGCCCGCCGCGCCCGGCGCCTTGGTGCCGCGCGTGATCGTCCAGGCCCGCGCTTCCTTCGGCCCCACCGTGAAATAGGTGAACAGGCCGAGCAGCTCATGGCCGGCGCGGATGATGCGATCGAGGCCGCTATCCTCGAGCCCGAGCGAAGCCAGGAACTCGGCGCGGTCGGCATCGGGCATCTGGCTGATCTCGGCCTCGATGGCGGCCGAGACGATCACCGCCTTCGCCCCTTGCGCCTTCGCCATCTCGAAGACGCGCGCGGAATGGGCGTTGCCGGTCGCCGCACTCCCTTCCTCGACATTGCAGACATAGAGCACGGGCTTGGTGGTCATCAGCTGCAGTCGGGCCGCCGCCGCTTCCTCGCCCTTCGGCACGGCGGTCCGCGCGGCCTTGCCGGCTTCAAGCGCGGCCTTCAGCGGCTCGATCAGCGCCATCTGCGCGACGGCTTCCTTGTCGCCACCGCGTGCGCGCTTCACCAGGCCCTGCGCCCGCTTCTCCAGGCTGTCGAGATCGGCGAGCATCAGCTCGGTCTCGACCGTCTCCGCGTCGCGCACCGGATCGACGCTGTCCTCGACATGGGTGATGTCGCCATCCTCGAAGCAGCGCAGCACATGGACGATGGCATCCACCTCGCGGATGTTCGCCAGGAACTGGTTGCCCAACCCCTCGCCCTTCGAGGCGCCGCGCACCAGGCCGGCGATATCCACGAATTCCAGGCTGGTCGGGACGATCTTCGCCGACTTGCCGATCTTCGCCAGCACATCCAGCCGCCGGTCGGGCACGCCGACGCGCCCGACATTCGGCTCGATGGTGCAGAAGGGATAATTGGCGGCCTGCGCGGCCGCCGTTTGCGTCAGCGCATTGAACAGGGTGGACTTGCCCACATTGGGCAGGCCCACGATGCCGCAGTTGAAGCCCATGGCGATCGGATCCGGGGGAGAGAGGAAGGCGGCCTCTCTCGCCCATCACCGCAGGCGAGGCAACCCTTCATACCAAATCCCGCGGATCGTGACCGATCCGCCCTCAATCGCCGGCGCGCGCGTCCGCGCGCTTGGCTTCGCCGCATGAGCGGCGGCGGCCATTCAGCCGCTCGCCCGCCTGCGGCGGGCGCAGGCTGCGCTCAATGGGATCTGGTATCAATCCGCCTGGATGTTGCCCTCGCGCACCACCCGGGCCCAGCGCTCGCGCTCGGTGCGGATCAGCGCGGCATAGGCCTCCGGCGGGCCGCCCTGCGGCGTCGTGCCGCGTTCGGCCAGCTGGCGGCGCAGCTCGGGGTCGGCCAGCGTGGCCTGGAAGGCCTCCGCGATGCGCCTGAGCCCGGCATCGGACAATGTGCGATGGGCCGACAGGCCGAACCACGCCTCGCTCTCGAAGCCGTCCAGGCCGAATTCGGCGCCGAGTTCGGCAAGCGCCGGCACGTCCGGCAGTTCCGGCACGCGGTTGCGGGATGTGACGGCCAGCGCGACCACGCTGCCCGCCCGCACCTGCGGCAGGGCGGTCGGCAGATTGTCCATCAGCGCATAGATCTCACCCCCCACCACCGCGGTCATCGCCGGCGCCGCACCGCGATAGGGCACATGCACCATGCGCAGACCCGCCAGCTGGCTGACCAGCTCGCCCGTCAGGTGGGTGGAGGTGCCATTGCCGGCCGAGCCGAAGGTGCGCCCCGGATTGGCCCGCGCCGCGCGCAGGAAGCTGCGCACATCGCGGTTGGCGCCGAGCCGGGCCGGATTGGCCAGCCAGACATTCGGCACGGTGACCAACAGCCCGATCGGGCGGAAATCGGCCTCCGGGTCGTAGCGCAGGTCACGGATCAGCGCCGGCGCGATGGCGTTGGACGCGATCTGGGACAGGAACAGCGCGTGGTCATCGCCCTCGCGCACGAAGCGGGTGGCGCCCACCGTCCCGCCCGCGCCGGCGACATTCTCCACCACCACGCTGCGCCCGATCCGCTCGCGCATCGCCGCGGCAACCAGGCGGGCGGCGACATCGGTGGTGCCGCCGGGCGGGAAGGGCACGATCAGCCGCAGGTCGCGCTGCGGCCAGGCCTGGGCGAAGGCAGGCCGCGCCAGCGGCAGGGCGGCAAGCGATGCGGCCGCGATCGTGGCGCGGCGTGTCAGGCGGATCATGAAGGCTCCCGGGCGATTCTGTTCTCCGCCCGAGATAGATGACTGTTCTGTTAGTTTCCAGGGGCGAGCGTCATCCGGCGCGCCATCCCGCCTGTCATCCCGCCTCGGCCAGCCGCGCGCAGAGCTCGGCGGCGAGCGTCGAGGCGGCGATCCGCGCCGCGGCATCGTCGGTGCGGAAATCCAGCGCCGCGGCCCGCAGCATGGGCGCGATGGTGGCAGCCGCCAGCCCGGCGCGCTTCGCCGCCTCCGCGATGCGGGGGGCCAGTTCCGCCGCCGATTGCTGCGCACCCAGCATCGCGGCGGCGTCGAGCGCCAGCGCCGCGCGCAGTGCGGCCTCCCCGCCGGCATGCTGGGCAAGCCGCGCGCGGCGGATATCGCCCGCACCATCGGGACCCGGCTGGGTCGCCGCGCGCAGCGCCGCCGCGGCCTCGGCCAGCGCCTGCGCCTCTCGCACCAGGCCCGCGGCGAGCGCGGCGGCGCCGTTGGCGAAATCCTCCGGCCCCGGGCCGTGGCCCATATCGCCGAAACTGTCTTCGAAGATGCTCTCGCCCATCGGTCAGGCCTCCTGCGTCAGCAGCGCCACGCGCGTCATGAACTCCTCGGCCTTGCCGGCGGCCAGTAGCGGCGCAGCATCGGCCAGCGCGTCCAGCAGCGGTCCGAGCCAGGTGTCCACCTTGGCGAAATTGCCCAGCACATGGCCCGTCACCCGGTCCTTATGGCCAGGATGCCCGATGCCGAGGCGCACGCGGCCGAAATCGGGCGTGCCGAGCGCGCGCTGCATGTCGCGCAACCCGTTATGGCCGGCGGTGCCGCCGCCCTTCTTCACCCGCACCTTGCCGGGCGCGAGGTCGAGCTCGTCATGGAAGGCCCAGATGGATGCGGGCGCGATCTTGTGGAAGCCGGCGGCCTGCTGCACCGCATCGCCAGAGGCGTTCATGTAGGTCAGCGGCTTCAGCGCCAGCACCTTGGTGCCGCCGATGCTGCCCTCCGCGACCTCGCCCCGAAAACGCTTGCGCCACGGCGAGAAGCCGTGGCGCTGCGCAATCACGTCGAGCGCCATGAAGCCGATATTGTGCCGCTGTTTCGCGTGTTCGGGGCCAGGATTGCCCAGCCCCACCCACAGCAGCACGACACCGGCCCCCTGGTGCCGTCGTTACTTCTTCTTCGCGGGCGCGGCGGGCTTCGCGGCGGCCGGCGCCGCACCACCCTTCGCGGCTGCGGCCTTGCCCTTGCCCTTGGCGGGCTCGGGCGCGGCCACCGGGGCGGCCTCGGCCTCGACCGTCGGGGCGGCGATGGAGGCCACCATGAAGTCGCGGCCAACAATGCCCGGACGCGCGCCGAAATGGTCCTTGATCGAGGACCAGCGCAGGTTCTCGCCGATCTTGGCATTCGCCAGGTCGATCTCGAACTTCTCTGGCACCTTGTCCGGCTCGGCCAGCACTTCGACGTCACGGCGGACGACGTTCAGCATGCCGCCGGCCTTGAGGCCGGGCGAGGTGTCCTCGTTGAGGAAGGTCACGGGCACGCGGATGCGGATGCGCGCGCCGGGCGCAAGCCGCTGGAAATCCACATGGACGGGGCGGTCGGTAACCGGGTCGAACTGCACGTCGCGCATGATGGTGCGCTCCGTCGGGCCGTCCTTCACCGCCACCTCATAGAGGTGCGACTGCCAGCCGCCCTTGGTCAGTTCCTTGACGACGTCGCGCGGGTCGAGCGCAATCAGCGTCGCCTCCTGCTTCGCCCCATAGACAACAGCGGGGACCATGCCCCCACGCCGGGTCGCGCGCGCCGCCCCCTTACCGGCACGCTCGCGCGCCACGGCCTCGATCCGAACAGTCTGGACCATCGCCAGGCTCCTTTTGCGAGATGTGTGTTGCGCATGCGCGCAACCGCCGGCCTCCAGGGGTGCCAGCGCAGGGCGGGTGCCTAATGGAAGCCTGGCCGGGGCGCAAGGGCTGGGCCGCACGTCTGCCCTGCGCGGGGCGGCCGAATGCGGCCGCGCCAGATTGACAGCCCCCGCCTTCCCCCCCTGTCATCCGCCGCCCACGACAGAAGATTGCCGGAGACCCCGCGTGACCGTGCTGCAAGTCAAGCCGCTCGACCCCAAGGCGCCGCAGCGGCGGGTTCCCTATGCGCCTGCGCAGACGCTGCTCCGCCCCTTCGTGCCACTGGCCGAGGCCTTCCGCGCGGGCCGGACCTCCCCGCGTGAGGAGCTGGAAGGCTGCATCGCCACGCTGGAGCGCGACGAGCCGGCCATCGCCGCCTTCGTCACGCATGACCTGGCGGCCGCGCGGCAGGCAGCGGATGCAGCCTCCGCCCGGTGGAAGGCCGGCGCGCCGCTCTCGCCCGTGGATGGCATGACGGTGGTGGTCAAGGACATGATCGAGACCGCCGATCTCCCCACCCAGATGAACAACCCGATCTATGAAGGCTGGGGCGCAAGGCGGGATGCGGCCGGCGTGCTGGCGCTGCGCCAGGCCGGCGCGGTGATCCTGGGCAAGACGGTCACCACCGAATTCGCCGTGGGCAATTCAGGCCCGACGCGCAACCCCTATGACACCTCCCGCACGCCGGGGGGCTCCTCCTCCGGCTCCGCGGCGGCGGTGGGGGCGGGGATGGCCGCGCTCGGCCTCGGCACCCAGACCCATGCCTCGACACTTCGCCCGGCCAGCTTCTGCGGCACCTATGCGCTGAAGGCGACGCATGGCGCGTTGAATGCGGGCGGGCTGGCGCCGCTGGCCGCCACGCTCGACCATCTCGGCCTGCTGGGGGCGAGCCTTGAGGATGTCTGGGCGGCGGCGATCCAGATCGGCCGCCGCGCCGGCGGCACGCCCCCGCACACCGGCATCGAGGGGCCGGAGACGCTGCCCGCACCCCGCAAGCCCGCGACGCTGGTCCGCCTGGACACGCTCGGCTGGGCCGAAACACCGGCTGGCTCCCAAGCCGCCTTCGAGGCGGCGGTGGCGAAGCTCGCCGCCTCGGGCGTGCGCATCCTGGATGCCGCGAACGATGCCGAGGTGGCGGGGCTGGAAGCGGCACTGCGCGAGATCGGCGAATGGGCCAACGACCTGCTCGCCTGGGAGGCGCGCTGGCCGCTCAGGGCCTATCGCGCGCATGGCCCGCAGATGGTCGGCGCGCGCATCCAGGAATTGCTGGCCCGCGCCGAGGGGATGACCGCGGCCACCTACCGCGCGGCCCTCGCGGCGCGCCAGGCGCTGCGCGACCGCGTCGCGGCCTTCGCCGGGCGGGCAGAGGGCTTCGTGCTGCTCGCCGCCGCTGGCCCCGCGGTGCAGGATCATGTCTGGACGGGCTCGCGCAACTTCCCGCTGCCCTGGACCATGGTCGGCGGCCCGGCCTTCGCGCTGCCGGTGCTGGCGGACCAGGACCTGCCGCTTGGCCTGCAGCTTGCAGGCTTCGCCGACCGGGATGCCGAGGCCTGCGCGGCCGCGGCCTTCATCCGCGACACGCTGCTGCCGCGCTGATCATCTATTGGGGGAGAATACCAGAATGCGTCGCCGCCATCTGATCGCCACCGTCCCGGCCCTGCTCGCCGCGCCGGCAGTCCATGCCCAGGGCTCGGGCTTCCCGAGCCGCACCATCCGCCTGATGGTCGGCTTCGCGCCGGGCGGCACCACCGATGTCGCGGCCCGTCTTCTGGCGCCGCGGATGCAGGCGCTGCTCGGCCAGACGGTGGTGGTGGAAAACCGCGCCGGCGCGGGCAGCAACATCGCGACCGAAGCCGTCGCCCGCTCGGCCCCCGATGGCTACACGCTGCTGCTTGGCACGATCGGCGGGCTGGCGGTGAACCCGACGCTCTACGGCAACCTGCCCTTCGACCCGCTGAACGATCTGACCGCCATCAGCCGGGTCGCGATGATCCTGAACGTGCTGGCGGTGCCGGCCAACCGGCCCTGG